>SKEB01000346.1_pt1 | contig 45843 bp, 37 predicted proteins | sample 4826561 | NCBI WGS metagenome assembly SKEB01 (sample SAMN11008820, study PRJNA524170) | human gut metagenome | biome: Human fecal sample; material: Feces; isolation source: fecal sample from pouch patient p17 | host: Homo sapiens | place: Israel: Tel-Aviv | collected 2016-03-29
AACCATTACCCCAATGGGGGGGGGGTAACAGGATATTTTTGATTGAGTGTACTTCATATTTATAAAAATCCCCCTCGTTGGAATAGAGTTTATTACACTTTTTCCCAAGGTGGTTCTATCCCATGATCAGTATTTTTCCTTACACAAAAATAGAATTACTCTCATCTCAAATGTTGTTTCATTTTCGAGTATTGGGAATTTGCGTGTTCTGAGTCGTTCTGTACTCACAGCGTTTGACATCTCTAAATCTTTAAACAGATCCAAACTCCGGCTTAGGAGAGCCCACCTACGAAAAAAGCGCCGAAATAGGCGCTTCAAGTAAGAAAAACAACTGATTGTTTAGGGTACTTTAAAATTGTAGTAGTGGCACTCAGCACAATAATTAACGCTTTGCTTGTGACCTTTGTGGCACGTAGTGCACGGCAAGTTCCCATCGTGCTGACTGTGTGGATTCATCTCCTCGGGATTTGCCGGTACCGTTTTTTGTGCGACTTTGTCATAAAAACCATGGCATTGAACACAAGGTTCATGTCGTTGGTCGTCTTCTTTAAGCTGAGCAGAGATTTTGTCGCCATGACAAACCTGACACTGTACTCCGCGCGCCACATGGCGGTCGCCTAAGAATTGAGGTTTATTCTGGGCGACAGCGCTGAATGAAAGAAAAGCGCCAAAAAGTAAAACAACAAGCTTGGTTTTCAATTTAATTCTCCTTCAAACAATCGGCCGAAAGAATAGTTCTCGGCCGACTGCTCTATTTCTCAGAGAAAGTTTCTATCCGCGGTTAGGTTGTTTAGCAACTTCTTTACCTGCTACTTGACCGAATACCAAACACTCAGTCAAGTTACCGCCGCCCTGATATACGAACTTCAATGCGGAAGCAATTTCACCAACGGCATAGAGACCTGGAATTGGCTGAAGGTTCCAATCGAGAACTTCTCTCTTAGCATTAGCAGCCAAACCGCCCTTAGTATTTGGACCGCCGGCTACCAAAGGAACTGCATAGAATGGACCGTCAGAAACCGGCTGCAATGTGCTCTTAAGACGTCCGAATTCCTTATCTTCACCAGCAGCGCAAGAAGCGTTGTAGTTCTTAACTGTTTCTGCAAGAGCTGCAGGATCCATCTTATTGCCGTTTTCTTTGAGAGCTTTGATCTTCTGACCTAGTTCTTCGATTGTGTCTGCCTTTAGAATCCAGCCTTTCTTAACTGCATCGCTGTTATCTGCAGCACCGTAATCAACAAAGCCATAACCCGGTGTGGAGATGCCAAGGCCTACCAGAGGTTTGCTCTTACGCAATGTTTCGTCGAAAATGAACCAAGAGGGGCTGTTTGGATAATCAAGTTTATCGATATCGAACTTCACAGCTTCTTTATAGAAGAAGTAGCGGCTTGGATCTTTGGTGACTTTATGTTCGGCAGCGTAGCGTTTACCGTAGTTATTAACAACGATTGCGTGACCAGAACCCACAGCCGGTGTAATCATACCCAAGCGCATACCGTTGTGGCGTACCGGGGCGGGCATGATAATGCGGGATGCAGCCTTACCGGCTTTCATAATGCCAGCACCGGCCTTCTGACCCATTGCGATTCCATCACCTTCATTGAAGGTTGTGCCATAGAATGCCCAGCCTTCAACACCGGGGCCTTCCAAGAATGCTTGGCGCATTGGCAGGCTATATTCATAGCCGCCAGAGCAAAGAACAACGCCTTTACGTGCTTTATAGGCGACTTTCTTGCCTTTCTGGTCAGCGATAACGCCAACCACTTCACCTTTATCATTCTTAACCAAGTCAAGACCGCGGGTTTCGTAGTCAACCTTAATCTTGTCAGCACGGCTCTTAATACCGTTATCTAAACAAAGCCAGAAAGCTTCACCGGAAATTGCTTGTTCCTTTGGACCGTTGTAGCAAGGAGTATTGAAACCGGCAGGAATACGATCAGGATAGGAAGAACGATAAACTTGATAACCGCAATCTTTTGCGCCTGGGAATGTTGGGAAAGCCGCTCCTTTAAAACCCGGAGTTGCAAAGGCTTGGAACTTCGGATCTTGCTTCTTCATCCAATCAAGAAGACCTGGAGTGTATTCGGCCCATGCTTCAGCTAAACCGTCAGACACTTGAGGTTGTTCGCCTTCAAGTTTTCCAGGAATATTTTCACCGGAGAACATGGCCTTTGCGTATTCTTTCAAGGCTGCTTTATTGCCGTTCTTGTCGGGGCAATGGAAGATACCGCCGGACATACGTGTATTGGAACGAAGTGTTGCAGCAGGTTGTCTTTCGATAACGATGACATCAGCACCGTTATCAGCAGCAGTAATAGCTGTTGCAGCACCAGCACCACCCAATCCGACAACAATAACGTCAGCTTCCTTGTCCCATTTTTGTTGTTGAGCATGAGCAGTTGCAGCAGTCAAAGTACCGACTGTAGCAACAACACCTGCGGCACCAGATGTTTTCAGGAAACCACGTCTTGAAATATTGGTCATTTATTTCTCCTTGTATTGTTTTTTTGAGATAGCTCATCGAGCTACACGGATGACTTTACACGGAAGCTGAGGGGGCGTAAAGGTACGTTCCACGGTTGTTTTTGGCTTTTCAAAGGAGTAAAATTTTTAACTTATGCTTAAGAAACTAAACATAGTATTACCTACTTTTTTTATGAAATTCTGAGCGCATCTTCCTTCGCATCTAATTCTCCTTCTTCTAGTTTTTTTTACATTTAGAAACAATTGGTAATTGAATCTTTGTGAGCATCATTCTCTTTTTTTGCCTTCTTAAGAAATTTCAATTGGCCTTGTGATGGCTATACTCAAATGCGGGAAGATCCTAATCTCACAGGAAGGAATGTTCCTAAGATAGCAGTAAACGTAGGAAGCTTGTCATGGAACACAACGAAACTTCAAAAGAAAAATTGATAGAAGACCTAACACTGGCTCTTTTATATTTAACGAGCACCTGTACCGAATTGCCAGTCACTCACGAAAAGATTTACGCCGCTTGGAAGAGCTACGATTGGAACGCAATGGACAAGTTAATCGAAGAAGGTTACGTATTGGCACCTAAATGCAGACGGACACATACTCGATATTTGTCTGAGGAAGGCGTAAAACAAGCTCAGAGCATTCTGGCTAAGTTGCATCTATCTTCTCCTGCCTGACACCTGAGTCTTGTTCAAAAGAAATTGTTGTAGGAGGTTGCTTTTTTAGTCATTAGTTGACGCAATAATCGATATAAAAAAATAAAAAGGACCTCTTATGCGATTCAAAAAAAATGACAACAACTCATATAGCGTTTACTCCAGTGGGAGAGAGGGATCTTCTCTCCTTTGTCAAATTTTTGTTAGCCAATCTAAAACGAAACCAGAAGAACAATTTACATTTGAATGGAATACCAATGACAAAAATGTTCAGTTAGAGATTCTTCAAGCGTGGAAATCCAAGCGAGAAAGAATTCCTTTCATTACTATTTTGTGTGAAGGTAAAACTGAACTTCATTACTTAACCGAAATCGTCAAAATCCTTGGACTTACCAATAGTGTCTCGATTTCTAGCTACAACGGCGGCGATCCCAAAATTCAATTTCTTCCCGCTGTAAATAATTTTCTTTGGCAAAAACACTTCAAGCCTGAACTCAAGCAGGAACTCTGGCTTGTTTTTGATAGAGATAGCCATCCTGGATACAAAAGTCTTACTGAAATGCCAAATGTCAACTCAGGAGGTATCTATTTAGCATGGTCAAATCCATGTATCGAATACTGGTTCTTGCTCCATTTTGAAAAATTTTTAGACTCAGAACTTCCTCGCTCGCGAAAAGAAGAAATTGGCAAAAAAACATGGAAAGAACCAGGAGAGGAGAGGTATGTCGAAAACGTTCTGAGTCAGGTCTCCTACCGAACAGAAGTTGCACCAGATGATTGTCTTGCGAAATTAAAAGAACTCTCAAAAGGCTATTCCAAAAATTCAGCTAACACCTATTATCGGTTTGCATCTCAACTGCCGTTCGCTCTTAAGCGCTGCGCTAACACAGCGAATCCAACTCTTCATGGAAGCTCTATACCGGTTCTAATCGAGCGTTTGATTAAGTATTCACCCTATTCTCGAACTAATGCCATAGCAATGCTTTCCGAAGCAAAAGCTTCTCAAGAAGTGAAAGCACAAAAGGATCTGGATTGGACAACAACTGAATTCAATAGATTCAAATCGTTAATTGGAAGCCTACAGACTTCTGAAACCATCACTAATGACAATTCTAAATTTGTATTAAAGTTCCTCAAAAAAATTCTGGTGAATGTCTCGAAGAAAACTGATCAGGACATTGTCAGAGACTACTTTCCAAATTGATTCTTTCTATATGTCTGAAGCATATTAATCATTTCTTATTGAACGTGTAAAATTAGCCAACCATTAACTACTTCTGTCTAACAAAGGAGAGCAGATGACTAAGTCTTTAAAGGGGACAAAAACCGAAAAGAATCTCTGGACAGCTTTTGCCGGAGAATCACAAGCAAGAAACAAATATGATTATTTTGCCGGAGTAGCAAAAAAAGAAGGCTTTCAACAAATAGCGGCTATTTTTGAAGAAACTGCCTCTAATGAAAAAGCTCATGCAAAGATTTGGTTTAAAGAATTGCAAGGTATAGGCAATACTGCCGAAAATCTCAAAGCTGCTGCCGGCGGCGAACACTACGAATGGACCGACATGTACGATACCTTCGCTAAAGAAGCAGAAGAGGAAGGATTCCCGGAATTAGCTGCCAAATTCCGCGGTGTTGGTGCTATCGAAAAACATCATGAAGAACGTTTCTTGAAGCTTCTCGACAATATCGAAATGCAGAAAGTTTTCGAAAGAAGCGAAATCGTAATGTGGCAATGCAGAGAATGCGGGAACTTAGTAATGGGACCGAAAGCTCCCGAAATTTGCCCGGTTTGCAGCCATCCGCAAGCGTACTTCCAATTGCAGGAAAGAAATTTTTAATAGAACCTCTAAAGAATTTCGTTAACGCTATTTCGAGTTAATACATCAGCAAAAAATGGAAATGTACACGTCTTATCCGGGACGGAGGCGGATAAGACGCAAAACCATTGTTTGACTAATCAATAGAAAAACTCGTTTGCTTTTCTAACACCGACCAATGGTGAAAGCTTTGCTAAAAGCATTTCTTTAACGTTTTGAGGAAGTGCTCTTCCTTGACTAGGACAGTTTTGCACACAACGCATACAGTCAATGCATTTCAGAGCGTCTGTCTGAGTCGGATCGTCCTTTGAAATGGCGCCAACGGGACAGTTGTTCGCACAAGTCTTGCATTTAAAACAAGAGGCTGGAGCGGCTATCGGTGCCACCGGCATTCCAGCAAATTCTCGATATGGCTGAGAACCCGGAACCTTTGGTTCAGAGTAGTCCATTTCATCGTATTTATATTTTGCATGGTTAGCGAAGGCCACTGCTTCCTGGAAATCTTGCTTATCCGGTCTGTCAGCGGCAACCTCCGGATGGAAAACATGTCGGGCTACGAATGCTGCACTAGCGATCACGTCAAAGGCTTCGTCAGCAAGAATGGTGTTAAGTTCTAGTAAAGCATCGTCATACGCTCGATTTCCATAAACAACCATCGTTATGGCGACTGACAGGTCTCCTCGCATGCGCTTCAATTTTTCGGCTAAAGGAACCGGAAGCCGACCTCCATAAACCGGGGAGGCAAGGATCACAATGTCGCCTCTTTGAAAGTGGAGATATCCATCAGAGCGTGTTAAATCAATGTAAATCGGCTTCGAACCCATGGTTTCGGCAACCTTGACGGCATACTCTTGTGTACTTCCACACGGGCTGTAGTAAAGACAATAGAGCATATTTTGTTTTTTTATTTTGGTTGAGGGTGTTGATATTTTCCCAGAAATACATACTGTAAAGATTGGAGATGCTGATTTTACTTATCGGAATTACGTTAGACTTGCATCGCCCGCTTCTTTCCTTTTCCGTTCCAATTCCAGGGCGCCAAAACCGGCCACACGCCCATCTCGTTTTTCTCTCTACTACAATTAGTTATTGCTTTTAACACCTAAGGTGCGGCTTTGTTAATCGGACTAACCGGCGGAATTGGCTCGGGTAAAACAACAGTCTCCAATCTTTTTGGAGAACTTGGCATAGAAATTATCGATACTGATGTCATTTCTCAAAATATAACGGCTGTTGGCGGAAGTGCAATTCCTTTAATTTTGGAAACTTTCGGACCGCAATTTATTGCCTCGAACGGAAGTATGGATAGAAAATTAATGAGAGCAAAAGTCTTTGACTCCGCTGAAGATAGAAAAAAACTCGAAAACATACTTCATCCTCTTATACGTGAAGAAGTTAAGCTTCAACTCCAAAATTTAAATGGCTCCTACGCTCTCCTCAGTGTCCCATTAATGAATAAAGAGTCATTCTGGATTCGGCTTTGCGACCGGATTCTTTTAATGGACTGTCCGAAGGAAGAACAAATCCGCAGAGTGGAACTGAGAAGCGGCCTCATGGAAGCAGAAATACAAAAGATCATTGACTCTCAATCCACAACTATGGAAAAGCTATCTTTTGCCGACGACGTGATCTTTAACTATGGCTGTCCTGAAAAACTCAAAGAAGTAGTTCACAGACTTCATCAAAATTACATAATTCTTTCAGGAAGTTGCCGAAATTAGGCGCACAAAGATGGGATAACCTTATTAAAACTATTTTTTTATTTAGAATGCAAAATTTTAAAGACAGCTTTTTAATTAATTCCGCGACTTGATTTTGATTATTTAACCCCAGCTGTATGCTAAATTAATAAGTGGTGTATAGGGTCACAGAACACATGAGTAATGAGCTTTTGAGATATGAGTTCCCTTCTACAGAAAAGACTCGGACTTTTCTGAGGCTCTCCTATCTCTTTAAACAACTGGAATGGTTTGCCGAGCAAGAGTTCCCGCAAGATCATCAAGCTGCCATACGGAAGTACTTCGAAATCCAAGATGTTACTAATCGGGGAGATCAAAAAAACGATATTTTGCAGGAACTGGAAAGATTTAGAGTCTATCTCTCTCCTCTGGCTTCCAGCCCTAATGTCGACCAATCCTCTCTTAAAGAAACATTGAATGAAATCCAAGCTTGTCGAACAGCTCTTACCAGTGTGGGCATTCGGATTTCTCATCTAGCAACCTTAAATGAATTCTTAAAAACTTTAGCTCAACGCTCGTCTATCCCGGCGGGGACATGTGAGTTTGACCTTCCGATTTACCATCATTGGCTTAATTTGCCGGCTGAAAGAAGAAAAGCTGACCTTCACGAATGGATAACACCTCTGAAGCCTTATCACAAAGGCATCGACTTAATCTTGAAACTCCTCAGAGGCAGTGCGGAAGAGACAGAGGCCATTGCTGTCAAAGGAGGCTATCAGAAGGATCTGCAAGGAAAAACTTTTACCCTTCTGCAAATTTATGTTGACCCGAAATACGAAGTTGTTCCAAAGGTTTCTGCTAATCGGTATATGCTGTCAGTAAGGTTTATTCCGGTTTCTTTTACTAAACCGGTCGCAACTGGAGCTATCTCCCAAGATATTCCATTCAAACTAGGGATCTGCAATATCTAAAAAATGGCAATTCAAGTTAAATGTCCGCAATGCGGAAAGATGACTGAGTATTCAGAGAAAAACCCATGGCGCCCTTTCTGCTGCGAAAGATGCAAAATCATTGACTTAGGCGCATGGGCTAACGAGGATTATGTTATCCAAGGGCGCCCTATTGAAGGAGACGATGATTTGGATATATCCTCAGAATCTCTCGCAAAAGGAAAAATTCATACAAAAAAATCTATTGACCGTTGATCAGGACAGGCAAAAGAGGAACAGTAGCCGGCAAGATTGGTTTAGGTAGATTTGCCTCAGAAAAGAATCCGTACTTCTGACCTTCTTTACTGGTAAAGGTACCCTCCCAGCGAGTGCATCTGAAAATATGCAGCCTAACGTCCGCATGAGGATAGGAAAACTCTTCGCAGCCAACTTTTTTAAATGCTTTTGGAATAACACCGAGCTCTTCTTCAAGCTCACGAACGAGAGCCTGCTTCAGCGTTTCGCCTCTCTCGACTTTTCCTCCAGGCAGCTCCCAATAACCGGCATACACCTTAGATTCCGGTCTGCCCGACAGAAAGATTTCTCCTTTCTCATCGATCAAGGCAACAACGACAACTTCGGTAAACTTCTTATTCGTCATTCTTTAGTCTTTGTCTTCCTGTCCAATCTCTTGCAAACTGATAGGCGACTCGGCCGGAACGAGACCCTCTTTGCAATGCAAACTGCAGCGCCTCGATTCTCCATTCATCGTTCACAGGACCATTGAAATGTTGAGTCCAGCCCTCAGCAATACGTAGATACTCTTCCTGGCTGAAAGGATAGAAACTGAGCCAAATACCAAACCTCTCCGATAAGGACATCTGTTCTTCAATAGTTTCCGCAGGATGAAGAAGACCGGCCTCATCCATTGAAGACTCCAAATTATCCTGCATCTTTTCCGGCATCAGATGACGACGGTTCGAAGTTGCATAGATAATCATGTTTTCGCTAGAAGCCGAAATAGAGCCGTCAAGAATTGCTTTTAAAGCCTTATAGGCTGCTTCTCCAGGCTCAAAAGACAGATCATCACAGAAGATAATGAATTTTTCCGGACGAGTTCTGACTAAAGCTGTAATTTCACCTAAATACTTTAGGTCTGATTTATCAACTTCTATGAGGCGCAATCCTTGAGAATAGAACTTAGACAAGCAAGAACGAATAAGAGAAGACTTACCTGTTCCTCTTGCTCCCGTCAGCAGAACATTGTTGGCAGGAAGTCCTCTAACGAACTGTTCCGTATTTGACAGAAGTATCTCCTTTTGTCTTTCAACATTCTGAATATTCTTAGGATCTACAAACGCTACTTCTGCAATAGGTTCCAAGGTTCCCAATTCAACGCCGAAATAGCTCTTTTGTCTCCAGCGGAAAGCAGGCTTAGACCAATCAATATCGTCGGCGGAAGGCGGGAGAAGAGGTTCTATTTTTTCTAGAACGTTTTCGAACCTCTTATAAAAGTTGCGTCTTTTGCTCATAACTTATTAGCTGCGGTAATCGGCGTTAATGGACACATAATCATGAGAAAGATCTGTTGTCCAAACCGTTTCGCTGGCCTCCCCTCTGCCGAGATTTACCGTAACGTAGATTTCTGGTTTATTCATGACCGCTTGTCCGTCCTCTTCTCGATACGAAGCATAACGCCCTCCGTTTTTGGCCACAAGAACGTCATCCAGCCATAAAGAGATCTTTGAAGCATCCATGTCGTCAATACGTGAGTTGCCGACGGCCGCTAATATTCTGCCAAGATTAGGATCGGAAGCAAAGAAAGCGGTCTTAACCAAAGGAGAGTGAGCAATCGCGTATGCAACCTTTAAGGCCTCTGCTTCGTTTCGAGCGCCATCTACAGTAATCGTAATAAACTTGGTTGCGCCCTCTCCGTCTCGAATCATGGATTGAGAAAGTTTTTGTGCAACCTCGATTAAAGAATCGAGTAAATCGTTGTAACGGGGGTCTTCATCGCTTTCAATAGGAGCGCAATCTGCTCGCCCTGTAGCAATCAAAATAAAGGAATCATTTGTTGAAGTATCACCGTCTACCGTGATGCGGTTGAATGATGCGTCGGCAACGGCTCGAACTGTATCCTGAACTAGTTCAGCCGACATTCCAATATCAGTTGCAATAAAGCCAAGCATTGTTGCCATGTTGGGTTCGATCATGCCTGAACCCTTGCTGATTCCGGTCACGGTGATCTCTACACCGTCTAACTCGACCTTCTTTGAGGCCGCCTTCGGCACGGTATCGGTCGTCATAATGGCTCTGGCGGCATCAATCCAGTTATTCCTGCCCATATTCTGAGCAGCTTTGGGAATCCCAGCCAAGAGTTTTGTCATAGGCAGAGGCTCCATTATCACGCCGGTTGAGAACGGAAGCACTTTAACAGGAAGGCAATTAAAGATATCAGCTACAGCCTGACAAGTTTCTTCTGCATCATGAAGGCCGCTAAGACCGGTTCCGGCATTCGCACATCCTGTATTAACGACAATGGCTCGAATATCATTCGTCTCAAGCAGATGTTCTCTACAAACTTGAACCGGCGCGGCAGCAAAGCGATTCTTTGTAAAGACTCCTGCCACATGAGATCCTGGAGCCAATTCCATCAACATTAAATCTTTTCTGCCGATTTTTTTAATACCGGCTTCTGCCGTACCCAGAACAACTCCTGATACTGGAAAAATTTCTTCTGCCGCAGGAGCCTTAAGATTAACTGCCATGTTTTTTCCTTGTTTAAGTGATCCTTCTATTGTATTGAATAGCAAACCGGCCAAAAGGCCGGCTTCTTAAGAAATACTATTAATTTAATTTGCCGTGGCAATCTTTGAACTTCTTGCCGCTTCCGCACGGACAAGGATCATTTCTGCCGACATGAGCAAAACTTTCTCCGTCATTGGATTGTTCTTGGTCAAACATCGGGCCTTTAAGCTGTCCTTCTGCATCATTCACATGAGCCGCCTGAGTTTGCATGGCCTGCTGAGCCTGCTCTTCTGGGGTAGGCTGGCGGATTTGAACATTCATCAAAACTCTGGTGACATCTTCTCCAACGGTTTGAAGAAGAACGCTGAACAATTCAAATGCCTCACGCTTGTATTCTTGTTTCGGCTGTTTCTGAGCATATCCGCGCAAATGAATACCTTGGCGAAGCATATCCAGCTGGCTGAGATGTTCTCTCCAGTGTTGATCTAAGAACTGAAGAAGCACGTTTCTCTCAAATTCCTGCCAAGCTTCCTTACCGACCAATTCAACTTTTGCGTCGTAAACTTCGTTAGTCGCCTTAAGAAGCATATCCAGCAATTCTTGATCGTCGGATGTTTCAGATTTCTCCAAAGTCTCCTTCAGCGGAAGATTCAGATTCCACTCATCCCGCAGAACCTTTTCAAGTCCATCCAAATCCCATTGTTCTTCAACAGAGTCTTCAGGGACATAGCTGCGGAATAAAGAAGTGAAATATCCGTCTCTCAGTTCTTTTACAGGACCTGACACATCTTTGTTTTCAAGAATTTCATTTCTCAAAACATAAATTTCACGCCGCTGATCGTTAGCAACGTCATCGTACTCAAGAAGCTGTTTACGGATATCGAAGTTTCTGGATTCAACCTTACGTTGAGCGCTTTCGATAGAGCGAGTAACGATGCCGGCTTCAATGGCTTCTCCTTCCGGAAGACGGAGTTTATTCATTAAAGCCTGCATTTTCTCACCAGCGAAAATTCTTAAAAGAGGATCCTCCATGGAAAGGTAGAATCTGGAGCTGCCCGGGTCACCCTGACGTCCGGAACGGCCTCTGAGCTGATTATCAATACGTCTGGATTCATGACGTTCAGAGCCGATGATTCTTAAGCCTCCCAAAGAAACCACTTTCTCGTGATCCAGCTGCCATTGATTTTTGATTTCATCAATCTTAGCTTTCTTTTCATCGGCACTTAAATTCGGATTATTTTCGACTTCAGCAACGGCCTTACTTATTCCACCGCCAAGCACAATATCTGTACCGCGGCCGGCCATATTAGTGGCTATCGTTACCATCCCCGGTCGTCCGGCTTCCAAAACAATCTGAGCTTCTTTTTCGTGCTGTTTGGCGTTTAAGACATTATGAGGAATGCCTTCTTTTTCAAGCATGCGGCTGATGAGTTCAGAGTTCTCAATGGAGGTTGTACCGACTAGAACAGGCTGACCGCGTTTATAGCACTCTTTAACGTCATCCAAAATGGCTTTGTATTTTTCAGCGGCTGTTCTGTAGACTTTATCTTGCTGGTCGTCACGAATCATTTGACGGTGTGTTGGAATAACAACAGTTTCCAAACCGTAAATTTCTTGGAATTCATACGCTTCCGTATCAGCAGTACCCGTCATGCCGGACAATTTCTCGTACATACGGAAGTAATTCTGGAAAGTAATAGACGCAAAAGTTTGGTTTTCCTGTTGAATCTGCACACCCTCTTTGGCTTCTACAGCCTGATGAAGACCGTCAGACCATCTTCTGCCCTGCATTAAACGGCCTGTGAACTCATCAACGATGATAACCTCGCCGTTCTGAACAACATAATGCTGGTCTCTAACGAAAATTGTGTGGGCTCTCAATGCTGCGTTTAGATAGTGAAGCAGCATGATATTCTGAGGAGAATAAAGGCTCTGGCCTTCCGGCAGCAAGCCCATTCTGCTCATAATGGCTTCAACTTTTTCATGGCCGGCTTCCGACAACTGCACAGTGTGTGCCTTTTCATCAACCCAATAATCGCCTTCACCTTTTTCTTCTTTTTGACGTGTCAGCTGATCCGGAATTTTGTCGATTTGAACATACACGTCTGTCTTGCCTTCTGCGGGCCCGGAAATAATTAACGGCGTTCTGGCCTCGTCAATCAAGATGGAATCAACTTCGTCAACAATGGCAAAAAAGAGCCCCCTCTGACGTCGGCCGTTAACATCGTATTCCATGTTGTCGCGGAGATAATCAAAACCAAATTCATTATTGGTTCCGTAAGTGATATCTGCGTTGTAAGCGGCCTGTTTATCAGCATTCTGCTGGTTGGACAAAATAGTCCCGACGGTCATTCCGAGGAAGTTATAAACCTTACCCATCCATTCGGCGTCGCGTTTTGCCAAGTAATCATTAACGGTAACTACGTGGGCTCCTTTGCCCGGCAAAGCATTCAAATATACAGCCAATGTCGCTGTAAGAGTCTTACCTTCACCGGTTCTCATTTCAGCAATTTTGCCGTCATTTAGAACCATCCCGCCAATCAGCTGCACGTCGAAATGTCTCATTCCTAAAACACGCCAGCTGGCTTCTCTTACTACGGCAAAAGCTTCCGGAAGGAGTTGATCTAAGGATTCACCGTCTGCAAGTCTTTTTCTAAACTCTACGGTCTTAGCCTTAAGCTCTTCATCGCTCAGAGCCTTAATTGAAGGTTCGAGCTTATTGATCTCTTCAACTTTACGGCGATATTGTTTGATAAGTCTGTCGTTACGACTTCCAAAAATCTTCGTCAGAAAACTAGCCATTCAGTATTCTCTTTTCATTAAGGACACCAATATCTCCGCCTGGTATCCGATTCTCAAAATATAAACTTGATGATTTTACACTCTCTACAAGATACTTCTTGTCGGTAATGGGGAATTTAACTATTATTCTTAAATCCTGTTGAAAAAATCTTTTCTAACTATTTCCGTAACGCGATGATTCCATTTGCAAAAAGAAAAATTTCAGCTTACGACCGATTAAAAAAAACGCCAATCGGCCTCGCCGTGTTGAACGTCGAATTAGCCGACAGAATTGCGAACATTATTAATCCCGTCTGCCAGCAAATGAATCTTGGAATGGAAATCACCGGTGCTCAATGTTTCTTGAGACGAGAGACCGTTAGAAAAAAAGATGATAATCCCTATGATATCGATCCAAATGACGATCCCAACTTCGCAATGGAAGATGTTCTTGTTTTAAACATTCTTTTTCCTCATCCGGCATTTCTTGCAAAATTTGCTTCTATTAAACCGGCTGTTGAAAATGCGCTGATGCTCAATGGCATAACCACATTAAAAGTCGTTGGGAAGGTTGTCTCCTCGACATCGAAGTAACGAACCTTCAAACTAACAGGATCCTTGGAAAAGTTTACCCAAGGAATCCAAAAGAATGTTTTTTACGGTTGACCACTGTAAAAGCAAATCTTTCAGCCGGATGAAAAGATTCGGAGGCAGTGATGGTATTGCCGTCCTTGTCTAGGTAGCACCGGACAATCTTCAATGCAGGATCGCCGGCTTTGCCATTAAAATGCTCAGCAACCTCGGAGCTCATCGCCACTGCAGAAAACGTTTGTCTGACTTCCGTACACTCAATATCCAGCATGCTTTCAATAAGAGAAACAATAAGTTCTCTTGGATGCCGCCGAGCCTCCTCTGCAACGTATGCGGCACTTTTTCGGACGTACACATAGGTAACAACCACCGGCTCATTCAGATTTTTATCGGCCAATCGAACATTCTTAAATCTTACCCACGGCTCGTTGTCTGTCAGGCTAAGCTGAGCAGCCATCTCCTTAGTTACTAAAACATCCTCACAGGATTCAATAACCCGCGGGAACTGATTTCCATAGTAGTCAATAGCACGAATGTCTGAGAGTTCGTGGAGAAATTTTCCATTTTGAACTTTACTTTTGACTCTCGTTCCAATATGAGGACGTCTTTCAACAAATTCAGCCTTTACTAATGCATCAAGAGCTTTACGGACCGTATCACGACTGACGGACAGCTGCTTAGCCAGCTCAATTTCACCGGGAATAATCGAGCCGATCGGCCAATCGCCGCTGGTAATTTTAGAGACAAGTTTTTCAGAAACTTCCTGCCACAGCTTCTTTCCCATATAACTCCTTTTGTCGGTTCTTGATCCATCATACCAACGGAATCCGAAGATGTAATCTCAAGACTAGCAAGCGTTCTACTATTTGTTGCCGACAAATATTTTCTCATTTGTTGGCAAACATATCATAACTAAATGATTTTAAACAACATCACCAGCTCTGCCCCAGAAAAACATTGATCCGAATCAAGACAAATTCTTTCTTTTGTACGCACATATTGCATCCGCTTCAGAATGACAAAAACCACTAGAAACATTTTTATGGAGATATAAATGCCATCTACAGCAATTGACAGTCAAATTCATGGATGTATGTTCAGTACAGACGAAATGCGAAAGGCTTTAAGCGACGAAGCTTGGGTTCAGAAATGGCTCGACACGGAGGCTGCACTAGCTCAGGCTCAAGGTGAGCTTGGCATTATTCCAAAGGACAAAGCAGATACAATTCAAGAATATGCCAAGGCTGAATTACTGGATATTCCTTCTATCGGCGAGTTTTACAAGAGTTCTATCACGATTGTTCCTTTACTCAAAGCTTTCAAAAAAGTTCTTCCGAATAATGCCGGTGAATTTGTCCACTGGGGCGCTACCAGTCAAGACATTGTGGATACAGGAATTGTGCTTCTTGAAAGAGATGCCTATAACATCATCCTGCGAGATATGAAACTCTGCCAAGAGTACTGCTTGGACCTTGCCAAGAAATACCGAAACACTCCAATGGCTGGCAGGACACATGTTGTTCATGCTCTTCCCATTACCTTCGGCTACAAAGCTGCTGTTTGGGCTGACGAACTGGGACGAGATATTGAACGTCTCGAACAAATAAAAGATCGTGTATTCGTTGGTGAAATGGCCGGCGCTGTCGGCACTCTAGCATCTCAGCCGGAACACGGTCTAGCTGTCCAAAAAAGAATGATGGAAATTCTCGGATTAAATGTTCCAACAATTGCATGGCATGTTGCCCGCGACAACCAAGCAGAATTTGTTTCTGTTCTAGCAATTTGTGCCGGCACCCTAGGCCGGATTATTCATGAGATTTTCACACTTCAAAGAACTGAAATCCTCGAACTTGAGGAACCGTTTTTCATGGGCAAAGTGGGTTCCTCAACGATGCCTCACAAACGCAATCCAGCTGTCCTAGAGAATGTACTAGCACTTCTTAGAAATGTCCGCTCCATTGCTCCCTCTATTGTCGAGTCGATGATTAGCGAAAATGAAAGAGATTGGGGATGTTTCTTGTCCGAATGGGAAGCCATTCCCCGCGCCTGTCATATGATGGCTGCCGCCCTCGATAAATCGAAAAATATCTTAAAAAATCTTATTGTTTATCCTGAACACATGGAGCGCAATCTCTTTAAGCAAAAAGGTCTGATGATGAGCGAATGCGTCATGATGCATATGGCTCCGAGATTGGGAAGAATGACGGCTCACGAAATCGTATACCAAGGCGCAATGGAAGCCTACGAAAAAGAAATACCTTTCAAAGAAGTGCTTATGCGTACACCAGCGGTGAAGGAAGAGTTCACTGAACAAGAACTAGACCATATGCTCAATCCTCACTCTTACATTGGTTTAGCTCCTGAATTCGTAGACAGAGTCCTCGCCAAGTACTCCAAATAAATATCTTTTAGGTGGCCGATCGGGAAGACGGCCATCTTCAATCCATAGGTGTTGTATGGCACAAAAATCTATTAAGCTTTGGCAAGCAGCTGTTCCTATTCTCGTATGCTTGCTCATCTGGCTGTATCCGGTCCCAGAAGGTCTTAAACCGGAAGCGTGGCATATGTTTGCAATTTTTGTCGGTACTATTGCCGGCATACTCTGTTCTCCGCTTCCATCCGGCGCCATCATGTTCATTTCTTTGGCAGTGTGCATTTTTACCAACACGCTGTCTTTCAAAGCCGCACTGTCCGGCTTTGCATCCGGAACCGTCTGGATGATTTTCGCAGCTTATGTCCTTTCTCTTGGCTTTGTGCAATCAGGACTAGGCAGACGCATTGCCTATAAGACTTTGTCTATGTTCGGCGGATCCTCTCTAGGCATCGCCTATTCACTAGGCATAGCAGATCTGCTGTTGGCTCCTGCAATGCCAAGCGTTACAGCGCGCTCCGGAGGCATCATTCTTCCGATTGCAAAATCCATTAATCAAGTACTAGACAGCGAGCCGGGTCCAAAACAAAAGCGCTTAGGCGAATTCCTGACGATGACATGCTTTCAGTTCACGCCAATCACCGGAGCTATGTTCATGACCGGCATGGCAGCCAATCCTTTGTGCGCAACGTTAGCAAAAGAAGGTCTCGGCCTCGAACTTTCCTGGATAGGTTGGTTTTGGGCAGCTGTTCTGCCTTCAATGATTTGCTTCTTCATTATGCCCCTTCTCTCCTATAAGATTCTCAACCCAGGCTTGAAGCGAACTCCTGAAGCCAAGGTGATGGGTCACGACCAGCTCCTTGCAATGGGACCAATGTCCAATCAAGAAAAGAAAGTAGCACTCGGCTTCATCATTGCACTGCTCGGATGGGGAACTACGATGTGGACAGGATATAACGCCAACGCCATTGCCATTGCTTTAGCCGCATTCTTGTTTGCCACCGGAGCGGTTAACTGGAAAGACGTGTTGAATGACAAAGCCGCCTGGGATACGGTCATCTGGTTCGGCATCATCATTTCTTTAGCGACCGGCCTGACCTCTTTAGGATTCATTAAGTGGATGAGTACCGGATTTGCATCAATGCTGACTGGAATGGACTGGATGGTTGCATTTGTATTGCTCGGCTTCCTGTACATCTATCTTCATTACGTCTTTGCTACAGCTTCCGGCCACGTTGCTGCAATGTACGTACCTTTCTCTCTGGTTGCCATCGGAGCGGGTGCGCCTCCAATGATGGTAGCAATCTGCTTTGCCATTTTCTCTAACTTCATGTGGGGCATAACCGAGTATGCGGGAGGACCCGGTCCTATTTACTACGGCCAAGGATACTTCGAAAGGCCTCGCTTCTACAGCATCAACTTCGTCCTGGTGACCATTAATGTCTTGATCGTGTTTGCCAGCGGAATGATTTGGTGGAAACTCATTGGACTCTATTAATCCAGTGACAGCCAAAGGTTTAAAGGAGGATGCTTAATGGCATCCTCCTTTTCTTGGAGTAAGAATTTTTGATAAAAGCTAGTTCACAATCTATACACTTGGAATGACTAGAGCACGAGTGAAGGCAAGAGGAGCAGATCCGCTATCTTCAAACGTGACAAACTCCCAACTATCAGGCTCTGACAAAAGCTTCCTGAGAAGTTTGTTATTTAGATCATGGCCGGATTTGAAAGCTTTGTAATGCGCTACTAACGGATGTCCTAAAACGTAGAGATCTCCCATGGCGTCGAGGAGCTTATGTTTTGCAAACTCATCGTTAGAGCGCAGGCCGTCAGGATTGAGAACATGATAATCATCCATCACCACGGCATTATCCAGTGTTCCTCCTTGTGCTAAGCCATAGGAACGGAGCATTTCCAGATCATTGACAAAACCGAAGGTCCGAGCCTTTGCCACATCATTGATATAGGTTTGAGTATCAAAGTCTACTTCTACTAATTGAGCAGTGGCATCGATGGCGGGATGCCCAAAATCAATAGCAAAAGAAAGCTTGTAGCCGTTGAAAGGTTCTAATGAAGCCCACTTATCGCCGGCGTGAACTTCAATCGGCTTTTTAACTCGAACAAATTTTCTGGGTGCATCCTGTTCTACAACACCGGCAGCTTTGATCAAGAAGACAAAGGATGCTCCAGAGCCGTCCATGATAGGAATCTCAGCTCCGTCAACTTCGACAAAACAGTTATCAATACCAAGTCCTGATAAAGCACTCATTAAATGCTCAATCGTCGCGATTTTAGCCTGTCCTTTGTCTAAAGTTGTAGCCATCCGAGTGTCATTGACCCTCTCTGGCTCTGCCTTAATAGCTACCGGAGGATTCAAATCAATTCTGCGGAAAACAATCCCGGTATCAACCGGAGCAGGCCGCAAAGCCAGTTTAACTTTGCGCCCTGAATGCAAGCCGATACCGATAGTTTCAAATGCGTTTTTTAACGTTCTTTGTCTAATCACTGAAATATGTTCCTTGGATTAGTTTCTCTTTCTAAGAAAAGCCGGGATTTCGTGTTCGAACTGAGGCTTTTCCTCTTGCTCAGGCGACTGTTCAGCATTATTTGGGACTGAGGTATTGTTGGACCACAATCCGCTTCCTTGTCCGCTGCGGGGGTTCAAGCTAGCAAAACCGCCTTGATTAAACCCCATTCCTGGATTATTCATCATGCCGAAAATTGTATTGTCTTTGCGAGCTGGAGGCACTTGGAAGCCATCATCGGGTTGGGCGATTGGTCTTGAAAATGCTCCAGCCTCCCCAAAAGGGCTGTGACTGCCTTGTGCAGAGTTCTGATTGGAATTTGGACGCGGTTCAGGAGCTCTTTGCGGCTGAGCTTCGGCATGAGCCTGCTGAGGAGCCTGTGCTTGGTTTTGTGAGAACTGTGAAACAAAGCTAGGAGCACCCGGCTGCTGAACCGGAGCAGCAGGCTGTTGAACTCTCTGAGGAGCAGGTTGAGAAACCGGAGCGCGTTCAGGGGCAACGTTAACTTGAACTTCAGAAATCTCTTCGACCTGAATTGGTGCCGGCTGCTGGATCTCTGCTCTTGGTTCCTGAGCTTGGAAGGGAGCGGAAGGTTGCTGTTTTAATGGATTTGCAAAACCAGCAGGATTCCTGATTTCAAATGGGTTTACTAGAGGTTCTTGAACTGCAGGCTGCGGTTCTTTTACGGCTTTAGCCGGTTTTTCAGGTTGTCCGAAAAGATCAACCCCCATTGCGGCAGGCGGAATGGGATCAGTATGGGCCTGAGGCTTCCATAATCCTGCACCTTGGTTTTGAGGAGTAACAGCAGGCTGGGGTGTAGGGATCACATAAGAAGGATCAATAGAATCCTGATCTAAACCAGTAGCAATAACCGTCACGCGGATCTTGTCTCCCAAGGATTCGTCATAGACGCTGCCGAAGACAATATTGGCATCAGGATCCGCAAAATTGCGGACAGTTTCCATAGCCATACGAATTTCAGACATTTTGACGGCTGTGCTGCCGGAAATATTGACTAAAACACCGCGAGCCCCCTTAACGTCAAACTCTTCGAGCAGAGGGCAGCTGATGGCTTGGGATGCGGCTTGAAGTGCTCTGTCGGGCCCTTCTGCCTCGGCAGATCCCATCATAGCTGTGCCTCTTTCGCTCATAACTGTGCGCACATCTTCAAAGTCAGCATTAACTAAGCCTGGTGCTTGAATAATTTCAGAGATGCCGGCAACCGCGTTATAAAGAACTTCATCAGCACGAGCGAAGCATTCTCCGATCGTGGCATCTTCTCCGAGTTCGAGCTCAAGCTTATCATTTAGGATAATGATCAGAGAGTGGACGCGGGCTTTCAATGCCTTAATCCCGGCCTCAGCATTGCGCATGCGGCGGTTGCCTTCAAATGAAAAAGGCTTAGTGACCACGGCAACTGTTAGAATTCCTAGTTCCTGAGCCACCTCTGCAACAATAGAAGCTGCTCCGGTTCCTGTACCGCCGCCCATTCCGGCAGTAATAAAGACCATGTTTGCTCCGCGCAGTGAGTCCGCAATCTCCTCGCGAGCTTCATTAGCCGCCTGCTGACCCACCTCCGGCTTACTTCCTGCACCCAGACCAGTATGGCCCAACTGGATTTGAACTTCTGCCTCACTTTGGGATAAAGCCTGCCGATCTGTATTTGCTGCGATGAAAACTACATTGCCTTTCACCTGTTTACGGATCATGTTGTTAATTACATTGCCACCGGCCCCGCCGACACCGATTACTTTAATCAGTGCACCGCTTTCGCCGTTTTCCATCATTTCAAACGCCATCTGTTACTCCAAATTTATGCGGCTTTCCCCACATTAAAACTGTTTCATTTTATTCGGAAAATCCAAATACTAAAAGTTTCCTGTAAACCAGCTTTTCAACATATCTTTAACGGATGTAAGACCGCCTTTTTTACGCGGCGCTCCTCCTCCGCCAAAGTATCTTGACGTTTCATCTGCCAAATATCCGAATAGGGTCGCATATTCGGGCGATGAAACCCCAGCTAGTTTTTCGGGAAGCGTCTCCGTTGAGAATTTGTTAGGTGAATAAAATATATTTGTTTCGTATTCGATTATCGGATAGCCGACACGGACATTAATGTGTCCGTCAGGCATATAGCCGCTGAAAACCTCTCTCACCAATCTGTCTATTCCCGGAAGCTCTGCTCCGCCTCCGGTCAGAACAACGCCATATGAAATCAAATGACGCAGATTTTTTTCACGCAGCCGGTTATAGATAACATCCAGAATCTCCCGCAGCTTCAAATCAATTATTCCAGAAAGAGACTGACGAGTAAGGACACGGTTGTGTTCATGCGAAAACCCTGCGTAGGAAGGTAAGTCGTAGGAGTCATTCTTATCCAAATGAGGATTAAATCTAACAAACCCCATTGAGACTTTCAGATTCTCAGCGTCAATTTTTGACAATTGAGTTTTAATGGAGATCTCGTTGGTTAGAGATTCTCCGCCTCCCGGAAATACCGCAGTGTACTGAACTGAATTGCCATAATAGACAGCGACCTCAGTGAGCTCTGCACCTAGATCGATAAGGATCACTCCAAGATTTTTTTCTTCTTGTGTTAAGACTGCGGAAGCCGAGCTAAGAGGATTAAAGTTAAGCCGATTATCAATTAGCTCTAATCCACTTCTGCGGATTGCTTTTCCGATATTTTGGCAAGGGGATGTCTGGGCTGTAATAACGTGCAGCTTGGCATCCAAACGATTACCATCCATCCCGACAGGATGATGGTACCCCCACTTAAAATCAATAGCGTACTCTTTCGGGAGAATTTGAAGATATCGCATGGAAGGAGGCAGACTTGTTTGCTGCACATTCCTAAAGATTTCGTCCACATCAGACTGCTCGATTTCTCCTCTTCGGGTGACCACGGTCATATGAACGTTATCAGACACGATATGTGTACCGGAAATACCTGACGTTATCCGAGAAATATTGACGTCTGCAGACTTCTCGGCCTCTTCGACCGCTTGCCGAACAGCATCGACTAAAGGATTAATTTCGACTACTACGCCTTCTTTGACGCCGACACTACTGCAGACTCCCATTCCAACGATTCGGTAAGTTCTGTCAGATAATGGTTGGGCAATTGCACAGGCAATCTTTGAGGAACCTATGTCCAACCCGGCTATTAATTCATCTGCCTTACTTGGCATCTTTTATCTCCGTTTCTAAATCTGCTGAGTCATCCGGTTCAGGTTCTAATTCCGGACGCTGAACAGCAACACCCTTGGTATATCTAGCGTCAATTTTTTGCGGGTGCGCGCCAAAATGCTCTTTCATTTGAGGCATAACATTTAATATTCTTTCCAGCCTCTTACTCATAGCTTCGTTGGTATCGCTCCCTTTAAACACGATTTCAACACTCTTTCCTTCAGCATGCTTAATGACTAAAAACCACCCGCTCATGGGAGTAAGCGTAAGAGACACAATTTCTAGGCCTCTCGACTCGCATATCTTGTTGAAATCCAAATATTGTTGATAAATTTTTGCACTTAACTGCGGGGGTCCATAAATCCGAGGAAGTTCCCCTTCGCTTTCTGCCACCGCCTGATTTTCTTCAAAAATTACTCCGTCTTGAGACAAAACTTCCTGCTCGCCCCAAAGCGCAACCGGTTTATGAAGATACAAAAAGATCTTCAGCTGGTTTGGCCACTCTCTTTTGACCGAGACATCCTTTACCCAAGGGATCTCTTTTAACGTATCGCGAATCTTAGCGATATCAACCGTAAAAAAAGTCCCTGTGATTTTGCCTCGGAGCTTTTCCGCCACGATAGGGGCCGTGATAGCTTCTTGATTACCATGGACTACAACGTCGATTCCTTTTAACCAGAAAACCGGCTTTTGTATTGCCCACCAGATCACAAAAACCATCAGCACAAGGATGATTAAAATCGAGACGAAATCCGTCAAGAAATTTAAAGTTTTATCACTCCACTTGGACATCCACTAACCCTTTAGTGCAGCCCCTTCTGCCACGAGGCAGACCAAATCCTGATAGCTTAGACCAACGTTTTTAGCGGCCAACGGAACCAATGAATGCGGTGTCATTCCCGGAGCAGTATTAATCTCTAATAGAACAAAACTGCCGTCTGGACGAAGCATTACATCAACGCGGCTCCAGCCTTGAATTCCTAAAACATTTGCAGCTTTTTCCACGGCTGCTTTAATCGCCTCCTCTACCGGAGCCGCAACAGAGGCCGGACAGAGGTATTGAGTCTCGTCAGAGAAATATTTGTGCTCATAGTCGTAATCTCCCTTTGGTGCGACGATTTCAATAATAGGGAGAGCTTGCAGACCTTCTCCATCGTGTTTATCCAGCACCGCCACCGTCAATTCTCGGCCGACAACTAATTCTTCGACCATCACCTCCATCCCGTCTTCCGTGGCTTTTTTTACAGCCGCTAAAAGAGTATCCGGGGTGGCATCATAGACGCGGTAAAGACCAATGCTTGAACCTTCTTTACTCGGTTTTACAATCAAATCTTTCCCCAGCAGGCGGATAATTTCAGCCATATTACTTTGGGCAGTAACGGTTGTGCCTCGCGGAACAGGAATACCAACTGACTCCCAGACTTTCTTAGTCATAACTTTATCAATGCTAATTGCCGAGGCAAATACTCCGCTGCCTGTGTAAGGGAGCTTGATGTACTCCATCAACCCTTGGATTACACCATCTTCTCCTCCTTTGCCATGCAGAATGAGAAAAGCCTTGTCGTAATCTTTACTGACGAGCTCTTCAACATCCTGCTGCTGCGGATCAAAAGCTTCGGCATCTACACCGGCTTCTTGCAGAGCACGCAAAACACCGGATCCGCTCATAAGGGACACCTCCCTTTCAGCAGAGGTTCCTCCCATCACTACTACGACTCTACCTAGATCTTTTCTTTTATTTTTCATAATTCTTTCCTTTGGCAATTAATTTAGCCGGAATACTTCCGATGCTTCCGGCGCCCATCACGAGCAAGACACTGTCATCGGATACGTGCATTTCAATTTGTTCTTCAACTTCGTCGAGATTAGCCGCAAAAATTGGTTCCACTTTCCCGGCCACCCTAAGCGCTCGGCAAAGACTGCGGCTGTCTGCTCCTACGATAGGCTCTTCGCCGGCCGGATACACCTCACAAAGGATTAACTTATCCACAGTTGAGAGCACTCGGACCAAATCTTCAAAACAGTCTCGAGTGCGGGAATAACGATGAGGCTGGAATGCCAAGATAATTTCCTTGTCTGGATAAGCTCCGCGCGCCGCCTTAATCGTAGCCGACATCTCTGCGGGATGATGGCCGTAATCATCGACCACCAAGTATTTTTTCCCATCTTTATTCCGTGCCTCACCCCAAATAGAAAATCTTCTTCCAACCCCGGTAAATTCTGTCAAGGCCTTTTGAATAGCTTTAACCGGAGCTTCAACCGACAATGAAACACCGATTGCCGCCAGAGCGTTCAATACATTGTGCATACCCGGCAGATTTAAAGTGATGTCAAAGGGTTTCACCGGAAATTTTGAGGTTTCAACCGTAAATTTCATCTGGGTTCCTTCGGCACGAATGTTAGTAGCTCTTATCTGAGCATCTTCGCGAAAACCGTAGGTAATGACCGGCTTGGAAATCTTCGGCAAAATGGAGCGGACATTATCATTTTCTATACAAACCACTGCCTTCCCATAAAAAGGAAGACGCATTGTAAAGTCAACGAAGGCTTGCTTAAGCTTATTGATATCGTGACCATAGGTGTCCATGTGGTCGGCGTCAATATTAGTGACGACTGCCACAACTGGAGTCAGATAAAGAAAGGACGCATCGGACTCATCTGCCTCTGCCACAATAAACTGACCTTTACCGAGCTTGGCATTAGATCCGGCGGCGTTTAGTCTTCCTCCAATCACAAAAGTCGGATCAAAGCCTGCGGCCTTCAGGATGGAAGTCACTAAAGAAGTAGTGGTTGTTTTACCGTGGGTCCCAGCAATAGCAATACCGCTGCGCAGTCTCATCAATTCGGCAAGCATAATGGCTCGCGGCACAACGGGAATGTTATGTTCTTTGGCATAGATCACTTCCGGATTATCGCCATGCACTGCACTTGAAATAACAACCACATCCGAGTCACCAACATGCTCACCTGCGTGGTTATAAAAAATGCGGGCGCCTAACCTTTCCAATCGTTCCGTTGCAGCATTGGCTTTTAGATCAGAACCTGATATCTCGTAGCCGAGGTTGAGCAAAACCTCAGCAATGCCATTCATTCCGGTTCCACCAATGCCTACAAAATGTAGCCGCTTGACTGCAAACATTCCTTTTCCTAATCCGTAATATGTTCAATAAAATCTGCAACTGTGACAGCAGCGTCAGGCTTTCCAAGCTGTTTCGCCTTTTTAGCCATTTCTACCAACCTCTCTCTGTCAAGACTTCCTATTATTTCTGCCAGCTTCGGAGGCGTTAACTCTGTCTGGGGCAGATAAATAGAAGCTCCTGCTTCTTGCATATACTTCGCATTTCCGACTTGATGAGAAGTGGTTTTAACCACAAGGGGCACTAATATAGCAGGAACACCGGCAACCATTAACTCAGATACAGAAATTGCGCCTGCCCTGGCCAGCACTACATCTGCTTTCATATAGGCAGAAGCCATGTCATCAATAAAGGGCACGACTTGGGCCTCGACTCCGAGTTCCTTGTATAAGTTTTTAACCTTTTCCAAATCATTGACGCCGCATTGATGAACGACGGCCGGTCTCTTGTCTTCCGGAATGAGAGCGACGGCCTTTGGAGCATTCTCATTAAAAACTCTTGCTCCCAAAGAGCCTCCGAAGATCAAGAGGTTAAGTTTTCCACTTCTTCCAGCGTATCGATCCTCAGGACTGGGCAAAGAAACGATTTCTTTTCTGACAGGATTCCCTGTAACAACAGCACGCTGCCCGGCCTCTTTTGCCGCCTTTCCATCAAAACCGCACATCACACCGCTAGCATTTCCTTGAATCATCTTAATGCTAAGAAGAGGATCTGCATCGCTATTCATCAAAACATAAGGAATTCCTTTGAGACCTGCGCCTAAGCACACCGGGACAGCAATATAGCCTCCTGTGGAGAAAACAGCATCTGCCTTTACACTGGTCAAATATTTTTTAGATTGGAAAATAGCGGACAGTAATTTGAAACCGCCGAAACATAAGGTTTTCAGTCCTTTTCCTCTTAGTCCCTCAAAATCCAATGCTGTAAAAGGGATTCCATGACGTTCAACTAAACGTTTTTCCATACCAGCCTTGGTACCAATCCAAGAGACATCCCAGCCGCGGGAGATCATAATTTTTGCCACTGCGATACCGGGCATCACATGGCCTCCGGTTCCTGCGGCGGCAATAACTAAATGCTTTTTCATACCATACCCCCACGCATAGTAAGTTTGTTTTCATAATCAACCCGAAGCAGCAATGCCGCCGCTGCTAAGCAGGCAAGCAATGCCGAGCCTCCGTAACTGACGAAAGGCAGCGTCAGCCCCTTCGTCGGCAGCAGTCCGCTAGCCACCCCCACGTTAATAAAGGCTTGAACTCCAAACCAAATAGCAATACCTTGCGCAACAAGACCTGAGAAGAAATGCTTCAATAAGATAGCTTTTCTGCCAATTTCAAAAGCTCTCTTCACCAGCCAAAGAAATAAAGCAAGAACAACCAAAACCCCTACAAAGCCAAGTTCTTCTCCAATAATGGCCAAGATAAAGTCGGTATGGGCTTCCGGCAAATAATTCTGCTTCTCGATAGCGTCGCCCAATCCAACACCAAACCACTCTCCGCGGCCGAAAGCGATCAAAGAATGAGATAACTGATAAGACTTTCCTAGAGCGTGCTCCTCCGACCAGGGATCCAAGTAGGCAAAAATACGAGCCATACGCCATGGAGAGGTCAAGATCACGCCGATAAAAATACTAATCAAAACCGCAAAAATACCAATGAAAATCCCAAAGTTAATTCCTCCTAGGAACAGGATTCCCATCGAGATGCACACAATCATAATCAGGGCTCCAAGGTCAGGCTCCAACAAGACAAGAAGTCCAACCAAACCGATCACGATACCCATCGGCAGAAACCCTTTTTTGAAGCTGTGCATAAAATTCTGCTTGCGGACAGTAAAGTTTGCGGCATAAAGTAAAGCAGCAACCTTCATAAACTCTGTGGCTTGAAGCTGAAAAGGACCAATCTGAATCCAACGGTAGGAGCCGTTGACGTTCTTACCGATCCCCGGTATTAAAACTGCGATCAAGAGTATGAAACCGAACAAGAAAATGAGAGGAGAGAATCTTTTCCAGGTTTTCATTGGAATCATACTAACCGTCAGCGCGACAAAAACCGCTACAGCAAGAGAAATCAAATGCTTATTGAGAAAAGCATCTATAGCAACTTTGTATTTAGGCGAATCAGAAAGGGAGATAGATGCCGAAAAAACCATCAAAGTCCCAATCAGCACCAGACTGAAGACCACGAACAATACTCCCCAGTCAGGAGAAATACTGCTCATGGTCCTGCTGGGAACATACGGGATGGCCGCTTCACTTGCGTCACCTACCGTAGTATTGATCTGGAGATCCCCTTCTCTTTTTCTAAGATACTTCAGCACAGAGTTCCTTCATCCTCTGCTATCTCTTTAGCGCAGTCAATAAATTGCTGCGAACGATCAGCATAATCTTTAAACATATCCCAGCTGGCACAAGCCGGGGAAAGCAAAATTACATCACCTTCAAAGGCATTCGCACGGCACGCAAGCACCGCTTCTTTCATATCTTTGGCATGAACCATCGGAATATCCACTCCTTGAAGCACCTTTTCAATTAGCGGAGCATCTCTCCCAATTAAGATAACCGCCCGGCAATGCTCTTGAACCGGTCCTTTAAGAGGACTGAAGTCTTGACCCTTTCCATCTCCGCCGAGAATAATGACTACCTTTCTTTCATCGAAGCCTTTTAAAGCGGCGGCGGTTGCTCCAACATTGGTCCCTTTTGAATCATCAATGTATTCGATATTCTGAGAAGTCAGAACAGTCTGCACTCGGTGCGGTTCTCCGCGATAAGTCAGCAGCGCCTTCTGAATATCAGAGAGCCCAATACCCGTACTCATGGTTAAAGCAGCTGCTGCGAGAGCATTAGCTTTATTGTGGCCGCCGCGAATCAAAAGTGAGTTAGCAGGAATAATGTTGATGCCTTCCTCTTCCTCATCCATGCAGGAAAGCCATGGGAAGGACCCCAGCATTTCAATTCCGTACTCACCCTTGCCTGCAGGCGCATCTAAGTCGAAGCTTCTTATCAGAGCGGGATTGACTCCTTGAGCAAAACTTATGGAGACTTCATCATCCCTGTTGAGAACTCGAACAGTATCCTTCGTGAAAATCTTCGCCTTTGCTGCTGCATAGGCTGCGATAGATCCATGCCAGTCGATATGATCTTCAGTAATGTTCAGCAACGCGGCAGCATCACACTTCAAGGAAGACGTTGTTTCCAGCTGAAAACTAGACAACTCCAAAACCCAATACTCAGGCAATTTTTCCTGTTTCTCCAAACGCATAACTTCTGCTAATGCATTCGGTCCCACATTGCCCGCAAAGCAAACGCTGTGTCCGCTTTCACTGACAATGTGTGCGCTTAGCATTGTGGTGGTAGTTTTTCCATTAGTGCCTGTAATTCCTATGACTTTGGGACTGTAATTTTTTTCCCGTTTCAGCTTGTCTAAGTGACGTGCGAATAATTCGATTTCTCCGACAACATCAATTTCTCTAGCTTTGGCAGAGGAAACCAGTGGAGCGATAGCAGAAAAGTACGGAGAGATGCCTGGTGAAAGAACCAGCATAGATTCATCATCGAGCTGAACGTTTTCGAGATCTCCTCCGATAAACTTTATCTGAGGAAATTCTGTTTGAAGAACCTTTAAATTCGGAGGGCACTCACGAGTATCCAAAACCGTGATATCCCAACCTTGCGATACCAAGTATCTGACAGAGGCCAGACCCGACGCTCCGAGACCTACGACAATTGCCTTTTGATGCTGCATGTCAATCCTATCGAATCTTCAAAGTTGACAGACCAATTAACACAAGAACAATCGTGATAATCCAGAAGCGGACCACGACCTGTGTTTCTTTCCATCCTTTCATTTCGAAATGGTGATGGAGAGGTGCCATTAAAAATATTCTTTTTCCATGGGTAAGTTTGAAATAACCTACCTGTAAAATCACCGATAGCGTTTCCATCACGAAGACTCCTCCCATGATGAAAAGCACTAATTCTTGTCTGGTAATAATTGCCATCGTGCCCAAGGCACCGCCTAAGGCCAGTGCTCCAACATCGCCCATAAAAACTTGCGCCGGATATGCATTAAACCAAAGGAACGCCAAACCGGCACCGATTAACGCAGCTCCGACCACTACTACCTCTCCGGCTCCTGGAACATAGGGGAAAAGCAAATAACTGGCATAGTCGACACGGCCAACCACATACGCAAAAATCCCCAAGGCCACACCTACTAAAGCACTAGGAAGAATTGCCAAACCGTCCAAACCATCCGTCAAATTAACAGCGTTACTGGTCCCGACAATCACAAAGTAGCTAAGAATAATGAATCCCCAAATGCCAATAGGAAGCGAACCGCCCTTCAAAAATGGAATCATCAAACCGCTTCTATCGGGAAGCTGAATCGAACCAAATCCGTTAGAAATCCAATGGCCTACCAAAGACCAAATACTTGACGTATCTGGAGCCGCTACGGCAAAAGCCAAATAAACCGAGGCCGTTAAAGCGATGAGAGACTGCCAGAAATACTTTTCTCTTGACTTCATTCCTTCTGGGTTGTGGTGTACTACCTTCCTGTAATCATCTACCCACCCCACGGCCCCAAGGCCCAAGGTAACGAAAAGCACGACCCAAACAAAACGGTTGCTTAAGTCCATCCACAGAATCGTGGCTATTCCCACTGCGATCAAAATGATGATCCCGCCCATTGTCGGCGTCCCATCTTTGACTAAGTGAGTTTTAGGTCCGTACTCACGAACTGCTTGACCAACCTTTAAAATTCTCAATTCATGGATGACTTTCGGCCCAATAGCCAAGCCGATAAAAAACGCGGTCAGAGCTGCAAACACAGCTCTTAAGGTCAAATAATTGAAGACTCTTAGCCATCCCCATCCACATGTGTCAGCTAACCACTGAAACAAAGCCAATAACATGTTTTATTCCTTTCCAACCTTTTCTTCGAGTTTTGCGGCGAGGTCATAAAGCCTCATAAAATTTGAAGCCTTGACCAAGATTGCGTGAGGGCCTTCTTGCAGGAGTTCGGCTGCCGCCTCCAATAAGTCTTCTTTATTTTCAAAATGCTTTGCTCCGGGACCAAAACTTTCAGCCGCATCAAGCATTCTGTTGCCCGTACAGTACAAAGTCTTAATGCCGATATCAGCAGCAAATTTTCCTACTTCTTTGTGACATTCAACACTTTGAACACCTAATTCCCCCATATCACCTAAAATTGCCAACGCCGGCAACTTATTGGCAGCAAGCATTTTGAGAGCCGCAATCATGGAGTCAGGATTAGCGTTATAACTGTCATCTATAAGGAGGCTCCCATCCTTAAGCTTCTTCATTTCTCCCCGGTGCGAGACGGGTTTAAAGTGTTCTAACCCTTTCTTAATGTCGCATAAGTCTCTGCCAACGGCGTACTCCACTGCAGCTGCACATACAGCATTAGTGATATTGTGATCGCCGAGCAGATTGAGAACGACTTCGATCTCCCCTAAAGGCGTTAGCAGACGAAATCCTTTTTCTGTTTTTGAACCGTGTACGTCGCTGGTTGGCAGGCCAAACGAGACAATTCTTCTCTGTCCGGCCTGTTCATGCCAGAGATGGCTGTAAGGATCAGCATCATTAATAACGGCAACCCCGGAAGGAGGAAGCAAAGTGAACACCAACCCATTTTCTTTGGCAGTATCTTCCATCGACTGGAGGAATTCCTGGTGATCTCTCATCGTATTTGTTACCACGGAGATAGTCGGGGCAACTGCTTTAACAAGCGACTCCATTTCACCAACGTGGTTCATACCAATCTCGAAAGCCGCTACCTGATGATTTGAGCGTAAACGCCACAGCATCAGTGCAACACCCATATCATTATTGAGATTGCCTATGGTTCCAATCCATTGTTCCGGCTCATAACGATTGCCGATAATAGATAAGATCATCTGCGTGGTCGTTGTCTTTCCGTTACTGCCGGCAACAGCAATAATCGGCAGCGAAAACCGCTGTCTCCACAATGCGGCAGATTTCAAGAGTGCTTTCCGAGTATCCGGGACGACAACTTGCGGGATAGATACCGGAACAATATGTGAGACGACAGCAGCAGCGGCTCCGTTGTCTGCTGCATCCTGGACGAAATCGTGTCCGTCTCTTTCGCCTTCAATAGCAAAAAACAACCCATTGGGCTGAACTTTTCGTGAGTCGATTTCAACTGAGGAGAATTTAATTCTCGAGGCACCTTTGACGGATGCCTCAGGGCCCAAGGCCTCGGCCAGCTCGCCAATCGTCATTAAAGGTTCACTCATTCAAATTTTCCTTTCTAATCTGTAAGTTTTTACGCGCTTCCTCTACATCAGAGAAATGGTGTTTTATACCCTGAATCTCTTGGTAATCTTCATGACCTTTCCCCGCAATAAGAATCACATCTTCTGGAGCGGCATTCTTAATTGCATATCGAATAGCAGCTGCTCTGTCTGGAATGCGGATGGCTCTCTCTGCTCCTGAGGCCACTTGTTCCACAATCTTTAAAGGATCTTCACTTCTTGGATTATCACTGGTAATAATGGGTTCGTCGGCTGTTGAGGCAACTTGTCCCATCAATGGGCGTTTCCCGGGATCACGATCCCCGCCGGCTCCAATAAGAACCCAGAGTTTTCCTTTACGCTGCTCTTTAACTTCCTGGAGAGTTTCAATAGCTTTTTCTAATGCATCTGGGGTATGGGAGTAATCAACAATAACCATTGGATTAGCTCCCACTTCCGCGATCTGCATTCTTCCCGGAGGAGGCACTAATTGCTGAGATATTTCACAAATTGCGTCAAAGTCAATACCGGCAGCCAAAGCGCATCCGACTGCTGCAAGATAATTTTCGACGTTGAAATTTCCGACAAAATTACACTGAATGTTTCTGACCTGCTTGAGCCAGTGCAAATCGAACTGAATACCATTTTCAGTATGACGAATGTTTGAGGCATATAAGTCTGCCTCTCTCTTACGGCTGTAAATAATTCGAGTGACGTCTCTATTTTGAACTTGCTGAATATAGCGCTGAGAGTACTGATCATCTAAATTGATTACAGCACTTTCAAGCTCCGGCCAATCAAACAAGATTCCTTTAGCCGACGCATATTTCTCCATCGTTTCGTGATAATCCAGATGATCGCGAGTCAGGTTGGTAAATGCCGCAATCTTTATATTCAGACCTTCCATGCGGCCTTGTTCGAGACCGATCGAACTTGCTTCCATCGCAAAGGCCTCACAACCTTCGTCTCTTAGCCCCGATAAAACAGACTCCAGGGTGAGGATATCCGGAGTTGTCAAAGATGCGGCAGGTATCTTTTTGCCTTCAAAGAAACACCCTATGGTACCAAGGACCGCACAGGGCATTCCGCAAGCACTGAGCAAATAAGAGATCCAATGCGTCGTTGTAGTCTTTCCATTGGTCCCGGTAACGGCGATACCAGTCATCGAACGTGATGGGTTTCCAAAATATGCGGCTGAAATTTGCGGGAGCATCTCACGCAAATTTTTGACTTCCAACTGATTCTCCGGAAGTTCAAGGTCGCCGTCGCCCTCTTGCACAATGCAAGACGCCCCCTTCTGCAAGGCGGACTCAATATAATCTCTGCCGTCTTGAGAGCCCCCTGCAACTGCAAAAAATACATCGCCTGGGCGAACCATTCTGCTGTCAAGACAGAGCTTGGATTCGGCCAGCGCGTATTTTGTTATAAAGTCCAATATGTCTGAAAGGTCAGGCACCGCCAGTCTCCTTCTTCAGTCCTTTGCCCGCGTCATTAGCAGTCCGAATATTGTGTTTATTTTTGGCAGGCGAATTTTTATTGCTTACATGACGAGGCGCTGCATTCTTTGTCCGGGATTGAGCTACTGCCTTAGCCGCCTTATCTTTTACTTGTTGTTTAGGTTCGTTTTTTACATACGCTCCTTTTGGCGTCACCGCCTTATCCGGATTAACTGCCAAAATTCTCAGAGAGCCAGCAACGATCTGTGAAAACAACGGAGCGGCAGCTGTTGAACCCCAATGACGTCCTCTTATCGGTTCATCGATCATTACGCCGACGACGACTCTCGGATTTGACGCCGGTGCATATCCAGTAAAACTGGCTACGTATTTCTTAACGTATTGGCCGCCCTCTAACTTGTAAGCCGTACCGGTTTTACCAGCCACACTAAAACCTTCTACGGAAGCTCGAGTCCCAGTTCCGCCTTTTTCTACAACGCTGGCGAGCATTGCTTTCATTTGATTGGCTGTACGCGGACTATAAACAATCTGAGGTTCAACCAGCGGACGGTCCTTCATAATAGAGAGAGAAACCATATCTCCGTTTCTGGCGATTGCGGTATAGGCCTGTACAAGCTGAAGCAATGAAACCGTCACGCCATGTCCGTAAGACATCGTAGCCTGTTCAATGGGACGCCAGCTCTTTGCCGGGCGCAGTCTTCCGGGGGCCGCTCCCGGGAAGCCGATGTTCGGAGCCCTCCCAAATCCCAGTTTGTCGTAGTAAGACCACATCGTTTGAGGCGACATCAGTAAAGCAACTTTAGACGTACCGATGTTGCTCGATTGCTGAATAATGCCGGCTACAGTAAGTTCTTTGCTGTAATGAGAGTCGCCGATGCTTCTTCGTCCGAAGGTCATACGATGACCAATTTGGAAAAGCGTATTTGGTGTAACTTTTTTTTCTTCCAATCCTGCAGCAACCGAGAAGGGTTTCATAGTTGATCCCGGCTCATAAGTGTCAGTGATTGCTCTATTACGAATTGCCTGACGGCTAATTTTTCTTCTGGCGTTCGGATCAAAGCTCGGATAATTTGCCAATGCCAAGATATCTCCTGTGTGAGGATCGGCCACCACTACCGCTCCAGCCTTAGCATTCAAGTCTTTAACCTGCTTTTCCAAAGCAGAATAAGCCAGGTACTGAATTCTTGTATCAATAGTCAAATGGACATCTTCACCGTTTTGTGGCTCTTTAATCCAGACGTCATCAATAATTCGGCCCAGACGATCTTTCATCACCCTGCGGGAACCAGTCGTTCCCGTCAGTTTTTTATCAGCTGACAGCTCAACGCCTTCCACACCATTGCCGTCAATGCCGGTTAGACCGACAATCTGCGCTGCAATTATCCCATCGGGATATTGCCTTAAATATTCGCGGGTCGAGTGCAAACCGGCAATATTCAGAGCTAAGACTTCATTGGCAACATCATTGGGAACTTGGCGCTTGAGATAAACGAAAGTTCTTTTAGAAGAAAACTTCTTTTTGAGTTCTTGCTTAGGAATCTTAAGCAGCTGAGATAGTTTCTGAAGCTGGTCTTCCGTAATGTTTGTATCAGGAGGAATGATCCACAGACCTTTTCCTGGAACGCTGGAAGCGAGAACGGCACCGTTTCTGTCGAGAATTCTTCCCCGCACGGCAGACACATCCAAAGTTCTTTGGAAACGCATTTCTCCCTGCTTTTGTAGAAAGTCAGTATTAAAACCAAGCTGCAGGTAGGCTAAGCGTCCAATCAGGACTAAAAATGAAAAAACGATAATGAAATACAGAAACCTCACGCGTCCTGCTGGAAGCCTGATGGATAATAAATCTTGGACGCTATCGCTTGCACCTCTAATTTCTTCCGGAGAGGAAGAAATCCAGCCTTTTAACTTATTAATTATCTTCACGGCTTACCGGCCTCCTTACTCGTTTGGGGACCGGCTGCAGCAGCAGGTTTGAGGTTAGGCGTCGCTATGGGACGAAGGAGAACAACTTCATTGTTGTCGACAGGGGCGAGCCCTTGCGCCTTTGCGGAAGAGACGATATTAGAAGGCTGCTCCAATGAAGCCAGTTCAACTTTAGCTCGATTGAGCTCATCTATAAGAGAGTGGTAAGTCTGCTGCTCTCTTTCAAGCTGAATGAACATAGTCCGATAGGTATGGCGGTTGTAGACAATACGAAGCCCGCAGGCAAATACGCCTAATTCAATTAGGATGATTACAAACACCAAGAACCTAAACTCTTTCATTACGCCAACTCCTGTTCTCTCCATGGAGTTTCAGTCCGAGCCGCATAGCGAAGGATTGAGCTTCTCGCACGAGGATTGACTTCCAATTCTTTTTGTGAAGGAACAACTTTCTTTGCTCTGCCAAACAGAGGCTGGGGGAGTTGGTCTGAGCGCAAAGGCAATCTTGAATCAATGCCTTTGCCAGGATTAGCACTCATGTTAAAGAAGTGTTTTACTATCCTGTCTTCCAATGAATGGAAGCTTATGACTTCTAAAATTCCTTCGGGCTTGAGCAAAGCTCCTGACGCATTAAGCGCTTCTCTGAGCTGACCGAGCTCGTCGTTAATGAAAATACGAATACCTTGGAAGGATCTAGTTGCAGGGTGCTGATCACGATCCTTCTTGTTTCTTGGGACAATAGAGGCGATTAAATCTGCCAATTCTTTTGTGGTTGTTATAGGAGATTTACTGCGCTTCTCACAAATAGAGGAGGCGATCTTACTAGAGAACTTTTCTTCTCCGTAGATCTTCAACACTTTGGAGATTTCCTCAGCCGAAGCTTCATTGAGCCATTCTGCGGCAGTCTGACCCGAACTGACATCCATCCTCATATCCAAAGGTCCGTCGAAGCGAAAAGAGAAACCTCTTTGTGCATCATCGATTTGCGGACTGGAGACTCCGATGTCTAAAAGAATTCCATTTACAGAGGCGATGCCTAACGCATTCAATTTCTCCCGCATTTCTGCAAAAGGAGCATGAATAATGTGGAAACGCGGATCAGTAATTTCTTTTGCAGCCCGAACAGCAGCCTCGTCTCTATCGAAAGCAAACAATTGTCCTTGGGGGCCAAGTTTTTCAAGAATTAATCTTGAGTGGCCTCCTCTTCCGAATGTGCCGTCAACGTATACACCAGCGGGATCCCAAACCAAGATGTCAGGAACCTCATTAGCCAGCACAGGAATATGTTTGAAATTCTTAGCGATATCCAAAGCCGGTCCTTAAAAATTAAATGTGGCTGCTATTTCGGATAGATTCTCTGACTTTGCTTGTTCTTCGCTCTCTTCCAACTTCTGAGCATCCCATAGTTCGAAATGCTGACCTAAACCAACCAATACAACCTCTTTATTGCAAAGGCTGCAGCTGCTTCTGATCTCTTGCGGGATCAGGAGGCGCCCGTTAGCATCCATTTCAACGTCTATTGCAGAGCCCATCACTATTCTTTGGAATGCGCGTGCGGCAAAAGGAAGGGCCATTAACTCTTCTTTCTTTTTCTGCCACACAGGACGAGGGTAAAGAAGCGCGCATCCATCAGGGTGTCTAGTAAATGTTAGCTGACCAGAGCACAACTCCTCCAAGGCCTTGCGAAACCTCGCAGGGACTGAAAACCTCCCTTTCGAATCGAGAGTAATGTGAGGAGAGCCTTGGAACAATTTATTATTTCCGAAACATTAATACACCATGGAGATCTAATTTTATCCACTTTTTTACTACTTTTTTCCACTTTTTAGAGAGGCGCTCGCATTCTTATGTCACTTATTCATAACTAATGCTAAAAGTCTGTTCCCAAAATGATTTTTGTTAGCTTGAAAACAAAAAAATCACCCACTTAATTTAGGTCCATTCTTGAAAACTAGCTATAAGAAAGCGTGCAAATTTTTAGGAGGTTAGTGAGTTTGGTGTTGAAAGGAAGGAAAAAAGTTTGCCGTAAGCCGGATTCTGTCCGCAATAAATTGCGTGATGATCATTCATCTAGAATATAAGTCGCCTTATATTTCAAGCCACCTACCCACAGTCTCGCCGGACAGGGTCAACGACTGTCTATTTGGTGTTGCTCCGCGTAGAGATTGCCCGTTTCAACCGGACTGAACCGGCTCGTCTCTGTTGCTCTAATCCTCGCCTCACGGCGGAGAGGTGTTACCTCCTACGCTGTCCTATGGAGTCCGGACTTTCCTCAGAGCCTACGCCCTACGATCATCCGGCAAACTTCACGCGCTACTTTAGTGGGTTTTCATCAAAAATTCAAATCACTCATGAAGAATCGATACACTTCTATCAAAATGAGTTATTTCTACAACAACTGCATGTATTTCACGTTTTCTTTTCTGAATTTGTACCCAACTTTCACCTTTATATTAGCCAATTGTACTTTCTCCCAATACAATGTCTGATTGAAGCGAGCTACAAATAATCTATTGAGAATGAAGTGAAAACTAAAATTAAGACTCTTTTAGCAGTTTTATCTCTTTTTACATTTCCTTCGATTGCATTGAGCGGGAGCTGGAATAATTTTTGGTCTGCAATCGGAGAAACACTTCCTGCGTCTGTCGTAGACAGCAATGAGGGTTATTTTTCAAAAACCTGGGATGGTTTAAAAACCATCATGCGAGAGGGAAACACGGGACTATTAGTGCCGGCATACACCATTCACCCCGCTTGGGACTATCCGAACCGGCGCCAAGAAAACGGCTATACCTGGGGCGGGGGGATTTCCAGCAACTATATCGATGCAAGAGGCAACCGCCGTATTCTATATGCAATGGCCTTCTCCGATTCTCACAACATTATTGAACCTTTCATGGGTTACGCATGGCTTGCGCGTTGGAAGCTTGGCTCCTCTCCGCTTCATCTTGAAACTGGCTACACATTGGGTCTAACAGCCCGAGCCGACTACCGGTGGATCCCAATTCCGGCTCCTCTTCCTCTTCTTGGAGTTGGGACGGACAATGTTTCTTTCTACGGCACTTTTGTTCCGGGTGCCAACATTTTCTTTTTCTTCGGCAATTTAGTTTTTTCGGATAAAAGCTTCAGCTATTCCGAGTTACCCGAGGAATCCAAATTCAATAACCGTGTGACCATCTACGGGGGAGGAGGATGGCAAAAGACCGATATGAATGGATTAGGAGGAGCGTCAATCTCTTCTAATCCGGTGTGGACCACTGGCTTGCGTTTGTTCTTGACTAAGAATTGGGCAATAGATGCGAATTTCACCCAAAGCAAACATCATGTGAAGTACTTTGGGCAAAAAGTGAGCTCTTACAAACTTTCGGGATACTCTCTGGCACTCCAGTATCATTTTCTTGCGTCAAAAAATGTTTCTTTATATGCCGGCATCGGAGCTGGATTCTTCCGGTTGAATAACTTAAATCAAGAGGCGGGGTGGCATTCCAGAAAGAACGCCTTCTCTCCGGTTATCCAGATAGGCACGACGTTTGCGCTGACTAAGCATATTCAGCTTACCGGCGGTCTTGACATGGCATTCCCGCGATATAGGGGTAAAAACCCTTATGGAGAGACCTACTCTCTGAGACCTTCTCCAGCTACTTTCAAAGCAGCAATCGCCTTTGCTTTTTAAGTTTCGAGTTAAGTTTTCGGATTAGTATAGCGTCCATAATAGGACGCTATTTTCTTAACGGAGTCAACATGGATCGCAATGAAGCTCTTTTTGACAGAGCGCAAGAATCAATTCCCGGAGGCGTGAACTCTCCTGTCCGCGCATTTAAATCTGTTGGAGGAGTTCCTCCCTTCATCAAAAAAGCTTTAGGCCCTCACCTTTACGATGAAGACGGCAAAAAATATATTGATTACGTTTGCTCATGGGGCCCGATGATTCTTGGACACAACAATCCAACCGTCATTTCTGCCGTTAAAGAAGCTGTTGATAACGGATTAAGTTTTGGTGCTCCTACTCAGGGCGAAGTTTTAATTGCCGAAGAAATCAAAAAAATTATTCCGTCGATTGACGAAGTTCGGCTTGTTTCTTCCGGAACTGAGGCAGGCATGAGCGCCATCCGGTTAGCAAGAGGCTACACGGGACGCAATAAGATTATTAAATTTGAAGGCTGCTATCACGGCCACAGCGATGCCCTTCTTGTGAAGGCCGGCTCAGGACTATTAACTTTCGGAACTCCGAGCTCTGCCGGCGTTCCTGCCGATGTTACCAAGGACACTATTGTCCTGGAGTACAACAATTGCGAAATGCTTCGCGAGACTTTTGAGAAGGAAGGCGATCAAATCGCTTGTGTTATCGTAGAAGCCATTGCCGGTAATATGAATATGGTTCCCGCCACTCGTGACTTCATAAACACGATGAGAGAACTTACTGAAAAACACGGCACAGTAATGATTGTGGACGAAGTAATGACTGGTTTCCGTGTCGCATTGCACGGTGCTCAGTCTTTATACGGCGTCACCCCGGATCTGACCATGTTTGGAAAGGTTATTGGGGGCGGCATGCCTGTTGCAGCCTTCGGCGGCAAAAAAGAAATCATGAACTGCATTGCTCCCCTTGGCCCAGTCTATCAAGCCGGCACATTATCAGGTAATCCGGTAGCCGTTGCCTGTGGTCTTACAACCTTAAAAGCTATTCAAGAACCGGGCTTCTACGACAGACTCTCCATTCAAACTACCAAACTTATCAGCGGGTTGGTTGAAATTGCCAAAGAAGAAGGAGTCGCTTTCTCCGGCCAATGCACAGGCGGTATGTTCGGTATTTACTTCCGCTCCACATGCCCTGCAAGTTTCAAAGAAGTTATGGAATGCGACGCAGAAAGATTTAAGACTTTCTTCCACGCTATGCTTGACAATGGTGTTTACTTGGCTCCAAGCACCTTTGAAGCAGGCTTTGTGTCCATCACTCACGATGACTCTGTCTTGAATAAGACTTTTGAAGCTGCAAGAAAAGCCTTCAAAGAAGTTAAAAGGATTCATGGCTAATGAACATCTCTCTGCTTTTTCGTCTCTTTATTCTTTTTGTTTTTCTTTTAGGTGCTCAAGTCCATGCAATTCCATGGGCGCCTAAAACCAAAAGTGATTTCGTTAAAGCAGAGTTGATTTCGTCTATGGCCGAAGCCACTCCTGGCTCGACAATAGACGTCGGTTTAAAACTTTCTCACCAGCCTCATTGGCACACTTACTGGAAAGCAACCGGCGACAGCGGACTGCCCACCGAAATTCAGTGGACGCTGCCCGAAGGCTGGAAAGCCGGTGATATTCAATGGCCGGTCCCTAAAGTCTTCCAACTCGGATCCCTGATCAATTACGGATACGATGGAGAAGTTTTACTACCGGTTCAGATTACCATTCCCTCGACAGCACAGATAGGTTCCGTTGCCTCCTTGAAAGCGGAAGCAACGTGGCTGATGTGTGCAGAACAATGCGTTCCCGGACGTGCAAGCCTTTCTTTAGATCTCAAGATTAGCTCTAAGGGAGCTCCATCTTCTTTCGAGGGACTTTTCCAGACAACCCTTAAGAACGTTCCAACTCAGAACATTTCTGTCAGCTCGAAAATTGACAAAAGTAAGAATCTTATCGAACTATCCTTTCCTGATAGCGGCTCACTGGAGAATGTGTACATATTTGCGCAAACTCCTGACTCGATAAACTACGGCGCACCACAAGAAGTAGTTCCAACAGCAAATGGGTTTTCCGTTTTACTTCAAGCGTCTGAATTTATAAAAGCCGGTGACACATTCGAGGGACTGCTTCTAGTCAATGATGGGAAAAAAGACGAAGGCGGCTGGGCCAAAAATTTCAGTTCTCGATTAGAAGATGCGTCTTTAACAGTTCCAACGAAATCCGAGCAATTGAATCTTACCCAAGGTTCACTTTTAATATCTGCTTTTTTTGCATTCCTCGGGGGCTTAATTCTGAATCTAATGCCCTGTGTGTTCCCTGTTCTGTCGTTGAAAATTTTGGGAATCGTTGAGAATAGAGGAAGTAAACTTTTATTACCGCACGGACTCGGTTTCTTATGCGGAGTTCTGGTGACAATGCTGTCTTTAGCAGCTCTCCTAGTGGGAATCAAATCTACAGGGGCGATGATAGGATGGGGATTCCAGCTTCAATCTCCCTACTTTGTCTGTGCTCTGACCTTTTTATTCGTTATTCTTTCGGTTAATCTTCTCGGATTCTTCGAGTTTACCTTTACTCCCCACGTAGGCTCTTCTTCTGCGGGTGTCAAAAAGAAATCCCCCTTCTTAGAAAGTTTCTTTACCGGGGTCTTGGCGGTTTTTGTTGCTTCTCCCTGCACTGCACCATTCATGGGTGCTGCACTAGGCTATGCACTAAGTGCCTCCTACGAGGAGACGTTCTTAATTTTTCTGGCCTTAGGTTTAGGCATGGCCCTTCCCTGGTTCATCTTAACTGTCTTCCCTTGTTTAACCCGCTGGCTGCCAAAGCCGGGGCATTGGATGATTACATTCAAAAAGGGGATGGCTCTTCCCATGGCCCTTACCGCCGTTTGGCTGCTTTGGGTGTTGTCTCAACAAATCTCTCTAATTTCTTTCTTCTGTATTTGCGCGGGTCTAATTCTTTGCTGCGCCACACTTTTTTTCTTTGGGAAAGTCCAGTTTGGCAAAAATTCTGCCAAAGTCATTACAGCACTTCTAACGGGCGCGACCATTCTCATCACAAGCGGCGCTCTCGTTTATTCCTCCTTTGCACCGGCCCCGGAAGCTTATCAAGCCGCTGACAGCTGGTCTCAGGAGAAAGTTGATGCCGCTCTCAAAGACGGAAAAAGAGTCTTTATTGATTTCACCGCTTCTTGGTGTTTAACTTGCCAGGCGAACAAACTCGCTGTTTTAAGGACTGCTGCAGTACAAGAGGCTTTTAAGAAAAACGACTTTGTTGTTCTTGAAGCAGACTGGACGAACTATGACGAGAAGATTACTAAAGTTTTGGAGCATTTCGGCCGAAGCGGAGTTCCCCTCTATGTCATTTACGAGCCTGACGGGACAACAACAATACTTCCGGAGCTTTTGACGGAAGCCATCGTCTTGAAGGCTATCAATCGAGATCCCGCACAATGAAGACTAAAGCGATTGGCCTTACAAGGAAGCGCCGCATCCATTACGCTTGTCCTGACATCACCTATTTTTAGGACTCTCTTTAGAACAATACGTAATTCTTAGGTCAAAGTTCAAAATTTCACGAGGAAGCCTGTAACATTTTCTTCTATTTACTAATAAAAGAAGACTTAATCATGGCTGCTGACTCCTCATGGACTTCCCGTTTAGGCTTTATTCTCGCCAGTGCCGGTTCAGCCGTAGGCTTGGGTGCAATATGGAAATTCCCGTACTTGGCGGGCAATAACGGCGGTTCTGTTTTTCTTTTGTCCTATCTTCTCTTTACCTTCACCGTCGGCGTGGCCATGCTCATCAGCGAATATGTGGTCGGCAGAGCGGGACGTTCTGGTCCTATCGGTTCTTTGGCTAAAGTTGCTGGAAAAGGATGGAAGGTGTTTGGGGCCGTGGGTGTTGTAACTGCTTTTCTTATCCTCTGTTTTTACTCTTGTGTAGGCGGCTGGTGTATTAAGTATTTCATTGACTCTTTGTCGGGAAGCGGCCTAGTTTCCAGCGCAGAAGAACTTAACAAGAACTTTGGAAATTTTGTCAGCAACGGTTTAGCGGCTTATCTGTATCAATTGGTATTTCTTGCAATTAATGCTTGGATTGTTTCAAGAGGTGTTCAAAAAGGAATAGAACGCTTAGCCAAAGTTTTGATGCCGGTTCTTTTCATTCTGATGTTAGTACTCATTGTCCGAGGTCTGACTCTTCCCGGCGCAATGCAAGGTCTCGAATATTTATTTAAACCTAACTTCTCTGCATTCACTTCAGAGGCTGTGTTCAACGCCATGGGCTTTACATTCTTCTCCTTATCGCTTGGAGCAGCCGTGATGGTCACTTATGCGGGATACCTGGCCGAGAAAGTCAACCTCGTGACCTCTACGGCTTGGATTGCATTCTTAGCCATTATGGCTGCGGTTCTAGGTGGCTTGATGGTAATGCCAGCCGTATTTGCATTTAACCTCAGTCCAACCGCCGGGCCCGGCTTGACTTTTGTAACGATGCCAGCCATTTTCTCTCAAATGCCGTTTGGAGAACTTTTTGCTGCTTTGTTTTATTTCTGCTTAGTTGTAGCAGCCATCACTAGTTCCATGTCGATGTTAGAAGCGGTTGTCGCAGCCGTCCTAACTTCAAGAAGCACAGCAAACCGTTCACTCATCACGTGGTTCATTACAGTTGCCGCCGCCGTAATCGGATTGTTCTGTACTTTAAGTTTCGGTTCGATGTCCGACTTCAAGATTTTTGGGAAGAACGTTTTTGACTTACTGGATTTCCTGACAAGCAACGTTGGGATGCCAATTTCTGAGATTGGTTTCAGCGTTGTTGCTGCGTGGATAGCTTGGGAAATTACCTCCAAGCAACTTTCGAGTACTAAACCAGTCAACAAATATGCACTGCAATTGATTCGCATAGGCATCGGCATCCTAGCACCTCTTCTTATCATAACCGTAGTCTTAACGGGCATTTTTTAAGCTCTAGCTGTCGTTCGTCTTCTGATCCGAAAATACTATCCCTGAAAGCCTAGGAGCTCCAAATGGCTCCGTATCCAGTGTTTGTGGCGTAAGTCGTAACGGAGCAACGCGTAGTTACGGCGTTAGACCCAGGAAACGTGACAGGAGGGACCTGGAAGATACGCTCAGGCTCCCGACTTTGACACCAGATTCATCAAGAAATCTGCGGGAACCTAGGCTCCATCGGGGTTCCCAGACTTTATAAAAATTACGTCTGTGTAGCTAAACTTTTGGCAATCGGTAAATGTAATTTCCTTCTTAGAGAGGACGGAGTTTCTACTCGATTGAGAGCGTCTAGCCCAAATACGGTGGACATTCGGTCGAACAACCCAGCTTCATACAGTCTTAAATAAAGGGGCACCTGAGGGTTAATGTCATCGTAAACAACATTGGCGGTTTTGATGCTCTCAAGCATCTTGTCGTGTGTGATTTCTTCTTTGCCTAACTCCTTTTTAAGCATGAAGAGCATGTATTTTTCAATGACCAGGCTTATAAAACAACTAAGGAAGTGTCCATAAATGTGAGGGTCCGTCCACACGAAGCACGGACGCGTTTCCAAATGAGTTTTTGAGACTCTAAAACAATCTTCAATTTGCCAGAGTTTTCGATAAATACTTGTTGCTTCATGAGGCGAAATTTCAAGATTGGTACAAATAACGTAATAACCGTCCCATTTGGCCTGTTCTTTAATTTTGTCCCAATTTATATGAGGAGAACCGGTCCCTTTAGGGATCGTAATAAGAGATTTATACCCGCAGCTTCGAAGTCTGTTTGGATCATCGAGCGCCTTCTTTGCCTTCTCAATGGCTCTGTCTCTATCGGCCTTATCTTTAGCTGCTCTTGCCGGGCTGTAGGAGACGATCCAATTAAGTTCCATAGTGCCTAGAACCTTTGAGCCCGGGTACCGGCGGTGGGTAGTTGGACTTTCTTTCCTCTCGTGCAGTTCCTGAGTCACACTCAGCGTCTTATATTGACACTTAACCTCTCCGTCGTCTTTGCAAATAAACTCCTCCCAGTTGTCAGGATCCAGCATTTGAGTCTTTATTTCCGTCGTAGAGTTTTTAAACTTCTGAGCAATAACGAAGTCGCAGCCAATTTCTTTGAGAGCAAATAGGTTCTCAGCGCAATTCAAACCTCGGTCAGCAACCACAATCAGCTGTTTGAGATGGTAGGTATTTTTTATTTTCTTAATCAACGGCACCATGGTCCCGAATTCACTGGTGTTGCCGGCAAAGAGTTCATAGTCAATGGGGATGCCGTTTTCATCCATAACAAGTCCAAGCACGACCTGAACCTCGTTAACCTTATGATCCTTGCTTAGACCGAAATCCTTGTATTCAGAGACGCTGCGGCTCTCAAAACTGTAGGTGGTTACATCATAAAAGGCAGCCGTTACAGTCCTTTTTGTTCTTTTCTGGATTTCTTTATTTAAATGTCTGACGATGGTTGTCTTATCTTCTTGAAGGACATCGAGCACTTTATACAAATCTTCGAGATGATCGACTTGGCCGTGATCAACGATGCTATGGGCGCGGTTATTAAAACTTTTCAACTTACTTGAGGGATTTAAGAACCTTTGCTCAGTCAGAAGGTACGCGGTCTGATCATAGGGATATTGGATTTTCCTGCCTTTTTGAAGATGGCGGAACATCTCCGGCATTTTTAAATCTAACCACACCTTCCTTATAAGAGCCGAGCCAACATTGAGGCTCTTGAAGTTGCCGGGTTTCTCGTTAAGACCTTTAGCAGAATCAGCCAACTTATCCATTCTTCTTTTGGCTTGATTTTCAAGTTCCAGAGATTTGTTCTGAGCTTCCAGAGCATTTTCCTTAGCAATGCGTTCTTTGAGTCTTTCCACATACTGAGGATCTTTTTCTAAAGCGGCCTCAAGTCTGCCGTGGTTTTCAATTACTCGAGAACGAGGTTGTCCTTTTTCATTTCGATAACTCGAATAGACACGGATGTATTGATGATTTTTAACTTTAACTACTGAAACATGCAAAGGCATTTTCCCGACTCCGACTGCTGTAGGGCTATTATACCTGATTTTTTTGAAATACGCTACTTTTACGCTACAAAGATGGTAAATTTTTTTGCAGACGAACCCAGAGCGGGTCTGGTCTCATCTGCAAAAACTGGTGCCAAACTCGGGAAATGGCTCCGTATCCAGTGTTTGTGGCGTAAGTCGTAACGGAGCAACGCGTAGTTACGGCGTTAGACCCAGGAAACGTGACAGGAGGGACCTGGAAGATACGCTCAGGCTCTGAGGTATTGAGAACTGGTTCAAAACAGCTTCCAAGCCACAGAGCGGGAACGTCTAGATGTCTAAGGATCGAAGCGTCTTCGAGGAAACATCTGTTTTCTTTGTAATGTTCCCATTTACAGATAAACTCAAATTAATGAAAAACGTCCCTTGGCAATCCTCGTTTATTTCAATCAACAATAAGTTTCCACACACAAAAAAATGAACCGGCCACAAGAATACGAGTGGAACCGGTTCCGGTTTTTGCTTGTAACGCTGAGATAATTCCAAGCAAATTTTGGCAACCTAAGTACTACAAATGAAACAACTAGCTCAAGTGAGGATTTGCTAAAAATCTTTCCTTTATTTTT
>SKEB01000347.1_pt1 | contig 45644 bp, 74 predicted proteins | sample 4826561 | NCBI WGS metagenome assembly SKEB01 (sample SAMN11008820, study PRJNA524170) | human gut metagenome | biome: Human fecal sample; material: Feces; isolation source: fecal sample from pouch patient p17 | host: Homo sapiens | place: Israel: Tel-Aviv | collected 2016-03-29
GTTCAATATTATTTTCAACTTGATTAAAGATGTTTGTGATAAAGGTACAAAATGTTTCGTAATTTTTAAACATGGTAAAGCTCCTTTGGGATTGGTACTCGGACGCGGCAACGTCCTGTAAGGAGATCATACCACAGATGGAGAAATAAAGAAATGTAACGAGAAAGGAGAAATATGAGCGAAGTAGAAGAGTTAGAAAAACTGTGTAAGCCGGTAGTCGACTGGTTGAAAAAGAACCATGATCCGCATACCGAGGTACATATAACCGTAGATCACATTGATCTGATGGAGAGTGTGATCGGCATTCCAACAGAGTAGGAGGTGGTTAGATGATTTACCCTAAGCCGGTTATGAGAGCGACAGAGCTTGAAAAAATGGGATTTCCGCGTGAGTACTTACTTTATGCATACCGCAGAAAAGGACAAAACTATGCGTGGAAAGCGACTCCGGCAAGAAACAGTCCGATTTTATTTGACACAGAGGTTTTTGAAAAGTGGAGACTTAGAACAACGGGAACAGGGAGGTGATAGTGTGTGAGACGTTTATCTAAAATCATCATGGCAACCGGCGGGATTATATCAATGCTTGCCATGTGCTGCCTCGACAGTGACGGAGTATACATGTACTACGCCGGAGCAGTTTGTATCCTTGGCGGATTTATCGTCGGAGCGGGATATGGGTTGAGAGTTCTGTCGGAGCGCAGAAGAGAGATGCAGATCGAGATGTTTTGTTTTCATCAGGCGGACAAGCTGGATGGGGATATGGAGTTGATCGAGGACAAAAAAATAGCACCCTGAACTTTGGCGAGGACAGGTGCTATTTACCAAGAGGATTTAGAAAAATCCTTTTGATGTATTTTAACATGAAAGTGAGGAAAAAGCAAATGAATGAAAAGGACAAGCAATTAGAAGAGTTTAAATTGATCGCACAGGCAGTTATCCCAGCAATTAATTGTATTAAAAATACGCTGGAAAATCACAAAATCGACAGCCTGTTTTCTTTAACAATGTCGGCAGATGGTTATCTGACAATGAACATTCATGAGATTGAAGGAATCAATTTATCAAGAGTGAGTAACGATGATGTCCTTAGAATCGAAAAGCATGAGCGTTATGAGGTGTACTGATGGAATATATACCGGATAATGCAGATCTGTTTGACGAACAGGAAGCGGAGCAGGCAAGAATACATCGTTTATATGAACGTCTGGCCAGAGAGGAAGAAATGGCAGAGATGCGTTTGGATGAAGAAATGTACGAGAAATGGGAAAATGAAAGGTGGTAAATATGAATTTATTTGAGATTGAAAATGAAATCATGAACTGTTGGGATCAGGAGACAGGGGAGATCCTTGATTCTGATAGATTGGACCAGCTGGAAATGGAGCGTGACACGAAGATTGAGAATATCGCTCTTTATATTAAAAATTTGACAGCGGATGCTGAGGCATTAAAGGCAGAAAAGCAGTCATTTGCAGAGAGACAGAAAGCAGCGGAAAACAAGGCTGAATTGCTTAAGAAATACCTCGCAACTTATCTTGCCGGACAGAAATTTTCAACACCAAGGGTAGCAATTTCATTCAGAAAGACATCCAGTGTCAATGTTACGGATATGACGGCGATTCCTAAAGAGTATTTAAAGTTTGCAGATCCTACAGTAGATAAAAATGCTATTAAGGCTGCGATAAAGGCAGGAACCAGTGTGGCAGGTGCAGAGATTGTAGAAGGAAAGAGCATGTCAATTAAATGAGCTGAAATGGTAATGGGACTGCCATTTTGGACAGTCAGATAGGAGAGAAAGATGGAAATAGTAATTAAAACAAAGAAAAAGACACAGCTTATTGCGAGAGATAAGGCAAAAGGTGGAGGAGTCATCCGGATTGATGAGGAAGCCTGCGATATTTTAGAGGGGATAGCTAAAAAACTGGAAGCAAGTGTCAGTATAAAAGAGTTAGCATCTTCCTTTATTAAAGCGGCTGCGGATAATGCGGTTATTAAAGAAGAGGAGGAAGAGTAATGGCAATCCCGGTACTTATTATTGGAAAATCCGGTATGGGAAAGAGTGCAAGCCTTAGGAATTGCGCAGGAAATCCGGATTGGAACCTTATAAGGGTTTTAAATAAACCACTTCCATTTAAAGGGAAGATCGATGGATGGAACACGGATGATTATCAGACGGTAATGAAGTGTTTGATCCAGTCCAAGGCAAAGAACATTGTGATTGATGATGCCGGATATCTGATCACAAATATGTTCATGAGCAAACATAGTGCTGCAGGTGGCGGTAATGGAGTTTTCACTTTATACAATCAGATCGGTGATCACTTCTGGAATCTGATCCAGTTCATTATTGAGAAAGTCCCGGCAGATAAGATTGTTTATGTGATCATGCATGAGGAAGCAAATGAACTCGGAGAGATTAAACCGAAAACCATTGGAAAGCTGTTAGACGAAAAGGTGTGCATCGAGGGTATGTTTACAATCGTGCTGCGGTGCATTGTAGAGTCAAATAAGCATTTATTTGTCACTCAGGCGGCAGATGGAGCAGTCAGCAAGTCGCCGATCGGCATGTTTGAGGATGCGGTCATTGATAATGACATGCTGTTAGTTGAAAAAGCAATCAGAGATTATTACGAAATCGGAGGTAAGTAAAATAATGCAGAAACCAAATAATTACGATGAGACACCGGCAGGCGGAGAGTTTACTCCGGTAGATCTAGGCGGGCATAAACTGATCATTAAGCAGGTCAGTGAAACAAAATCGAAAAGTGGAAAAGATATGATTGTTGTACTTTTTGATTTTGCACCAGATGATGCGCAACCGGGGTATTTTACAGAGCAGTTTAAGAATGATATCCGCCCGGATAAGAAATGGCCTAACCAGGCAACACAGTACATTTTAACAGAAGATGCCGAAGGTAAGTGCAATCGTTCATTTAAGACATTTACAACCTGTGTAGAGCACAGCAATACCGGATTTACAACGCAGTGGGGCGATAACTTCGGTGCGCAGTTTAAAAATAAGAAGATCGGCGGAGTATTCGGTGAGCAGATGGATTTTTACAACGGGAAAGAGGTCAGAAAACGTGTGATGCGTTGGTTCGTATCGCTTGACAAGGTCGAGAAAGCCGGCATTCCAGAGACGACAGAAACAAAGGCTTATAAGGAATACAAAGGCAGCGCGCAGAGTTTTTATGATAAAGCTCCGAAAGATGCAGATGGTTTCATGAATATTCCCGATGGGATCGATGAAGAGTTGCCATTCAATTAAGGCAGGTGTTTTAGTTGCAGATACAAGTAGACACAAGGGAACATAAAAAAGAATGGGAACGGATCCGGACACAGTTTGATGACATTGGAGTTAAATATTTCCGGTCCAAAATGTATGTAGGCGATTATCAGTCTCTGGATAACCCAAGACTGGTAATTGATCGCAAAAAAGACTTGCAGGAACTGTGCGGGAATGTCTGTCAGCAGCACGAACGTTTTAAAGCTGAACTGGTTCGGGCGATACAGCAGGATATTAAGATCGTGATTCTGGTGGAGCACGGGGAAGATATCAAAACACTTGAAGATGTTTATTTCTGGCAGAATCCGAGAAAACATGAGATCCGATGGAAAACTGTTGCTGGTAAAAAGGTAAAAACTGTGTGTTCTGAAAAGGCAGTAGACGGGATGCAGTTATATAAAAGTTTATGCACGATCAGAGACAGATACAACGTTGATTTTGTTTTTTGTGAAAAGCATGAAACCGGGAAAAAAATTGTGGAGATCCTAAGCAATGACAGTAGATGAAATAAAACAGTCTCATTCCATGTGTGACATAGTTGAATCATATGATTTTCATCCAAACAGGGCGGGATTTATTCCCTGCCCGTTCCACACCGGTGATCATACGGCCAGCATGAAAATATATAAAGATTCGTACAACTGTTTTGGATGTGGAGCAAATGGGGACATTTTTTCATTCATTCAGGGCATGGAACATTGTGATTTTAAGACAGCTTTTTACAGCCTTGGTGGAACTTATGAAAAACCAACAAAAGCATCTGAAATGACCATATATCACATGCAGAAAGCAAAGGAAAAAAGAAAACGCGAGGAAGAAAGTCTAAAAAGAAAAATCGATTTGAATAATCAGCTTATTGGCATATATGTTACATGGCTGAAAAAATCAGAACCTTTATCGGATGTATGGTGTGACTGTCAGAATGCGTTGATGGTCTGCCTGCACCATGATGAGGTATTACAAAAAGAATTGGAAAGGGGTGGCATAGGTTGAAATTACTGAAAGAGTATGATGCCGAATCTATTCTGTCAGAGGAAGTATTTACTGAAATATTTAATGAGCCGGATGAGATTCAAAAGGCAAGAATGCTCTTATCATTCCAGGAACGTGCAGAGCAGTTGGATAAAGAACATAAAGGCACATTGAAAAAATTCAATACCATGCTCCGGGCATATAAAAAGACATTCAAAGAAATTGAATCATCCAAGAAAAGCCATCCGCAGCAACTTGCAGATAATTACACACACTTTGATTATTTTGAAGATGGACATGAATTATACTCTGGATCCTGGATTGCAGATGATGACGGTGTAAGGACCTTTAACATGTTCGGAGAAGTACTTGCCTGTTATCATCCGATTCTTCCAGTGAAAAGGCTTAAGAATCTGGAAACCGGAGAAGAACAGATTGAGATCGCATATAAACGGAACGGGCGATGGTATACAAAAAAATTTCCCAAGACCGTCATCACGTCGGCAAGCAAGATTGTCCAGTTGTCCGGTGTAGGAATATCCGTAACAAGTGAAAATGCAAAGCACCTGGTCCGGTACATGTCAGACATTGAAAATATGAACGATTCACTGATCGAGGTGCAGAATTCCACCAGTAAACTTGGATGGAACGGGAACGATTTTATTCCATATGACCAGAATATTGTATTTGATGGTGACAGTCGGTTTAAAAGCCTGTTTGATGCGGTGCATGAACGCGGTAATGAAGATACCTGGTATGAACATGTGAAAGAACTTCGCAGAACCGGAAAAACAGAAATTAAATTTATGCTTGCTGCAGCCTTTGCATCCGTACTGATCGAACCGCTTGGAGGACTTCCATTTTTTGTGGACCTGTGGGGAGAAACTGAGGGCGGTAAATCTGTCAGTCTTATGCTCGCAGCATCTGTCTGGGCAAATCCGGACGAATCACAGTACATAGGAGATTTCAAGACAACGGATGTGGCACTGGAAGCAAAAGCAGATATGTTGAATCATCTGCCAATGATGCTTGATGATACCAGTAAAACATCATCGAGAATACGGGAGAATTTTGAAGGAATCGTTTATGATCTGTGTTCCGGCAAGGGAAAGAGCCGGAGTAATAAAGAGCTTGGAATCAACCGTGAGAACCGGTGGAAGAACTGCATCATAACAAACGGTGAACGGCCATTGAACAGTTATGTCAGTCAGGGCGGGGCAATCAACCGTATTCTGGAGCTGGAGTGTTCACAGAAAATCTATGATGATCCGCAGCGTACGGCTGAGATTCTCAAGAAAAACTATGGATTTGCCGGCAGGGTGTTTGTGGATGTTATTAAGGACATGGATAAAACAGAACTGCGGAACATACAAAGGGGATTTATGAACCGGTTAATGGATTCTGACAAAATGCAGAAGCAGGCAATGTCTCTCAGCATAATTCTCACAGCAGATAAAATCGCCACAGAAAGCATTTTTAAGGATGGGGTATATATTTCCCTGGATGAAGCAAAAGAAACACTTACGGACTATTCAGACGTGTCAGATAATCAGCGCTGTTATGAGTATATCCTTGGAATGATCGCTATGAACCAGACAAGGTTTGATGCGGCAACAGCCTGTGAGAAATGGGGCATTTTGGAAAATGGATATGCGGTGATCTATAACCCGGCATTTGACAGGATCTGTGAGGGCGGAGGATTTTCTAAAAAAGCATTTCTATCATGGGCGGACCGGCACGGCAAGATCCAGACCCAGGCAGGGCAGTATACGAAGCAGAAGAAGATCGAGGGAAAGAACTTCCGGTGTGTGTTTTTAAAACTGGATGACGGAATTGAGGTCGATAAGGATGGTTTCATGCAGATATCAGAGGATGAGCAGGAAGAACTGCCATTTAAGTAGAATAAATTACAGATGTGAGGTAGCAAGTAACACAGGTAACATGCGATTTTCACTTTTTATATAGTTTAAAAATTTTTTTTCATGAAAAAATTGAGATAAAAAAATAATTTCTACGCGTAAAAAGATTGTTGTTACTTTGTTACCTTGTTACCAATCTCTGCAAGTATTGATTTTACTGAATTTGTTAGTAACAAAAGGTATCACAAGTTTACAAAAAGGATGTGATTTCTATTTTAAATAATGCACAACGTGAATGGTTGAATAAAAAGAAAGATTTTATCGATCAGCAGATCAGTAAGTTTTATCCGTTAACAGATGAACAATGGCAGCATGTCACAGATATCGTGGATGATACTGTAAAGAAAGCCAAGGGACATGAAGCGGAAGTAAGAAAAGAACTTTTTGATCTGATGGAAAAATGGGAAAGAAAAGAGAAAGAAGGTGTACGGGATGAGTAATGCACTGGCAAGAAAGAAAAAGCGGATGCAGCCACTTGGATATTCCAAGAGTGAACTGATCGGAATACAGAGACACGCCAAGGCACAAAGCAATGCGGATTATCTGATAGAGGAATCCTATTATAACGTCCGTATGATGGCATATCAGGCACTGCATGATAAGTTCGGATTCGGACCACAAAAGAATCATAAAGGTTGAGCAGACCATTGATGCATATGTGGAGAATGCAAAGGATGGAACGACAGGCGAGGAACTTTGTTTTTATCTGAAATATAAATGCAAGATTGACGTGAGAGAGGAAACAAATAAGATTCCATATCGTGAGAGCTTTTACCTGGTAGAGAGAAAGATCGCTCCGAACTGCATGATACAGGCAAATAAATTTTTACTGGCGCAGGTATTTAATTACTTTGCTATGTTGGGCGTCTGCCTTAAAACACAGTTTAAGTTTTCGGCAAATCAGATCAGACAGGTGTATGAGAGAATCAGATATTTGATTAACTGCCTTGCTACCGGATATGAAACCATGACAGGGATCGCAAGCGTATTGGAATGGGAATGTAAGTACATTGACAAGCGTTTTATCGGAAAGACGTATGAAATATAGGAGGAATGATTGATGGACAAGTTAGTTGTGGAACTGCAGGATGGATATTTTGTGGAGATTGATTCTCTGAATCACACCCTGAGACAGAGATACGCCGGACAGGATAAGGACGGCAACGAAAAAGAGAGTGTTCGAACAATCGGATATTTTGGAGACATGAAACAGTGCATTAAGGCTTTGTTAGAGCGTTATCCGAGGGAGTTATCTGAAAAAGCACAGATTTCCTTTGATGAATATTTAGAACTGTTGGATAAGGCTTATACGAGGTCAGAACAGCTTGTGAACAGAATCGGAAAGAGGCAGGGGGAGATATAAATGTGGAAAGAAGGTAAGAAACGCCGCGCAATTATCGGAAAAATGAATAATAACTTGTCAATGCCGACAAAGCACCCGGACCAGGATGCGTTGAAAAGATTCAGAGAAGTACCGTATCAGTTGCGGTATAGGAAGGAGAAGAAAGATGCTGAATAAAGAGAAATACATGAATGAATTATTGGAGTTTGCATGTACAGACAATAAGTTTGCTATTACGAAAGATGGAAAGCTTCGGGAATGTCGTGGTGTAAGATGCAACGAGTGCGCGCTTGAAAGCGATGGTATGGATAGTTGCGGCGTTTTACGCAGAAAGTGGATGGAACAGGAGTACAAAGAACCACCAGTTGATTGGAGCAAGATTCCGGTTGATACACCGATTTTGGTTAGACCAAATGAAGAACACGCTTGGAGTCGTAGATATTTTGCAAAATATGAAAATGGATCGGTGTATGCATGGGAACAGGGTGCAACATCTTGGAGTATTGATGATCCGGCATATATATGCGATTGGAAATATGCAAAACTTGCAGAAAGTGAGGAAAGTCATGATTGAGTGTATAAGAACTGCGGCACGGGATAGCAAAACGGAACGCATTAAAGTTTCCTGCTTAGATATTATCGTAACAATGATAGGAAAAAAGCCATATTACGAAATTAAGTACAAGGAAATCGGAGAGGACTATTATCATGTTGGCTACAGTTCCTATAAGCTTGAAAATGTTTTAGCTTGGAGAGATGAGTGCTTTGAGATTGTGAAAGAATGCAGACCGCAGACCAATGCAGACCGGATCCGGAGCATGACGGATGAAGAACTTTTAGATTTCCTTTGCTCAATCGAAACATATGAGCAGGGTAGCGTAAAGACCATTGAGGGCGGCGTAGCAATGTGTTCTGTTACAGAGGTGGAACAGTGGCTTAAGGCAGAAAGTGAGGGATAGCATGGAGAGAGCGGAAACAACAAGGTTTCTCGGAGAACTGCTTGTAAGTAGCCGATTTAGCGGCATGGGTAAATACTGGGCGAGTGAGGCTAGCATTGACGCGTTCACAACTGCCGGGAAGGGTGGAAGAGTAGATTTCATGCAGTTTGAACCGCCAAACCAATACGCAGTGTCATCGTTGGAAAAGGGAATTTTTATATGCTACGAAATCAAGAGTTGCAAAGAGGACGTATACAGCGGGAATGGTCTAAACTTCTATGGTGAGAAAAACTACATAGTAACCACGATGCAGTGTTATAAAGATATTCTTTCAGACTTGAATGATAGAACTTTTGAAAAACATCTTATTAAAACAAATCCAGAATCTTCCAAGAATTTTGGAATTATAGTGGCTGTTCCGTGGATGCGGGATAAATATCAGGAGTTTGAAGAACCGACACGGGTATCGGATGCTGTATCGTGGAGACTGGAAATAATAAAGCCCTGCATCGTGGGAAGCAGAAAAAAGTCTATGACGGAAATGCTGTTTTGTATGATGCGGAGCAGACATTAAATTTGAGAAAACGAGGAGTGGTATGGAAAAGATGACAGACGGAACATGCAGTATCTTAAATGATACTTGTCCGGAAAAGAATATTATGGACTGCCGGTATTGTAAGTTGCATAGCGTTGTTGAAGATTACAGAGACCGGGTATACAGGAAGCAGGAGGAGAACGATGAGATTGATTGATCCAGATAAATTGTATGAGGATTTAGCAAATAATTTGAGTTCCATCATGGGGGATGGATCAGACGGAGAAGCAATAGATATATACGTTACCATAGGTGATATCATACATGATACTTTTAACGCGCAGTCGACCGTCTACGACCCGGACAAGGTTGTGGAGCAGTTGGAAGAACTTAGAAAAGAATGTGAAGACCCATTGCAGGAGTATGATCCAAATTATTTTATCGATAAGGCAATCGAGATTGTGAAAGGTGGCGGTGTAGAGTGACAAGCATAGAATTATGTAGAATGTGTACCGAGTATTCTGCGGACACAAGATGTGAGCATAAAAAGGATTGCAAATTGCAGAAGATTTTGACAGAAAATAAAGCGTTAAGGGCAGAAAATAAAGAACTTCGAACAAAAGCGTTTAGAAATTCATGGGAGAAATCCCCTGACATGATGGGAAGATGAGGTGGTGTAGATGGCAATTAAACCGATTTTATTCAATACAGAAATGGTTCGGGCAATTCTGGACGGAAGGAAGACCTGCACAAGGCGAATTTGCAAAGATGCCAATGAGTGTACTGTGCCGGAAATGGACGGCATGACCAATATGGCATTCAGCTTTATCAAATCAAGGATAGATCGTGACACTGCCGCATATTTAGAGAAGATTGAGAAACGTCGGGAAGCCGGAAAACTTGGTGGCAGACCAAAAACAAAAGATATTTCACAAAAACAAGAGAAAGCAAAAAAAGCAAATGGTTTTTCTGAAAAGCAAAATAACCCTGTTACTGATAATGTTAATGTTACTGTAAATGTTAATGATAATAATAAAAATACTTTGGCGGATGCCAAAGCGTTGTTCGAACGTCTGTGGAAAGTATATCCGAACAAAAAAGGCAAAGGACAGGTATCGGATACCCAAAAGAAACGGCTACTTGCAATCGGGGAAGATAGGCTTGTTAAAGCGATTGACCGCTACAGTCTTGAATTGCAGAAGGACGCCGACTGGAGGAAAGCACAGTACGGGAGCACATTTTTTAACAGTGGCTATGTAGATTATCTGGATGAGAACTATGTGCCTGGTAAAGCAACAGAGCATAAGGGCAAAAGCAATGCTTTTAGTAATATTAATCATCGTCAGTATGACTATGACGAATTAGAAAAACAGGTGCTAAATTCACAACCGGGAGGTGGTTGAAGTGAATATGACGGAGGGAGAAATTTGCAGGCAGTACCGCAGCGCAAAGGACAGAGCAAGCCAGCTGCAGATTTTAGCAGATTTAAATTGTGTGCCGCGATTGGAGATCATCAAGATCCTGATGCATAACGGCGAACAGGTGAGATTGCCACTTGCGGCAAAAGGTAAGAAAAGAACAACGGAGCTGACGGACGAAGAGTACACGGCGGCACTGTTTAGACGGTTGGATGTACTTGATCGGGAAATTTCCAAGAGGGAAAGAGAATATCGGGAGATCGTGGCCGTGATGAAAGGAGCAGGGAGATATAAATGTGGAAAGAAGGTAAGAAACGCCGCACAATTATCGGAAAAATGAATAATAACTTGTCAATGCCGACAAAGCACCCGGACCAGGATGCGTTGAAAAGATTCAGAGAAGTACCGTATCAGTTGCGGTATAGGAAGGAGAAGAAAGATGCTGAATAAAGAGAAATACATGAATGAATTATTGGAGTTTGCATGTACAGACAATAAGTTTGCTATTACGAAAGATGGAAAGCTTCGGGAATGTCGTGGTGTAAGATGCAACGAGTGCGCGCTTGAAAGCGATGGTATGGATAGTTGCGGCGTTTTACGCAGAAAGTGGATGGAACAGGAGTACAAAGAACCACCTGTTGATTGGAGTAGAGTTCCAGGTGATACACCGATTCTTGTGAGAGATAGTGAATCTAGTGAATGGAAACGGAGATATTTTGCAAAATACAAAAATAACATGGTGTATGCATGGGAATCGGGAGCAACATCATGGAGTGCTGGTAGCCCTGCACATATGACCGATTGGAAATATGCCAAACTTGCAGAAAGTGAGGATCAGAATGGAAATGAGTGGAATTAAAAGCCGGATAGCTGAATCATTAACAGAAGCCTGCGGATATTCGCCGCTGACGAAAGTGATTTCAGAGGAAGAGGTAAACAGGATTCTGGCAGAGGAAGAAAAGACTGGTGGGTGGATTCCGGTAACAGAGAGACTGCCGGAGGATGATAAATATATCATGATTTCATTTAAAAATTTTACATTGCCGGACATTGGCAGATATGAAGCTGATAAGGACGGAAACGGTGCATTTTATCCGGGGGACGATGAGAAAAGTTATGTGGAATACGATTTGTTCGTGAATGCTTGGATGCCACTGCCGGAGCCGTACAGGGAAAGCGAGGAATAGGATGGAATATGGCTATATCAGAGTTTCGTCTAAAGAACAGAATGAAGCCCGACAACTTGACGCATTGCATGAGCAGGGCATTGAAGACAGCAATATTTTCATGGATAAGCAGTCGGGTAAGGATTTTAACAGACCAAGATATAAAACCCTTTATCGTAAACTGAAAAAAGGAGACGTCCTGTACATAAAAAGCATTGACCGGATGGGAAGAAACTATGATGAAATCATACAGGAATGGCGCAGGATCACACGCTTCCGTGAAGCTGATATTGTCGTGCTGGATATGCCTTTACTTGATACAAGACGAGGGAAAGACCTTATGGGTACATTCCTGAGTGACATTGTATTGCAGGTGCTTTCCTTTGTGGCAGAGAATGAGAGAACCAATATCCGGCAGAGACAGGCAGAGGGAATTGCGGCGGCAAAAGCAAGAGGTGTGAAGTTTGGAAGACCATCAATACCATTACCTGAGAACTTCGATCAGATGCGCAGGGATTGGAGAGCCGGATACATCACAATAGAGGAAGCGGCAAGCGCGTGTGGCATGTGTGCAAAGACGTTTTACAGTAAGGCGGTAAAAGCAGAAATGGAGGAAAATGATGCAGAATAGATTTTTATCCCGTGGAAAGCGGATTGATAATGGGGAATGGGTGGAAGGATATTTATATGGTATCTGGGAGAGAAGATATATCCTATGGGGAATGATCAATGATATCCCGAACATGGCCGAAGTAGACCCAGAAACCGTCTGCCAGTGCACCGCAATGCCTGATAAGAACGGTAAGCTGATTTTTGAGAATGATATTCTTTCAGGGCATATCGACGTTGGGTTTCCAGAAGATGAGACGAGAAAGCGTGTCGTGTGGCATGAAAACGGATGGTGTACGAATGAGCTGCGCTGTGATGACTACGAGGAACTGGATGATTTTGATTCAGAGAATTTTGAAGTGATCGGAAACATGATTGATAACCCGGAACTGTTGGAGGTGTAGTCATGAATGAGAGCAAGGCAATAAAAATAATCAAGCAGGAAATGGGCTGGGAAAGTAAAAGCAGTACACTTAGAGCTTTTGAGGAAGCGATCAAGGCACTGGAAGAAGTTCAGCAGTACCGTGCAATCAGCACGACAGAAGAGTGCCGGGCGGCGATGGGGAAACAGACAGCGAAGCGACCGAGAATTATGGGAAACGCAATGATTTGTCCATCATGCCCAAGATGCTTTAAAAGTGCTAGTCCCACTTATTGCCCGAGTTGCGGTCAAATGATTGATTGGGGGAATGAAGAATGAACAAAGAACTTAAACCATGCCCGTTCTGCGGCGGAAAAGCAATGTTCTTTACCATTGTAAATAAGTCATCACATTCGGATGTTGGAGTAATGTTCAAAATCAAATGTATGAAATGCGGAACAGAACTTCCAAAAAGCTATGAATGTGAGATGTATATGGATCAGGACGGTGGAATCAGAACAGGAAAAGACGAGCGAACAAAAGCAACTACAGATTGGAACAGGAGGGCAAACGATGAGACTGATTGATGCGGACGAATTGTATGAGGATTTAGCAAATAATTTGAGTTCCATCATGGGGGATGGATCAGACGGAGAAGCAATAGATACATACGTTACCATAGGTGATATCATACATGATACTTTTAATGCGCAGCCGACCGCCTACGACCCGGACAAGATTGTGGAGCAGTTGAAAGAATTTCAGGGTGAAATGGAGCAATTCAGTTGTGATGGAATATTGACGGATATGATCGAGATTGTGAAAAGAGGTGGAGTAGATGCCGATTAAACCGATTTTATTCAATACCGATATGGTTCGGGCGATTCTGGACGGGAGAAAGAGTTGTACCCGGCGTATATGCAAAGATGCAAATGAGTATACCGTGCCGGATATGGAATTTTACAATGCTGACAGGCGGACTTATGCAGTACATAACTTTGTTGATAAGGAGCATACGGAACAGTTAAGTACGGCGGAGAGAACCTGTCCTATCTGTACGGGCGATATCCTGTATGTTCGTGAAACATGGAAAGAGGCACCGAAAGGATACTATTACTACGAAGATTGGCAGAAAGATGATATTGCCGATGTTACAAAGTGGAACCCATCAATCCACATGCCGAAAGAAGCGGCACGTATCTGGCTTAAGGTTACGGATGTGAGGGTGGAGCGGTTGCAAGAGATCACGGAAGTGCAAGCACAAGCTGAAGGATGCAATAGCGGATTGCTTACCGGGGCGTGTACCGCAAGAGGACAATTTGAAGACTTGTGGAACTCCACCATCAAGAAATCCGACATTGACCGCTACGGCTGGGATGCGAATCCGTGGGTGTGGGTAATTGAATTTGAGCGGTGCGAGAAGCCGAAAACATAGTGGAGGTGTTGAATTATGAGGATATTAAAAATTCACAAACGTATTGAAGTGGATAAATCCATTGGTAATATGCGGATAACATCATTGCATTATAGCAGACCTATTGAAAATTCAAGCAAATGGGAGAATTACACGGAAATAAGCTGTTGGTATGACAATGATTGTGAAAACTGCCCTATGGGGTGGGAAACAAGAAGCTACGAGGGAGAATGTGACGATTGTGGTTGTCTATTTGATTACGATTTTAGAGTTCCTATATGGAAATGCATGTTGCCAAGATGGATAAAAAATATAATTGCTAAGTCAGCATTAAGGAGGTTTGAAGATGTCTAAAGCAGTATTAGTTATGGATGAAATGCCGGAAGATTGCACCATGTGTAAGTTTTGGAACTCAAAAGATGACGAGTGTTATGCAACTGGCGTTGAAGAGCTTTCATTAAATAGTGAAGAGGCAAAGCCGGATTGGTGCCCGCTCCGGGAACTGCCGGAGAAGATGGAAGTGTGTGGGAAGTACCCGCAGCCGGGTAAGCCTGTCCCGTCGTATAGATTTGGTTGGAATGCTTGTTTAGATGAAATTTTAAAAACAGATGGAATGAGAAAGGAGTAATGACATGGCAAGATATATTGATTCTGATGCTTTAAAAAAGCATATTCGTCATAGATTTATGAGATTGAACAGTGAATCAAAAATTGGGCTTAAGGAATGCAAAGAGATTGATGCCGTCATTGATGAGGAAAAAGAAATCAAGGTGTTTGACAGAGATGACGGAGCAGAGCCGATTCTTGAGACAAAAACAGGTTTGCATCACGAGTTGCATTCAGACGGTCATGGAGAATTTGTGCAATCCACTTATACTGATTGGATGTGTCCTAATTGCGGTTGGTTCGTGGGTGAATTATACAGTGGGTTTGGCAAATGGCATATTCAGGACGAATTATCTTTCTGCTCAAGGTGTGGTCAAAAGATTGATTGGTCGAAGCCTAAAGAGGAAGAAAAAAGACGGTATGAATCTGAAAAAGAGCGTCAAAGGCAGGAGTGGCTTGATAAAACAGGACACGTACTTGATAACATGAATGAGCGAAGACGGATAAAATACGGAGTAACAGAAAAATAAAGTAAAACAAAGAAAGGAGCCGGGACCTATCCGGATAAAAGGCGCGCCGGGTTCCTTTTGAAGAAAATGAAGAATAGTGAATTAAAAGAATATGTAAACAGCTTTCCGGATGATGCACCGGTGAGTATTATCTGCGCGAATCCAAGAAAAAGAAAACTGTACAAGTTGGAAAATGTAATATGGGTGACAGACCAAGGGCAGCCTTTGATCCTTATTGACATTGGAAAAGAATCGGATATGGATGCAGAAATGATATCCGCTTGCGAAGAGGATGAAAAGTCTGCGGATGATCTGGAAGGACAGATGCAAATCGAGGATTTTCCGGAGGTGATGCCGTAATGGATTTTGGATATTACAACATGGATTGTATGGATGGGATGAAAGAGTTCCCGGATGGTTACTTTGACCTTGCGATTGTAGATCCACCGTATGGGATTGGAGAAAATGGAGATAAAAACCATACAAGAAGTAACCTAGCAAAAGCAAAAGATTACAAGAGTTTTAGCGGAATGGATATAAAACCACCAAACGAAAAATATTTCAATGAACTGTTTAGAGTGTCAAAAAATCAGATTATTTGGGGAGCAAATCATTTTATAAGCAAAATGCCGTTTAATAGTAGTTGTTGGATTGTTTGGGATAAAGATAATGGAAATAATGATTTTGCTGATTGTGAACTTGCATGGACTTCGTTCAGTACTGCAGTAAGGAAGATTAAATATAGGTGGCACGGAATGCTTCAGCAAAATATGAAACACAAAGAAAACCGTATTCATCCTACACAAAAACCAGTGGCACTATATGAATGGCTTCTGAATAGCTATGCAAAGCCCGGAGACATTATCCTTGACACACATGTAGGAAGTGCTAGTAGTTTGATAGCCTGCTACAGAACCAACCATCCATATGTTGGCTTTGAACTGGACAAGCATTATTATGATTTGTCCAAAAAGAGATTAGATGCAGAAATGGCACAAATGCGATTATCTGATTTTATGCCGGAGGTGATGCCATGATTAACGGAGAATTGATAGTTGACAATTTTGCCGGCGGGGGTGGAGCTTCAACCGGGATTGAACTGGCAACTGGATACAGCGTTGATATTGCAATCAATCACGATCCAGAGGCTATCAAGATGCACAAGGCGAATCATCCGAACACCGAGCATTACTGCGAAAATGTGTGGGCGGTTGATCCAGTAAAAGCCTGCAAAGGGCATCCGGTGGCACTTGCATGGTTCTCACCGGACTGTAAGCATTTTTCCAAAGCCAAGGGTGGAAAGCCAAAGGATAAGAATATTCGTGGTCTTGCATGGGTAGCATTACGATGGGCTGGACTTGTAAGACCACGGGTGATCATGTTGGAAAATGTGGAAGAGTTCAAAACATGGGGACCATTGAACAGAGGGCACCATCCGATCAAGGCAAAGCAGGGAAAAACATTTGAAAAATTTGTACAGCAGCTTAATGATCTGGGGTACACTGTAGAATTTAAAGAACTGATTGCTGCCGATTATGGAGCACCTACCATGCGAAAGAGATTTTTCATGATCGCCCGGTGTGATGGCAAGCCGATCGTCTGGCCAGAGCCGACACACGGACCAGCGGACAGCGAAGCTGTAAAGGCGGGATTGCTGAAACCATATGTTGGAGCATACACACAGTTGGATTTTTCATTGCCCTGTCCAAGCATCTTTGATACTTCGGAAGAAATAAAAGAGAAATACGGAATCCGGGCAGTAAGACCACTGGCACAAAAGACGATGGACAGGATAGCCAGAGGATTTATAAAATTCGTTTTGAATAATCCAAAGCCTTTTATCATTCAGTGTAATCATGGCGGTGAGCGTAGACCGAACGACATCCGAGAGCCGATGCCGACTATCACCGGAAAGCACGGATATGGGATTGTAGAGCCATATATGGTGCAGATCGGGCAGACTGGATTTACAAAAGACCGAAGCAAGGATGTTAGAGAGCCGCTTACAACGATTGTGAGCAAAAACGAGCATTGCCTTATCAGTCCTACATTGATTCAGTACCATTCTGAAACTTCAAAAGATGGAGTAAGAGGACAGACTATAGAAGATCCGATCATGACAGTTGACAGCTCAAATAGATATGGACTGGTCACATCATTCCTGCATAAGTACTATGACGGAGGATATAAGGGTGCTGGGGAAACAGTAGAAAATCCACTTCCGACTGTTACAGCATGGGATCATAACAGCATTGTTACTGCTAATCTGATCCAGATGAACAATCATTGTGACGGAAAAGATATCAGACAGCCATTACCAACGATCACAGCCGGTGATGGACATTTTGGAGAGGTCAGAGCATTTCTGATTAAATACTATGGACAAGGGACGGGACAAGATATTAATGAGCCACTTGACACGGTAACAGCACGGGACAGATTCGGATTGGTGACGATTGAGGGCGTAGATTACCAGATCGTGGATATTGGTCTGAGGATGCTTGAACCACGGGAACTGTACGGATGCCAGGGATTCCCAGACGATTACATAATCGATCATGATTACACTGGAAAGACATATCCGAGAAGTGAACAGGTGCGCAGATGCGGAAATGCGGATTGTCCACCTATACCGGCGGCACTGGTAAAGGCAAATCTGTCAGAGCTATGTGTTGCAGAGCGGATGCCAAATATGCAGATAGAAGCAGAGCAGACAGGACAGCTTCGGTTTGCCTAACCTTTAAATTTTAAAACCAGATAACAAATCCAAGCGATCATACCTTCCCCTGTAAGGATGCGGCGGGGGAAGAATAAAAATAAATTTGTAGTACATTGATAATTGAATATTGGCGGTTGAAGTGGTACAATTCAAAAAAATGCATATTGGAGGTATTGTTATGGCAGTAAATCAGCTAAAGATTGTTGTTAGTATCTTGAAAGAAGTTTCAGAAAAAACAGTCCCAAAACCGGAAGATTATGGAATAACTCAGCAATGCTACTATGATATAATAGAAGCGATGAATGATGAAGGACTACTGAAAAATGTTAAAATAACACATGATGCACAAAATAGGGTTTTAACAGCTTCTATAAAAAATGCAACAGTAACAATCAAGGGTATGGAATATCTTCATAACAATTCGGCATTAATGAAAACATATAAGGGATTGAAAGAAGTAAGAGAGTGGCTTCCGTTTTAATTAACTTACCAACCGTCAATATTCGATGGTTGGTATTTTTTTGCGCAAAATTTTAAAGGGGGAATATGTGTGGATGAAAAAGAAGTATACGAGATCTGCATGGGCGTGGACAGCATCATAGCTGACAAGCTGACAGAATCAATCGTTGTTGGTACCAGTTATGACATGCTTGAAGCACACTACGGCATTCTCCCGATCAGCAGGCGGAGCTTTTACAGGAGAAAAGGCACAGCGCAGAGACTTATGCGGCAGAGAATGGCGCATTTGGTGGAAGAAAAGAACGGGCAGTATATGATTGTATGGGGAAGAGAGGAATAACAGCCTCTCTTTTATTATGCCCTAAAGTTGGCACAAATCCATGCTTGACCTGTCTTATAATTATGATATGAGGAAAGGACTATGCCATGTATAAAACACAGAGAAATTACGAAAATGCACAGAGGATGTTATTTGATGGAGTCGGTCAGTATGACATACCGGATTTAGAGCCTGTACAATTTGATAATGCAGAATTTATCGGATTCAATTATGCGAGGAACGCAAAAGAACCGGAGAATAAGGCAGTACATTTCTTCCTGGATGATTACCAGTTTACCAGAGTATGGACAGACCCGGATAAGTACACGGCAATGTTGCAACGGTTTAAGTATGTGCTGACACCGGATTTCAGTCTGTATACGGATTTTCCAAAGTCGTTACAGATCTATAACCATTACCGTAAGCACTGGCTCGGCGCGTACTGGCAGATGCATGGAATCAATGTTATTCCTACGATTTGCTGGAGCGATCGGAAGTCGTTTGAATGGTGCTTTGATGGAGAACCTACACAGGGTGTTGTTGCAGTTTCTTCTGTAGGAACACAGAACAGTGAGGAAGGGAAACAGCGGTTTTTAGATGGTTATTTTGATATGGTGGAGAGATTGCAGCCGGCACAGATTATTTTTTGTGGCAAAGTCCCGGATGAGTGTAAGGGAAATATTGTACATATCAAGCAGTTTAGTGAGAAGTGGCATGAGGCGGAGGTGGCGCAGTGGTAGAGAATTTGCAGTTCTTTGGTGGCAGAGGAGCCAGTAGTGGATTAAGCGATAAAGGTAAGAAGTATGGCAGTGAATATAAAACACTATATCAGACTGGAAATATAAAATTTGTTAGTTATAATAATGGATCAGCTACAGCACCAATGGAAACCATGACAGATGGGCGAGTGTATGCAGTTGTAAATACCAAGAATGAAATAAAAAGTATCTCATATTACGATAAAAACAAGAAGCGGTATAAGCAAATTGATACAGGGCATTTACACAATGTGAACGGAAAAAAGATTGATCTGCATACACATAAGGGATATATACATGACGAAAAGGGAACGTATGAGGTAAGTCCAAAAGAAAGAAAAATGATTGAAAGAGTGCAGAGGGCATGGTATTATCATATTAACAGGTAGTAGTTTAGGAAGGAGAACACACAGCAATGTGAGGCTCCGGTGGTCAATCCGGACACCTGTAAAAAGATACCATGTCCTTGATGGATACGGTATCTTTTTTATTGCCACGAAAGGAGATGATCGTGTGGCAAACCTGAAAGGAAAGATGAAAAAATTACAGACGGCTATTATAAAATGCGGAATGGTTGTGAAGATAAATCAAAATCAGTTCTATTCGGAGGATCAGAACCGCATGATTACTTCTTATCGTATTATTACACCAGTATGTTGCTATAACAAATTTAACAGAGAATGGAAAACGAGAGACTATGAGATATTAAAGACCTGTTCGATGGTGGATGTAATTTATTGTTTGTTAGATATTTATAAGGCGGTGAGTGGATGAAGAAAGAACTCACACCGAAACAGAAAGCATTTGCAGACGAGTATATAAAGAATGGCGGAAATGGAACGGATGCCGCAAGAAAGGCAAAATATAAATGCCCTGAGCAGCAAGCAAAAGAGAACCTACGGAAACCACTGATTTCAGAGTATATAGCATTGCAGATGGAACGCATCGAAAAGGAGCAGCACCGCGACATTATGAGCCTTGCTGATATCCAAGAGCGCAGGAGTAAGATCGCAAAAGGCGAGGTTGTAGACGGCTTGGGATTTGCTCCGGATTTCTCCGATCAGCTTAAGGCTATGGACGGTTTGGAAAAAGCACTGACAATAGCAGAAAAGCAGAGAATTGAACGGGAGGAGAAAGAAAAGCGGGAGAAAGCACCTTTGTGGACGATACCAATCACAGACATTACTTCCGATTTTGTGGAAATCTACCGGACAGTGCATGAAGCATTTGCCGGAGAGATAGATGTGCATGAGATCGTGTCTAAGGGTGGGCGTGGTTCTATCAAGTCGAACTTCTGGGGAGATTTGGCGTATGAAACCATCCGGCAAGATCCACAGGCACATATTGTATATACCAGACGATACAAGGTTGACTTGCGTGGATCTGTTTATAACCAGTTCATGAAGACTGTGATCCGGTACAATGATCTGGATAACTGGGACTTCAAACAGTCTCCTATGTGCGCGGTGTATAAGCCGACCGGGCAGATGGTCATGTTTGTGGGAGCGGATAAGCCTATCAGTTTGAAGTCGTTTAACGTGCCTTTTGGATATGTAAAGATGTTAATTCATGAAGAATGTGACGAGATGGCAGGCGTGGAGCAGATGGATAACATCGAAGATACATTTCTCAGATCTGATACGCCAGCGTTGGATATCAAGATATTCAACCCACCGAAGAGTAAGAACAACTTCATGAACCAGTACGTGGAAGAGTGCCGGAATAAACCGCAGACCAGGATTTGCCACAGCTATTATTACAATGTGCCGGTGAAGTGGCTTGGTAAACGATTCTTTGAGCGTGCGGAGTGGTTCAAGGTACATAAGCCACTATATTACCGCAATAACTATATGGGCGAAGTAACCGGTACTGGTGGTGGCATCTTCGACAATGTAGAAGAGCGGACCATCACGGACGCAGAGATAGAGAATCTGCCATTTCTCTATTATGGCCTGGACTTTGGTTTTGAGCACCCGCAAACATTTGAGGTTGCCTACTATGACGAGGACACAGATACATTGTATTGCGTGTCGGAGGTATTTGCCAAGCGGTGCAAGAACAGCGCATTTGCCCGAAAGATTAAGGAATACATTACAGAAGAGATCATATGTGACTCGGCGCGGCCAGATGCCATTGCAGAGTTGCAGGATTGGGGATTTAATGCGATCGGTGCCAAAAAGCGTTGGGGTTCCGGCAAGGGAAGGGATTATTGCTGGGAATGGCTGCAGCAGACCACAAAGATTGTGGTTGATCCGGAACGATGCCCGCACCTTGCGCATGAGTTGACAACATTGGAGCATGAGCAGTTGGCAGATGGCAGCTTTTCGGACGCTTACCCGAAGATTGGTGAGGACTGTACAATGGCACTGATCTACGGATTGAACCGCGTGATTATGGAGAGTCGCCGCAATAATGGACTGTATGATGACGAGATAGACGAAGATGAGGAGGAAGAGGACGATGGAGAATATGAAGATTAATGTTCTCGGAACAGAATACAAAATTGAGACACACAAAGTATCAGAGGATAAGTATCTGGAAGAAAATAGCTTAGCCGGTTATTGTGGCGAAGAGAGCAAATTGATTGTTGTTGCGGATATGTCAGAAGAAAAATACTTTGACCTGAGTGAAGAAGAACAGAAGTCATACAGGAAAAAGACGTTGCGCCATGAAATTGTGCATGCATTTTTGAACGAGAGTGGATTATCAGATTCTTCAAACCGGTATAATGGCGGTTGGGCAAAAAATGAGGAAATGGTTGATTGGCTTGCTATTCAGTGGCACAAGATAGATGAAGTATATAAACAGCTTGGCATTTAAGGCGGTGGCATATGAACATATTCACACGAGTAAAGGAGTTTATCATGAATTTATTCAAAATAAGTGCAGAGAAAGAATTTAATGTTGATATTATTTCTTCTGATCTGATGGAGATGGCACAGATCGAGTGGCAGAACATCATTAAGGGTAGACCGTACTGGATGAGCAAGACTGTGCGCACAATCAATTTTGCAAAGTTTCTCTGCTATTACACCAGCAAAAAGACCTGTCTGGATCTCAATGTGACGATCAGTGGCAGCGACAGGGCGGATTATATCAATCAGTGCATTGGTGCAATGATCCGGAAGTCCATCCGGGATAAGGTAGAGGATGCCTGTGGCGCGGGCGGCATTATTTTTAAGCCGAGCGGTACATATAATCCGGCGGGAGCAATCGACTATGTAATGCCGGGCAGCTTTGCAGTGACAGAGAAGAACAGCAACGGGGATATCCTTGGGGTTATATTTATTGATCGGCAGATCAAGGGAGATGATTACTATACCAGATTGGAGTATCAGCACTTTACATCTTCGATCTCTGACGATAGAGAAGGAGTTGGAAGAACATACACCATTGAGAATAAGGCTTTCAGATCAAAGGGCAGCGACAGTCTGGGGCGCAGCATTGCACTGGCAGATGTACCGGAGTGGAAGAATATACCGGAATCAGTCACAATCTCCAATGTGGAAAAGCCATTGTTTGGGTATTTCAAGATGCCGTATAACAACACCATTGACTATACATCACCGGAGGGCGTGGCAGTATTTGCGAATTGTATCGAGGAACTGTGCAATCTGGATGTAGCGTGGAGCAGGAAAGATGATGAAGTCGATGATTCGCAGCATATTACATTTATTGATGAAAATGCATTGATGAAACGCGATAAGAATACTGGAGATAAGGAAAGACTTGAACTTCCAAGATTTGTAAAGGGATTGAGGATGGGGGTTGAAGCTTCTAATACGGTTAATGAACATGTACCAACACTGTTGACAGAACAGAGAGTTGCAGATATTAATTCCATTTTATCTATGATATCAACCAAGGCAGGATTCTCACAGGGGCAGTTTGTTCTTGATCGCAAGACAGGGATCGCCACAGCAACGGAGATTGAAAGTGACGACAGCGAGACCGTGGAGACCATCACAGATATGAGGAATGCACTGAAATCTGCGATCAAGGATCTGGTATATGCACTGGACAAATACTGCGATGTATTTTTTAATATGCCGAGCGGGTACGTCAACGCACTGGATGAAAGTGTAGCGGATGAAGATGTATTTTATTTTAAGGATCTGCTGGCATCGTTTGAACAGGATCGAACCAGAGCATATCAGCTTATGATGAACGGTGTATACAGTAAACGAAAATACCTCAAAGAATATGAGGGATTTAATGATAAAGAGATTGATGAGATGTTTGCGGAGTGTGACGAAGAAAATGCAGGGGAGGACAAAGGCGGACTGTACGGGGAGGAATAAAGATGGTGCTAAAAATAATCATGCTCTTATTTTGTGTTTCATTTATAGAAGAAATGGATAAGGCAAGGAAAAAGAAAAAAATATGTGACACAATTTACTGGGGATTTTTAATGGTAAGTGCGGCGATTGCAGTATGGGGGATGTAAATGAGGTACGACAGGACCGTTGGAAACGTAAATATAAGGCTTGATACAAGCAGAATTGACGGAAATCTTAGACGCGCACAGGATAAACTGGACATGCAGGTCTTGAATGACATGATTCCATATATGCCGTTTCAACAGGGATCTATGGTAGGAGCGACGAATATTATTGAACCTGGATTGATTGAGACGAATGTGCCATATGCGCATTATCAGTATATGGGAGAATTGTATCTGACAGAGGATGGAAGATCATGGGCGCACAGCGGAGAAAAGAAATATCCAACTGGCAGGCCATTGCACTACGATGCGAACGGGCATCCGGAAGCTATGGATCATTGGTTTGAGAGAGCGAAGGAAACGCATGGTCAGGAATGGGTCGATTTGGTTAAAAGAGAGGTAGGAAGAGGATAATGTTAACGCCGGATTATTTTTACGGAAAATCAGATAAACTGATAGAAATGTATCAGGAACTGGAAGATTGGATTATCAGTGATATAGCAATGCGTTTGATAAAATCCGGGGAAATGTCTGGCACTACTGATCGGGAACTTTGGAAACTCCAGCAGATGGGATTGCATCATACTGAAATTGTAAAAAGACTTTCAAAAATGACAGGAAAGAGCAGGGACGAAGTGCGGCGTTTATTGCGTGATAGTGTTATGACATCATTCTCTGATGATGCAGAGGTTTTAAAACGGCTTGGAGATGTTCAAACACCTTTGCAAAATAATGCAGCCATCATGGCAATGAATGCCGAAATGATGAAAACATTCGGAGAATTGAATAATCTTACACGCACAACTATGTTGCAGACGCAGAGAGATTTACTCAATATGCTGAATGAGGTAGATTACCGTGTGTCATCTGGTATGCAGTCGTATAACAGTGCAATATGTGAAGTGCTTGACAGATATGCACAGAGTGGCGTTGTGATTGATTATCCGACGGGTGCCAGGCGTTCTTTAGAAGCGGCAGTGCGTTGCTGTGTTGTTACTTCTATGAATCAGACGGCTGCTCAGATAACTAATCAATACATAGCGCAAAAAGGAATAGAGTATGTTCTTGTATCGGCACATATGGGAGCGCGGCATAGCAAAAAGTTCCCGGATGGAATACCATCACACGACCATTGGCAGGGAAAAATATATAAAATCGTCGGGAGGGATAAAGACACACCAAATCTGTTAGATGCAACCGGATACACCATAGATCCAAAGACAGGACAGGGAAGAGTTGTAGATCCTCTTGGACTGCATGGATATAATTGCAGGCATTCCCATAAGCCGTGGGATAAGTCTCTGCGAAATCCTTATGTTGATGCAGATGGAAATCCTAAAATTAATGTGCACGAGAGCCAGGAATTGTATGAGAAACAACAGCAGCAGAGATCAATGGAGCGTGCTATTCGGCAGACCAAGCGCGAATTGCTGGCAAAACAGGCAGAGTTAAGCGGCATAGCAGAGACTGATGTAAAAGATATGTTGCAGCCACAATATGATAAACTTGCTTATAAACTGCGGATACAGAATCAACAGTATAAGCAATTCTGTGCGGATAATGGATTGCAGACACAGGCTGATAGAATAAAGGTAGCCGGATTTAAGAGGACACAGGCGTCAAAGGCAAACGGCAGGGCGACGGCTTATAGCAATTCTGTCAAAGTTCCGATGGAAAAAGCGAAGAATGTGGGATATACTAAAAGAACAAGGGAAGAGTTTGAACAGACTGCACAGCAGATAAAGAATGAAATAACGCAGTACTCTGACAGACCGTCGAAATGGAGTGGAAATATAAAAGTTGATAACACGCTGATAGAGGAGCAAACGCTAGGGAGAAAGGAATGGTCATGCGATATTTCACTTGTGGATACGGTTGACGATTGGGTAGTGTGGCACGAGATGCTCCATTCTTGTTCTGCAAGCTATTATAAACCAGAGGTATATAGTGCAAACGAGTATATCGAAGAGGCAACAGTTGAATGGCTTAAGCAGCAAATATGCACGGAAAAGAATATTATAAATTTGCCGGCTTACGAAGATAAAACGATAGTCTTGCAGACACTGAATGAAAGTTTTTTATTTGGAACAGATATGGAGTTTGCAAAGGAAATATTTAACGTTCCACTTCCAGACCGGTATCAATGGTTAGAAAATAGGGTAGATGAATGTCTAAGACAAGTCAGAGCTTCATTTGAAGATTATAACGAGGTTATGGGATTTGTTGAAAGGCTGAAAGGTGGTAGAAATGGCGGACATTAAAGGTCTTATAAAAAAAATAGAAGAGTATAATAAAAAATATATGATTACTGAAAATTCAAGCGAAGCGGATAAATTGATTGCAAAAATGCACGAGAAAAAATACACAAAAGAAGAATATTTCGAGGTAGAAGAGGAAGTAAAAGCTTTTATGCAATCAGATGCATCCGAAGCAGATAAGCAAAAGGTAATGGGTTATACAGAATCATTATCTATGCTTTGTGCAGCGATCAGAGAGGGCAGACTTGATATTTAGAAGCAATATATCATTCTTTTATTTTGGCACAAATTATATCCCAATATGAGTTATTATAATATTGCCAGATGGGTTTCACCTATTCATTCTGAGCCTCCTTTCATGTAATACAGCACATGGCACCTTGAAATACAGGTGCTTTTTGTGCGCTTAAAAAATGGCACAAATCTTTTTCAATCTCATGATACAATTAAGGCATGAGGTAAAAGATATGGAAAACATAGAGAAAATGATCGACGAAAAAAAGAAACAGATGGTGGAGTCGTTGAAAAAAGGAAATTCGGTAGAGATCCATGCTTCTAAAGACGGAATCAAGGTATATGAAGTAAGAAAAAAGAAAATTTGATAATTGGCGCATAGAAATGGCTATGTGCAACAGCTAAAAGGAGCTGACTTCTTAGAAAAATCTAAGAGGCTGGCTCTTTTTGTTTTTGGGAAATAGTTCAACAGGAAGAATAAAAACAAAAGATGTGGGTTCGAATCCCGCTTTCCCGATTGCCAGCTATGGAGTAAATAGCAACTCATTCGCGCCGGACTGACCGGAGTAAAAACTTGGAAAGAAAGAGGTAAGGAACATGGTAAAAGTAATCAGCGAATTGGAGAAGATTGGTCTGTCACTGACAGATGAGCAGAAAGAATCCATCAAAAAGAGTATGGGCGAGGAATTATATTCTAAGCAGGAATTGGACAAGAAACTTTCCAAAACGCAGGAACTCGAAGAAAAAAATAAGGAACTTGTAGGAAAGCAGGAAACTCTTGAAAAGGAATTACAGACTATGAGAGATTCCGCACCGGATGCAGATGCACTGAATCAGAAGATCACAGAACTGACGACCACACTGGAGACAGAACGTAAGGAACGCGCGGAGAAAGACGAAAGGGCAAGGCTTGATGGTCTTGTAACAGATTTCTTTGCTGATAAGCATTTTGTTAATGCTATCACGGCAGACGCGATCAAAGCGCAGCTGGTCGACAAACTTAACTCTGATGAAGCACGCGGAAAAAGTATTTCAGATCTGTTTGACTCTATTGTCAAGGATGATAAAGGCAATTATAAGCCGGACATTCTCATTGATGATAAGACATTCCAGGCGCAGCAGAACCGCAGCCAGATTGTTGGAAATCCAATTAATCAGCCGGATGGGGCAAAACTTTCTATGGCTGAACTTATGAAACTCAAAAACAAAAACCCGGATATGGACATTACGCCATATCTGAACAGAAAGAAGGAGAAATAACACATGGCATTATTTGATTTGGTAAATTTCAATGGTGAAGTATTTGATGCGGCAGTGCGCGAGACTCCGAATCTGCGTTTAAATGAGCTGCTTCATTGCGGCGCGATCGTAGAGCGTGGCGAGTATGCATCTTTATTGCCAGACCAGAAGGGCGGTAACTTTATCACAACTCTGATCAAGGCGCGTTTATCTGGCAAGACCGTAAATTATGACGGCAAGACAGACATTACAGCAGAAGAGCGCGGCAATTACACTATGGGGCGTATCGTTGTCGGCAGGGCGCAGGGATGGACAGAGAAAGATTTTGTATCTGATATTTCGGGGGATGATTATTCCGCAGCAGCCGGAGAGGTCGCAGAGTTCTGGGATGATGTAGATCAGGATACGCTTCTTAGCACCCTTAAAGGTGTGTTCTCTATGAGTACCGTAGATGGTAAGAAGTTCGTAGATGCGCACACCTACGATATTACTGCAGAAACAGAAAATACTTTCGGACCTACAACCCTTAACAATGCAATGCAGAAAGCACTGGGAGATAAGAAAGCAAACTTCTCACTTGCAATCATGCATTCTGTGGTCGCTACAAATCTGGAGAATCTTAAGCTGCTGGATTACATGAAATATACAGATGCCGATGGTATCGAACGTGATCTGGGGCTTGCTACCTTAAACGGCAGGATCGTACTTATTGACGATACGATGCCGGCTGTGGAAGTTGCAGAATCTTCTAAGGGTAAGGGGGATGGATATACAAAATATACCACATATGTTCTTGGCAACGGAGCAATCGAGTACACAAACTGCGGTGTAAAGGTTGCATCTGAAATGGATCGTAATCCGGCGAAGAATGGTGGAGAGACAACATTGTATACCAGACAGAGAAAAGTATTTGCTCCATACGGTATTTCGTGGAAGAACACAGGCGTGATCTCTCCGACCGGTGCACAGTTGGAGACAGGGACAAACTGGGAAATTGCACAGAACAACTCTTCTGATAAGCCAGATTACTTCCCGGCAAGAGCAATTAATATTGCGCAGATCATTACCAGGGGGTAAGAGAAAGGGGGATTTCTGATGGGATACACCACATATGACTTCTACAAAGAAAAATATTATGGGGATTCTATCGAGGAATCCCTTTTCCCCAAGTGGGAAGATCGTGCATCTGACAAGTTGAATCAGTTGACCTACGGGCATATTGATGATGCTGCCAAGGAAGAATTTGACGAGCGTATCCAGAAAGCCACCTGTGCATTGGCGGATCTGCTCTACCAGATAGATTTCAAGACCAGCCATGCCAGTGATGAAAAGGGCGGCAATATTAAGTCAATGTCCTCCGGCGGTCGGTCAATCAGTTTCGGAACTAATGAAACACTTATTGATAAGGTGCTTGGGGATAAGGTAGCGCAGAGCCGGTTGTGTTATGACACGGTATGCGAATACCTGTCCGGCACTGGATTGTTATATGCGGGGGTGTGATGATGCTTTTGAAAAGATTATTCTGCAAACACAAGATGGTGCCGTATGGATATGTTGATGTGCATATTGGTGGAAATCATTACCAGCGCAAACATATTTGGAAGTGCGTTAAATGCGGTAAGGAGCGTGGCTTGTAATGGGATTCTTTGATAACAAGACTGTCACACTATTCAACCGCTCATTTAATGCAGAAACCGAGGAAGAAACATATTACCCGACATTGCTTGAGGGTGTCGACCTTGTGGAAACCAAGGGCGCGAACGTCTCCAAGAGTGGTATGGACAGTGCAGATGCGGCAAAGCTGTTTGTATGTATTGGTGATGTCAGCAAAACATACATGGAGCCGAAAGCGTGGGATGCACTGACGGAGGATGAAAAGAAGAATTACATCACATTTCATTCCACGGAAGATTTTTTTGTTAAGGGAGATCAGGCAGCCGTTGATCTGCCGGAAACGGACGCTTACGAATGGATGCGAAACAATTTTGATGATGTCTATAAGGTAACGAACATCGACAAATATGAGGATATTCTTCCTCATTTTGAAGTAGGAGGCGTATAAATGGCAGAACCAGAAAAACTTACCATCCGGGATGCAGAGAACGCACAGAAAGGCATTCTTGCACTTGCTCTGGCATACCCGGACTATCCAAAGCTGTTTAAGGCTGACAATACGACGATAAGATGGAACTCCATCAAGGCGGATAGATCCATTGGATTATTCCCCATACAGGGGGCGGTATATCTGAAAAAGTATGTCAGTGGCAGCTATGTGGCACAGATGCCTTTTCAGATACTTTATAAGTGCTCACCGACTACCAACAGGGCGAGCATTGAAGCACAGGAGATGTTGAATAACCTTGCGGCATGGATGGAAGAGAGCGGAATTGAGTTTAAAGATCCACATCTGGCATTACAGTCAATTACGAGGACATCCCCGGTATATGGTGGCGAGCAGGATGAAAAAACGGTTGTGTATGCCATTAATATACAGCTGAAGTATTTTTATAAAAAATAACAGGAGGAAGATACATGAAAACGAATTTACAGTTTTTCGCCGAAGATCGTACCAACATGGTGTCATTACTTGATATTGGTACTCTCATCGGCAGCACAGCCAAGATCGTAGAGATGGGCGATGGCTACAAAGAGATCACAGAGGACTGGGGACCGAATACAGAGTCAACCCAGTACGTCAATATGAAAAGCGCAAGCAATACCGTGAAAGGGTATGCGCTTAGCATGTCTCCGGAGAGAGAGTATCTTTCGGATGATATGCAGAAAACGATCGACGATATGTTTAAGACGTTTCCGACCGGTAAAGCCTGCGAGACATATTATTACCGTTTCTACAAGACGGATTTGACAGCTGGTGTGGGTGATTGCATTCGCGTTCCGGTTACCGTATGCCCTTCAAGTACCGGCGGAGCGGGTGGCGACACGCTGATATCGACACTCCAGATCAATGGTAACGGCGATGTGGAGCAGGGAACGATCACGATCAGCAGCGAGGACGGCTCATATTCTTGGGCGGCAAAATAGGTGTTAATCAAAAATTAGCATAATGGGGTGGGTTCCTTTCAGTCCTGCCCCATTTCTGAAAGGGTGGTAATTTATGGAAGAATTAGTATTAGACAGTGGTGTCAGAAAAATTGCAATTAAAAATGAGGACGGGGATGTCATTACCGTGTTGAGCATCAATGTCGCAGATGCCGACACAGCCGAGCAATTCGGACAGGTCATCAACAAACTGGAAAGAATCTCCGAGAACTGTGAGAAAGAGGCGGCAGCATGGAAGAAAGAACATGCACAGGATGAGGTAGATTCTGACAACGTTGATGTTGAGTCGGTTTTACAGGCAAACAGAATCCGGGTGAAGTACCTGAAACAGATTGCAGCAGAGATCGACAGTCTGTTTGGGGAAGATACGGTAAAGAACGTGTATGGAGATTTCACGCCGGACGAGACGGCACTGGTGGAATTTGTCGAGAAAATCATCCCAGTCATGAATAAGCTCTTCGGCAAGCGTTACGAGATGACCAGAAAACGCTATAACTCCGGCAGAAAAGGAGCACGGGCATGATTAACGTCATGCTTGATCCGCTGCCTGAGGAATGGAACGGGTACAAGGTCAATACATCATTTCGTATCGGCATACAGGTATTCCTTGTGCAGTATGACAAAGAACTGAATGAGTATGAGAAGAGTGATGCACTGATCTATCTGCTGTTCGATGAACGGGAACACCCGGACGGGGATGATCTTCGTCAGTGTGTAGAGTGGTTTCTAAATGGCTGGTTCCATGACAAACCGGGATCATCAAAAGATAACCGCAGACTGGTAGATTACGACATTGACCAGTGGCGTATTTATGCAGACTTCCGGCAGATATACGGGATTGATCTTTCACTAGATGAAATGCACTGGTGGATGTTCAATGGTCTGCTCTGGAATATGCCTTATAAACAGTCATCGTTCCAACAGGTTATAGAGATCCGCAGGAAGAAAATCACATCCAAGATGGGAAAAGAAGAGAGACAGGCGATTAAGGAAGCACAGGAAATGTATGCCTTAGAACAGCCGGAAGAAAAGAAAGAGTATACCGAGGATGAGAAAACAAAGATTGACGAATACGATCAGATGATGGCAGAGATCAGAGCAAAGAAGAAAGCAGAAAAGGAACTTGGATTAGTTTAGGGAGTGAGGATTGCATATGGCTGGTGGATATGATGGAGAAATCAGAATAAGGACATTAATTGAAAATGGAGATGCATCCAGCAGCCTGTTGCAGTTGGAGTCACGGTTTCAGAAACTGACGCGGGAATCACAGCGTCTTACCGATCAGATGCGGCAGATGGAACAGATGAGGATTCCGACAGAAGAGTATCAGCAAGTACAAGATCAGCTTAATAAAGACAATGCGGCTTTAGATAAATTATTAGAGCGTATGGAACGTTTTAAAGCTGTTGGCGGTAAAACAGATAGTCGTACATTTAAAAATATGCAGTATGACGCAGAACAATTATCGGAATCAATACGGTATGCCAACGGAGAGTTGCAGGCAATGAGAGATACCGGTACCGCCTATGTTGATCCTAAAAGCACAACAGAATATCAGCAGAAAGCAGAGCGTTTAAGAGATGTAAATAGCCAGATGGAGATTTTAAATCAACGCATGAATGAAGCTGCAGACAGGGAAGCCAGAGCTGGAAATACGGGCGAGCAGAGTCTTGGCAAAACACAAAAAGCTGCTGAAAAGGCAAAGACAGCGATTGCCGGCATGATTCCGACGGTCGGAAAAGCAAAAAGTGCTTTATCTTCGGTTGGAAGTGCTGCAAAAAGGGTTTTCAATAGTATTTTTAATCATACCAAGAAATCAGGCAGAATGATTGAAAAATTTGGTAAACGAGTAAAGAAAATTGCTCTAACAATATTGGTGTTTCAGTGGGTTTCAAAAGCGTTCCGGGCGATGATTGATAGTATTAAGTCGGGAATCCAGAATTACGCAAAGTATTCCGGTGACTTCAATCAGAAAATGTCAGAACTTAAAACATCGGCAACGAATTTAAAAAATGCGATCGGTGCAGCAGCAGTCCCGATTGTCAGTGCATTGGCACCGGCTTTAACAACACTCTGCAACTGGCTTACCAAAGCGGTCAACCTTTTAAATCAGTTGTTTTCTGCACTTTCTGGAAAAGGTACATGGAGTAAAGCGAAGAACCAACAGGTAGACTATGCAAAATCCTTAAATGGCACTGCGAATGCCGCTAAGAAAGTGAAGGGGGCATTACAGGGATTTGATGAACTGAATGTTATCAGTTCAAATGATTCTGGCAGTGGCGGCGGAAACGGAACTGCAGGTGTGTCATATGAAGATATGCCGATATCAGACAATATTAAAAAGATAAAAGATATACTATCCGGTGAGGATTGGACAGAACTCGGAAAATTCATTGCAGATAAGCTCAACAGTGCAATGAAAAGTATTCCGTGGGATTCTATCCAGGCAGAAGCAGAAAAGACAGGAAAACGAATTGGTACGTTGATAAATGGGTTTGTAAGTGAATTTGACTGGAATTTATTAGGATATACACTTGCGCAGGGAATTAATACAGCACTTATATTTTTGAATACATTCTTAGAAACAGTTGACTGGACAAAACTGGGATCCGGACTGGCTACTGGAATAAACGGTTTGGTAGATAATTTGGACTGGAGTCTGTTGGGGACAACGATCAGCAATGGTTTGAATGCGGCTATTGATACAGCATATGGATTTGTTTCGACACTCGATTGGGGAAAAATGGGGCAGAGCGTAGGACAGGCATTGTCAAATGCAATCCAGAATATCAAGTGGACGGAGTTCGGAGAAACGATCGGAACTGCGGTCACAGGGTTACTCGCATTTTTGGATGAAATAATAAAAAATACAGATTGGAAAGCCTTGGGACAGGGGATCATTGATGCCATTGGAGGATTTTTTGAAACGCTTGACTGGGGAGTTATCGGAGATACATTATCAAGCGCACTGGCGGGATTATGTGATTTTCTTAGTGGTGTAATTGATGAGATTGATTGGAGCGGGATACCAACATACATAGCGCAAAGCATAGCGGATTTATTGAAAGGATTTGACTGGGCGAGTGCAATGGAGAGTGTTGCAGAACTTCTTTTCCAGGCATTAAAGGCCGCTATTGAGTTACAGGATAGTATTTGGGACTTACTCGAAAGCGCTTGGGATAATGTAAAGGATTACTTCAATGACTACATTAAAGAGGCTGGTGGAAATGTAATCGAGGGACTCTATAACGGAATACTGGATGCATTGAAAAATGTTGGAACATGGATTGTAGAAAATATTTTTAACCCATTTATCGAAGGATTCAAGAATGCTTTTGGCATCCATTCCCCATCGACTGTAATGGCAGAAATGGGCGATTATATCATCGAGGGACTTAAAGTTGGATTGACAGGTATGTGGGAAAGAGTGAGTGATATCATTGAAAAATTCAAAGATAATACGAAAAAATCATTTACGGATGTAAAAGACAACGTCATTACCACACTTAATAATATGAAAGAAAAGGTGGAGAATATTTTTCAAAATATGTGGGGCGGAGTCAAAAATATTATCAATACAATGCTTGGCGGCGTAGAGAAAATGGCGAATGGAATGATAAACGGTTTAAACACGATGATAGGTGCTTTGAACGGACTGCAATGGGATATTCCTGATTGGGTACCAATCATAGGTGGAAATAAGTTCGGGTTAAGCATTCCGACAATCAGCAATGTTTCCATCCCACGTCTTGCCAATGGTGGTATCACAACCGGCAGCACTCTCGCAAACATCGGAGAAGCAGGACGCGAAGCCGTGTTACCGCTCGAAAATAACCTGTCTTACATGAAGCCACTTGCAGAAATGATCGCAAGTGAGATGAAAGGCGTGCAGACGGTGCGGATCGTAGCGGACGAAGGAAAGATTTTCAAAATTGTAAAGGAAGAGGCAAACGACTATTACCGGAGAACCGGAAGTCCGGCATTTGACTTTTAGGAGAGGAGCGTATAAATGGCATACAGCGGATTTTTAATAAAAGTAGGCAATTACACAGTTCCTTTCCGGTATATAGAGGCAAAGAAGTATAAATGTGGGATCAAGGGACAGGATCTTGATTCTTACCGGGATGCGAACGGAGTATTGCACCGGGAGGCATTGAGCAATGTCTCAATTAAAACAGAATGGGAAACGCCGGGAGATATAGATGAGAAAGCATTGCGTGCACTGATGGATAACATCAGATCCCAATATTCCCATGCAATCGAAAAGAAATCGCTTGTTACCGCATGGATGCCGGAAATCGGCAATTATGTAACGATGGACTGCTATATGCCCGACGTGGAGTATCAGATAGATTATGCAGATGAATGGACGGTCCAGTATGGATCATTCCGGCTGGCATTTATCGGATATGGAGGTGTAATTGGATGATTGATTTTAAATATGCTGATTTATTTAAACAGAATAGCGTTGATATTCAGCTTGAGATTATTTCTGATGATGGCAAAATCCATATCACAAACACGGAATTTCATGAGGATGAGTTTGAATTAACGGAAAGCCTGTGTTCACAGTCTGAATTGACTTTTGGTGCCATTGAAGCCGGATCTGTAAAATTCAAGGTTTCAAATATTTTTCTTCCAATGAAAGGAAAATGGCTGACCGCCAGAATGACGATCGGTGGGCACACAGATCAGCCTCTTTTAATAGGAAGATTCAAAGGTTATTCAGATACACCGACTGCTGACAGAAAATACCGAGATGTAGTGGCATATGATGCCCTTTATGACATTATAAATGCGGATGTGGCAGCATGGTACAACACTGTATTTCCATCTCATGAAGAGAAACAGACGGATAAAGATGGAAAAACCACGACTGTTACCGTTTATGATCCAGTCACAATGAAAAAATTCCGGAACAGCTTTTTTAAGCACTTCGGGATCGAACAGGCGGATATCACACTCATTAATGACAATATGTCAATCGAGAAAACCGTGGCAGTCACGGCATCCAGCGAGACAAGTTCTGATACAGAGGAATCGAGCACCATAGGCGAATCTATGAGCGGCAAGGAAGTGTTGTCCTGTATTTGTGAGATCAATGGCTGTATGGGGCACATGGGGCGTGACGGGAAATTTCATTATATTTATCTGGAACAGGAGATACAGGGGTTGTATCCAAGGAATGATCTTTATCCATCAGATGATCTGTTCCCAAGAGATCCGAAAAGCAACCGTATCGGGAAGGATTTATATATAACGGCTGAATACGAAGATTTTCTGGTCAGAACGATCAATAAGTTACAGATCCGGGAGCAAAAGAATGATATCGGCGTGATCGTGGGTACTGGAGACAATGCTTATGTGATCGAGGATAATTTTCTTGTCTATGGAAAAGGCACAAAAGAACTGAAGGTTATTGCAAAAAATATTCTTTCCAAGATCAGAGGTATTGTTTATCGTCCGTTTACGGCAGACTGCAAAGGGAACCCTTGCCTTGAGGTCGGGGATGCGGTGCGGCTGCCGACCAGATATGAACTGATCGAGTCCTATATTTTGAAAAGAACTTTGAAAGGCATACAGGCCTTGCGTGATGATCTGGAAGCGGATGGGGAAGAGTACCGGACAAACGGGGCGAACGGAATACAGAAAAGTATTTTAAAGCTCAAAGGCAAGAGCAATGTGTTGGAGCGAACCATTGAAAAGACACAGAGTACGATAACTGATGTTGAGAAGGGATTGCAGTCACAGATCACGCAGACCGCAACCGAAATTCGCACAGAAGTTAAAAATACAACGGATGGTTTATCATCGAGAATCACGCAAAATGCGAGCAGTATTACAGCAGAAGTCAAAAGGGCACAGGGGCAGGAAGTTGAACTTGCGGCAGCCATTAAAATTAATGCAGACAATATCACAGCAGAAGTTACCAGGGCGAGTAAAACAGAAGGCGAGTTATCCAGTAAAATAGAAGTAACTGCAACGCAGATTCGTTCGGAAGTCACGGCTTCCCTAAAAGCATGGGATATTGAAGAATATGATGTTACATATTATGGTTTCGGAAATCCCCAAAAAACTTATCCGGCATCGTCACACTACAATGGATGCAGTTTTTTGAATCAGGAAAATGGATACTTTTATGGCTGCGAACCGGACGGTGGAATAAGCAGTGGTAAGTATAAGTGGACATTACTAAAGAAATTTAAACAGCTTGCATCAAATATGTCCAGTGCGATTACACAGACCGCAACGGAGATCAGTTCTAAAGTTACAAGGGATAGTGTTGTTTCAGAAATCAACCAGTCAGCCGAGGGTATCAAAATTAAAGCAAAACTGCTTGAATTAAAAGGTTCTATGGAAATGACCGGGGGATATATGCATATTCAAGCGGAAGAGTCTGTAGAAAACCTTATTGAATTTAAACGCAGTGGAACACTTGTACAGATGGGAACGGATGGATTTCGAACAGTGGAAGGAACGCTTGAAAGTCCAAACCATCAATGTGTCGTTCAATATAATCATATCTCACTAAATAAAGGCGGAACAGACACGGACCACTGCATGATTAATCTGGATGGGGATACCGGTGTTGCTGGATTTAGAGGGGGTGTGATTGACGGCTCAGATAAAAGAATGAAAAATACAATTTCAGACTTGGACAAAAAACGATCATCGGAGTTTATTTATTCTTTAAGTGCAAAATCGTATCGTTATAATTTCGAAAGGGATGGATTTCATCATGGCTTTATAGCACAGGATGTTTTGAAAAAAGCGGAAAAAGGGTGGAATATTTGTCCAAAAACGTTTTCAGACAGCAATGGGAAAAAGTATTACGGACTGAAATATACGGAACTGATTGCTGATCTGGTTGCCACAGTGCAGTTGCAGCATGACGAGATAGAACAGTTAAAGGAAAAGGTGGAAAATCTATGATAAATGCAAAAATTCGTGAATTTGAAAACGACATTATAAATTATGTAAATTTGTGCGGGGATGTCCCAATCGAAGCTAAGTACCTGGTGTTTAAGGATATTCTATATCAGATCAAGGAAGAAGCAAACCGACATGTTACAGTAGAACGTGAACAGATGAAGCTTGCAAAGGAAAGGGAGAGTGAGGATCATGAATAAAGCGCATATTGATATTAATTGGGAGAATTACCCGAGTGATGAAACACCGCTTAATGAAAGAAACCTCAATAAAATGGATGGCTCGATTGATATCATTGATGATCGTGTAATCACTCTTGATACCACGAAAGCCACAAAAGCAGAGGTAGCAACTCTTGTTTCAGACGTGACATTCGAGGAATCGACGGGAATTATCACAATCACGAAAAAGAACGGGTCAAAGGTTACGATTGATACGCAGATGGAGAAGATCGCGATCAACTTCGATTACAATCCGACTACACAGCAGATTATTTTGACTCTGATCGATGGTACGAAGCAGTATATAGACCTGTCGGCACTGATTACACAGTATGAGTTCCTTGATTCGGATACCGTGGCTTTTTATATTGATAAGGATGGAAAAGTGTCTGCCATCGTCAAAGATGGTAGCATCGAGGAAAAACACTTGGAGCCAAACTATCTTGCAAAAATTAAGGTGGAAGTGGCAAAGGCAGAGTCAAGCCAGCAGGCAGCGGCAAAGTCCGAAGCCAACGCCAAAGCAAGTGAGAATGCTGCAAAAGCCAGTGAAACAGCGGCAAAAACATCCGAAACCAATGCCAAAGCGTCAGAGACAGCGGCAGCGAAGTCAGCTACGGCGGCAGAGGCATCCGAAAGCAACGCAAAAGTCAGTGAGACATCCGCCAGTCAGTCTGCAGCCACAGCCACAAGTGAAGCGGCATCTGCCAGTCAGTCAGCCAGTACCGCCACAGATAAAGCCAATATTGCAACGCAGAAAGCAACAGAGATCATCGGTAAAGCCGAATCTGCAGCAGATAGTGCAACTAAAGCACAGAGTTATGCCGTTGGTGGTACCGGGAGCAGAGAGGGCGAGGATTCTGACAATGCGAAGTATTATTTTGAACAGGTAAAAGATGTGTCTGAAGCTATTAAGGGCGGATTGCAGCCACACGGAACAGTTGCATTTGCAGATCTTCCGGCACTTGCGGATGTTAGCACAGGGTGGATGTACAATATTTCAGATGAATTTACCACCACGGATGATTTCAAAGAGGGAGCCGGCAATGTGATTCCTGCCGGAGCAAACATCTATAAAACATCAGATGAAAAATGGGACGTGCTTGCCGGTACTCCTGTGACGGGGGTTAAGGGCGCAAAAGAAGCATCCTATCGGCGAGGAAATGTCAATCTCACTCCAGCAAACATTGGGGCAGTAGCGACAGGTGGAGATACAGCGAACAATATCGTATCATTTACGAGCAGTGATGTGGCAGACGGATTAACGTCAGCGTGGACGACTGTATCAAAATTATCAAGCGGTGAAAAACACTCTTCAATTTTTGCAAAGGTGTCACAGATGTTCAAGAATGTGCGGTATCTCTATAAAATGCTTGGAACGACAGACATTTCTAAGATTGGGAATGGTACTTGTACCGGGGCGATATCATCGTTAAACAGCGGTTTAGCAAATAAGTATTTTATTAAAATAATGAAAAGCGACTGGTCTGGAATTATGGGTTCGCTTATGCCAATGTTTAATATTAATAATGATAATATGATAGATCTCATTGCACACAACGAGCAGAATGATACTTATCCTGGCGTACGAGTTGCCCGTGCTAGTGCAGATTATGATGGTAATAACATTCCAGACACATATTTAAAAAAGTCAGATGCCAAAAATAATGTATCTGCCTTATCCAATACTGCAACAAATTATAATGACCAAACTCCTGTCGTGCAGTATTTCACTGTCCCGGATGATGGGTATTATCTTATTACAGGTCTTGTCACTTTCAGTTCAAACGCAAATGGGTTTCGTGAAGTTTTTATAACAAATACAACATCTAACTATGTCATGGGACGAGTCAGAGTTCCTGCGGTATCCGGCGGTGCATCAACTTTACAGGTAACGAGTGGTGGCACTTTCGGACCGGGACAGACTGGTACACTCAGTACTTATCAGAACTCAGGTTCAAATCTTAATGTGCAGGAATGGTTAAATATGGTAAAGATCGCACCTAAGCTGTAAAAAAACTGCATTAAAAATTAAATATAATAAAATCAAGAGCCTAAGAGCCGATTACATGACCATGTGTTGTGTAGCCGGCTCTTTTAAATAACAAGCCTACGGGCAGAAAGAGAGGAAAAAAGAAAATGGAATCAATTATAACCGCATTAATCACAGGGGGGCTTGCACTGATTGGCACTGCACTGACAGTCAGTAGCAGTCAAAAAAGGACTGAACACAAACTGCAAACCGCACAGGCGGTCACAGATTGCAAGATTGAAGAGCTGACACGCGAAGTAAGATTACATAACAACTTCGCACAGCGTGTTCCGGTAATGGAAGAGCAGATCAGGGTAATTAACCACAGAATAGCAGATTTAGAGGAGGAGTGATATTATGGCAGATTTAGGATTTTTAACAGAATTTATGGTGCCGGTAATAGTAGGGATTTGCCTTTGCGTCGGCTATGTAATTAAGAAATGGATTAAGGACGTTGATAACAAGTGGATTCCTACTGTGTGCGCCGTTTTGGGCGTTATATTAGCAATTTGGATGAATGGATGGAGCGTTTCTCCATCAATCATTTTAAGCGGCTTATTCAGTGGATTAGCAAGCACCGGTTTACATCAGTTATTCAAACAGTATTTAGAGAAAGGCGGTAAAACAGAATGAGAGATATTAAAGCATTACACCCGGATTTACAGAAGAAAATCACACTTTTACAGAAGAAATGTGCGGCTGCCGGAATTACGATCGGCATTGGAGAATGTCTGCGGACGCAAGCAGAGCAGGATGCTTTATATGCAAAGGGCAGGACAAAGCCGGGAAAGATTGTCACAAATGCCAAAGGATCCAGTTACAGTTCCATGCACCAGTGGGGCGTTGCCTTTGACTTCTATTTGATAATGGATGTTGACGGGGACGGCAGCACTTCGGATGATGCATTTAATAATTCTACCGGATTATATGATAAGGTAGGAAAAATCGGGCAGAGCATTGGCTTAGAGTGGGGCGGATCATGGAAATCCATTAAGGACAGACCACATTTCCAGTTACCAAACTGGGGCAGTGCTCCGACAAAGTTAAAAAAGCTGTACGGTACACCGAAAAAATTCATGTCAACCTGGAAGAAAACCGGACAGGCTGTCACAGCCACTAAGACCGAATATAAAGTCGGGAACTGGTGCCGTGTGAAAGAAGCGGTTCCGGTCTGCAATGGATATTACGGCGAGCAGGGCAAGTACATTTACTTATCAAACCAGATCAAGACATCCTGCGACAATAAGAATGGTATCGGATACCTGAGAAAAGGTGCTGACATTAAACCGGCAGAGGTCAGAAAGTTCGATGACGGATCCGTGTGGTTCAAACTGGATGCTACGATTGCATGTCTGGCTGTGGGCGTGGATGGGAAAGTTTACATCGGATGATGAAAATCTGTAATGGGAGTATTTCCTTTACCAATATTTTCTATTATAATAAGGTAAGAACACAATCTGATCTTGGTAATGAGAAATAATAATGTCCGCAAAATGTCCACAAAGGTGTCTCAAAGCACCGGAAATAAAGGAAACATATCTTGACTTTTAATCAAGTTGTCCGGGGTTCGAATCCCCGATGTCTCATTAAGATGAAAATAGCGGAAAGCCAGTAAAATCAAGGCTTTCCGCTATTTTTTTGTGATTTTTAAAGTAGTAAAAAGTAATCAAAAGTTGATGGTTTTTAATGTCCGCATTGCGTCCGCAAGGTGTTTTTTGACCCTAATGTCCGCATTGTGTCCGCAAATCAGATTGCCAAAACATCATTTACAACGGCTGCGGCATCTTCTTTTTCTTCCATGATGTGATTATATACATCCAGTACCATTTTCTCTGTATCTCCCATTAGCTGAGCAATTTTCTTTATACTGATCGCCGGTACCTGGTAACACAGGTTCGTGCAGTAATTGTGTCGGAAGATGTGTGCAGTTAGACCGGACACAACCGGAAAAGTATCAGTACCGCCTGCAGCATAATTTATTTTCTTTACGATGGACGCCCACATTTTTACATAAGCGGAATGCGTTATGTTTGATCCGTCACGACAGGTAAACAGATATGTACCGGGAAGAGTAGAGATGTACTCTTTTAAGAAGGCTGCGGTAGTATCCGGGATTGGAACAGACCGAAATCCGTGATCGCTTTTTGGCATCTGCTTGATCTCAGACGTGTTTTTCGGGAAAATAAGCGTTTTTGTGATCGAGACAGAGTATTTGCCACCTACCGATTTAAAGTCGAATTTTGATAGAGCCAGAGCTTCCCCACGGCGTAATCCACAGGAATATATGATATAGATAAACGCTTTCTCCCTGTTTGTGAAATCTGCCTTTGAAATAGCTTCTTTTTCCTCGGACGTGAGAGGGCGTTTTTCTTTTTTGACATACTTTGGCAGATTGATGTCTGCGCAGATCTTGTCGTACATTCCGATGCCGATATAATTATCAGCTACAGCCATTTTCATGATCTGTTTAAAAGTAACTTCTATTTGTTCACAAGTCCGCGGCTTATCCAGTGCATTGTTGATAGCTAACTGGAAATGGCTGTTTCGTATGTCGGACAGACGTACATCTTCCAAAAATGAAAGGTGCGTTTCTATAATATTTTCGTACATTTTTCGAGTATTCATTTCACGGGCAGCCTTTTTTGTGAGGAGCCAGCTTCGGGCATATTCTAAAAAAGTCACGTCGGTTCCCTGAACATACTGACCATTTTCCACATCGTTTTTCAACTGATTTACCTGTCGCTCCAGATCAGCACTGGATTTCTTTGAGACGAGACGTTTACGATGCTTACTGCCATCTGTATTGTAAGTACCATCCCAGATCTTGGTTTCATACTCGCCACGGGAGTTTTTAATGTATTTTGCTTTTGCCATATGTATCATCCTTTCTGATATTAAAGGTGTCGAAATCGACCCGTTTTTTTGGGTATAAAAATAACAGCCAGCAGAGAACGGGTGTTCCGCTTGCGTTTGGCTGCTCCGAAAGGTATAATATGCTTTGTCTAGGATATTGCTTTTCGGAGCAATGTTTGCCGCTCTGGTGTTGGTAGCACTGGGGCGGTTTTTATTTATCAAAATTCATATGGCACAAAATAGTTATTCAATCACGTTATAATATGAGTAGTTATTATAACGGAGGTGTGCCAATGATAAATAAACAGTATAATCCGATTAACTGGTCTGACTACGATCCACATAATGAAACATGTATGGATATAAATGATTCTTATTTTACAGCTGAATTGCCGGAGGATGAACGACAATTATATGGCAGTACTGAAACAGTTGACATTAACAGAACAATCTAATTTTGCGACTTCGTAAACTGTTGTCTGCATACATTCTTTAATTGGAACATGGTACTGTGTTATGTTTTTTGTATAAATGTCATTTATTATTTTTCCGTCAATAGTGCCGCCTATGGAACATATTCTTGGAGCAGAGGTAACTAAATGCTTTTCTAAAATATAATTTGTAGAATTACCTATTGTAGAAGTATACATTTCATTATTGCTAGTCCGTCCAATAATTATAAAGGTTGATTTTAAATGTGATTGGGTCTCTTTGTTATTCATATGAAATGTCATAATCTCCCAGAAATCATCCATATAATATTGATTTATCTCTGTCCCCATTTCTTTTATAACATGATTCAGAAAATGTTCTATTGGTTCTGCAAATCCAGCAAAACCAATTATTATATTGCCGTTTATTTTTCTGGTTTTATTATAAAATTCGGAAAGGCTTCCATTTTCGCCAGCGCGTCCATCACTCATAATAATTGCGTTGTCTTTGTTTGCATATCCTAATATTAAACTCATGTGTCCCCCTATAACTAAGTGGTAAATGCAAGGTGTACATCATTAATTATTATTTGCTTTTCCAATCAATTCTTCTAATTTATTCCTATCCCAAAGTAAGACACCGTTATGTTCTGCCAGTTCTTTTGCACTTCTGGTAAAATACTGATTAGTTAATACAGCGGCAACATGGCAATCATAAAAGGTTTTGCCGGCAAACGCTTCTTGTACCGCTTTATTGCCTATGTTTTGGGAATAGCATTTGCATTGGATACCATATTTTACCCCATCTTTATAAGCAATAATATCAATGCCGTGATCTCCACTTCCTCTTGTGACTTCAACATTTGAAAATTCATTTTTCTTTAATAGATCACCACAAAAATATTCAAACTCATGACCATCCATATTATCATATGGTTTGTTCAAATCCATCGTCCCTGCAGATATAACTGTTGTGGATGAACTATAAGTAGCGGGGGTATGAGATGAGGAAACAGCTTTTTTTAAGCATAATCCCGAGATATCTTTAAAAGAACCAGTTGCGATTCTAAATATATCTACGAGCCAACCAATTCCAAATAAACCCATGGTGAGAAGATATAAGATTCCTATTTTAGCTTTTCCAACATAAAAATAATGAGCACCAAAAAAACCGAGAAATATACACAATACAAGTGCAACTGTCTGGTTTTTCCCACTGACGGCAGGAGCCTGTATATAAGGACGGCTGACAGTTTGATTGGGTGTTGGTGTTTGCTGTGGTGCAGAGTAGTAATTATTAATTACGGTACTATTGGTTTGGTTATTTAATATGGTGTCAGGGGTGTTTCGCGGTAACTCACAACCACAGTATTCACAAAATTTCCCATTTCCTTCAGCTCCACAATTTGGACATTTCATAATATATTCCTCTTTTCTTTAGATTAATTCCATAACTCCTATATTCGGTTGAAAAAATATAACATAATTATCAACCTGTGTGCATACACCGTATTTATTTGTGTAGTATGTTAGGCTGTCGTTTAAAAACTCTTCGGTAACTCCAAGATATTCTGCTGTTTCAAATGGATTTCTCGTATTAAATTTTTTACAATAATAAGAAACAATTTGTTTAATTTGTTTATTATCCAAAAGAATCATCACCTACTTTTTGTTCTTGTTTGGATTGTACTTTTCTTTATTAATAAGTTTTAAACGTTTTAAAGCAATTTCTAGTTCATCACGGAATAAATCCATTGATTCTTCTGATAGGTCTTCGCCATCATAGGCAGCTGGACCATATTCCTTGGATGTTAGTTTTTCCATGATATTATCAAGGTCTTTTTTTATGTCACGATTATCTCTTGCGGATAAACCGTTTTCTTCAACTAAATCTGCCTTAGTAATTCCAAAATAATTTGCCATTAATTCAATTTTATCAATTCTTGGATAGGTATTTCCATTTATCCAATCAGTGAAAGTTGTGTATTTAAATCCTAAATCTTTACATATTTGATTGCGGTCTTTACCTTTAAGCTCCATATAATGTCGAATATTTTTGGCCATTATTTCTTTATTGCCGAGTCCGCTCATATGTAGACACCTCTTTTCTTATTTGATGTAATTAAATTATATGGGGAAACCTTAAAAAAATCAATATATTTCTAAAAAAAATACGAAAAAACCGTTGACATTACGGTTAAACCGTAGTATATTAATTTCAGACAAAACGAAAGGGGTGTGATAAAAACATGGCAATTACGTTAAAAAGCGCGAGTGTAAATAAGGGACTGACGCAAGTAAAAGCGGCAAAACTTATTGGAATTACGCCAGATACGCTTAGTAACTATGAGAGAGGAAAGTCATATCCGGATGTTCCGATTATCCAAAAGATGGAACAGGTATATGGTGTATCTTATAGTGAACTTATTTTTTTACCTATAAATAACGGTTAAACCGTAATATGGCGAATGGTGGAGCATTAGAGGATACCACATCATCTGTCCAATTATCTGGACAGTAAATAAGAAGGGAGATGAGATGTGACGGAACATTTAAATGAGCCGGTATTTACTGAAACGGATACGAAAAAAGTAGATGCCCTGCTGTATCAGGC
>SKEB01000053.1_pt2 | contig 45582 bp, 34 predicted proteins | sample 4826561 | NCBI WGS metagenome assembly SKEB01 (sample SAMN11008820, study PRJNA524170) | human gut metagenome | biome: Human fecal sample; material: Feces; isolation source: fecal sample from pouch patient p17 | host: Homo sapiens | place: Israel: Tel-Aviv | collected 2016-03-29
ACAACCGGTCCCGCGCCCCCGTTTTCGGGGGGGGGGGGACCCCTGCGGTTCTGGCGAGAAGCTCAGTCCTGCTTGATCTCGGACTTGTCCTCGGCCCAGAGGGTGTGGAAGGCACCTGGCTGATCCACGCGCCCATAGGTGTGGGCGCCGAAGAGGTCACGCTGGCCCTGAATCAGGGCGGCGGGAAGCCGATCGGAACGCAGCCCGTCGTAATAGGACAGGGAGCTGGCGAAGACGGGGATGGGGATGCCGGCCTGGGTGGCGCGGGCCACCACACGCCGCCAGGAATCCTGGGCCTGCTCGACCGCCTGCTTGAAGAAGGGATCGAAGAGCAGGGAGCCCGGCTCACGGCCAGAGGCGTAGGCATCGGAGATCCGGTTCAGGAACTTGGCCCGGATGATGCAGCCGCCGCGCCAGATGCGGGCGATGGCACCCATGTCCAGCTTCCAGCCGTAGACCTGGGCGCCCTCCTGCATCTCGTTGAACCCCTGGGCATAGGCCACGATCTTGGAGGCATAGAGCGCCTGGCGGATGTCCTCGATGAAGGACTTGCGAGCCTCAGGGTCGGTGGCGAGGTCGGCCATGATGGCCTTGGGCTGCGGCCCCTTCAGGCCCTCCTGGGCCGCTTGGCTACGCAGCTCGGGCGAGGAGGACAGTCCCCGGGCGAAGACAGCCTCGCCAATGCCGGTCACAGGCACGGCGAGATCCAACGCGGTCTGCACAGTCCAGGTGCCGGTGCCCTTCATACCGGCCTGGTCGGTGACGATGTCGATGAAGGGCTTGCCGGTAGTGGCATCGGTATGATGGAGCACTTCAGCGGTGATCTGCACCAGGTAGGAGTTCAGATCCCCCTGGTTCCACGCTTCGAAGACCTGGGCGATGGCCTCGGGCTCCATGCCCAGGCCCCGGCGCATCAGGTCATAGGACTCGGCGATCACCTGCATGTCGGCGTACTCGATGCCGTTGTGGACCATCTTGACGAAGTGGCCCGCCCCATCGGTGCCGATGTGGGTGACGCAGGGCTCGCCATCGACCTTGGCGGCGATGGACTCCAGGATGGGCCCCAGGGTCTTCCAGGACTCATCGGTCCCGCCGGGCATCATGGAGGGCCCCAGGAGTGCGCCCTGCTCGCCACCGGAGACGCCGCAGCCCACAAAGTGCAGCCCACGGGCCCTGATGGCCTTCTCCCGGCGGATGGTGTCCTTGAAGTAGGCATTGCCGGCATCGACGATAATGTCACCAGGCTCCATCAGGTCGGCCAGGTCATTGATCATCTGGTCGGTGGGATCCCCGGCTTTGACCATGATGATGGCCGTGCGGGGCTTAGTCAGCGAGGCCACGAACTCCTGCAGGGTCTTGGCCGGAACGAACCGGCCCTCCTGGCCATGATCGTTGATCAGGGTCTCGGTGCGCGAATAGTGGCGGTTGTAGACCGCTACGGTATTGCCGTGCCGTGCCAGGTTCCTGGACAGGCTGGCACCCATGGCGGCCAGACCCACGACTCCGATATTGGCTTGAGCTTGTGTCATCACATCACCTTTCGACGGTAGCCCGGAAAGGCCGGGCACCAGGTTCCATGCCGTCAATTCTATGGCCCGGCCCCGATTTGGGCCAAGGCCCATAGGGTGAGATTCCACTCACTCAGCCCTTGTGATGCTTGCCGCCCTTGATCTTGCGGGATGGCAAAACCACACGCGTCAGCTTGGGAACCGCCCTGGTGGAGACGAACAGGGGCTGCACTTCCACGATGGGGTTGTAGGGAGCCAGGCCGAACCATTTGATCGGCGAGCCTGCCACCTTGCGGATGGCGTACTTGACCTTCAGCGAGAAGGCGCCGCGGGAGTCGATCTTGGACTCGGGCATCAGGGCCTTATGGACCAGCACATAGGTGACCGTGCCGATCTGCGGGTCCTCGTCCACCTTGGGATAGATGGAGGGCTGCTTGGGTAGCTCGCCGCTGTCGATCAGCTCGTGCATGATCTGGTGCAGGTAGGTGGCCACATTCTGGTCCACCTTGAAGCCCAGCCTCATACGCACACGGAAGAGGTAGTTGGTGCCGAAATTCTCCACCGAATACTTGCGGGTGTAGGGGGCGTCCGTGGTCTGGACCGAGACGGCCCACCAGGCCCGTGCCCGCTTGGGCCGGTTGGCGAAGATGGAGAAGAAGATGTCGGTGTCCAGCCGCCGCATCTCCGCATCCGAGGTCAGATAGACCAGGTTGTCTGCGTAGTAGGGAACGCGGAAGTCGTTGTGGAGCATCTCCAGGGCGGGCAGACACTCCTTGGCTGTCATATGCCGACGTTGCGAGCGCTCCACCTTGGTGCCCACATCCCAGGTGTACATGATGTAGAGGATGGCCGCGGTCAGCAGCATGGTGAACCAGCCACCGTGCATGAACTTGGCCATGGAGGCCATGAAGAAGAGGATCTGAATGGCCAGGAAGACCAAGGCGAAGAGCAGAGAGAACAAGCGCTTGCCATCGTGCCAGATGTAGTCGGCCAGCAGGACGGTGGTGGTGATCATGGTCACGGTCAGGGCCAGTCCGTAAGCGGCCGAGATGTGCTCGGAATCCTTGAAAATGGCCAACACCGTCAGCGTGGCCGCGCACAGGACCCAGTTGATGGTGGGGATGTAGAGCTGGCCGCGGGTGCGCGCCGGGTAGCGCACCTGAAGATGGGGCATCCAGTTGAGGCCGGTGGCCTCCGAGACCATGGTGAAGGCACCCGTGATCAGGGCCTGTGAAGCGATGACGCCGGCAGTCACCGACAGAAGAACCGCCACGTAGCGCACAGTGGTGGGCATCATCTGGAAGAAGGGGTTGAGTCCGTCCACGCCCTGCAGGGCCTGATTGTCGGTGTTGCGCAGAATCCACGCCCCCTGGCCGAAGTAATTGAAGACCAAGGCGATGTTGATGAAGGGCCAGGTGGCGTAGATGTTGCCACGGCCCACGTGACCCATGTCGGAGTAAAGGGCCTCGGCTCCCGTAGTCGACAGGAAAACCGTGCCCATGATGGTCAGGCCCACCGGGTTCTGCGGGCTGAAGAGGAAGCGGATCCCGTAGACCGGGTTCAGGGCCTCGAAGATGGACCAGTCGTTGCCGATGCAGTAGATGCCGATCAGGGCCAGGAAGGCGAACCAGACCATGACTACGCTGCCGAAGACCTTGCCGATCCGCTCGGTTCCGCGCGATTGGACGGCAAACAGGATCAGGATGATCACGAAGGTGATGACCATGGTCAGGTTCCCGTTTTCACGGAAAATCGGAGTCAGGATGGGGATGGTCTTAAGGCCTTCGACTGCCGAGGAGATGGAGACCGCGGGAGTCAGCACTGAATCAGCCAGGAAGGCTGCGCCGCCGACCATGGCCGGAATGGCCAGCCATTTGCCGTAGTGCCGAACCAGGGTGTACAGGGCGAAGATGCCGCCCTCGCCCTTGTTGTCGATCCGCATGGCCACCAGCACGTACTTGACCGTGGTGATCAGCGTGATGGACCAGAAAACCAGGGAGAGCATGCCCAGCACGGCCGGCCTGTCCACACGGGCCATGCCGCCCTGCCCGGCCACGAAGGCCTGCATAGTGTACAAGGGCGAGGTGCCGATGTCGCCGTAGACCACGCCCAGGGCCACGATGCACATGCCCAGGCTGATTCTGTCTGGCGAGGACTGCACCCGCCGCCACCAGCGGCCCAGAGGACCCTTTGGCGGGGTGCGGCGACGCTGGGCCGCCCGCTGGGCCTCGCGCCGGACCCGCTTGAGCTCGTTCTCCTCCTCCCGGGTGCGGGACTTGGCCGAGATCTTGGGAGCCTTGGTGAAGCTCTCCTGAGGAAGTATCGATTCTTTCGTCGGCTGACCCTTGCGACGGGCCGTCGTCGGCTTCGCCGTTTTTTCACCGGATAACCGGGGTGGTTCGTCAGCGCCCCTGCCATCATCCTGAGCCGCCAACTCATGCCGCTCATCCGCCATAGAGCCCTCCATCGGCCAAAGCCTTCACTCATCTACTTCCGGGTGCCGTATGTTGCTGTTCGCGCACACGTGCGACGACAACCGTAGCACTCTCCCCCCACACTTGGCGGGGACGATTCAGACCGCGACACACCATTAGCTTAATCCCGGTCTGGCACCGTCCGTCAGACATCCCTCATAGGCCATAAACCCGGCGTGTGGTGGTTGCCGTCGCTTTGGCCACCTGGGCCAGGGGGCAGTCCAGCGCATCGGCCATGGCACACAGGGTGTAGGGAATCATGTAGGGGGAGTTGGTGCGTCCCCGGTAGGGCATGGGACTCAGGTAGGGCGCATCGGTCTCCACCATGATGTGGTCCATGCCGACCACGGACAGGGCCTGGCGGATTCCCTCGTTGCCCTTGTAGGAGACCGTCCCCGAAAAACTCAGATACCAGCCGTGCTCGGCGGCCACCTGGGCCATCTGCGCATCACCTGAATAGGAGTGGAAGATCGTGCGCTCGGGAGCACCATCCTCCAGCAGGGTCTCGATAACCTGCCGATGGGCGTCGCGGTCGTGAATCTGCATGGGCAGATCCAGCTCCTTGGCCAGGGCGATATGGTCCCGGAAGGCCTGCCGCTGGATCTCTTCGGCCCCCTGGCCGGTCCGGAAGAGGTCCATGCCCGTCTCCCCGATGGCCACCACCTGGTCGGGATATGCACGGGCCAGGCGGGCTACCTCTTCAAGCGCCTGCTCGAAAGAGACATCATGCCAAGGCTGATATTTCAATGGCAGTCCATCCGGGCCCGGCACCCCTCGATGGCCGTGCAGGACGGCCTCATTGGGATGGATGGCCAGGGCCGCGTGAACCACCCCGGGATGGGCCAGGGCCAGGTCCACAGCCGTCTGCAGGTTAGGCAGCTCGCAGCCCACGTCGATGGCCCCAACCACCCCCACAGCACGGGCCCTTTCCAGCTGCTGGTCGACCGTGCGGACGGGAACCGGATCCTGCCCACGTTCCCTGGCCTGCCTGTCCATCTCCTGGGCGAAGGGGACCACGGAGGCCATGTGGGTGTGATCGTCGATGACTCCGATGCCTTCGGGCAGCGGCTCGGGGTCGGGAGCCCAGCTGCGGTCGCGATGATGCTTGCTCATGGTCCACAGTCTAGGGTCTCGTGCGGCCCAAACCGCGACCCGCCCGGACGACCGGCTCTGCCAAAAGGAAGGTCGGCAGCTAGAATCACCTCTGACGGCCCTGGGATGGCCGGAACGGAAGAGCGAAGAAGCACCCGCCGCCTGTCCGCCAGTTCCCCGCCGCCGCGGTACCGTTGCCGTAAACAGGAAAGGTGGAACATGTCTACGGATTGGCAACCCTCGTTCGAGACGACCAGCGCCTACCTCTTCGTCCACTTCACCGGCCATGAACAAGCCGAGACGGATGAGCAGCTCTACTTCGCCCTCAGCCGGGACGGCCTGCACTGGCATGACCTGCGGGCCCAGGGAGACCCGGTGCTGACCTGGAGCGAGGGGGAGGGTGGCGTGCGCGATCCCTATATCGTCCGTGGACCAGACGGCCTCTTCCACATCATCGCCACCGACCTGTCCGTCTACCACAGGGGCGGCTGGCAGGAGGGCCGATCCACGGTGGATGGATCCACCGGCCTGGTCATCTGGGATTCGCCGGACCTGGCCCACTGGGGCAGACCCCGCCTAGTGGACGTGGCTTCGGCCATTCCCAAGGCGGGCATGGCCTGGGCACCGGAGGCCTGCTGGGATGCCGACAGAGGTCAATGGATAGTCTTCTGGGCCACGGCGGCCGCCGACAGCGCCGAGGACCCGGCCGCAGCCGACCTGGCCAACGAGCTGGGTGACGGCATCAACATGTACTACGCCACCAGCGCTGACCTGATCTCCTTCTCCCGCCCGGTCAAGTGGATCGACCGCAGCAACGGGATCATTGATACGACCATGCTCAAGGCGCCCGACGGCTGGTGGTACCGGGCCTCCAAGGATGACCAGATCACCCTGGAACGCACCCGCAACCCCTATGCTGTCACCCATGAGCTGGTGCGTACCGACGACGACCAGGCCTGGTCATACCTGTCCAACCTAACCGACATCTTCGGCCAGGGACGCTACTCCTCGCGGTATCTGGAGGGCCCCGAGCTCTTCCTCTACAACGATGCCGACGCCGCAGGACCCGACGGCCGGGCCATGCCTTTCGGCCTGATCTGCGACCAGTTCGCCGAGGGCCGGGGCTATCTGCCCTTCCGCTCGGCGGATTTGTCATCCAGACGGCGACAGGACTGGGCCTTGGTCACGGACATGAACTTCGGCCGGCTGACCAAGCGCCACGGCTCCATCATGACCATCACCGAGATCGAGTACCGAATTTTGAAGCGGACCCTGACCCGCTGAGCGGCGGCAGCACGCAGACAACCGTGACGAAGCTTCACACGAATACAATCCCGTAATCGTGCGTAAGTGCTCCAATACATGCCTCTACTTGTACCGCAACAGGGAATGCGATCAATAAAACTTAGACCTGGGCTATACGTGAATCAGATCAGGACGCCTTCACTTCTCGTTTTTTCATGAAAACTGTTCCTGAAGCTACAGACCCACTCGAGTCAGTAGCGTTAAGTTCCAGTCATCCTCAATCAGTCAGGCATCTACTTAATCCATTGGAGCCTGCACCAGGTGCACCTGCGGATCCCAGGTGTGTCTAGGCCCGGAATCCGCAGGTCATATGTGTCGTGGATGACCCTGGACCAGAAGGTCCAGCTCAGGTCCTGACAAGCGCTTTAGATCGACACCGTCTGTTGTTACGGCAACCTGGAACCTGGTGCCCCGCACCTCCAACTCGTAGATCAACGAACGCCAGGATGAAGGCAGGCGGGGGTCAATGCTCAGACCGGTTCCGCCGGTGTCCCGCAGGCCACCGAAGCCGCAGACCAGGCTGGACCAGACGCCTCCGCAGGCAGCCAGGTGGATGCCGTCGGTCGTGTTGGCATGCAGATCGTCCACGTCCGTAAACAAGGACCGACGGAAGTACTGCATGGCCAGCTGGTCATGCCCCACCTCGGCGGCGAGGATGGACTGGGAGGCTGCTGACAGGGTCGAATCCCCGGTGGTCAGCGGATCGTAGTAATCGAAGTCGGCCCGCTTCTGCTCCGGAGTGAACCAGGAGCTGAGGAGGTAGAGAGCCATGACTACGTCGGTCTGCTTGAGCACCTTGTGCCGGTAAATGACCAGCGGATGGTAGTGCAGCAGCAGGGGCCTGGCCGTGAACCGGTCGAAGTGCCAACGGGGTCGCTGCATAAATTGAGCGTCCTGGGCATGGACTCCCTCCTGATCATCAAAGGGGACGAACATGGCTTGAGCTGCACTGGACCATTTGTCGACCTCCTCGTCGTCGAAGTGCAACCTCTCACGTATGCCGCCGATCAGATCTGGATGCTTCTCGCGTAGGTGCTGGTAGCCCTTGTAAGCGGCCAAAAGGTTGAAGCGGGCCATCTGGTTGGTGTAGAGGTTGTCGTCAACCAGGACCGTGTACTCGTCTGGGCCGGTCACGCAGTGGATGTGGAAGCGGCCGTCCTCCTTATAACGCCCCAGGCTCATCCAGAGACGGGCCGTCTCCACCAGGATGTCGATGCCCTCAGCCTGCAGGAAGTCTTCATCCCCGGTGACCTGCACATACTGGGCCACCGCGTATGCGATATCGGCATCGATGTGGTACTGGGCCGTGCCCGTGGGGAAGTAGGCGGAGGCCTCTTCGCCGTCGATGGTCCTCCAGGGGAAGAGGGCGCCGTTCAGGTTGAGTGCGCAGGCCCTACGCCTGGCGGCAGGCAGCATCAGATAGCGGTAGTGGAGGACAGCTCTTGCCCGAGCAGGTGCCGAATAAATCAGGAAGGGGAGAATGTAGATCTCGGTGTCCCAGAAGTAGTGGCCACTGTAGCCGGATCCACTCAGACCCTTGGCACCCACACCGTTCTCGATCTGGGCCGTGGACTGGGCCAGCTGGAACAGTTCCCAACGCACCATCTGCTGGGTACGACCACCATCGTCGGCCTGGATGCGGATATCCTGACGCTCCCAGAATCGGTCCAGCCATTCCCGCTGACGCCGCTCCAACTCCTCCACAGAGAGGGTGCTGACCTCCTCCAGCCGATCTCGGCAGTCCTCGACCAGATTCCTGGTCCCCTCGCCGCGGGTCTGCACGACCAGACCGTTGCCGCTGGTGCCAGCCGGAAGAATAGGGTGGCTGCGGTAGACGGCGTAACGGACCAGACGGGTGGAACCGCCCTTGGGCACGTCCATACGCCAACCGGAGCCCTCGACAGGCCGGCCATCCCTGAACTGCCTGACGCCCAAGGCCAGGCTGAGCCGTGAATTATTGCAGCGGAAAACCCTGCAATCCGCACTCAGCTCACCGTAAACCGCATTGTCCAGCACCTCATGGATTCCACAGCCGTCCACAAAGGTCGATTTGCGGGGGTCGCTGGAGTTGACATGGCGGGGGTTGTCGGCGTTGACCGGACCCTCGACCACCACAGCCATGTCCCGGTCGGGCGACTCGACGGTCAGCGTGCAGACGCTCAGGCTGCGGTCATACAGGCAGACCATGCGGGTGAGCACGGTCTTCAGGTGAATGCCGTGGCCCAGGTCGTACAGATTGGTGGTGGTCGCGATTCCGGTTCGGAAGTCCAGACGCTGCGTGGTCTTCTCCGGCCTGCCCAGAGGCAGTCCCTCCACCTTGAGGGTGAAGTCCGAAGCATCGGGCACTCCCTGAATCAGCTGCCCTACCTTGGCATATCCGTAGGCGCTTTCGGGGTGGGCTATTCGGAAGGTGTCATGGAAGCCGCTCAGGAAGGTGCCGTTGCCCAGGCAGCGCTCCCCGCCACCTTCGCCCCTGACACCAACGGAGCCGTTGGTGACCGAGAAGACTGTGGCGCTGACGGCATCGGGCCGTCCGATCTCGCTCAGGCCCCACTCTTCTACAGGGAAGCGATCCTCATCCAGACTGGGATCCTCCCCCTGCCCACGCTCGCCGGCATCGTCGTCGATCAGCTCGATCAGCTGATCCACCACCAGGTCCGCTCCCGCCTTGAGCAGCTGCTCGCGGCCGGCACCCCTGTTCACGCCCACGACCAGGCCAAACCTGCCCGCATGACCAGCGGCCACGCCAGAGAGGGCATCCTCGACCACAACAGCATCCTCATTGCGCAGGCCCAGCACCTTGGCCGCATAGGCGTAAGTGTCCGGGGCCGGCTTGCCCTGAAGGCCCATCTCGTCCTTGAGATTGCCGTCCACTACTGTATCGAAGTATCCGGCGATTCCTGCGGCCTGGAGAACCTGGGCCGTGTTGCGCGAGCTGGATACCACAGCCAGACGCTTCTTGTCGGTGCGCAGGTGCCTGAGCAGATCCACCGTATCCGGGTAAGGATCGATGCCCTTCTGCTTCAGCATCCGCTCAAAGGTCATGTTCTTGCGATTGCCGTATCCGCAGACGGTGTCCAGCTGCGGATCGTCATCCGGGTTGCCCCAGTCCAGCTCGATGCCCCTGCTGCGCAGCAGGGCGTCGACACCGTCATAGCGGGGCCGGCCATCCACATAGGCGTAGTAGTCCTGCTCCGTATAAGCCGGGACGTTCCCGGGCAGGACCTGATCAAACAACGCCTTCCAGGCGGCCTTGTGCAGGACGGTCGTGGGCACCAGTACCCCGTCCAGATCGAAGAGCACACAGGCGAATTGGGCAACCTTCATGGTTACTCATCCTATGGGTCTTCCATGACGAAAGAACCCGGCGGTTCGAAGAACCGCCGGGCGAGAAGAGAGAGAAGAAGGGGTTCAGTTATCGGGGCCGCACGACCCCCATCGGCCAGTACTTCAACCGACAGAACAAATATAACCAGCGCTACCTTGGAGGAAGTGCCCGAAAACCTCAAAGTTCTCTGTGAATCAGGAATGCCGTCCCGGGCGCGTCGACCGTCACTTGCCCTGGTCACCCGCCAGCTTGGCCTGCTCCGCCTCGAATCGGGCGCGCTCTTTGGCCTTGCGGCGGTCCAGCTCCTCCTGGAAACGGTCCAGCTCCTCCTGCACGGCTTCCTTGGGAATGCGCGGAAAGATAGGTGTGGGCCGATCGATCGGCGTGCCGTCCTTGAGGGGCTCGCGCGCCCAAGGATGGACCGTCTCCCCCAACCGGTAGTCGCCGGTGATGATGGGATAGTGGAAGTCGGACCGATCCAGATCGTCAACCTCCTCGACATGGGGCAGGGGCGAGAAGGTGCCCTTGCCGCCCATGGTCTCCCAGACTCGCTGCGAGGCATGGGGCAGGAAGGGGGCCAGCATGGTGTTGGCGTCCAGTACGGCCTGGGCTGCGGTGTGCAGGACGGCAGCCAACCGATTCTGGTCATCCTTGATCTTCCAGGGCTCCTGGGCGGAGATGTACTTGTTGATATCGCCAACCAGAGCCATGGCCTCAACCAGGGCGGCTTTCTGCCGATGGTGCTCGATCAGAGAGCCCACGGTGTCGAAAGCCTGCAGGCTGCGATCCAGCAGGGCAGCATCCTCCTCGGTCAGCCAGTCCTCCTCGATGCGGGGGATGCTGCCGAAGTCCTTGTTGAGCAGGTTGGCCACGCGGTTGACCAGGTTGCCCCAGGATGCGGCCAGCTCCTCGTTGTTGTGCCGGACGAACTCAGCCCAGGTGAAGTCCGAGTCCGAGGTCTCCGGCCCAGCGATGGAAATGTAGTAGCGGACTGCATCGACCGGATAGCGTGCCAGGATGTCCTTGACGTAGATGACGATGCCCCGCGAGGAGCTGAACTTCTTGCCCTCCATGGTCATGAACTCGCTGGCCACCACCTGCTCGGGCAGGTTGAGCTCGCCGTAGGATCCCGGCTGTCCGCCCTTGGACCCCTGGCCGTTATAGGCCAGAATCTCCGAGGGCCAGATCTGCGAGTGGAAGGTGATGTTGTCCTTGCCCATGAAGTAGTAGCCCAGGGCCTTGGGGTCGTTCCACCACTTGCGCCAGGCCTCGGGGTCGCCCTGACGGCGGGCCCACTCGATGGATGCCGACAGGTAGCCGATGACGGCGTCGAACCAAACGTAGAGCTTCTTGTTGGGGTCATCCACCCAGCCATCCACAGGCACGGGAATGCCCCAGTCGATGTCGCGGGTGATGGCTCGCGGCTTGACCTCCTTGAACAGCCCCAGGGAGAAGTTGAGCACGTTGCTGCGCCAACCCTGGCGGGTCTTCAGCCAGGCCAGGTTGGCCTCAGCCAGAGCGGGCAGATCCAGGAAGAAGTGCCTGGACTCCTCAAATCGGGGGGTCTCCCCGTTGATCTTGGATACGGGGTTGATCAGCTCGTCCGGATCCAGCTCGTTGCCGCAGTTGTCGCACTGGTCGCCGCGAGCGCCGTCAGCACCGCAAATGGGACAGGTCCCCTCAATATAGCGATCGGGCAGGGTCCGGCCCGTGGAAGGCGATATGGCCACCTTCTGCTGGCCTTCGTAGATGTAGCCGTTGGCCCGGCATTGGCGGAAGAGCTCCTGCACCACCTTCTCGTGATTGCCGGTCGTGGTCCTGGTGAAAAGGTCATAGCTGAGCCCCAGATCGCACAGATCCTTGACAATGACCCGGTTGTAACGGTCAGCGATCTCCTGAGGGCCCACACCCTCGGCGTCAGCCTCCACCAGGATGGGAGTGCCATGCTCGTCCGTTCCCGAAACCATAAGGACATCATTGCCCTTCATGCGTTCGTAGCGTGCGTAGACGTCCGAGGGGACGCCGAACCCAGCAACGTGGCCGATGTGACGGGGCCCATTCGCGTAGGGCCAGGCGACGGAAACAAGGATATGACTCATACCAGCAAGATTATCGGCTCAGGCCTACAATCCCCCTGCTCGTCCACAGGACTGCCGTCGAACAAGCAGATTATCCACAAGTGCACAAATTTGGCCCTCCCTCAGGCAAATTCGGGACCAGCCGTTTACAGTCGAACCATGAATCGAGAACACGTCCTCGGGGGAGTAACGTGGACGCCTGCCACTGCCTATGGCGCCAGCCACACCCTCAGAGCTACAACAAAGCCGCCAGGCCGAACACCACACGCGGACACCGCTCAACAGTGGCCCGGACCACCAGCCGGAGCAGCGCCGATGCGCACCCGCGGCCGTCCTCCTACGACCGAACTTGGGGCCCTGACACCCGATCCCAAACCGCTGCCCAGTCTGATCCAAACCGGAGATCTGCCCGGCCCGCTCAGTCTCAGCCTGTTGGTGAATGAGGGGATCGTAACCTGTCTGGACCGATCCTGCTGCTACCTGAACGAACAGGCTGAGGGACTCTACGGTCGCGCCTCCATCGTCATGCCCATGGTCCCTTACGGCGCAGCAGCATGCGGCGGACTGGCGCTCTGGATATGGATCAACGGCCGTTTCCCCGACACGCTGGACATTATCTCCAACTCCCACTTCCGCACGCCGGTTCACGGCAGACCTCTGCACCCCCACCAGCGACAGCTGGATGCCCGCTATCTGATGAAGCTTGGGAAACTTTGGGTGACTTCGCCGCTCTGGACGGCCTGCGATCTGGCCTGCGATCCCTCGGGCCAGTGCAACGGAGAAGAGACCATAGCGGTCTTGCATGAGCTCATGGAGCGATATCAGGTCAGCTGCGGCTCCTGTGAGGCGCTTCTGTCCTCCAACCCCCGCTGGCCTGGCCACGCTCAAGGGCTGGAGACCATAAAAAGACTCAAGGCGATCCTATGAGTCTGCCAGTGAGGGACGCCCGAGGTGCACATGGCCATCATCGGCACCAAGGCAGGGTCCGGGGCCATCGTGGGTCCTCTGCCACTGAACGCATGGTCCGGCTCATGACTGCCATCAGCAGCCGGTCGCGATCCTCAGCAGAAGACGATTTGAGCCAAGACGAACCCGACAGCATCCAACCCATGGCCGAGATGCGCGCCCCACCACCAGAACCTCCCCTGGTGCCCACGGCGCTGATGGCCACAGACCCCGCGACCGACCCGAGCATCCTCTGGACCATCGCCCGAGAAGAGCCTCAGCTGCGCCGGTGGCTGGTGGCCAATCCCGCTGCCTCGCCAGCCCTGCTGGAGACCATCTCCCAGCTGGGCGGGCCCGGTGTGCGCAGAGCACTGGAGGTGTTACTTAATGAGGGGAGCGGAAATCAGTCCTCTTCATCCTCTTGAACGGCCAAGGCATAGATCCGCTTGCGATTGGGCAGGCTGCCATCAGCCAAGGGGTGCTCGGCAGCTACCCGTGCGATGGCCACCTTGAGACGCAGTCCCTCGGTTCGAGCCAGATCACGTGCCAGAATCGCCAGCTGCTGATCATCCATGACCTCAGGATCATTGCGCCTGGCCTCCAAGGCGGATGCACCAGCCACGACCAGGACCATCTCTCCCCGGGGAGGGTCCTCCTGGAGGGAACGCACAATTTCACCGACTGTGCCCCGCCGAATCTGTTCATGTTCCTTGGTCAGCTCCCGGCAGAGGGCCATGAGCCGGTCGGGGCCGAAGACCTCCTGAAGGTCATGCATAGCCTGATCGATGCGGTGGGGCGTCTCGTAGAAGACCATGGTCCGCTCCTCGCTGCGCAGGGTGCGCAGATGCCGCAACCGCTCCTGATGTCGACGGGGAAGAAACCCCTCATAGCAGAATCGGTCGGTCGGCAGACCGGAGAGGGCCAGGGCATCCAGCACGGCGCTGGGGCCTGGGGCACAGGTGACCGGTATGCCTCGCTCAATAGCCCGCCTGACGATGGCCATGCCCGGATCATTGATGGTGGGCATGCCCGCATCTGAGACCACCAGCGCGCAAGCTCCGTCACGCACCTGATCCAGGATGGGATCGGCCATCCGCCGCTCGTTATGATCGTGATAGGCCATAACCTTGCCGCCTACGCGCACCCCCAAACGATTGGCCAGATCATAGAGCCGCCGCGTGTCCTCTGCTGCCACCAGGTCCGCCGACTGCAGGAGCTCCACCAAGCGTGTCGAGGCATCGGCGACATTGCCGATAGGCGTGGCCGCCAGCACCACTGTTCCACGTGAAACACCGGGTGAAACCGACCCTGCATGGCTTTCTCCACCCTGTATATGTCCATCGCTCCGGCCATTCATGCTGCTCATGCCTTCAGTATGGCCTAATCTAGGGGTGATGACATCTTTGGCAGGGCTTTCTTCGCAGCATCGCTCCTCCAGACACGGCAGGCACGCCGCCCACCGGTCCGGTCGCCCTGTCATGCTGTCCATCTTCAGCAAGCCCAAGGGTCACCACACCAAACGAGGGATCACGATACCCAAGCTCTCCCGTAGGCAGAGCAGCTGGCTGGCCTGCATACTCATGGCTCTTCTGGGCGGGCTTCTGCGGTTTGTACGGCTGGGCAGCCCTCGGGCCATCGTCTTCGACGAAACTTATTACGTCAAAGACGCCTGGACTATGCTGATGACCGGCGAACCGCGCAACTGGCCAAAAAAAGCCGGCCCCCTTGACCTTCCCATCGACCAGCTCTTTGCCCAGGGGCATACAGGCGACTGGCTGCCCCAGGCCGAATACGTGGTTCACCCGCCGGTGGGCAAGTGGTGCATCGCTTTGGGTCTCAAACTGTTCGGCGGAGCCGGGAACCCCTTCGCCTGGCGAGTGGCCACTGCCCTGGCGGGCACCATCGCCATCCTGCTGCTCTGCCGAGTAGCCCTGCGCCTCTTCCATAACCTGCCCATCGCCCTGACAGCTGGCTTCCTTATGGCTATCGATGGTCTGGGCATCGTGATGAGCCGTACCGGCCTGCTGGACAACTTCGTCATGATCTTCGTCCTGGGAGCTTGGCTGTGCCTGATGGGCCATCGGGACTGGGCACGGACCAGGCTGCGACAATCCTGGGTCAAGGATCAGGCTGATTTTCGTCTGCACTACCGGGTGAAGGTCATTCAGTCACATGGACAGCAGGGACAGCAAAGCCGTGTCGAACTGCCCGTGGCCACTACCGGCCCCTTCATCGCCTGGTCCTGGTGGCGGACAGGAGCCGCCATGCTCCTGGGCCTGGCCACCGGCACCAAGTGGTCAGGCGCCTATTTCTTTGCTGTCTTCGCCCTGATCTCAGTGCTCTGGGACGGCTGGGAACGCCATCAGGCAGGATACGGATCCTGGCTGCAGAGCGCCGTGTTCAGGGACGGGCTGCCAGCGGCCCTGCTTATGATCCCCGTCTGGGCGGGCACCTATCTGGCCTCCTGGACGGGATGGTTCCTGCACGGCGATTCCTTCATGCACAACTGGGCGGCCCAGCACCCTGGCCAGGGTCTGACCTGGCTGCCGGAGGGACTGCGGTCCCTGGCTGAATACCACCGGCAGATGTGGCACTTCCACACCACCCTGCATACCCGCCATCCATATATGGCCAACCCCCTGACCTGGCCCCTGCAGATCAGACCCACCAGCTTCTACTGGCAGAAGATCACAGGCTTCCCCGGTCTGTGCGGACTGGCCAAGGACTCCCCCTGCGTGGCCGCCGTCACATCCTTGGGCAATCCCCTGACCTGGTGGCTGGGCAGCATCTGCATGGTTCTCGCCATCGTCATCGCCGTCGTGGTCAAGCACGGAGATTGGCGGATCTGGGGGGTCTTGGCAGGCATGCTGGCCGGCTGGCTGCCCTGGATCCAATACATGAACCGGACCACCTTCACTTTCTATTCCATCGTCATCCTGCCCTGGATGATTCTGGCAATCTGCTATGTGGCCAACTGGCTACGGCAGAATTCGGACAGCGTCCTCTACCGGCAGACCATGATCATGGGCCTGACCCTGCTAGGCCTGACCTCAGTCTTCTTCTACCCGCTGTGGACCGCCATGCCCATCCCCTATGACTTCTGGCGCATGCACATGTGGCTGTCCAGCTGGATCTAAGACAAAGGAGGCGGCCGGACAGGGACGCCCGACCGCCTCGCAGCAACGTTTGTATGCCGTCGTGCTCAGACTGCACGATCATGGATGATCTGCGCGTACCGCAGACCGGAATCTTTCCAGATCCTCTCCTGGGTGTCATAGTCGACCCTGATCAGCCCAAAGCGCTTGGTGTAGCCCAGGGCCCACTCAAAGTTGTCCAGCAGGGACCATGCAAAGTAACCGGTCACCCGGGCCCCTTCATGGATGGCCCGGGCCACAGCACGCAGGTGCTCCTCCAGATAGGCCACCCGCTGGGGATCGTGCACCCCTTTGCCTCCAGGGAAGGATGGATCCGAGCTGACCTGATCCTCCCAGGCAGATCCGTTCTCGGTGATCATAAGATCCAGCTTGGGGAAACGCTCGGAGACTTCCATGAGCAGATCGGTCAGCCCCTGAGGCTCCTGGTTCCAGCCCATGGCGGTCAACGGCCCCTGAGGAGGCAGAGTCTCGACCATATCCTGGGCGGGCATGGGGTTGCGCTCGGAACCAGCGCCGCTTCGACCCCGCACGTAGTTGGTTGAATAGTAGTTGATGCCCAGCACGTCCAAGGGCTGATGGATCTGTTCCAGGTCACCGTCACGAACGAAGCTCCAGTCAGTGAGCCCCTCGGCGGCATCATGGATGCGTTGGTCATAGGTGCCGGCCAGCATGGGGCCCAGCCAGACCTCGTTGGCGAACAGGTCAGCCCGGGTCTTGGCCGCCAGATCCGCCGGATCGTCGCTATCGGCCCGGTTGACCTGCAGGTTCAGGGTCACCGATATGCGTGCCCTGTCACCCAGTTCGGCACGAATGGCCTGGGCTCCCAGCCCATGAGCAAGGTTCAGATGATGGACTGCTGCCAGAGCCTGCCCGTAGTCGCAGATGCCTGGAGCATGGCCGCCATTGCCGTAACCCAGATAGGCCGAGCACCAGGGTTCGTTCAGGGTGGTCCAAGTCTGCACCCGATCGCCCAGAGCCTTGGCCAGGACGGCTGCATAGTCGGCATACCGTTGGGCGGTGTCGCGGTTGGCCCAGCCTCCAGCCTCCTGCAGGTACTGAGGCAGATCCCAGTGGTAGAGGGTGACGACAGGTTTGATGCCGTTTTCCAGCAGCATGTCCAGCACCCGCCGGTAGTGATCCAGGCCAGCCTGGTTGATGGCGCCGCCTGCCTGGGGCACAATACGAGGCCAGGCTACAGACAGCCGGTAGGCCCCCACCCCCATCTGCTTCATCAGCGCAATGTCCTCCGGGTAGCGGTGGTACTGATCACAGGCGACATCGCCATTGGATCCATCCGCTATCCTTCCTGGCTGCCTGCAGTAGACGTCCCAGATGGAGTCCCCCCTGCCATCCTCGTGCGCCGCACCCTCTACCTGGAAGGATGCCGTTGCCGTGCCCCAGGTGAAGTCCTCAGGGAAGGCGAGCCGTTCGTCATTGACCATATGTCCACTCCTCAATTGTGTGACCCTTCCTGCCTATCTTCGCACAGGAGGACCGACGACAGGACCGTGGCCGACAGCCGATGAGTCCGGCATCGATGGGTTGTGTTGTCCTCGCAAGGAATCAGACCGGGGAGTACCGGGTACCAAGGCCAGCTTGTTAAAGTGTGTCTCGGTTCTGGAAAAGCACACATCGACGGAATGGAACACGATTCATGGGGTTCGTCAACTGGCTGATACACCTGCTCAAGGATCCACGCAGCGCCATCGCGAGCTGGATCGCCATGGGACTGGTGCCGACCTATGGGTTCATCTTCCTGATCATCTTCATTGAGACCGGCGTGGTCTTCATGCCCTTCCTGCCGGGCGACTCCCTGCTCTTCGCCGCCGGCGTCTTCGCCCATGACCCATCCAGCGGCATGGCCTTGGACGTGCTCCTGCCCGTCGTCTGGCTGGCCCCCATCCTGGGCGACCAAAGCAACTACTTCATCGGGCACTTCTTCGGCCGGGCCATCGTCCGTTCAGGGCGCGTGAAGTCACTGACCCCCGAACGAATCGCCAAGACCGAGGGCCTGATCGACAAGTGGGGCCCTCTGGCCGTGGTTCTGGGACGCTTCCTCCCCTTCATCAGGACCTTCATGCCTTTCATTTCGGGCATCTCCGGAATGCGCTGGCGGCGCTTCACCCCCTTCAGTGTGCTAGGCGGTTTGGTATGGTCAAGTCTCTTCACCCTCCTGGGCTACTTCTTCGGCGGCATCCCCGCAGTCCAGCAGCATTTCGAGCTGGTCATCATCCTGATCCTGGTCATCTCGGTCCTGCCCACGGTCATCGGCCTGCTCAAAGCAAAGTTCGGCCGCAAGAAGGCGACCACCGAGGAAACCAGCGCCAAGGCGGACTGACGCCTGATCTGAGATATTTTGCTTTTGGCCAGGGCACGCGCTAAAGTAAGCTTCTGTTGTTCGGCTACGGTCGGGCAACGAATGGGGCTGTAGCTCAGTTGGTAGAGCGCTTCGTTCGCATCGAAGAGGTCGGGGTTTCGACTACCCTCAGCTCCACAGTGTCGAGATACTTTTTCTTCTTTTCCTATGCCGTTTTTCACTGCATCGCAATCGCTCTTCTGCCAGGATCAATCAGGCAGGTCGATGCATAGCGGCATCAGGCAGCTTTATAAGCAAGAACCCTGGCACGTAGCCAGGGCCGGATCGGATTGCGATTCCTCGTCAAACGCTCAGAGAAAAGCTTCAGCGAAGCCGACAACCACGATGGGCGCATTACTGAAATACGCCCATCAGCGGATCAACGCTTGGAGGCAGAGCGGAAGGGGTTGCCATCGCGACGATGACGACGATGACCGCGGCGGAACCCACGACGGTCCGCGTCAAAACGAGAGCCAGCGCGGCCGCTGCCACGGCCATGGTCGTGACCACGGGTCCGCTCGCTGCTGCCGGAATGACGATGGCCTCGGGTCCGGCCGTCCAAAGGACCATCCTCATGATCGAGTGCCGGTCGGTCACTTGACCTCCGGGAACGGTAAGGCCGACGATCCCGATGTCCGCTTCGGCCGCCACGGCCTCCATGGGCAGACCGGCCGCCCGAGGCCTGCGGCTGCTCGGTCTGCAAGGACCAGCCGTGCACCGGCTTGGCCACGGGCCCTACGAGTTCGGTGACCTCGGGCGAATCGGCGGTCACCTGAACCGGCTTGGCGTCGATATGGGCCATGCGCAGCATCCGTCTGGTGTCGCGCCACTGGTCGGGCAGGACCAAGGTGACCACGTCGCCGGAACGGCCAGCCCGAGCCGTACGCCCTGACCGATGCAGGAAGGACTTGGGATCGGCTGGTGGATCCACCTGAACCACGAGGTCTACGTCACTGATGTCCACACCACGGGCGGCCACGTCGGTAGCCACCAGGACTTTCACCTCGCCCCGGGAGAACGCCCCCAGATTGCGATCGCGCTGATTCTGCGAAAGGTTGCCATGCAGCTGTGCGGCCGGGATGCCGTTGTCGATCAGATTCTTGGCCAGCTTCTTGGCCTGGAATTTGGTCCGGGTGAAGAGAATGCGCCGTCCGGTGCCCGAGGCCAGCTTGCGCACGAGATCATGCTTGGCGGCCTGGGTGGTGCGGAAGATGTGGTGGGTCATCAGATCCACATGCTGGGTGGCTGAGTCCACCTCGTGAATCTTGGGATCCTTGAGGAAGCGCTTGACCACGGCATCCACTCCATGATCCAGCGTGGCCGAGAAAAGCATGCGCTGACCACCCGGACGAACCTGGGCCAGTATCCGCTCCACGGCAGGCAGGAAGCCCATGTCGGCCATCTCGTCGGCCTCGTCCAGCACAGCGATCTCCACGTCCTCCAGGCTGAGCTTGTGCTGACGGAGCAGATCCTCCAGGCGACCCGGGCAGGCCACCACAATCTTGGCCCCGCGCCGAAGAGCATCGACCTGACGGCCCTGGCCAACGCCGCCGTAGACGGTGCAGGTCCGCATGCCGTAAGCCTGAGCCAGCGGATTGAGAACCTCGTCGATTTGATTGGCCAGCTCGCGGGTAGGAGCCAGGACAAGACCGCGCGGGCGGGGCAGACTGCCTGATCTGGCGGCATCCCCGCGGCCATGGCGAGCACGTCCTCCATCGTCGGCAGCCAGTCGAGCCACCAGAGGGATGCTGAAGGCCAGGGTCTTGCCGGAACCCGTCCGGCCCCGACCCAGGATGTCGCGGCCAGCCAGAGCATCAGGCAGGGTGTCGCGTTGGATGGGGAAGGCGCTGGTCTTGCCGTCCTTGCGCAGGACACGAACCAAGGGTTCAGGCACCCCTAGCTGGTCAAAAGGCATAGGTTCTGCAGCCATAGGTTCTGCAGCAGAATGGTCGGAATTGGACGAATTGGAATCGGGCATGGATGAAGCAGTCACAATGACCTTTCACAACAGGGAAGAAAACGGTACTGTCGGTCGACAGTTCGCAGGCCGCGTGCAAAGCAGAGAATGACGAATTTCGCGCAAGCGGTTTCCCCGTACTCAAAGCATTCAGGCGACGATCAGCCGCAGCTCTTGGGTGAGCGGCCAACCTGTACACCATAGCACAGGCCCCTCACCTGCCTCAGGAGCGTACGCTCCAGACGATCAGCGATTTGGACTCGGTCGGATCGGCCTCGTCATGCGTCGTGTCCTGCCGCCAGAGCCGGGCCCTGCTGGAACGCCTGACCTCGACGACCCGGCCGTCGGCAGCGGCGGCAAACATACTGGACCCTTGTGACTGGTGGGAGCGGCGCAGCTGGCGCCTCAGCTGGCGATTCTCCTCGGCCAGGGCCAGGATCCTCGTCACCCCGGCCAGGTTGATGGACTCGTCCTGGCTCAGATGCTGGGCCTGACCCAACCGGTCCAGATCCCGCAGGGAGTATCGGCGCGCACCCCCCTCGGTCCGTTCCGGCACGATCAGACCCAGCCGGTCATATTGGCGCAGGGTCTGCGGATGGATGTTGGCCAACTGCCCGACCTGACCGACGCTGAAGACCGGCAACTCGATGTCCAAGCCGGCATCGTCGGCAGCATCCAGACTGATGCGCCCGGCCACCAGACCGCGAGCGCAGGCCAGATAGATCCGCCTGGTCTCGGGATCCACCCTGACCATGATCATCACTCCTCTCCGCTGTTCGTTCCAACCTGATCCTGCATCAGGATCGTCATATCTTCATGCGTTCCCCGGCGATCTGCTCGTCGAAGTCGCCACTGGACTTGGCAAAGTCACGCATGGCCTTCTTCTGGGCCATGCCCAACCGACCGGGCATGCGGATCTCAAGCCGCCCCACCAGGTCGCCCTTGCCGCGCCGGTCCTGAACCCCCTTGCCGGCGATGCGAATCTCGTCGCCGCTGGAGGATCCAGCCGGGATTTTGAAGGTGACGACCTGGTCGTCGATGTCCCGGGCCTGGACCTTGGCTCCCAGGGCTGCCTCGGATACCGTCACCGGCAGGGCCATGACCAGATCCCTGTCCTCCATGGTGAACCGCTGGCTGGGCTGAACGCTGATCTGTAGGTAGAGGTCGCCATTGGCACCCCCGTCCCTGCCAGGCCGACCCTTGCCGGCCAGCCTTATCCTCTGGCCATTGTGAACCCCAGCGGGGATATGCGTCTTGAAGCGCTTGCCACCCACGCTCAGGGAGACCGTGGCCCCCTTGACCGCCTGACGGAAGGACAGGCCGATGCGCGAATTGCGATCCTCGCCCTTGACAGGCTTGGGCCTGCTTTCCCGATAGGCGGTCCGACCGCCACCACCGGCCCCTCCGCCGAAGGAGGAGAAGATGTCAGCGAAGTCGGGCTGTCCTGAACCGTCACCGAACCGGATGCGGGTGCCTCCCGGCGCCCCGGCCCCGCCAAACATGGAGCCGAAGATGTCCGAGAATGCATCGGTGTTGAAGCCACCCTGGCCGGAACCCCCGGCGAACCGGGCTCCCCCCATGCCGAACTGGCGGATGGCATCGTACTTCTGGCGCTGCTCCTTGTTGCTGAGCACGTCGTAGGCTTCGGAGATGTCCTTGAACTTCTCCTCGGCCTCCTTGGTCTTATTGAGATCGGGATGGTATTTGCGGGCTAGCTTGCGGTAGGCCTTGGTGATCTCCGCTTCGCTGGCGTCCTTGGAGACACCAAGGACCTTGTAGTAGTCCTTGCTCAGCCATTCATTCTCAGCCATCCATGTCTCCTTTCCTCATAAGCTACGAATATATCGAATTGGAATCCGCTCTTGCGCGTGCGGCGGCGGGCGGGACCGTACCCCACCCAGCCGCCGCATGCGAAGGCGTCGATTCAGCCTGCGGAAGGTCCGCAATCACCGTCCCTGCTACTGCCCGGGCGAGGTCACCACTACCCTGGCAGCCCTAATCACCCGGTCGCCGATCCGATAGCCTGCCTCAACCACCGTGTCAACAGTCTCTTTCTTGGCCTCGGGGTCCGGCTTGTGCAGGATGGCCTCATGCTTGGTGGGGTCGAAGTCCTCGCCTTTTTCACCGAACTTCTCGACGCCGAACTTCTCGAAGGTCTTGTCGATCTTCTTGGCCACAGCCTGGAAGGAGTCGTCCATCTGCCCGTGCTCCTTGATCCGGTCAATGTCATCAAGGGCTGGAAGAAGGGCGGTCAGCACATCCACGATGCCGTGCTGGCGGAAGATGTCCTGCTCCTTCTTGGCGCGGTTGCGGAAGTTGACGAACTCGGCCCGCTCGCGCTGGAGAGCCTCCAGGTAATCGGCGGCCTCCTTCTTGGCCTGGCCCAGGGGCGTCAACCCATCTGATCCCTTGTCGGCACCGTCTTCCTTGGCCGAGTCAGCATCAGTCTTGTCGTCAGCCTGAGCATCCGCTGACGACGCGTCCTTGGCGGGGGAATCCGACGGAGCCTTGTCGGCCGCCTGACTCGCGTCTGCTGCGCTCTTGTCGGCATGACGGCCGCGAGCCGCTTCCCGATCGGGCGTCGAAGCGGCGTCGGAGGCCTTGGCCTCGTTCCCGTCCGGCTCGCCGGCGGCGGCCGGGTCGCCCTTCAGCGGCCCGGTATCATCCTTGTCGAAGGCCGACATGTCACTCGCCGTCCTTCTTCTTGTCGTCGTCATCCACGACCTCGGCGTCCACCACGTCGTCATCAGCAGACGCGGAGGAGTCCGCACCCGGGGCGGCACCGGCGGCACCTGCAGCGCCCTGAGCGCCTGCAGCGTCAGCGGAGCCCTGCTGGGCGTAGAGGGCCTGGCCGATCTTCTGGGCAGAGGTCATCAGCTCGCTCTGGGCATTCTTGATCTTGTCCATGTCCTCGCCCTTCAGAGACTCTTTCAGAGCGTTGACCTTGTCGGTGACCTCCTTAGCCACCTCGTCAGAGATCTTGTCCTTGTTGTCGTTGACCAGCTTCTCGGTCTGGTAGGCGGCGGACTCGGCGGCGTTGCGGGTGTCGGCGTCCTCACGGCGCTGCTTATCCTCAGCCTCGTGGGCCTCGGCCTCCTTGACCATGCGGTCAATCTCGTCCTTGGGCAGGGCGGAACCACCGGTGATGGTCATGGACTGCTCCTTGCCGGTGCCCTTGTCCTTGGCGGAGACGTGCACAATGCCGTTGGCGTCGATGTCGAAGGTGACCTCGATCTGAGGAACGCCGCGCGGAGCCGGAGCGATGCCGGTCAGCTCGAAGGTCCCCAGAGGCTTGTTGTCACGGGCGAACTCGCGCTCGCCCTGATAGACCTGGATCAGCACGGAGGGCTGGTTGTCCTCGGCGGTCGAGAAGACCTCGGACCGCTTGGTGGGGATAGCGGTGTTGCGGTCGATCAGCTTGGTCATGATGCCGCCCTTGGTCTCGATGCCCAGGGAAAGCGGGGTCACGTCGATCAGCAGCACGTCCTTGCGGTCGCCCTTGATAACGCCGGACTGCACGGCAGCGCCGACAGCCACGACCTCATCAGGGTTGACGGTCTGGTTGGCTTCCTTGCCGCCGGTCAGTTCCTTGACCAGGTCCTTGACGGCGGGCATACGGGTTGAGCCGCCGACCAGCACCACGTGATCGATGTCCTGAACCGAAATGCCGGCATCGTGCAGCACGTTGTTGAACGGCGTGCGGCAGCGGCCCAGCAGGTCGGAGGTCATCTCTTCAAAGTGGGCGCGGGTCAGGGTCTCGTCCAGGTGGACGGGGGTCCCGTCGGGGGTCATGGCCAGGTACTGCATGGAGATGCTGGTGGACGAAGAGGAGCTCAGCTCCTTCTTGGCCTGCTCAGCAGCCTCCTTGAGCCGCTGCAGAGCGATCTTGTCCTTGGACAGATCGACGTTGTACTTGTTCTTGACCTCAGTGACCAGCCAGTCGATGATCTTCTGATCCCAGTCGTCGCCGCCCAGCTTGTTGTCGCCGTTGGTGGCCTGGACCTGAATGGTGGAGAAACCATCATCGTCCTTGCCGATCTCCAGCAGGGAGACATCGAAGGTGCCGCCGCCCAGATCGAAGACCAGGATGCGCTCATCCTCCTTGCCCTTCTCCAGACCGTAGGCCAGGGCCGCGGCGGTGGGCTCGTTGATGATGCGTAGGACATTCAGACCGGCGATCTTGCCGGCATCCTTGGTGGCCTGGCGCTGAGCGTCGTTGAAGTATGCAGGGCAGGTGATGACCGCGTCAGTGACGGGCTCGCCCAGGTAGGACTCAGCGTCCCTCTTGAGCTTCATGAGGATCTGGGCCGAGATCTCCTGCGGGGTCCACTTCTTGCCGTCGATCTCGACGGACCAGTCGGTGCCCATGTGACGCTTGACCGAGCTGATGGTCCGGTCCACGTTGGTGACCGCCTGGCGCTTGGCCACCTCACCGACCAGAATCTCGCCGGACTTGCTGAATGCCACCACCGACGGTGTAGTCCGCGCGCCCTCAGCGTTGACGATTACGGTGGGCTCGCCGCCCTCCAAGGTTGCAATGCAGGAATTGGTGGTTCCCAGATCAATGCCAACTGCACGTGCCATACTCATTACCTCCTGATGAAATCGGGGCGTAGGGCCTGGCCCTGCACCTCATCGTTCACGTTCTCCGCTCGCGCTTCGTTCGTGGTCCCGATGGCCGGCTCCCGTCGGCCCGGGCAAGCAGCCATCATGACCACTCCGAAACTTGAGCCTACATCACTCAACTTCTTCTGGCAAATATTATTCCCAACTAAGTAAACGATTCCTGCATCAGTTTCAGATGGTCACTTTCTTATGCGACGTAGGAACGCATTGCATAATTTAAAATTGCGCTCTTAACCATGACCAAGCCTCCAGGCGCCACCAGAGCAAGCAAAAAAAGACCGCGGGGCATAACAGCCATCGAGGCGAATAGAAGTACGAAAATAAAGCAGTCAAGCATTACGATCACTACGGTATATGGCCATTTAGTCAGCCCGAAAATCAATGAATTCTTCAATGTTCCCACAAGAGAGTTGGCAAATCGCGCCTGTAACCACCAAACCCACTCAAAACTGATTATCCAAAAACAGGTAGCAATAAGCTGTGGAGCCAGTAACGCCCATGAACGCACAACAATCCAGAGGACTATCAAAGCAGCACCAGGAATACCAAGAATCAGCCACAGGATGGTTGCTTGCATAAAATTGCTTTTAAAGGCAGCGAAAAAATCTCGTGTCACATGTCCGATGCCCGCCAAAGATCTCCTGGCTGCATAATTCGCAGCGACCAGAGCAGAGCCTGCAGTAATTGCGGGCAACGATGCCACAATCATCAAGATGGTTATCCATACTGCATCAATAACCGTAGATAGTCCACGCATGAAGGCAGACTCTGGCGACAGAAAATGCATGATGTTCTTTTCGACGTCACCTAGGCATCAGCAGATTCGGATCAGGCTTTTCGACAACAGTAGGGAAAGGCAGATGCGGTTCTGTTTGATACCAATAAGCCACAGTGGCCACATCATCCTCCCGCTCGAACATTCCGCTCTCGCGGCCTCCTATCTGCTGCCATGTGACCCGCAAATCCTGATGGAAGATAATTGGGTCCATTAGGTGCCATCGATACATTCCCCGAACTACAGGACCTGAGTCATCCCAATAATCACTGGCTTCACCCCCAGATGTCCGCGAATAGAATGGGTAGCCCATGAAGGCCCTGTTATAGGTCTGTTCATGCATGGCATCTTTATTCGTTTCCGATCGAAAACTCCAAGCACCACCGAAATAATCCTCAGCACCAGTACTGCACCAGGTAGGAAATTGGTCATCTCCATCGATGAAGAATTTAAACTCACCTTCGCCCCACCATCGTGATTGCAAAGCAGTAAGGGCCAAATAGGTACCCACATATATTCCATCACCCGCTACACCGTCAAGCAGGGTGTAATCCTGTTGTCTAGTAGTGACAGGTTCCCGCCGCCACTGAGCGTGGAACCTCATCAGCTCGTCAGGCAGTGCATCATTAAGTTCATAATCGATCTGATAAAAGACTGATTGCACATCCTCGTCGTGGTTGTTAACCAGCACGATTCTAGCGGAGCTGAACGGCATGGGGAAGTAGCAATTAAATCCTCTCGTTGGGTTAACGCAGATAGGTAAGGAATCCACCAGAGCACTCCGTCCATGTCCGCAGCAGAAGAAATCACCCAAAGGAGAGACGACCGACGGTCTCTCTTCACCATCCCAATAGATTTTAATTAACAGATTCCGAAGAACATACAAACCCTGTGGCGAAGTGGCATCCGTGACAGTGAACCACATATGCTTGATGATCCCCGGCTCCCGAATATCTGCAATAGTGACTGTTTCGCCGCGGCGCAGAACTGGCAGACTGGGATGCCCTTTTCTGGTAAACCCTAAAGGACTGCTTGAATTTCCAGCTTCCCCTTTGCCCCCCTGAGGATTTTCCCCATTTATGCACCTAGTCACACCATGCCTGGGCCTCAGCAGGCGATAAAGCAGGTCATTCTCGTATGCTTGCACCATCAATCGCACCATTCGCTTTCTGATTCATCCAAACTTGTATGTCGGCTATTGATCGCTTAGGAAATCGCGATAGTCATATCAATCCGCTTCTGTGGGCCCACTATCTCTTTCAAAACTACTGAAGAACTGTCGAACAGCCTGACCAGCTGAGCTTCCATCCTCCTGCTTGAACCATTGATTTTGACATCTTCAAGCATAGAATTTGCGGGCATGCACAGTTGCAGACGAGCATGGATATCGCGACCTGTGTTGTTTACCAGGCTAAGTTTTTCGCCTTCCACCACAAAATCCACTGTGCCGTCCAGGAAAGCGAAACCGGTGAGACTGGCCTTGTGCCAAGGCAGATACGGCGCAAAACTTACAGAACTGGTTTTCGCATCGGTTTGTATTCCGAGAATGTCATGGAGTATGAGACTCACGAATTCACCACCGCACCAGCCGCACTTTCCCAGACCTCGTTTTACTCGATTCGCATCCGGCTCGTCATGTTTAAACGGCCACCACCAAAACGACCCATCTAAATCGGTCGTCCTACGTATTGCTGCAAAGGCCTGCAGAAGATCCTTACGATTCCTTGTCCGTTTCAATAAACACAGGTGCCCAGGATATGAAACGCCATTGCTACCGTCGAAATCCCAGAAATCAATGCCACCGGAGATCCGAGCATAATATGGATTCCCTACGCTATGAGCCCAATACATATGGTTGATGATGCGGCGATCATCACGTTTGGTAAAACCATAAACGCTTGCAAGCGCTAAATCACTTTCCTCAGCATCATGAATTGGCACCAGAGTGCCATCGACATATGCACCTTCCACGAACTGCTCACCCTGACCGAAGGAGCCCACGCACAGCGTTTCAATGGTCTCCACGAGTTGTGAACGAATCGACGACAGCGTCTCGATCGTGCTGTTGTCAAACAGAGCATGGAAATCTTCAATTAAGGCATCTGCGGCTCTCCATGCAAGCATATTGGAACCTGTATGAAAGTCCCCGCGAGACAAGCCATCGGAAATAAAACGCGTAGCATATAATGACCCTCGATCAGGCCGGTCGGCGATCATGCACCTTGCAAGCTGATGAAGATAATCGACAATCACCGAATCAGGCTGATCCACCAAGTCGTAGCCATAACGTCGATAAATCATCGAGAGGACAACCGCGCCCATGCAGGCGTTACCCAAAGAGTGCCGATACGATAATTCACCTGCTTGGCCTTCTTCAGTGGTGCCCCACGGCTCGCCAGGAGCACTGGCAGCGCAAAGATATTTAGCACACCTATATGCCAACTGTGGATTCGTATCTACTAAGCCAATAGCCGTGTAGGAAAAATCCCTCATCCATACATCAGGCTTCGGATTGACATTAGACCCCCAGAAAGAGCCTATGACCTCACCGTTAGCAAGTTGAAGGACACTCTGCCTAGCAAGTTCAGCCGCTCGTGTCAGCTCCTCACCAGCCCACGGCTCTTCTGGTACTTCTAGCACTCCTTGTGAGCCCACGGACTCCAAAACTTTCGCAAGTGCGCAATCCATCTCCTCAAGAGTTACCACTGGAGGTGGTGGAAGCACGCCTACACCGAATCTGCAAATGCAGCCGATCTGTATTATCTGTCCGGCATCAATACTTATCTGACAGCTGCCATGGTTATCGGTATTACCTTCAACAATCAGCGTTACGTCCGTTGCCAAATTCGGCCACTTTGATTGACCTGATTCTTCGTAATCCAACTCAATACCCAGCGCATGGGACGAATCACTCTGATTTCTCACCTCAGCCAGCAGGAAAACAGCACTCGCCTTTGCCTCATTGACAGCTGGCACGAATACCCGCAGCATCACTTCGACGTCGCGCCGGCAGAAGCCAAAAACAGGAACCACCCCCTTCTCGAAGCTCAGGGAAGGTTGTTGCAAAGGTCTGCCGTCAATCGACATGCACAATCCACAATGACCATCGAAGTAAGCCAATTGTTTTTTAGTGTATACGCCTGGGGCATCAGAACCCCGCGCATCCTGAGACCCCACACCGACTACTGCACGACGAACGAATGCCGAACGATCCAGCGAAGCCAAGAGTCGATTATTGGAGACATCTACACAAAATGGATAATCGTTATATCGAGGTATCTCCTCCTCAGGCATATAGCCGTTTGGCCATTCCAATCCTGCTGCAGCATACAACGAAGACCGATTACGGGCACCGCCTTTGGCATCATAGCCCATAGAGACCGACTGGCCCCTTATTGGCTGGGAGCCTCTTATTCCACTCGATTTCCTGCTGGTTACTTCACCCACAGCTCACCCCTTTACAGCTCCAGTAGTGATACCCTCAACGATGTATCGCTGGCAGAGCACATAAAATACGACGACCGGTATGATGGCCAAGACCAGGCAGCCCATCATCGCACCCAGATCGACAGCGCCATAGCCACCTTTTAGATATTGCACGGCTATCGATATTGTTTTGTATTTTCTGATATCCAAGGTCAGATATGGCAGCAAGAAGTCATTCCAAATCCACATGGTTTCAAGAATGGCTACGCTCATGACCGTTGGCTTCATCATGGGCAGGATAATTCTGAAGAAAGTCTGTGGAACCGATGCACCATCGATCATGGCCGATTCTTCGACTTCTATTGGCAGCGATTTCACAGCTCCTGTAAAGATGAAGACTGCGAGACCGGCGCCGAAGCCCAGATAGATTACCCATAGACCCCAGGGCGTGTTTAATCCGAGCATGTCGGTGATTTTGGATAGTGGGAACATGATCATCTGGAAAGGTACGATCATATTGAAAAGGAACAACACATAGATGAGCTTTGCGAATTTGTTGTTAACGCGGACTATCCACCAGGCGCACATAGATGTGCATAACAGGACCAACAACACACTTCCTACGGTCAGAATAATGGTCCACCAGAAACTGACCAAAAGATTTGTGCGCTCGATGCCGCGTCGATAGTTTTCCAGTCCTGTATAACTTTCTGCATTGGGTAAGCTGAAAGTTTCTGTGGAAATATATGCCTTTTTCTTAAAGGAGTTGATAATCACTAGTATCAACGGATAAATCCACAGCAATGAGACCAGCGAAAAGAACACTGTCCACAAACGACCGTGACGCAGGGTGCTTTTGCTCACAATGCCACCTCTTTCCTTGCAGAGAGGCGATTCTGAGCAATCGCCACTATCGCGACAATGACGAAGAATATGACAGCTTTGGCCTGCCCGACCCCCTCCATACCAGCGGTTCCGTAGAAGGTTCGATAGATATTGAGCGTGATCAGCTCGGAATTATTGGATGGAGCACCATTGGTCAATGCGAGGTTCTGATCGAATGTCTTGAATCCGTTGGTTATGGTCAAGAATGTGCACACCGTGATGCTGGGCATCATAAGGGGCAGAATCACGCGCCGCAATGTCTGACCTTGACTGGCACCATCCACCTGCGCAGCTTCGATGACATCCCCCGGCAAAGCCTGCAACCCGGCGATATAAATAATCATCATGTAGCCGATTTGTTGCCAGCAGGTAAGTATCACCAGGCCCCAGAATCCATACGTCGCCGAGAAGGTGATAGACCGGTTCCAGAACGACAGCACGCCATTGAGCAGCAACTGCCAGATGTATCCCAGAATGATACCGCCAATCAAATTAGGCATAAAGAAGATGCTGCGGAACAATGTCGACCCACTGATTTTCTTAGTCAGCATATAGGCGATCATGAACCCGACAACATTGATGATGACGGTAGTTATCACTGTAAATAGAACAGTAAGGACCAGAGAATGTATGAATTCCGGATCACTAAAGACACCTGAGTAATTGCCGACACCAATCCACTCAGCATCAGTAATAGTAGTGAAGTTTGTGAAGCTTAAGTAGATGCCGAGAATGAAAGGCACTACAAACCCCACCATAAAAGCTGCCAAGGTCGGCAAGGAGAACAACATCCACCATTTGCGTATGGATTTGCCTATCATCGATATCATTATGTTGCTGACTTTCTGACGTATTGTGGTCGCCCACTTTGTTCGGAATAGCTATGAGCCTTCGTTCATGACAAAGCCGGGGGCAGATTCATGCGTTTCGCACGCATTAAGGGTCTGTCCCCGTCGGCGATGCTGTTATTCAGACGACCACTTTCGTCTGCGATCAATTAGTGAAGTTTAGTGGCAGTCGGTAAGGCACCGGTTGTCTGTTTGACCAGCTTCCAGTCCTTCTGCCAACCATTAATGTAGCTGTGCTCAACATTGTTCCAGTCCTTGGTACCTTGGGTATATTCCAAGAGCGCGTTGGCCAGGTTATCGCCCCACTGAGTGCTGGGGAGGTTGAAACTGCGAACCAGCGGCTTACCCTGCTTCTCATAGGCTCGCGCGGACAAAGTAAGAACATTGTTGGGCTGGTATTTGTCGTTGAATGCTGAGAAAGGCACAGAGAAACTCATCTTATGCGAAAGAGTTTCCTTGCCTTCTTCGGAAGTAACCATCCACTTGATGAACTTCAGGGATGCTTCCTGATTGGCCTTGCTGGTTTTTTTGTTAATTGCCCATGAAGCATCATATACAGACGCAGGTCCCATTTTTTCTTCGCCAGGAATGCCCATCCAATAGGGAAGCATGCCCATATCCTCATCCGCTACCTTGTTATTGCGAATCAATGGGTAGGCCCAGACCCCTTCAGGGAAGAAAGCAACCTGTCCCTGGGAAAATTCAGCGACGCAGTCGTCATAAGTCTTATTGCTGGCTGTCTTTGGATTCGATGGACTGCTAGCAACTTCGAGATCAAAAAGATCCTTGTAATTCTTCAAATAAGTGCCTTTCAATTCAGGTTTGAAAGTTGTATTGGAGTCCCGATATTCGTAGTAAAGCGGTATGCGTGACATATGGGATACGAACCTGTGCTCATCGGAAGCGTCTACCGACGGCGTAGTCACTGCACCTTGCAGACCCAAATCGTCTTTGTGCTCCTGGATTGAAGTAATTACTTTCTTTAATGTCGCGTAATCCTTAATTTCGTCGACACTTTTAACTACTGCGTAGGGCTTAGTCCCATATTCATTGATAATTTTTTTATTGTAAATGATGCCATAATATTCAGCTGCAAAGGGGAAGGTGAAGGAATCGTTTCCATCCTTCATGGAATACTCCTTGCCATTCTTATCCAGCAGCTTGTAGACATCAGTGTCTTGGATAGGCAGCAGATACTTCTTGAATTTCGGGAAGTTATCCATGCCAATACTCAGAATGGTCGGCGCATCCTTCTTGGCCAACTCCGACTGTGTGGTCTGGTCTAGTGTATTGGTCGCGGCCGTGACAATGTCAACCTTGATGCCGGTCTTCTTTGTGAAATCCTTTGCCAGTTGATGGTACTGATCGGCTACTTCAGATTTGTGATTTAGAAAATAGACTCTTCCCTTGTCGGAACCGGAAGCGGACGAACCACCACCACAGCCCGCCAAACCAACCGCCAGCATGGCTACCGTGGTCATGACAGTCATACTTTTCACGATACCGCTGTGCATATTGCTCACGCTCCTTTGCGAATTCTCATGGACACTTGTAGTATGGCATCTATTGCAACCGTTGTCAAATATTAGCAAGATAATCAGCACTTCAAAATCAAAAGGACTTCTTGTTTAGCTGATATTGCAGCTATTTGCTTCTATCAAAAACAGAAACAACGTATGCATCAGTTCCATTACTTCTCTATTTTATTGCCTTCAATGGCAATCAGTCGGGGTTATTTTTATATTCAAGCCCCATTATTGTTCTATAGTTTCGGTAATGAGTCTTCATAGCTGATCAGATGCCTTATAATAATTGCATGGCACAATAAGTTGTTGCAACTCTCAATTGCAATCGTTGTCATCTCTATAGTATAGGTTATCTGTATACCACTTGCTGAAAGAGGAGGCCATAGGCGGCGAATAAAAGCAATACGGATCGGTATGTCTTTTCGATCGATCCGATAGAGACATCCATCCAATAAACGTACAGGTTGGCAGTGCAGCCGGCATGAGACTAGGCATATCGGTGGGGCCACTTACCTGTTGCCGCAGCACAATGTCACAGGAGGAGCATTATGCAGCAGATGCAGAAACAGGACGACTGGTGGAAACAAGCGGTCGTCTATCAAATTTATCCACGTAGCTTCAAAGACTCGAACAAAGACGGGATTGGCGACATCGCTGGAATTACGAGTAAAATAAGCTATCTGGATTACCTAGGAGTCGATGCCATCTGGCTTTCACCCTTCTATCCTTCTGAACTGGTCGACGGTGGCTATGATGTCATTGACTACCGCAATGTCGACCCGCGTCTAGGAACTATGGCGGATTTCGATACCATGACAGCAACAGCTCACTCACATGGGATCAAAGTCATTGTTGACATTGTGCCCAACCATACATCGGATCATCACCCTTGGTTTCAGGAGGCTCTTGCCTCACCAAAAGGGTCTGAGGCCCGTAACCGGTATATATTCCGTGACGGCAGAGGTCCTGATGGTTCCATTCCTCCCACTGACTGGATATCAGAATTCGGTGGCTCTGCATGGAAACAAGTTGAAGACGGCCAATGGTATCTGCACATATTTGCTTCCGAACAACCCGACTTAAACTGGAAGAATGCGGATGTGCGCGAAGACTTCAAGCGCACGCTTCGCTTCTGGTCCAATCATGGAACCGATGGGTTCCGCATCGATGTCGCACATGGCCTGGCCAAAGACGTATTAAACCGGCCTTTGGAAGAGCTAAACCAATGGACCCTGCAAAACAAAGATAATCCAGATGGGAGTAATCCTCTCTGGGATCGTCCGGAGGTTCATGACATCTACCGCGAGTGGAGAAAGGTATTTGATGAATATACACCGGCTCGGTTTGCGGTTGGAGAAGCTTGGGTCGAGCCGGATCACCAATACCGTTACGCCTCCAAGAATGAATTAGGACAGGTATTCAATTTCGAATTTGCCAAGGCCAATTGGGATTCCTCAGAAATTCGGAATGCGATTGAGGATGGTCTCCAAACAGCCGAACGCTCCCGCTCAACGGCTACATGGGTAATGAGCAACCACGATCTGGTTCGACATGCCAGCCGTTATGCGTTGCCGCAGATCCACTCCCGAACACAGCATCAATTAGCTAAGGACTGGGTGCTACGAAACGGCGAGTCCTATGAAGAAAACCGCGTGCTGGGTACACAGAGGGCAAGGGCCGCTATCCTACTTGAAATGGGCTTGCCCGGGTCTATATACATTTATCAAGGGGAGGAATTAGGTCTCTTTGAGGTGGCAGACATTCCATGGGAGCGCTTAGAGGATCCGACAGCCGTACGTTCGAAAGGACCTTTAAAAGAAAAGGGACGTGACGGCTGCCGTGTCCCCTTGCCTTGGGATGACCATGACTCCCCTGAGCCAGCATCATGGAATCAGAAATTCGGGCAGAACGGAACCTTCGGATTCTCCACATGCAAATCCGGGCAATTCGTAAAGCCTCACCTGCCCCAACCCATGTGGTTCGCAAGGTTCTGCGTTAATCGCGAAGAGTCAGATCCATCATCCATGTTGAGTCTCTACAGACAGGCCATAGCTAAACGTGCACGATTGTTGACAGAGATGCCTAATACATCTCTGACCTGGCTGACGGACTATGACGATCCGAAAGTGATTGCATACACCCGATCATGCAGCAGCGGAAATGGCAAACTAGCAGTCATCACCAATTTCGGCGAACGCCCCATTCCTTTACCTGCCGGTAGCGTAGTTCTTGCTTCAGTAGAAATCGTAGACAACCTTCTTCCTCGAGATGCCACTGCATGGATATTATTAGAGTGAACATTTACGACCGATCCCCGCATTAGAAGGAGAGCTCGGCCTGCGAGCGCTGGGAACAACTGAAAGGCGGCAACCCTGTGAATGCGACAATTCAGGATGTTGCCGCCTCGGCACATGTATCGGTTTCCACAGTCTCACGAGCTTTCAACAACCCTTCATTGGTATCCGACAAGACAAGGGCACGGGTACTTGAGGCAGCGCGCCGACTGAACTTCTCCATCATGAGATCAGCGACTGTACTGAAATCAGGACAGTCGCTACGTATCGCATTACTGATTAACAGCCCTATCCAGTCCTGGTTCAATTCTTCAATCTTGGAAGGGCTGAACACAATCTTTAACCCGGCTGGCTATGACATTGCTATACGTCGAATTCTGACCCTTCAAGAACGACAAAACTTCTTCCGTGATCTCCCTATCAGGCGCAACGCTGATGCAGTCATCGTAACCTCGTTTGACATAGACAAGGACGAAGTTGAACGACTTCATTCAGTAGATGTTCCTCTTGTCGGCATCAATTCATCATTATCGGAGCTGTTCGACGCGGCAGTCAATATTGATGACGTGCAAGGAGGCATGCTACTGGCACGTCATCTCCTGTCATTGGGGCACCGAAATATTGTCTTCATCATTACGGAGATGTATGCTTCGGTACTTCATTTCAGTGCGCAAAAGCGCGTTAATGCCTTTCTCGATACCTGCCGAGCCAATGGAGTGGAACCCACCATTATCAAGGTTGCAGACAGCCATGACCAGATAGATGATGCTTTAACGCAAATATTCAGCCTTTCATCCCTTCCCACTGCTATAGCCTGCCAAGAGGATGGCATAGCCGTGCCCTTAATGTTTGAATTGCAGAAGAGCGGCATTGAGGTACCTGTCACGGTCTCGGTGACAGGTTTCGATGACAGCCTGTACGCTCATGAAGTCGGATTGACTACAATCCATCAGGATCCCATACGACTTGGAGAGATTGCCGCCAAGAAAGCTTTAGACCTTATTGCGGGCAAGAAAATAACTGACCCTTGCGAAACAGTACCTGCGAGGCTAATTCTACGCAACAGTACATCCCGTCCAAGGCATGAGGCCGAAAGCCTCACATCTGGACGACAACCATAACGCACCATGAATTACTGCTCGACCAGGCTGATGTATCCCGTTCAGACTCAATCGAAATCGTCAAACCCACTAAGAGACAATTCGATATTCAGCCCAATCACACGTTCCACTGCCTGAGCACACGCTTGCCCTGGTAGATGCCAAGAACACCGTAATGCGCCGTATTCATCCTGAACAGCTGGGCCTTATGGGGATCCAAGTCAAGCCACTGCGTCGTCAGAACGCGCAGGATGTGGGCGTGCGCCACCAGGAGCACGTGCCGCCCCGAACACACCAGAGGCTCGAGCCATTCGACGATCCCACGCGCACGGGCAGCTACCTGATCCAGACTTTCGCCCTGAGTCACATGCACGGAAACGGGGCTGCCCGAAGGCAGATCGACCAGCCGGTCGCCAGCCAGCTCATCGATGCCCAAAGCATGCGGACCATCGCTCCACAGTTTCCAGTCATGGCCAAGGCTGGCCACCACGTCTTGAGGACGGTGCCCCTCGGCCGGACCGTAATCCCACTCCAAGATCTCATCCAACGGCGCCGAATCGGGAAAACCGGCCAGCTCGGCCGTCTGCCTGGCTCGTTGCAGGGGGCTGGAAAAAATGCAGTCAGGGTCAAATCCACTGGGGAAGGCCTTAGCCAGCCTTTGACCCGCCTCTTTGGCCTGTTCACGCCCTTGGTCAGTCAGGGGGATGTCAGTGCGCCCCGTATATTGCCCGGTTTCGCTCCAAACTGTCTGACCATGCCGCAGCAGCACAGCGTAGCCTTCGCTCTCGGTCGAGGCATCTTTGCCCGACATATTCTTCGCAATGTCCATGAATGGCAGTTTAACCCCAGGTGCGGTCACGCCCCAGGCACCATGCATGTGAGATAATGAACCTATGACGGACTCAGGACGGGAACCTGGCAGAATGGCCGACCAAGTGGTCGGCATGCTTCATCAGGTGGATGACAAGGTGAATGACATGCGCAACTCGATCGAATCTGACCCGGAATCGCTGACAGACAAGCTGGTCAAGTTTGCGCTTCCCAGCATCGCCGCACTGCTGGCTGGCAAGCTCTTCCAGGCCTTCTGGAGCGGACTGATCCGCAAGCGCAACGGAGGCGTAGACAGCCCCGAAGAGGATCAGGAGAGCGCTACTTCCGGTCTTCTCTTCAGCGTTCTGTCGGCAGCCGTTATCGCCTTGGTCTCAGGTCTGTCCGAGCGGGGTTCCCAGGCTCTGATCGACCGTCGTCACCAGCGCTGAAACCAAGGGACGCTGACTGATAACCAGACCGGTCCAGATAACGCTGATTGCGTGATTTTGACGACAAGGTCTTGCATTGGCAGGCGTTGACGGCCAGAATGTCAAAATGACCTTATCAAATTCACAGAAAACCCCGGCCGCGAATCCGGCCGACAATCCCACCATACGGACCTTGCTTGAACGACGCTCCATCCGCGGATTCACTGACGAACCGGTAGACGACCAGATTGTCGCCTTGCTGGAGCAGGCGGCCCAGCATGCAGCGACTAGCCGGTATTTCCATGAATGGTCGGCCATCAGGGTCACGGATCATGATGAGGCGCTGGCTATCGCGGATATGGCCCATCAACGCTACGTAGCCGAAGCCCCGTTGCTCTACATCTTCCTCGCCGACCAGCGCCGCAATGCTGATTTGGTCCGACGATTCGCCGAAGATCTGGACCCGGATACCACCCTGCTCAATTCCGGTTATGTCTTCCTGCAGTCGCAGAACGATGCGGTTCTGGCCCTGCACGCCATGGAGACCGCAGCCAACGCCCTGGGCCTGGGCGGAGTCATTCTGGGCAGCGTCATCAATGATACGAACAGACTGATCGATCTGCTCAAGTTACCCAAGCTGGTCTATCCGGTGCTGGGTCTTGCCATCGGCCATCCGGCCCAGGATCCGGATCCCAAGCCCAGGATGCCTCGTCAGGCGCAAATCTTTACCAACACTTATCAGCGGGCCGACAATGATGCAGACATGAAGGACGCCTTGGCTGACTTCGATCAGACGGTCACCCGCTATTATCGCGACATCCGGCACATGGACGACCCCCATCGTTCCTTCAGTGCCATGATGACTGACAATGTCCGCAACCCTGCCTCCGGCCACGAACCCATGCTGGATTCGATCCGCCGACAGGGCTTTGACCCAGCCTGCTAGGCAACGAAGTCCCTGCTGGCCAGACAACTGTAAGGCTCACCTGAGAAGTTCACCAGCCCAGTTCGCCGGCCTTAGGTGGACAGACAAAACCCAATCGGCCCCAAGCAGTGAGATCAGCGGAATCCGATCTTGCTGCCTGGGGCCGTATGGATCACCTCGGCGATCACCAAGAATGCCAAGTCGAATGCTGGGGCTGTAGAGGCAATGACTGCCCCTACCGACGACGAGGTTTATACCCACGTTTGCGGCTGTGCGGTTTCGAAGCTCGCGAGCCCATCCTCATGCGCTGGTAGGAACCCGGCTCATGGCTGGTCAGATGCCAGCTTCCGCAGTAATCGCAACGGTAGACCCATAGAAGAACATCGCGTTCGACCATGCTGCGGTCGGCGGCCTGCTGGGCTTTGGCCCGATCATGATACATGATCTTGGACGTAGCAGCGCAACGTCGTGGGGTGAAATAATGCATGACAGCGTACGACTACCTCGAAACCGATCTGACTATCCTTCTGCGCACTTTTGCACTCATGGCGCCCAATGCCCGATCAAGCAGGCCCTGTCAGATGACGCACCCAGATGACGCAAGATCAGACTGGCAGGGCGCAATCCTTCATATCCCGAAGCAGTTGAAGCCGGGCGGACGCGAGCGACCCTAGAGCACGGATCAGGGCAGGTCGTGACCGGCGCTGAGGTAGAGGTCATACCATTCCTGGGCGGTCAGATCCACATCCGCACCAGCGGCCATCTGCGTGATGCGCCCGGGGTTCATAGATCCCAGAAGCACCTGTATGCCGGCGGGATGACGCAGAATCCAGGCCACAGCAATAGCGCTCTTGGCTACCCCATGCTGCTTGGCCAGTTTGTCCAGCTCAGCATTAAGTTCGGGATAGCGGGGATTGTCCAGGAAGACCCCGTCGAAGTACCCGGTCTGGAAGGGGCTCCAAGCCTGAATGGTCATGGACTTCAGCCGCGAATAGGCCAGAAGACCGCCATCATGGTCCAGGCTGGGATCGTCACCCATATTGACATGAATCTCCTGGTCGACCATGCCGGTGTGCCCCAGGCCGAACTGCAGCTGGTTGACCTCCAGGCGCTGGCTTACCGCGCTCTGCAGCAGCTCCACCTGCATGGGGTTGACGTTGCTGACGCCGAAGTGCCGAACCTTTCCACTGGTCTGCAGTTCATTGAAAGCCTCGGCCAAACCGTCCAAGTCAACCAGGGTGTCGGGGCGATGCAGCAGCACGAAGTCGACATGGTCGGTCTGCAGGTTGACCAGCTCCTCATCCAGGGCCTTCAGCAGATGATCCTTCGAGAAGTCATAGCGGGTGATCTGGTCGCTGTCCGGGTTGCGGAAGATGCCGAACTTGGTCTGGATGCCCACACTGTCCCGGTCGACGCTCAGATCCTTCAGAGCCTGTCCCAGGGCCCGGCTGCTGGCCCCTGCATGGTAGCAGTCTGCTGTGTCGAAGAAGTCCACGCCCGCATTCATGGCCGTCTCCACAATGGTCCGCGCTTCCTCGCGGCTCTTCTGATCGATCCGCATGACCCCCAGGGCCACACGGGAGGCCCGGAATCCTGACCGTCCTAAATTCATGTATCGCACAATGTCCTCCTCGCAATTGACGTCTAGGCTCGAGTCTACCCGCCCCAGCCACCTCTCAGCCTTGTACGATTACTCCAGCAGGTTACGACGCAGAGCCTCCACCTGGTCTGGCCCGAACCCTAGGGCCTGCCGCGCATAGGCAAAGACGTCCCCGTAGGCCTTGATCATGGTCTGCTGGGCCTGAGCCAGGTATTCTTTCTTGACGCAGAGCGCAATCTGCAGGGCAGCCAACGAATCTTGGCCAAAGCCTTTGGCGCGGAATTGGTCCAGCAATTGATTGTTGGCCGCCACCCTCTCTTGGTTGGTCTTCAGATAGTCCGCGAATACCTGATCATCGTCCACTTCCAGCAGCCAGAGCACCAGGGCCGCGGCGAACCCTGTCCGGTCCTTGCCGGCAAAGCAGTGAAAAAGAGTGGCCCCCTGAGTGTTGTCCATGACGATGCGCAGGAACTTCCCATACTCCTGCTGGGCCGCAGGACTCATGACCAGGTCATGGTAGACATCCAACATGTGGCCGTTGACCTGATCCGCTAAACCCAGCGAGGCGAAATCGTCCAAGCTGGCGCCGCCGGTGCCACTCTGCTCCAGCAGATCGATGTTGGTAAAGGTCACGCCATCGATCCTGTCGTCCGGACTTTCCTGTCTCTCAAAGGGCCGTCGGAAATCCACAACCTGTGTCACCCGGTAGCGGTCGACCAGTTCCCTCTTCGTATCTTCGTCCAGACCCACCAGCTGTCCTGATCGGATGAACTTGTGGGGACGGACCCGGCGGCCGTGGATGGTCCGCATGCCTCCCAGATCCCGAAAATTGGTGATGTTCATCAACGACCTCCTTAGGTTGCGCCCAGTCCCACGCCCACCCCACCTTCATAAAGGTCACTGGGACGCAGTGCACCCAGCGCGCAATCACCAGCAAGAGACAACAGGCAATGCAACCAAGGTATCATTCCTGTTGCTGTGCAGACACGCGATGTCTATAGGTGGGCTTCGCGCTTGTGGAATTGGTTGGTTCTGTTACTGCTGTGCGGTCAGGGCCTGTTTGATGGGCGTGCTGCCTCCGATGATGTTGTAGATCCTGCCTGTGGTCTGCTCCAGGTCGACACAGTCGGCCAGACATTGTGCCACATCGGCGATCGGTATGGGCCCAGGGCCGTCCGGCTCAACTTGGATGGCTCCTGTGCCGTCCTGCTCGGTCAGGCTGCCTGGCTCGATGATGGTGTAGTCCAGCCCGGAGCCGATCAGGTATTGGTCGGCCATGTTCTTGGTCACGTAATAGTCGGCGAGGGCGTCGATGGCAGGTTTGACCTGGGGCTGCTCCCAGCGCAGCCAGTCGGCTGCATACATGGCTCCCAGCATGACATACCTGGTGATGCCGACCGTTTTGGCCGCTTCTATGGTCTTCATGGCCCCCAAGGCGTCGATCTGGTTGATGTCCTTGCCACGCGATCCTGCGGTGAAGACAACGGCATCAGCATGTGCTTTGCGGAATGCGTCGGTTACCTGGGAGAGCGGGTCATGCAGATCCAAGGTCAGGGGCTCCACCTGCTGGCTGGCGGTAATCTTCGAGGCTCCTCGCGCGCAGGCGACCACTTCGTGGCCGGCTTTGACCAGGTCCTCGCAGGTCAATGCGCCTACTCTGCCCGTGGCTCCTACAAGAATGATTCTTTTGCTCATGCTCATCCGCTTTCTTCATATCCGTATTTGTGCGCCTGATTCGGCTGCCTTTCATTCTAGATGTCCGGACCAGAAACGACAGGCGGCAAAGTGGGCGACGGTTTTGACATCAGTGCTCGCTAAGTTCAAATAACAGACTGCGCAAGTAAAAGGCGACCTTTGGTATTCAGCCCAACGGTGTTTGATTGTTTCCCGCACGGCTTTGTGCAGGAAGACAGGGACGGCCAAGTGTTGGTCTGTTGTGGATATGGAAAAGGGAGGCGTCCTCAGGAATGTTCTCCTGAGGATGCCTCCCTTATGCAAATGTTGTGGCGGCGGTGTGCTACTCTCCCACACTCTTCCGGGTGCAGTACCATTGCCGTGCTGGGTCTTAGCTTCCGGGTTCGGAATGGGACCGGGCGTCTCCCCCAGGCCATGACCGCCGCGAATCTTCAATTCTTCCGACCCTGAAGGGTCGGGGTGTTCTGGCGGCTTGGGGACCGGATGGTGGACGCGTGTTCCGTGGTGCTTCGATCGCCTGTGCGTGTTCGTGTTCATTGCCGCAGGCATGTTTCGCAGTCGGGTTGATGCCGCCGCCCCTCCAGGGGGCGGGTTGGTGTGTTGTCTTCGACCATTAGTGCCGGTCGGCTGCGCCCCTTGCGGGGTGTCCACGTCCGGTCTATCGACCATGTGTTCTGCATGGGGTCTTCAGAAGCCCGAAGGCTTCATGGAATCCTTATCTTGGAGGGGGCTTCCCGCTTAGATGCTTTCAGCGGTTATCCCATCCGAACGTAGCCAACCGGCCGTGCCGCTGGCGCGACAACCGGCATACCAGAGGTTCGTCCACCCAGGTCCTCTCGTACTATGGGCAGGGCTCCTCAAGATTCCAACGAGCGCAGAGGATAGAGACCAAACTGTCTCACGACGTTCTGAACCCAGCTCGCGTGCCGCTTTAATCGGCGAACGGCCGAACCCTTGGGACCTGCTCCAGCCCCAGGATGCGACGAGCCGACATCGAGGTGCCAAACCATCCCGTCGATATGGACTCTTGGGGATGATCAGCCTGTTATCCCCGGGGTACCTTTTATCCGTTGAGCGATGCCGCGTCCGTACGCCGGCACCGGATCACTATCTCCGACTTTCGTCCCTGCTCGACCCGTCGGTCTCGCAGTCAAGCTCCCTTGTGCGATTGCACTCGACACCCGATTGCCAACCGGGCTGAGGGAACCCTTGGGCGCCTCCGTTACTCTTTGGGAGGCAACCGCCCCAGTTAAACTACCCGCCAGGCACTGTCCCTGGCCGGGATGACCGGCCGAGGTTAGAGGCCAGATGAGGACAGAGCGGTATTTCACATTACGGCTCCACGGATGCTGGCGCACCCGCTTCGAAGCCTCCCGCCTATGCTACACAGTCCGCACCTAACGCCAATACCAAGGTATAGTAAAGGTCCCGGGGTCTTTTCGTCCTTCTGCGCTTAACGAGCATCTTTACTCGTACTGCAATTTCGCCGAGCTCCTGGTCGAGACAGTGGGGAAGTCGTTACGCCATTCGTGCAGGTCGGAACTTACCCGACAAGGAATTTCGCTACCTTAGGATGGTTATAGTTACCACCGCCGTTTACCGGGGCTTGAATTCACCGCTGCCCCCTCCGAAGAGGGATGACGGATCCTCTTAACCTTCCGGCACCGGGCAGGCGTCAGTGCATATACAGCGACTTACGTCTTCGCATGCACCTGTGTTTTTAGTAAACAGTCGCTACCCCCTGGTCTGTGCCGCCCCCACCGGCTCCGCGCGCAAGGCGCCTCACCGGCAGGGGCCTCCCTTATACCGAAGGCACGGGAGTGATTTGCCGAGTTCCTTGACCAGGATTCGCTCGATCGCTTTGGTATACTCTACCTGACCACCAGTGTCGGTTTAGGGTACGGGCGGCGCCACTCCTCACGCCGAAGCTTTTCTCGACGGAACGGCACACCGGATTCGGGGCACAAGACCCCCCATCATCACACCTCGCGCTCATGCCGGGCGGATTTGCCTGCCCGACGCGCCGCATGCTTGACCACGGACAACCACCACCGCGGCCCGGCTCCCGTTCCGTGTCACTCCCGCGCTACCCGCCACGCATCCACACGCCGGTCCCATGCCATCGGACGGTCCGAAGACCATCACCCGACACGGGTAAGGGCACGCTTCCACGTCTTGGATTGGACGGCTTGACGCCGGTAGGAGAATATCGACTCCTTCATCCATTCGACTACGCCTGTCGGCCTCGCCTTAGGACCCGACTCACCCGGGGACGACGAACGTGGCCCCGGAACCCTTGGTCATCCAGCGGGCGGGATTCTCACCCGCCTCTCGCTACTCATGTCTGCATTCTCACTTCCACGCGGTCCACGGCCGGCTCACGCCGCCGCTTCGCCCCACGCGGAACGCTCTCCTACCCAGCACAGCAAACTGCGCTGCCGCGTCTTCGGTGGCGTGCTTGAGCCCCGCTACATTATCGGCGCGGAACCACTAGACCAGTGAGCTGTTACGCACTCTTTCAAGGATGGCTGCTTCTGAGCCAACCTCCTGGCTGTCTATGCGACTCCACATCCTTTCCCACTTAGCACGCGCTTAGGGACCTTAGACGACGATCTGGGCTGTCTCCCTCTCGACGACGGAGCTTATCCCCCGCCGACTCACTGCCGCGATACACCTCGCACGTATTCGGAGTTTGGCTGCTGTCGGTACCCGATACGGGCCCTCAAGCATCCAGTAGCTCTACCCCATGGAGGCACTCACGCGACGCTGCACCGAAATGCATTTCGGAGAGAACCAGCTATCACGGAATTTGATTGGCCTTTCACCCCTAGCCCCAGGTCATCGGCCCGGTTTTCAACCCAGGTCCGTTCGGTCCTCCACGCGGTCTTACCCGCGCTTCAACCTGCCCAGGGCTAGATCATCCCGCTTCGGGTCCAGGACACGCGACTGGAACGCCCTTATCGGACTCGCTTTCGCTACGGCTGCCCCACACGGGTTAGCCTCGCCACGCACCACTGACTCGCAGACTCATTTTTCGATAGGCACGCCGTCACCCCGAAAGGCTCCGACGGATTGTAGGCACACGGTTTCAGAAACTGTTTCACTCCCCTCCCGGGGTGCTTTTCACCTTTCCCTCACGGTACTCGTACGCTATCGGTCAGACAGGAATATTCAGGCTTACCCCACGGTCGGGGCCGATTCACACGGGATTCCACGAGTCCCGCGCTACTTGGGAACAAGAACCGGCAGGCGGCGCGCCTTCGGCTACGGGGCCATCACCCTCTACGGCCGGGAATTCAATCCCGTTCGCCTCACACGCCGCTTTATCACTGCCGCCGGGCCCGTCGGAGCCCGGACGCCAAGTCCCACAACACCCATGCCGCAACCCCCGACGGGTCTCACACGGCACCGGTTTGGCCATCATCCGCTTTCGCTCGCCACTACTCACGGAATATCCTTTCCTGCAGGTACTGAGATGTTTCACTTCCCTGCGTACCCCCCGCACGAATGCGGTGCCGGCCCATAACAGCCGGCGGGTTACCCCATTCGGACACCCTCGGATCAAAGCCCTGTCGGCGGCTCCCCGAGGCCTATCGCGGCCCCACGCGTCCTTCATCGGTCCTGTCTGCCAAGGCATCCACCATGCGCCCTTGCCGACAACACGACCACAGGCCATGCCACGACAACAACAACTGCGAACTGCCAGACGACAAATCATCACACTAAACGATCACAAAACGATCGACCCGAACCCACTCAAAAAATAGGCTCGGACGAAACAATACAGCAGACAGCCAGCCGGAAAAGCCGGCCATCCGCTCGCGTCCACTATCCAGTTCTCAAGCCACCAGCGCGCCGCCAGCACCCGACACAGGGCACAAACCCCACACAGGAACCGACGGGCGGCAGGAACACCACCCACAAGGGTGGCGGTCCGGGAACCCAACAGCGCATCCATGCCACAGCCTTCAGACCGTTCCACGCCAGCACGCCCACGCCAGCCAGCCACACGGCCGGCCCGCAGGCACGACCCCCACGCAGACGCGCAGAGGAATTTCCATAATCTCCGTAGAAAGGAGGTGATCCAGCCGCACCTTCCGGTACGGCTACCTTGTTACGACTTAGTCCCAATCGCGGACCTCACCTTAGACGGCTCCCCCCCTTGCGGGTTGGGCCACCGGCTTCGGGTGCTGCCCACTTTCATGACTTGACGGGCGGTGTGTACAAGGCCCGGGAACGCATTCACCGCGGCGTTGCTGATCCGCGATTACTAGCGACTCCGCCTTCACGGAGCCGGGTTGCAGGCTCCGATCCGAACTGAGACCGGTTTTCAGGGATCCGCTCCATGTCACCATGTCGCATCCCGCTGTACCGGCCATTGTAGCATGCGTGAAGCCCTGGACGTAAGGGGCATGATGATCTGACGTCATCCCCACCTTCCTCCGG
>SKEB01000348.1_pt1 | contig 45558 bp, 44 predicted proteins | sample 4826561 | NCBI WGS metagenome assembly SKEB01 (sample SAMN11008820, study PRJNA524170) | human gut metagenome | biome: Human fecal sample; material: Feces; isolation source: fecal sample from pouch patient p17 | host: Homo sapiens | place: Israel: Tel-Aviv | collected 2016-03-29
ATTATAAGCTAATTGATTTTATGTTCCAGAACCCACATTTACGACTCACGGATTATGCAGATAGCCAATTTACGAGTATATCAACCGTTTCTCGATACGCTAAATTATTAAAACAGTACTTCAGTCGTTACCGGTTAGATTTTTTGCCATATCGATTGGATTTAAAAGGTAGCGAAGTAAATATTCGTAGCTTTTATTATTACTTTTATTGGAATTCTACTAGAGAAATAACGAATAGCTGGCCTTTTAAAGCGGATTTAAAGGAAATTAAAGCGTACATTACTAATTTTGAGGAAATATATGGAATTGAATTAGAGCCTCTACAATGGAAAACTTTTGCTTATTGGATGGCAATTACTTTGGAGCGTAGTTCACACGCACCGGTTCAAATTGAATTAGCAAAGAAAAAAGTGGTCGATAACGATCCTAGTTTTGCTTTGATGAGGAAGTGGCACTTAATTGGAAAACTCCCCTTAAAAGAGTCGGAGCTATATTTTTTATATCAAGTTATTTATAGTTTCGGGATTATTGATGGAAATTCAAATTATGAAAATAGCTACGCATTAGCGCATCAAAAAAGTCAAACGGCGTCCTATCAGGCAGTAGTAAATTTAGCGAAGGTAGTAAAAGAGTATTTTAATTTTCAGCTGGCAACCACCGATTTGGAGTTGGTCTTTAATTTTATAGCTTTTCATGAAAGAAGTGCCTTCTTTTTTGGTAATACAGATGTTTTTTTAACCGTTCTTACATTACGGAACTAGAGGCGGAACGTCCACGTGAGTGCCAGATTATGAATAATTTTCATCAAGAACTACTCAAAAATGCTAGTGAATCAGTTGAAAAGCTATTATCAAACTGGCAACAATTATTTTTGAATTATTATTTTGTTCTAGACTATTACGGTCTGTTCGTGAAGCAAGCTGTCCCTATTAAAATTCTAGTGAAAGACGATGTACACCATACCCATCGCTTATGGCTAATGAATAAGATCAGGGCTTATTTCGGTCATTCCTTTACCTTTGAGTTTTTTGATTACAAAACTCCCGTTTCGCAAGTAGATTTAGTGATTTCTAATTTTTACGTTAACACTGGAGATACGCCGCTTATTCTGATGAAAGTACTTCCTACCGAACGTAATTGGCGACAGCTAGGAGGAATGCTATATCAATTGTCAAGGTAATTAATACGGGCTACGTTGGGTCATTCCAACTTTGAAGCGTGTATACAAACGGCCGGGAAATTACTATTAATTCAAGTCTAAGAAGGCCTCTTTCCAAGATTCAGTTGGAGAGGGGTCTTTTGTTATTACTGAACCTTAAATTTTTTTAAAATAGAGAAAAAAGGTGAACTAGTAACTGAAAAAAAGACGTGCGAGAATTACTGTAACTTATATATTTTAAGGAGGAATCTTAATGAGAAAAAAGGTGATCATAACACTTGCATTAGGCATATTGGCTTTAAATTCAACTACAGTAATGGCTTCGCAAATTTCTGAAGCAACTAATAAAACGGACGTAACTTTAACGGCAGGTTCTGGTGAAGACGTACACCCAGTTGTTCCAGATGATACGCACGATGATGATTCTGGTACAGGAGACATGGGAGCGTTATCGATTCCTTACGCGTCTAACATAACCTTTGGTCAACAAGAAATTAAGCAGGAAGACACGGATTACTACGCTTTAAATCAAAAACCCCATGTCCAGGTTAACGACACCCGGGGCGGTGCAAAAGGTTGGACGCTAGGAGTCGCGATTTCGCCTTTTGTGGGCGCGAACGGTAAGGAATTAGTCGGTGCAAAAATGTCCCTATCTAATGGAAAAGTGGCCACCAAGAACAATGAATCACCCAAACCTGAGATTGTACAAAATTCTTTTGAACTAAATAAGGAATATCAAGAAGTGATGACTGCAAAAGAAGGGCAAGGCGCAGGAGCGTTTGCGGCCGTTTTTGCAGGTCAAGATGGTAAAAATGAGAACGTTAAATTACATGTGCCGCGCGCGGGAGTTGAAGCGCAAAGCTATACAGCTGATTTGACTTGGGTGTTGACCGATGCGCCAGTTTAAATCACCATTCATTCAAAAAGGAACGTCGTGGATAAAATTACTTGGATTGGTTTGTTTTTTTACTATTTTGGTTAGCCATACTAACACTCGAGCTAGTACGACCAAAAATAACCAAGTGTCGTTCGACGCAGAGGCTATTTTGCCAAAAAATCAGCAATCTAAAGCTAGCTATTTTGATTTACGAGTTCGGGCAGGCTCTTCTGAAAAATTAACTATCAAATTACGAAACATAACCAATCAAAAGCAACGAATAATTATTGAAACTAATAATGCAATTACTAACCAGAATGGGGCGATTGACTATTCTAAATCAAAGGCGCAGTTGCTAGGGACTCCTTCGTTTAAAGCAATGGTTTCAGGACCGCATTCCGTCATCTTAAAACCAAAAGAAGTTCGCAAAGTTGAATTTCCTTTGAAAATTCCTACAAAGGGGTTTAAAGGAACTGTTTTAGGTGGATTTTATTGTTACTCCAAGCCGTTAAAAAATTCCCCCAAAGAGCAAGGAGTAAGTTTGTTAAATAATTTTGCTTACACAATTGGTGCAAAATTAGAATGTACAAATGAAGTGATTCATCCGAAGTTAACTTTAAAAAAAGTTTTTCCGGGGCTAGCTAATGGATACTTGACCGTTTTTGCAACCTTGGAAAACCCCCAACCGGTGCTGCTGAGTAGATTAGATATGCGGGCCACCGTAACTAAAAAAGGACAATCTGCCGTATTAAAACAGGTTACCAAAAAAATATCGATCGCTCCCCGGACTCGTTTTCGCTTGCCGATTGATTGGGATAATGAGCCTTTGAAAAGTGGTAGATACGTTTTAACAATTCATTTAAAGAGTCCTGCTGGAGAAAAATGGCTACTAAAAAAAGAATTTTCGATTAAAGGAGATGCTGAGAAACTAAATAAAAGCGCGGTTGAAGTTAAGAAGCCGGCAGATAATAGCTTAATTTATCTAATGATGGACTTTTTGGTAATGGTAATCTTAATTTTAGGCGTTTATATTTATCGATTGAAGCACAAAAATAAAAAAACGGAGAAGTAAAATGAAATTTTGGGGTGGATTAATTTTATTAGCATTGTTAGTCAACGTAAATCCGGATGTACTCGCGAGTGACCGAGTTAATACCGAAGCTGGAATTACCTTTTATCAGGAAAATAATGCTAACCAGGTGGTGCCCATGAAGAAAGTTTCTTTATCGAAACAAGATTCTCCCAAAAAGCCTCAATCCCCAGTAAACAGTGACTATGTTCGATGTTTACCGCAAACTAATGAAAGCACCTCTTGGGGGCTATTTTTAATAGGACTAATTGTGGTCAGTTACGTTTTGGTCAGACGTTGGTATAAAAAGTTTTATGAATAAGGGGCCGACTGATGAAAAAAGTTAAAGGATTGATATTGGTAACTTTTCTAATGAGTTTGTGGTGGCTAGCTCCTGGTGTAAAAGCCAGTTTGAGACCACTACCTAATTTGGATGGTTTTAAATGGGCTAACCAAGCAGTTACTCCCGCTGAAAACACCTTCATTATGCATAGTGGAGCCCATACAGAAGTAACCCCTTTGAAAGGAGATGCGACCGCTAATCGTTTAGCGGTTGATCAAAAGACTAATGAAAGTCAAGCATTGATAAAAAATGTAGGGTTTTATAAGGGAAACACGGTTAATTTACTAGTAACTTTAAAACGAAGTAAAAGTAACTTGAAAGGAGGTACGTTGAGCTTTTCTAAAACATATTTTTTAGGGATAGATGTTGCTGATGAAGTAGTGGTTACCTATAAATTTGTCGACGAGCACGAGAAGCCCTTGGCAGTCAAGACGGCGTTTAATTATTACGGACTTAATACTAATAAATTTATTGGGTACAAAGATCCTGGTGGAGTGATTGAAGCGGTATATGCAAATAATCCCACAAATATTATGTATGACAACGAAAATCAGGATGGGGCACAATGGTTATATTTAAAAAACCTTACTGCGGGGATTCCGTGGCGGGACCCCCGACAAAGTTTTGAAGTTGTTACTAAGTCGATTTCTGAAGTTAATTTCATAGTGCATAACAATGATAGCTCACCATCATCATTAGTGTATCAGACCGAATTTTTAGCAAAGCCTGAAACTCCCCCGGCCTACGCTGAAGACGCCTATTTTAAACTAGCAGACCGCGGCGGAGTCTATTTAGCTGCGCACCAAACTGTTTCTAGTGGAGACTCGGCTGTGGAAGTTAACTTTGGTGGGTTGCAGGAAATTGAGAAAAGCGGACAATATGAGATTGAGCAAACAACGGTAACTGATTTTGATGGGAAGGATGTATCTAACTACTTTAATTTTTACTATATTTATGATGCAAAGGGGAATAAAACAATTCGATTCAAGGCAAAAAAAAATACTGCCGATCAAATTTCTGATACCGTTTTACATTATAAGATTTATTTAAGGTGGTGTGGAAAACAAAATCATGTAAATCCCGCTAAAATAGTTAACGGAGAATTAGCTCTACCATTTGACGTAACTACAACTGTAAAAGGAAAGACTGTTGGTAAAAGTGGTGCTGTTACGACAATTAATTATATTGGCAAGATATCTACAATTTTTGTAAACGAAAAATACAAAGAAATCCGTTCCCCCATTGAAAAAAAGGGGATTTTAACGACACCTTTTGACATGTCCACAACGTACCCAGAAGTTTCAGGATATTTTCCAGTTAAAAATGATGCAAGTAAAGATACTGGTTACTTCATGCCTTACGACCAAACGGTGGTGCACCGCTACCGAAAAAAACAGCAGATGCATTTTGAATTAAAAGACAAGGATGATAATATTTACGTTTCCCGATTTACTAATAAAGGAAAGGTGGCCTTTTCCTTTGCGCAAGCAACAGCTGGAAAAATAACTCTGGTAGCCAGCTGTAAAGGAGAGCAGCAGGTCCTAAAGGAGTACACTAATGCACCTAAAAGAGTGACTGACGAGTTTATGTATTCATTTCCTAAGGCTTGGTTGGGCGAACAAGTGACATTTTATGTTGAAGACGCTAATCATCAACGGTCTAATAAGGAAGTTCGAACCATTAAGCAAGAACACGGTCCGCAAATGTCATTGCCCGAGCAAATTAATTTTAAAACACTTAACATTCCAGCCGAAACTACTACAGTTTCATTACCAAAAGAAGAATTTTTAAAGATTGCTGATCAAAGTAAGGTGGACCAGCGCTACTGGACCGTAAAGCTATGTGAACAACGGCCCTTGACCAGCAAAGAAAACTGGGTACTTTCGCAACGCTTACGGTTTGGAGAAGTGTCGATAAACAACGTAAGTCAAATTGTTTATCAAGGTAAGGGAAATGTCAGCTTAGATTTAAGTAAATATTTGCAAATTGAATTAAACCCACTGGATCGAGTGGGCGATTATCATGGTGAATTAAGGTGGACGTTAGAAGATGCTCCTGAATAAAAGAAAATCTATTAATCAATTTTTAACTTTGGGCCAATTCTTAAAGCGGATATTTACGACGAAGTATCGTGATACGAAGGTTAATTAAAAATCTGACTTTTTTCGTGTAAGTCTTATCAGATTACACTATAGATTTAGTTAATGTGTAGTGTGACTTTATAATTTCTAGTACAATTAAGGCACTCTTAGACGGAAACGGAGGATTTTTAATGAATCAAGAGCGAATCTTAATTTTAGTCAAACCGGACGGGGTTAATTTAGGGCACATTGGTGAAGTGATTACGCGGCTAGAGCGTAAGGGGTACGAAATTGATGCTCTTAAAGTTACCCGGGCAACTAAAAGCCAGTTACATCAGCACTATGCAAAATTAGTTGATAAACCATTCTTTAAGGAAATTGAAACATACATGTTGGAAGGCAAAATCGTGGCCATGATTGCTAGTGGTACTCGCGTGATTGAAGTTTTCCATCGGATGGCGGGGGCTACCAATCCGTCCGAAGCTGCCTTCGGAACGATTCGGGGAGATCTTGGTCGGGAATGGCCAGATGGACTACTTCGAAACGTTGTACACAGCTCTGATAGCGTTGAAAGTGCCGAACGAGAAATTAAAATTTGGTTCCCCGAATTAAGTTAATTTGATTATCTAGCTAAGGCATAGTTATAAGTATTTATGAATGAAAAATCTAGCTAACTAGTGGAATTATTTCCGGCTGGTTAACTAGATTTTTTGATTTAACTTACAAAATTGGTAAATTATAATTTAATGTAAACACACGACCTACGTGCAATATTTTTATAGTTCCTTGGTGAAAAAACAAACACCTTTTTACAACATAATAATATAAAAATCTGCTATCAGTACATAGATAAGTCTATCAAATAGCAGATTTTGTAGAATCAAATTTTATTAATAAGTAAACCGTAGCATTGAAGTTAATTAAATATTAGGATTTTTTATCAAGTTAAACGCACTTAGTACTTTGAAGTTTCATCATCAGTAATTAAGATACGTTGTGCAATTCCCTCACTCATTACCATGTCTGTTAGCATATTACCACGTAGCGCACCCAGAGCAGCGCTAGTCTTGAACTTACTGTGTACAATTCCTAGACGACGAGGTGTAGTCAAAATTTCATCAATTGTTATTCCAGTAGTCTTGTCATTTGTTTGCGTTAAAAAGTTTCCGTTAATATCATAAGGACGAGCATATAGCATTCCAGCGATGTCTTCGGCATTCACATACGGTAAAATTTTATTTTTGGCTGATTTCCAAGTACTAATCGAATTAAATGAGCTAATTGTCCCTAAACCGCAGAATAAAAAGTCCATTCTTCTAGCTGCAGCCAAAGTTGTCCGAATTGCGGGTTCCTCAGGTAAATGTTCTCTGATTGTATCATCCACAATATAAAGAGGAAGCGGCAAAGTAAGGTACTTAGCCTCGTAATGTGAAGCGGCACGTTCTACCATCCTTCTAGATCCAGCTTCAGAGTTGTATTTCATATTTTCACCAATGAATTGGGTGAAAGTTAAATCATCACGCAGAGTATTTTTGAAATGTTCAATAACCGAATAGACCGTACTACCCCAAGTCATTCCGACTATATGACTTTTCTCAATTAATATTTGAATCCTTTCCGCCGCACATTCCAAGACATTATTGTAGTCTTCATCTCCATTGTCGCTTTCTTTAACTACTGCAACAAAAGGTATATTAAAACGTTTTTTTAGCTCTTCTTCTAGCTGATAGTTTCTTTCAATAGGAGCGTTAATTTTGATGCTTACAATCCCAGATGTACGAGCTTCATCTAACGCTTTAGTAATTAAGTAGCGGCTCTCATCGTATTTTTTTGACAGTTCTGTAATTGAAAGATTTGACAAATAATAGTCGTGAGCGATTTGAGTTAATCTTTTTCTATTAGAGTAACTTTTTGGCATTACTGTATCTCCTTAGGTTTCATATCTATGTACAGTAAAAGTATAGCATTTTTTTATGCTTTCTTTTAAAAAATCAAAAACCTTTTACACGTTTTTTGCATATTTTTTAAATGTTTTTAAAAAATTAAAAAAATAATATAATATTTTAAAAAATGTAAAAAAGTGCTATTCTATAGATGCAAATAAAATGAAAAGGGTGGGACTTATGGATAAGCAAGAAATTATTGAATTACATAAGAAACAAACCGGTGTTTTAGAAGTTACGGCTGAATTGCCAGTTAGAAATTCAAATGAGCTCGGTAAGGCATATACGCCAGGAGTTGCTGAATTATCTAGAATTATTTATGACGATCCAAAACAAAAAGATGAGTTGACTATCAGTGGGAAACTTGTTGCAGTGGTGACAGATGGTTCAGCTGTTTTAGGGTTAGGAGATATAGGGCCATCAGCTGGTTTGCCGGTTGTAGAAGGGAAAGCACTTTTGTATAAAGAGTTATCAGGTGTTAATGCTATCCCATTAGCGCTAAGCCAAAGTTCCGTTCCTGAATTTGTGAAAACGGTTAAAAATATTAGCAAGAGTTTTGCAGGAATTCATTTAGAGGATATTAAAGCGCCACGTTGTTTTGAAATTGAAGAACAATTAAGCCAGCAACTAGATATTCCAGTCTATCATGACGACCAAGAAGGAACGGCGATTGTTGTTTTAGCTGGTTTGATTAATGCTGCTAAAGTTGTTAATAAGGAGCTTACAGACTTAAAAATTGTTATTAATGGAGCAGGAGCTTCGGGGTTAGCTACAGCTAAGTTACTTGCCACTGCGGGTCTTAAACATGTTACATTGGTTGATCAAAACGGCGTTATTCGGGATAAACGAACTAGCTTAAACCAGTATCAGCTAGATGTTGCTAAGCATTTTGAAGAAGTTAAACAAGGGACAGATTTAGCAGATGCACTAGTAAATCAAGATGTTTTCATTGGTTTATCAATTGGAGACATTGTTAATAAGCAGATGATTAAATCGATGGCTGACAAACCAATTATTTTTGCTTTGGCGAATCCCAGACCAGAAGTAGATCCAAAAGTTGCTAGAGAGGCTGGTGCAGCAGTAATTGCTACTGGTAGTTCAACATATCCAAATCAAGTTAATAATATTTTAGTTTTTCCAGGGCTTTTTAAGGGGCTGTTAGAAGAAAAGATCAAACATTTTAAACCTCAAATGGAAATGCAAATTGCAGAAGCTTTAGCGAATGTTATTAGTAATCCAACTGCTGAAAACATTGTTCCAGGTGTATTTGATAAAGCAGTAGTTGAAACCGTTGTCACAGCTGTTAAAAATAGCAAGTAATTCCAAAAATTGGAGGCCTATTATGGAAGAAAAAATGAGTTCACAAGGCATGTTAAAAAAACTCTTTTCGTTGCAAATTGGAATTATTCCAATGCCACTTTATATTTTGCTAATTGTAGCTTATGTGTTATTAACATGGGGTAACCAGATGCCAGACGATATGCTGGGCGCAATTGGAATTATGACTCTTTTCTCATTTATTTTGGAAGAGATTGGAAAACACATTCCAATCTTAAAGTCATTGGGTGGCAAGGTTTTGGTTGTTACCTTTTTACCATCATACTTAGTATATGAAAACTGGCTACCTAAAAGCACAGTTCATGTAGTTACGGATTTTATGAACAATAATAATTTTTTGGCATTCTTTATTGCCCTATTGATTGTTGGTAGTATCAGTGCCATGAATCGAAAGACCTTAATAAAGGCAAGCACTAGAATTATCGTTGTTTTATTGATTTGTGAGTTAGTTGGTCCTCTGCTTGGAATCGCGGTGGGGAGCTTGTTAGGCTTATCTATTTGGAAAAGTTATTTTTACGTGGTTGCCCCAATTATGGCTGGCGGGGTTGGTGAAGGAGCTTTACCTCTATCTTTGGGATATGCAGCTATTATTTCTATGGCACAACCTAAAATTTTTGCGATGATTTTGCCTTGTGTTATGTTAGGAAGCTTAGTAGCAGTTATTTTGTCTGGTATTTTGAAAAAAATGGGAGATATTCACCCTGAATGGACTGGGAATGGACGGCTAGTCGAAGCTGATGACGGTCAATCTGATTTAGGCAACTTGACCCAAAAATCTAGCGGTGCAGATATTGAAAAGATGTTAGTTTCGGGAATTTTAGCTATTTCACTTTATTTATTAGGGGTATGGGTTAACAGTGTGATTCATTTGCCAGCTCCAATTGTTTTATTGATTGTAGTGATGATTGCTAAAATGTTAGGGTGGATCCCTGAAAGTTTGCAAGAAGGCGGAAAGTCTCTTTATAGCTTAACGGTTAAAGGAATTACACCTCCACTTTTGTTCGGAGTTGGTATTGCAATGACTCCCTGGGAATCGTTAGTTACGGTATTCACCAATATTCCTATGTTAATTACTATTGTAGTTACAGTTACTGGGATTGTTTGTGCCGCATTTTTCAGTGCCAAAATGTTAGGTATGTACCCAGTTGATACCGCCATTGCAGTTTCGTGTTGTAGTGGTCAAGGTGGCACTGGCGCGCTTGCTATTCTAGCAGCTGGCGATCGAATGGAACTAATGCCATTTGCTCAAGTTGCTGTTCGTTTAGGTGGAGCAATTACAGTTACATTATCGATTTTCTTGATGCGTTTATTTGTTTAAAGGAGCTACGAAATGGCTTATGAGGGGAAAGTAAAGCAAATTAATTTGCAAGATGCTAGTAATCGAAAAAAATGGGGAACTTTGTTGTCGGAGTTTGATATTACAATTCCTGATAAACAAACTTTACTTCAAATATCATGTTTTGGTATCTTTGAAAAGCAACGACTAATTGCTACGGGCTCTTTCCACAACAATGTTTTGAAGTACATTGCTGTAGATCCTACTTGTCAGGATGGAAAATTATTTAATTTAATTGTGTCAACGCTAATTAATGAATTGGCGCAACGCCAAATATTTCACGTGTTTGTTTTTACGAAAGCGATTTATCAAAATAGTTTTGAACATGTTGGCTTTAAAACTTTAGCAAAAACTGATACGGCTGTTTTGTTAGAAACAGGGGATTATAGTGTACATGATTTTATTAAAACACTTCCTACAATGGAAAACCAATCTGACAAGCAAGTCAGTGCGATTGTCATGAATGCTAACCCATTTACTTTAGGACATCGTTATTTGGTTGAAACAGCGGCTGCCCAAAGTGATTTGGTGTATGTTTTTGTAGTCGAACAAGATGCATCGCTATTCACCACAAAAACGCGTTTTGAACTAGTTCGCCAAGGGTTGGCAGATTTAAGTAATGTTATCGTTAGGTTAGGAAATGAGTACATGGTTAGTTATATGACTTTTCCATCGTATTTCATTACTGGTAGTGATAATGTCATCAAATATCAAACTGCTATGGATGCTGAATTATTTAAGACGCAGATCGCCAAACCACTTAATATCAAAACACGGTATTTAGGTTCAGAACCATTTTCGAAAACTACAAGTATCTACAATAAAGCTTTATCAGAAGTTTTACCTCCTGAAGTTAAAGTTAAGATTATTCCACGAAAGCAAATTGATGGCAATGTAATTTCAGCTACACAGGTGCGACGCGCAATTAAAAATAATGCAATTGAACAGATTAAAGATTATTTACCGGCCACTACTTACGAATATATTATTAGGCACTTAAATGATTTACAAAAACTAATTAAGGAAGGTTTTAAAATTGATGGAAATTAAATCAACCGCTATTGCGGGAACACTAGAATCGTCTGACATTCAAATTACAATTTCAAAAAATGATAATGGAATTGAAATTGATTTAGACTCCGATGTATCAAAAATATTTGGGAAACAAATTAAAAAGGTGATAACTAGTAGTTTGAATTTGTTAGGAATTGAAAATGCTAAGGTTAAAGCTGTTGATCAAGGTGCTTTAGATTGTGTAATTAAGGCTCGGACGTTTGCCGCAGCCCAAAGAGCAACTGGTACAGCTGAAGAACCAGTTTGGGAGGTATTCTAATGCAAGATGAACGATTACGTAGAACAATGATGTTTGTTCCAGGAAATAATCCAGCTATGGTTAAGGATGCTGGAATTTATGGAGCAGATTCAATCATGTTTGACCTAGAAGATGCTGTTTCGATGGCAGAAAAAGATGCAGCCCGTTTCTTGGTTGCAGAAGCTATAAAAACGCAAGATTATGGTGATGCCGAATTGGTCGTCCGTGTTAATGGCCAAGACACCCCTTTTTACCGTAATGATGTTTTAGCGATGGTGAAGGCTGGTATCGAAGTTATTCGTTTGCCAAAAGCTGAATCAGCTGACATGATTAAAAAACTAGAACAAGATGTTTTAGAAGCTGAGAAGAAATTTAATCGTGAAATTGGAAGTACTCATCTCATGGCTGCTATTGAATCAGCTAAAGGAGTTTTGAACGCTCCCGAAATTGCGAGTGCATCGGAACGTATGATTGGAATTGCAATTTCGGCCGAAGATTATACTACCGATATGAAGACCCACCGTTATCCGGATGGAGCGGAGCTTGAGTTTGCTCGCAATATGGTTCTACATGCTGCGCGTGCTGCTGGGATTGCTGCATTTGATACTGTATTCTCTAACATGGATGATACAGAAGGATTTTATCGTGAAACACGTTATATCCATCAGCTTGGATTCGATGGGAAATCATTAGTTAATCCGCGACAAATTCCAATGGTTAATGAAGTTTATGCACCCACTAAACCAGAAATTAAAAAAGCTAAAGATGTTATCTTTGCCATTGAAGAGGCTCGGGCTAAGGGATCAGGAGTGATTTCAATGAATGGTCAAATGGTTGATAGGCCAGTTGTTTTGAGAGCTCAACGGGTTATGAAATTAGCTAAAGCGTCTGGATTAATTGATGAGGAGGGCAATTACCTTGGAGAATAGAGTACAACGTAAAATTTCAGAAGATACCTTAAATAAATATAATTATCGTCCATTTAAAACAACTGAGATTGGACATCCAGATATTCAACGTGTTGCGCCTAAGGTGCATGTCACTACAGGTGACAACAAAGTGGTTGAATCGTTAAGGGACGTGGTTAAAAAGACTGTTCATGATGGTATGACAATTTCATTTCACCATCATTTTAGAAACGGGGATTTCGTTTTTAACCAAGTTATGGAGATTATTTTAGATGAAGGTATTAAAGACCTAACCCTAGCTCCCTCTTCATTAACTGGTGTTATGAATGACACTGTAATCGAAGCTATTAAGGCCGGAACGGTTACGCATATTACTAGTTCTGGAATGCGGGGATCTCTAGGAGAATTTGTTTCTCATGGCGGATTAAAAAATCCCGTTATCTTTAGATCACATGGTGATCGTGCACGTGCAATTGAGCATGGTGACATTAAAATTGATGTGGCATTTTTAGGCGTCCCTAATGCTGATAGGTTAGGAAATGCTAATGGAATGAAAGGTGATGCAGTGTTTGGCTCACTAGGTTATGCTTTGATGGACGCTCAATATGCAGACAAAGTTGTGTTAGTTACGGATAATATTGTTGATTATCCAAATACACCGGCTTCAATTAAGCAAACTCAAGTAGACTATGTGGTTAAGGTAAAACAAGTTGGTGATCCTGACAAGATTGGATCCGATGCTACTAGATTTACTAAGGATCCTAAGGAATTGAAGATTGCTAAGACAGTTAATGATGTAATTGTTAATTCAAATTATTTCAAAGAGGGATTTTCATTTCAAACTGGTTCGGGTGGAGCAGCTCTAGCAGTTACTCGCTATCTAAGAAAAGCAATGATAGATAATCAAATTACAGCTTCCTTTGCATTAGGTGGGATTACTAAACCGACGACTGACTTATTGAAAGAAGGTTTAGTCAAGAAAGTAATGGACGTTCAGGACTTTGATAAGGGTGCTGCTGATGCAATGCAATCTGAAGAAAATCAACAAGAAATTGATGCTTCGTGGTATGCCGATCCTGATAACAAGGGTGCTATGGTTGACCAACTTGACGTTGCTATCCTAAGTGCGTTAGAAATTGATACCAACTTCAATGTTAACGTTATGAGTGGTTCAGACGGAGTTATCCGAGGAGCAATTGGCGGGCATCAAGATGCTGGAACAGCGAAGCTAACAATTATTTCAGCTCCATTGGTCCGTGGTCGAATTGCAACTGTTGTACCGCAAGTAACCACAGTTGTAACTCCAGGCGATTCAATAGATGTATTAGTAACTGAATATGGAATTGCAATTAATCCCAAGCGGAAAGATTTAATAGGGCAATTAAATAATATTCCTGGGGTACCAGTGTATTCAATTGAAGAACTTCAAAAGATGGCTGAACATAAAGTTGGTACACCAGAACCTCTTGAATTCACCGATCGTACAGTAGCTCTTATTGAATACCGTGATGGTACTTTGATTGATACAATTAAAGAGGTTAAAGATTAAAGTGTGATAAATTAGAGGCTGGATAAGATGGAACTGTTTAATAAAGGTGAAGTACAATCGATTGAAGATATCTTAAATGATCGTGATGAACGTGTTTACGTTCAAAATCAACTTAGCCGAAAATACGTTGTTAATTCTATAGTGGTTATTAAACTAAATATTCCTGGACCTATTAAAAATAATTCCAATTTGCATAAAGTTTTTGTGAACGGGGTTAACCGCTTCTTAAACCGGGTTGATAATACTAAAATAATTTTAAATTGGAATAAACCTGCTGGTAACACTTGTTTTATCATCTCAGAATTATCAGCAAATGATGTTAAAGAAAGAGCAATTGATTTTGAAAATAATGACGATATTGGTCGCTTCTTCGATATTGATGTGATTGCTGGTGGACGAAACAAATCAATTTCGCGGACAGACTTAGGTTTAGAACCACGGAAATGTTTTGTTTGTGGAAATTTAGCCAAAAATTGTGCTCGCTCACGCAAACATTCCGTCAATGAATTGCAACAATTTATACAAGAAAAAGTAACCAACTTTGAGGAAAATTATGGTGGAAAGTGAAAGTGTTGTAAGCGAAATTGCTAACGATGCAGTTAAGTCGTTGCTATATGAAGTAAGTGTAAATCCTAAACCGGGGCTTGTAGATCCAGTGTCGCCAGGACCGCATCCTGATATGGATATATTTACATTTATAGATAGTTCCATGAGTTTAAAAAATTATTTTTTAAAGGCCGCTGACCTAGGATATAGTTATCAAGGGCAACTATCAAAAATGTTTTTGGAATTACGCGAATATGGCAAAACAGCTGAAAAAGCAATGTTTGAAGCAACTTCGCAAGTTAACACGCACAAAGGTGCAATCTTTTCTCTAGGGATTATGACTTGTGCGATGGCTTATTCAGAACAACGGCATATGGCTGTACAAGATGTAATAAAGCAGATGCTATTAGGATTAACAAAACATGATTTCGCTAATTTAACTGAAAAAAATCCAGAAAATTTAACTGCTGGTGAAATACAATATTTAAGGTTTGGTTATAAGGGAATCCGCGGTGAAGCAGAGGATGGTTTTCCGAAAGTATTTCGCGTTGCCTTTCCCTTCCTATGTAGAGCAACGGGAACAAAGAACCAAAGACTGATTGATACATTGTTGAAATTAGTATCTATTAATGAAGATTCGAATTTGGTAAAGCGTGCTGATAACGATTTAAATATTATCAATTGGGCACGTACAGAAGCTATTGACGTGTTAAATAGTGGTGGTAGTAAAACTAAATTAGGGATGCAAAAGCTATACGAAATGAATCAGAAATTTTTAGATCGTAATCTTAGTTTAGGTGGCACTGCTGATCTTTTGATTTTGACTATTTTTATAGGATTGAGAAATAAAGCTTTGTAAATAAATTTTTTATTGCTTTTTTATGTACAATTTTATTGTGATTGTAAGTTTATTTTATATAGACAATATAATGACCACACCCATTTTAGGTGTGGTCATTTTTTAAGGAAAGCAATTTACTGTTTAAAATGACTTTTTCGTTAGTCAATATGTTTTGCTAAACAAAATTCTTTGTAAATCAACACTAACGATTCAAAAGTGAAACTATAAAAAGCCAACCTCAGCCATCAACCAGCTTCTTCATGATCAATGATTACTGCAGTAGTTACATCCCCAATCACGTTGGCCACGGTGCGAAGCATGCCTACAAACCAGTCTATACTAGCAAATAGCGCGATACTTTCCGCTGGCAAATAAGGGGTGGTGAGGGGGAGGTGGCAGATTTGGCAATGGCGGTGCAAACTAAAGCAAGATACATTGCTGGACCATTATTTTTTAAAACCATCCCTAACGGTAAAACTAATTCGCTGACTGATTTACTGACGCTAAGCCGGTGCTGTACATCCATCAACTCAACCGGAAGGGTAACTGCTGAAGAAGTAGTGGTAAACGCCACGAGCAGTATGCGGGTGAGCCCCTTGAACAATTTAGCAAGCGAGATTTGCGTGCGCAAAATGGTGAGTAACGTTAAGAATACTAAAAATACAACGACACCGCTCCCGTATAAAAATAAAAAGTAAAGTAGCGGTAATAGTAAAGTGATTCCGTGAGTGGCAGTGGTTTTGACCATCAGACAAGCAATTCCTAAAGGGGCAATTCACATAACCAAGACGTTCAATTGGATAATTAAATCATTAGTTGGGTAACCAAGGTAAGCAATTGGTCATAATGGTGCTGACGTTTGCTATAGCTTAGCAGGGCACCCAGAAAAATTACAAAAATGATAATCTGACCAACGTTTCTCTGGGCAAAAGCGTTAAAAATATTTTGCGGAACTAAATTAAGCAGAGTTTTTTACCAATTTACGGGCGGAGTAGCCTGAACTGCGGGTAAGGAGCTATCCACAGGCAATTGGAAACGCATCAAGAAACTTAGCGTTAACGATTGCCATGCAAAAACCCCCTTTCTTATGGATACAACCAAAGAAAGGGGGTACGCAATTATGGGTGGCGTAATTCACCAAAAGTGAGTTACAGAATTATGCTATTGCGGTATTCGGTCTTCCTTCGGTAGTACGAACTACATCAGGTTCAATGGGTATGATCTCAGCCAAAAATGGCACCCCAGACGAACTTTAAAGTTTTGATTTATGTGGTAAAATTATTACCACGTACATTGTAAACGCTATCATAAAGAAAGTCAAAATTAAATTGAGGTGGATCAAATGTTAGAAAAGCCATTACTTTACCTCGACACGGACCGGTTAGGACTAAATCAACAACAATTTTTAGAAAGGATTAAGTTGGCTTGCCAAGGAGGGGTTGATTTACTACAGCTACGGGAAAAAGAAATCAGCAGTGCTGAATACTATAAATTGGCGGGTCATGTAAAAAAGATTACCGACCGTTACCAAGTCCCGTTAATAATCGATGACCAGGTAGCGATTGCGCAAGCTGTCGATGCTGCGGGTGTTCATCTTGGGCAAGCTGATTTACCAGTGGCGGTAGCACGGCGAATCTTAGGACCCCACAAGATTATTGGAGCGACTACTAAAACAGTTGTACAAGCACGACGCGCGGTTGAAGAGGGAGCTAACTACTTGGGAGTGGGAGCAATTTTTCCCACTACGACCCACGTTAAAACTGTGCACACTAGTGTTGCAACGCTAAAACGAATTAAGCAGGAAGCAAAAATAACGGTTTTTGCAATTGGTGGGCTAAATGCGGAAAATCTGTCCGTTTTGCGGAATACGAATGTCGACGGAGTTGCAGCAGTTTCGGCAATCATGAAGGCTACGCAACCGCAGCAAGTAGCTCAGCAATTAAAATCTACAGTTATAGATGTTCTTAGTTAAGCTGGGGATTACCTTGATGGCTAATAATTTTTTTTAGACTCGATTAACGGAGGAGATAATAATGGAAAAACTTTATCAAGTGTTATGCTATGGCAATCAATACTTAAGAATTGACGTTGGCAAGCCAACTTTCTTTGCCCATGGTGTGGAAGTAAAAGCTAAGGTTAATAAGGAAACTGGTGAAGTGACTCTTTTTATTTCTCAGGAGGATTTGAAAAAATTAGGGTGAGCATTACATAAACTTAATTAAATATTTTATAAAAGTCCTTGGTTACTTGTGAGCTAGAAAGTAACCAAGGACTTTTTTGCAAGCGTGAGGATCTTTTTTAAGCTAATTAGGAACTAAAAAGGACTATTCAGGAATAGTTAATTTACTTAATTATTTAGCTCTTGCAAGATAGAAGCAAGGAGGACGGTAAAAATGTTTAAAATTACGAAAATGTGTTCAAAACAAGTGGGTTCAAAAAGACTTGTAGGTACTTTAACCATTATTTTAGGTGCAGCTTTAATAATTACTACAGTGATTTTACATGGGTTAGTTAAGGAAAATAAATTGATGGAATTGCTTCCGGATTCCTTTATAAACGTCCCGAAGCTAGTTCAATATTGGGCCGTCTATTATTATTTTTTTAGTTTGTTTATACGAGCGGGAGTTTTATTACTGCAAGGATTTTTAGCATTTCAAATCATCGCTAGGAGCAGGCAAACGCAACGACTCAGCCAAATTACAACCTTCCCTTTTTCTAGAAGAAGTATTTTAGCCGGGATGTTTTTAATGATCTGCATTTTTTCGGGCATGATTTTATTACTACTTCACAGCTCGATTGTGGCGTTAACGTATTTAAAGTTTAAGCAGTTTTTACCAGGTACGTATCAAGTTTTTTTAGTGAAAGATTGGTTACTTGATTTACTGTACGGATTTATTGCATTAATCCCAGCTTCAGTTGCCTTATTAATCCCTAAGGTTAGTTACGTAGTTGGTTCTGCGGTATTGATGATTATTATCCTTTGTAACGCTGGTACGCTAAGCTTTGGCACTAACAGTATTCAGCTTCCGTTAATAACTTTGCTAGCTTTACTGGTAATTGCAACGTTGCTGGGATTGGTAGCATTTAAAAAATTTGCTTTATTAGAACTGTAGTTTTTAAACGAAAGGGGGCGCACTTTGAAAAAACAAAATAGCATTTTGGAAATCAAGGGATTATTAAAACAAATTGATAATGAAGATACTTTACATAACGTAAATTTAAATTTTAAAAGTGGTCGGGTATACGGTCTATTAGGACCTAATGGAGCGGGAAAAACCACCCTGATGAAGTGCATATTAAGTTTATCACGAGTGGATGGCGGAAAGATTGTTTTTGACGGAGAAGAAATTACTAATGGGCAAAACTTTATGAAAAGGGGTAGCATCGGAAGCTTAATTGAAACACCTCAATTTCCAAGTAGTTACACCGTACAAAATGTTATTGATGAGCAATTGGAAATGATGAACATTCGGGTAGGCCAAACGATGTTAGCTGATCTATTAAGTCAGATGCAATTGACCACCAAGCTAAATGATAACGCGGCAAATTTATCGTTAGGCTGGCGGCAAAAACTAGGAATTACTCGGGCAATGTGCACACTTCCTAAGCTTTTGCTACTGGATGAACCTTTTAACGGGTTGGATTTATCTGCGGTAGAACAAGTAAAGAAGCTGATCGTTAAGCTAGCGAGCCGAGGGACTTGCGTGGTGCTTACTAGTCACATTTTAGAAGAATTACAAAACATTGCAGATTATCTGTACCTGGTTGATGCTCAAGTAATCAAGGAGATCAAAGACAGTGAGTTGCAAGACGGTATTCGGGATTACTTTTTAAAAAAATTTGAAAAAGAATCAGGTATTTAAAATGGGTAAGGAAAAGTTAGTTACGATCAACAGCCTTTGGGTTGCAACAATGCTAATAAATATATTAGCTCCGCTAGCTAATATTGGATTTGCGTTTTCAATTAAGTTCTTAATTGATGATGGTGTTCAACAAAATTTAACTCTGCTTTACCGCCATCTTTGCGTTAGCATCCCTGTGGTAATTGTTTTTGTTTTAGGAAATTACCTTGCAAAAGTGCTAACTAGTTTATACACGGCCAAGCAAATACAAAAATACCGAATGTATTTAATGTCCAGCATGCTTCAAGAAAACTACGTAAGTTTTATAAAGCAAACTACTTCTGATTACCAACACGCACTGCTTAGTGAGGCTGACCAGATTGGTAAAGATTATTTGATGGGATTTTTTAAAATGGTTCGCAACCTGATGTTAGTGGGATATTCGTTAGTGGCAATGTTTATGAGTAGTGGAGTTTTGGCCGCGGCAATATTGATTCTAACAGCAGTCCCAATTATACTCAGTGCTTTTTCAGCAAAAAAGGGCCAAATTCAAAAGGAACGTGCGCTGGCTGCCGAAAAAACATTTGCAAATAAAATTAAAGAGATGCTGGCGGGGTTTTTAACCATCAAAATTTATCAAGCAGAAAAGAGTGTGAATCGTTCGTACCAGCTTTTTTTACGTGAGTACACCCAAAAAAGTTTAAAACTAAGCATTACCGAAGACATGACTTCCACCATTTCGGAAGTTTCAGGGCTGATGATTTTTTTAGTTGCCTTTGGTGGCGGGATGATAATGTCAGCTAAAGGAACGCTAAGTGTGGGAAGCGTTACGGCCATTGTGCAATTGGTAAATTTTGTGGTGATGCCGATTAACCAGCTCGGATTACAGAACTCTCGTTATCAAGGGGCCAAAGCGCTCTTAAATTCTTTAACCGTATTTTTGCAAAAAGAAACGAGTTCAATCACATCCGGAAGCCACCAGAACCATTTTACTCAAGCAATTGGATTTACCAACGTTAGCTTTAGATATCCAGAGACTAAAAAACAAGTATTGACCAATGTGAATTGTCGACTGCTGGCAAATCATAATTATGCGATTATTGGCAATTCGGGCAGTGGTAAAACCACCATTTTCAACTTATTGCTGAAGCTCTTTTCCCCCGATCAAGGAAAGATCACGATTGATGGGAATGATTTAAATAGCATTTCTGCAAAGTGGTGGTATTCTCAAGTGGCAGTGGTGCAACAAGAAGTATTTATTTTTAATGATTCAATCAAGTACAACGTGACTTTGGGGCATTTGTACAGTGACCAGCAGATTGTGCAGGCGCTACAGGAAGCTGGATTAGGGGAATTTCTAGCGACAGTTAACGGCGACTTAAATTATAATTGTGGCGAAAATGGAAAAAATCTTTCTGGTGGACAACGGCAACGGATTTCGATTGCCAGAGCTTTTATCCAAGAAAAGTCGATCATTTTATTAGACGAAGCCACTTCTGCATTGGACAATAAATTAAGCAATGAAATTGAAGAAACTTTACTTGCCAAAACTAAGATTACCGCAATCGTAATTACCCATAAAACTAGCGTGGTCAACTTAGCGCGCTTTGATAAAGTTTTTCGGTTAGTAAACAAGAAATTAATCGAAGTATAGATGTTAATGGGAGATGAAACGATTTTTTTAAATTATAAGACAAATGAAGAAAGCGCAAACATTATTTGAGGTGTAGAATATGTATGAGGTGAAGTATATGGTCAATGTGGCGGTAACTGCGGGTGCACAGTGTTTCATTATGCAGATCTTCAACTTCTACATACTCAAAGCGCATTTAACTAAACAATCCTATCCTATTCTGATTGTGCTTGCGCCGGTATTGTCAATTTTGAGCGGTCTTATCGCAAACCAATCTCCGATATTTTCGGGCTTATTTTTAACGGCAGTTTTAGTGGGGTTAAACCAAGTAATCACCAAAAGTGACGTTATCGATTCTTTGTTTCCCATCTCATTTTTGCTATGCAGCCTAATTATGTATTTGCTGATTAGTGATATTTTCTCTTTATCGAAGGTAAGCGCGCATTTAGGGGATTTTATCCGCTTAGGCGCTTTCGTTGTGGGAGGATTTATTGCAGTTTATTTGCAAAGTTATCTCACTAATAATTTACTTGATTTTTTTAACAAGCGAAAAATAGTAAAATTGCTCTGCAAATGGTACATAGTTATTTTGGCAATTTTAATGTTTACGACGGTACAAGGCAAAGTTGTCGTTGGGTCAAACGTTAATTCGTTGATTTTAGAAGCTTTATTCGTTGCTTTATTACTGATTGCCGTTTTGAGTATGATTTTTTCTTTTTTAAACGAACTGCACCGGACTAAGCTAAAAAACGAGTTGCAACAAATTAAACAATTAGAAAATTACGCTGCCGTTCTTGAAGATGGATATAGGAATCTCAGAAAAATTAAACATGATTACGTCAATGTGATTTCTAGTTCGTTATTTTTGCTTGAGGACCAAGAGTACGCCGATTTGCGTAAATATTATAAAGAAACGTTAACAATGCTAAATTCAGATGATAAATATGATGAAATCAGGATTGGTGATTTGCAAAATATTGGTAATTCGGCATTGAAGGGAATTATCGCGTATAAATTAATTCAAGCTGAGCATCAGAAACTTAAAATTCATTTTGAGTGTATTCAACCGATTGGTGAGCTACAAGTGGCTAACGTACATATAGTTGAAATTGTGGGAATTCTAATGGATAACGCAATTGAATACGTTGAAACAAATGGGGGACAAATTGACGTTGTAGTTACCGTAAACGAAGGATACCGATCGATTTTAATTCGTAACTCCTTGAAAAGGGCCAGTAAAACTAATTTACGGGAAATTTTTCAAGAAGGTTATACAACAAAAGGGAACCATGAGGGAATTGGATTGAGTAGTTTACGCGATATCACCGCTAAAGAAGATCACTTGGAAGTAATGACTTCAATTGAAAACGGCTACTTCTTACAAGAAATTGTGTGTTAATAACGGGGAACTTAACATGGATATTCTAATCTGCGAAGACAACATTGAACAACTTTATAATTTAGAAAAAATTATCAAGAATTATTGTTCAAAGAAGAACCTAGAATTAAACATTTTGGCAACGAGTACGAAGGCAGAAGATATTTTGCCAATCATTAAAAATAAAGAGTATGCAAGTGGCGCGCTGTTTATTTTAGACATCTGTTTAGATAAAAGTAACGTTAACGGATTTGAGGTCGCTAAAGCAGTCCGTCAGCGGGATCGAAGTTCGTCAATTGTTTTCTCTACAACTCACGATGAAATGACCTACTTGACCTTTTTATATAAGGTTGAAGCGTTGGATTACGTTCTTAAAGATGAACCTGTAACTTACAAAAAAAGAATCGAAGCTTGTATTGAAGCTGCGTACGCAAAAAATCAAGCGTTTAAGAATAGTAAAGTACATAGTGAAAGGTACTTAACTTTTAAAATTGGTCCTAAGTTAGAACGAATCTTAGAAAACGAAGTACTTTACGCTGAAACTTCCGCCAACAAACATCGCATTATAATTCATACCGTAAATAAAGTTTTAGAGATTTACGGCTCGCTAAATAATTTACTAGAAGAGTCGCCAAAGATGGTGCGGTGTCATAACTCTTTTGTAATTAACCGAGAAAAGATCCAAGTTTTAGATTTGAACCAAATGCAAGTACTGTTGAGTAGTGGTGAGAGCTGTTTTGTTTCTAGAAAGTACCTTAGTAAATTAAGACAGCTACTGGTTTAGGCAATTTAAAAAGCGAGCGTGAGTAAATGGACTTTAAAACGTGGGCAACTAAATTAGAATATTTGTTATTGTTAGTGGTTTTAGGAGTTGTTTTTGTTAAAGTTAGGGTAAACCTATTTTTTTTACTGGCGACATTTTTAATATTTGATGTGGGAGCTTTAGGCTACCTGATTTCCTCGAAGATGGGTAATTATTTATATAATCTAACCCATACATTTACGTTGCCACTGGTTTTATCATGCAGCTACTTGGTTGGAGAAAATGTCTTAGGAAAAATGACGCTATCAATTATACTAGTATGGCTAATTCACATTACAATTGATCGATTATTGGGTTGGGGACTAATGCCGCGATAATAAAAAGAAAAACTTCAAAATCAAAGTTATCCTACTTTGATTTTGAAGTTTTTTAAATAGATTGAAATAAAAGCGCCCTTAAATTGCGGGACCCAGTACACTCAGGTCATTTATAAGTACTTTAAGACGTTGATAGAGCACGCTTGTTATAATCGGGGCGGAATGCTAACAACAAGTTCGTGATTTTTACTGAGGAAAGTTGCATATTGAGTGGGGAGGAACAAAAATGGTTGGTCAAAGAATTCGAAAAGAACGCGAAAAAAGGGGTGGAGCCAAAATGATTTAGCAAAGTTATTGCAAGTTAGTCGGCAAACCATTTCGAAGTGGGAAACGGAAAATGCTTATCTTGACGTAGAACGGTTGATGCAACTTAGCGACTTGTTTGAAATTAGTTTAGATGCGTTGATCCGAGATCGGGAAGTCCCTGCCAAAAAATTACGGGTTCAAAGAGCCCGTACAGGAATGACTTTTTGGGATTTTTTAAGTAAACGGTGGTGGCTAATTTTTATTTTTTGCGTGGTGTTTAGCGTGGTTGCTTCCCATAGACATAATTTAAATCCCGTGCTAGGTCTTCCTAAACGTAATACATTGGAGGCAAATTATATTTAGCGTTACTGGATTAGGATGTAGTGGGATAGTTTGGTTAGCAGTTAGAAAATAATTTAGAAATAGTAAAGAGTTTGATTGTAAGCTGGTGCAAATCGTTTGTCTTCTTGATGAGAAGGTAAGGGGGCTTATTTAAACAAGTGAACTAGAGAAATTGGGTGGTTAAGTATAAGAATTTGGCGATAGTTATTATTTGCGTTCCAGAAGTATCCACGATAAAATGAAAGCGTTCACATAATATAATGATTTAAAATTAAGAAAGAAGGGATCCATATGGGACAAAAAGATTTATTAACGCTGGCCGTGATTTTAGGGAGCTTAGGGCCGTTGGTTAGCAGCGGGCACGTATTCGCTGATGCAAAGTCGTCGGCAGTCGGGACGGAAAAACTTTTACTAGTGGCTGCGCAAAAAATGCAAGTTGCTAGCGGCCAAGCAAAAATAGGTGGGTAGTATCTTAAGACTAGCGATGCAACTTTTTTGATGGCTAGTTACTAAATAATAACTTAAAGGGACCTACGGATGCATACTTTATTAGTTGAGTTAGTGGTGAATGTTTTTTTCTCCAGACCCAGTTTCGGGACCTTATTTTTAAGCACTTATTCAAAAATTATTTTCACCATACTTTATATTGGACCTCCTCGAGCAGCGCTTAGTGCTGATTGGGGAGTTTTTTACGTATAATTCGAATGATTGATGATGAAATATCTATTTTTATGAGTTATATGCGAACTATAAAATTAAATTGAATAAAAATAGTTCGTAAAAAGCGTTGATTAAAGTTAACTAAGTTGGTACACTAAACGTGAAAACTAACCAAGTTTTTTTGTTTGAAAGGAGCTGTTATGAAAAAAATTGCGGTAGTGATGGGATCAATTTCCGATTGGCCCACGATGAAGGAAACGGCAGCGATGCTTGATAAGTTTGAGGTGGCTTATGAGCGACACGTAATTTCAGCGCATCGGATGCCTAGTGAACTTCAAAAATTTGGCAGGCAAGCTCAAAAAGATGGTTATGGGGTAATAATTGCGGGAGCTGGTGGAGCTGCACATTTACCAGGAATGTTAGCGGCCAACACCATTTTGCCGGTGGTGGGCGTCCCGATTGAAAGTCATGCGTTGCACGGCTTGGACTCTTTATTGTCAATTGTGCAGATGCCCAGCGGAGTACCGGTAGCAACCACGGCAATTGGAGAGGCCGGGGCTAAAAATGCAGCTTTACTGGCAATCGAAATTTTAGCGATTACCGAGCCGCGGCTTGCTAAAAAAATGATTGAATTTCGGCAAGAACAAACACAGGAGGCCCAGAATAGTGAAAAGCAGTGGTGAAGCGGGTGTATACCTACCGCCAGCAACGATTGGAATTATTGGCGGCGGCCAATTAGGACAGATGATCGCTCTGGCTGCCAAGGCAATGGGGTATAAGGTGGGTATTTTAGATCCGACCCCTAACTGTCCGGCTGGTCAGGTTAGTGATTTCCAAATCGTGGCCGCTTATAACGACCAGCAAGCCCTATTAAAGATGGCCGAACGTAGCGATGTTTTAACTTATGAATTTGAAAATGTCGATTTAGCTAGCTTGGAGGCTACACAAAAGTTAGCGGCTCTTCCGCAAGGGACTAATTTACTATACGTAACTAGTGATCGTCTTCGCGAAAAACATTTTCTTGCTAGCCACGACCTCCCGGTAACGCCTTATCAACCCGTCAGCAATCCAACCGAGCTAAATGACGCGATTACTAAGCTAGGGTACCCTTGCATTTTAAAATCTTGTGAGGGCGGTTATGACGGGCATGGTCAGCAAGATATTAATTCGGAGGACGATTTGCCAGCGGACCGGAGTTTAGCATCTCAAACACCGTGCATTTTGGAAAAGCGTCAGAGATTCAGCAAAGAATTATCGGTAATGGTGACGCGAAGCCGGGATGGCCAGGTGCGATGTTTTCCAGTAGCGGAAAATATCCATCACAACCATATTCTCCATCAAAGCATTGTCCCGGCACGGGTAACGAAAGAGGTTCAGCAAAAAGCACAAAAAATTGCTCGCCAAATTGCGCAAGGTTTATGTTTACGAGGAGTATTGGGGATTGAATTCTTCATGTTAGCTGATGAGCGTTTGTTAGTGAATGAATTAGCACCCCGTCCCCATAATTCGGGACATTACTCGATTGAGGCCTGTAACATTTCACAATTTGAAGCCCACGTTCGCAGTATCTGTGGACTTGAAATACCGAAAATTACGCAACACGCCCCCGCAGTGATGGTCAATTTACTCGGGCAACATTTAACATTAGCCCGCCAAAAGCTAGCACAACGGCCGCATTGGCATTTTCATGATTACGGCAAAGCGGAAAGTCGGGTGAACCGGAAGATGGGGCACATTACCTTGTTAGGAGAACTGCAACCAAGCTTAGATTCAATTCAAGCGGAAAAGATTTGGGAGATTAGCAATGAAGAAAACGACGTTAATTAAAGAGGGTAAAGCTAAACGATTGTATAGGACGGATGAGGAAGACGTGGTGTGGGTTGAGTACCTGGATCAAGCAACGACGTTAAATGGTAAACGGAGAGACCAAGTTATTGGCAAGGGAGCTTTGAATAATCAGATCGATTGTATCCTCTTTGAAATGCTAGGTGCAAAAGGGATTCATACGGACTTTATTAAAAAAATTTCCGATACCGAACAATTAAATTACAAAGTAGACATTATTCCACTAGAGGTAGTCGTACGTAATGCAGCAGCGGGCAGTTTTCAGCGAAAATTTGCGGTGCCGTATTTACGAGAGTTCGATCAGCCGATTGTGGAATTTTTTTATAAATCCGACGAATTGGACGATCCATTCATCAACACTAATCAAGCTGTTTCTTTGAAAATTATTAGTTATGCAGAAGGTGAAATCCTCGAAAACTTAGCACTTCAAATTAATCGGCTATTAAAGGAACGATTTCGGCAGGCTCGTTTGCAACTGGTGGACTTTAAGGTTGAATTTGGCAAAACCGCAGATGGAAAAATTATGCTTGCAGACGAAATCTCACCCGATTCTTGCCGGTTGGTAGACCTAACCACCAAAACTTCCTTAGATAAGGACGTTTTTCGCAAAAAAACGGGTAATCTGGTGACGGTTTATCAAGAGGTACTCCGGCGTTTAATAAATTCACGGGAGGAAGCGCATGTACAAAGCTAAAGTTTACGTAACTTATAAAGAATCTATTTTGGATCCTCAGGGAGCCGCCATTAAAAAAGCGCTTCATCATTTGAATTATCAAGAGGTCCAAAAAGTGTCGGTGGGAAAATATTTCGAAATCCAGGTGGCCGATGGCGGACAAAACGTTAACGAACAAGTCCAAAAAATGTGTGATGAATTATTAGCTAACGTTAACATGGAAACTTACCGGTTTGAGATTCAAGACGATCAGGAGGACGAAAAATGATATATAGCATCCTTCGTTTTCCAGGCTCCAATTGTGACTGGGATATGTATTACGTTTTACGAGACGTCCTTAAGGTCACCCCGAGTTTTGTGGATTATCGTGAGACTGTTTTACCAGCTGAAACCAGCGCCGTCTTAATTCCGGGAGGCTTTTCGTACGGTGATTACCTCCGGAGCGGCGCAATTGCCCGTTTTTCGCCCATCATGTCCGCGGTGCAAGAATTTGCGGAAGCTGGAAAACCAGTGATCGGAGTCTGCAACGGCTTTCAAATTTTAACGGAAGCCGGGCTTTTACCCGGAGCATTGCATCCTAATGAGAGCTTAAATTTTATTTGCCGACCCCAAAAATTGGTTGTTGAAAATTGTCAAACGCCGTTTACCCGCCAATTTAGTTTAAAGCAAACCGTAACGTTCCCCATCGCTCACGGTGAAGGAAACTATTATTGTGATAAAACAACTTTACAAGATTTGAAGGAGCACAACCAAATTGTTCTGCGTTACGTAAACAACCCTAACGGCAGTACTGATAACATTGCCGGAATTACTAACCAAGGGGGCAACGTCCTCGGACTAATGCCCCATCCGGAACGAGCTAGTGAAGCAGTTTTAGGGGGGACGGACGGGAAAATATTGTTCCAAAGTTTAGTTGCTAGTATCACGCAACACGTTTAATAAGGGGAGATTTTGCGATGATGACGGAATTAACACCGACCGAAATTTGGGATCAAAAATTATATATCCAGTGGGGACTAAGCGAAGACGAATTTAACCAGATCAGGAATACGTTGGGCCGGCTCCCCAACTTCACTGAAACGGGATTATTTGCTGCCATGTGGAGTGAGCACTGTGCGTATAAAAATTCTAAGCCGCTTTTAAAACAATTTCCCACAACGGGTCAGCAAATATTACAGGGACCGGGAGAAGGTGCTGGCATTGTCGATATTGGCAGCGGGCAGGCGGTAGTTTTTAAAGCCGAAAGTCATAATCATCCTACGGCAGTGGAACCTTATCAAGGTGCGGCAACCGGCGTGGGCGGCATTATTCGAGATATTTTTTCCATGGGCGCTCGACCAATTGCGTTAATGGATAGTCTGCATTTTGGTGAATTGACTGACGCCCGGACAAAATTCTTAGTGGACCAAACCGTAGCGGGAATTGGCAACTACGGTAATTGCATGGGGATTCCCACGGTTGGCGGAGAAACGACTTTTGATGCAATTTACCAGAATAACCCAGTGATGAACGCCATGTGCGTGGGCTTGTTGAACGTCACTGACCAACAACGGGGAGCTGCCGCTGGGGTCGGCAATTCAATCTATTATGTGGGCGCTAAAACTGGTCGAGATGGGATTCAAGGCGCTATTTTTGCTTCCACTGAATTTAATGATGCACAGACTACACAACGGTCGGCGGTCCAGGTTGGGGATCCGTTTGCTGAAAAACAGTTAATGGAAGCTTGCTTAGAATTAATCCATAACCATGCCGAATGGTTAGTAGGGATCCAAGATATGGGGGCGGCAGGCTTAGTTTCCTCATCAGCGGAAATGGGGGCCAAAGCGGGATTTGGGATGCGCTTGGATCTTGACTTGGTTCCTCAACGTGAAGCAGACATGTCTCCCTACGAATTAATGCTTTCTGAATCCCAAGAACGGATGTTGCTCTGCGTTAAGCAGGGGCACGAACGTGAAGTAGAGGAAATTTTTGCAAAATATGATAGTACCGCTGTAAAAATTGGGGAGGTTACCGAAGACCAGCGATATCAACTGATTTTTAAAGGGACCACCGTAGCCGATGTCCCAATTCATGCGTTAGTTGATGAAGCACCGACTTATCATCGGCCAAGCCAAAAACCGCAACGTGTCAAGAGCGATGGAAAGCAATTTCAACCGCAAATTAAGGATTTAACGGCAACTTTTAATGCCATGTTGCGTCAAGCCACGATTGCTAATAAAGAAGCAATCTTTGAACGCTACGATGCACAGGTACAAACTAACACGATTTCAACCGTCCAAAGTGACGCTGCTGTGGTTCGAATCCGCGGGACCCAAAAAGCACTCGCAATGACTACCGACGCGAATCCCCGTTACTTATACTTGGATCCTTACCTCGGCGGACAAATTGCCGTTAGTGAAGCGGCTCGCAACGTGGTGGCAACGGGAGGAAAGCCTTTAGCAATTACCGATTGTTTGAATTTTGGGAGCCCAGAGGATCCGGAAAGTTACTACGAATTAGCCCAAGCCATTAATGGAATGGCCGCGGCCTGCGATGTTTTTGATACTCCCGTGATTTCGGGCAACGTTTCACTGTACAACGAATTTAATCGGCAACCAATTTATCCTACTCCCATGGTGGGCATGGTCGGAATAATTGAAGATCCAGCTTGGATAACCACCTTAGATTTTAAACAAACGGGTGATTTGATTTATGTTTTAGGCGAAACTACGGATGCCTTAAACGGTAGTGAACTCCAAAAAATGCAATTAGGCCACGTGGAAGGTAAACTGTTCGACTTTGATTTGCAATACGAAATTGACCAACAACGCTTAGTAAGCGACCTAATTCATGAAGGACTTTTGGCTAGTGTGCACGATTTGGCAGAAGGTGGATTAGCGATCGCCCTCGCAGAAAGTGCCTTCGCAGGAGAAATTGGGTTTAACGTGCAAACCGACTTAGCGGCCGCCGAATTATTTGCTGAAAACCAATCGCGATTCCTCGTAACCGTTACGCCAGCAAACCGGGAGCATTTTGAAGCTAAAACTGCTGGCAAAGCAATGCTATTAGGGCGTGTAGGGGGTGATCGGCTTAAAATCTTAACCACTGATGACATGTTGGACGTTGGTTTAATGGCGGCCGAAACTAGTTGGAAGGAAGCACTCGCATGGCAACTGAATTAAAGGGACTCAACGAAGAATGCGGCATTTTTGGGGTTTGGCGAGATCCTGATGCAGCGCAACGAACGTATATCGGATTACACAGCTTACAGCATCGCGGGCAAGAGGGGGCGGGCATCGTAACCCGTACTCCCACGGGAAAATTTGCCATCCACAAAGGCCTAGGTCTTTTAGCGGACGTATTCAGTAACCCGGATGACTTAACGAACTTAATTGGGCGCAGTGCAATTGGCCATGTCCGTTACGGTACGGCTGGAAGCCGCGGGGTTGAAAATGTTCAGCCGCTGCTTTTCCACTATCTACAAGGGGACGTGGCGATGGCCCATAATGGTAATTTGACAAACGCGATTACGCTGCGCTACCAGTTAGAAGAGCAGGGCGCAATTTTTCAATCCAATTCGGATACCGAAGTTCTAATGCACCTAATTCAGCACCAAAAGCAGGCGAGCTTTAGTGAAAAATTAAAGGCTAGTTTGCGACAAATTAAGGGCGGGTTCGCGTACCTAATTCTTACGGAAAATGCTTTATACGCAGCATTGGATCCCAATGGTTTCCGGCCTTTGGTGATTGGACAATTAGCTAATGGCGAATTCGTGATCGCAAGTGAAACTTGTGCGTTAACGGCGGTGGGTGCCGAGTTTGTTCGGGACGTAGAACCTGGCGAACTAGTCCAAATTGACGACCAGGGAATTAAAATTAGCCATTTTACGACCGAGACTCAGCTAGCAATTTGTTCGATGGAATTTATTTATTTCGCCCGTCCAGATTCGAACCTTTACGGGGTGAATGTCCATCGCGCGCGACAACGAATGGGTAAGCGATTAGCCCAAGAAAATCCGTTAGACGTGGACATTGTCGTCGGGGTACCCAATTCTTCGCTATCAGCAGCGGCAGGAGTGGCGGAGCAGTTGGGGGTCCCAAATGAAATGGGCCTGATTAAAAATCAGTACAGTAGCCGCACGTTTATTCAACCCACCCCTAAGTTACGTGAACAGGGGGTCGAGATGAAGTTGACAGTGTTATCCGCGGTAGTTGCGGGGAAAAAGGTAGCCCTCGTTGACGACTCGCTTGTTCGGGGGACCACCAGCAAGTACATTGTAAAAATGTTGAAAAAAGCGGGGGCTAAAGCGGTGCATTTGATGATCAGTTCACCACCGTTGAAATACCCTTGCTTTTACGGAATTGATATCGAACATACTCGTGAATTAATGGCGGCAAACCTCACGGTAAAGGAAATGTGCGTTGCAATCGGGGCGGACTCGTTGCACTTTTTAAGTTTGCCCGGTTTGATTGACGCAATCGGTTTACACCAAGATGCCCCTAACGACGGACTTTGCGTAGCGTACTTTGATGGAAAATATCCTACGCCGCTTTACGATTACGTGGCCGATTTTGAAGTTCCTAAAACCGCAAAAGATACTATGTTATCGGCAACGGGAGTCGCAAAGGAGAAATAATAATGACCAAAAATGCTTATGAACAAGCGGGAGTAAACATTGCTGCGGGCGAAGAAATTATTGAAGGCTTAAAGCAAGCAATTGGTGAACAAGGTCCCCACATTCTAAATGGGATTGGCAATTTTGCCGGATGTTACCAACTCTCCGAAGATCAATTAGACGATCCAGTTTTAGTGGCGGGGGCTGACGGAGTGGGAACTAAAGTGCTGTTAGCTGCCCAAACTGGAAAAGTCGAATCGTTAGGGCAAGATTTGGTAGCAATGTGCGTTAACGATTTGTTGGCACAGGGCGCATTACCGCTATTCTTTTTAGATTATTTGGCGTTTTCACATTTAGAAAGCGACCAAACAGCCGCAATTTTAAAAGGGATTTTGAAAGCTTGCCAGGCCCAATCCATCCCGTTATTAGGCGGAGAGACGGCCGAGATGCCAGGACTTTATCAAGACCAGCATTTTGATTTAGCCGGCTTTGCGGTTGGTTTGGCAGTTAAAAGGAATCTCCTTAGTTCAGCTATGGTAAGTGAAGGGGATTATTTGATTGGCTTACCTTCGACTGGCTTACATAGTAACGGTTACTCATTGGTGCGTAAAATTCTCTTCACGGATCACCACTATCAATTTGACGACCATTTGCCAGGGATCGCCCGTCCATTAATCGAAGAACTTTTGGAACCGACCCGATTATACGGCAACGCAATCCGGCCACTATTACAAAAAAAAGGGTATTAAACGGGATCGCCCACATTACGGGTGGCGGTCTACTAGAAAACATACCGCGGATGTTACAACCTAACCAACAGGCTGAAATAAAATTGGCTAGTTGGCCTAAACCAGTGATTTTTAAGGTTCTCACTAAGCTTGGAAAACTTTCACAAACCGACCGTTACCAAACTTTCAATATGGGAATTGGCATGGTGTTAACCGTGAGTCCTCAGCAATATCAGCAAGTAAGGGACGAACTCGACTGCCAAAAAGAACCGTATTTTAAGATTGGCCAAGTGAAGAGACGCCCAGAAAATGCACCAGCCGTCGTACTTTTAGGAGCTGATTAATGATTAAGATCGCAATATTTGCGTCGGGGACCGGCACCAATTTTGTTGCACTTGCCCGCCACATCGAAGAAACTAACGTACCAATTCGCATTGCATGTTTAGTCTGTGATAAACCAGATGCACCAGTAGTTGAAAAAGCGGTCAGATTGGGGATTCCAGTTTGGACCCACCGTTTGGGCGAGTTTGCCGACAAAACGGCTTACGAACAAGCAATTCTGCTCGAGTTGCAAAAATACGATTTAAAACTAATTGTGTTAGCCGGTTACATGAAAATTATTACGAAAGTGCTACTAGAAGCCTACCCGCAGGCCATTATTAATATTCATCCCGCATTGTTGCCTGCCTTTCCGGGACGACACGGAATTGAAGACGCTTTGGCATACGGCGTAAAAGTTACCGGGGTCACCGTGCACTGGATTGACGATGGAATTGATACAGGCCCCATCATTGCGCAGCGGGCGGTTCCTATTTTGCCCGATGATGATGTGACACGATTAGCACAAAGAATTCATCAAGTTGAGCATGAGTTATATTTTGTTAGCCTATGCGAAGTTTTAAAACAACGAAAATTGATTAAATAAGGGAGCGTGCTCATGAAAACTGCATTATTAAGCGTGTCGGATAAAACTGGAATTGTTGAATTTGCCAAGGGCTTAGCAGCTCAAGAATTTAGAATAGTCTCTACTGGCGGGACTAAAAAGGTTCTTGAAGAAGCGGGGCTAACGGTGACGGGAGTAGAGGAATTAACGGGTTTCCCAGAAATGCTGGATGGTCGGGTAAAGACTTTACATCCCGTAATTCACGGCGGACTATTGGCTCGACGCGACTTACCGAACCACTTGCAGGCGCTAAAAGAACACCAAATTGACCTGATTGACTTAGTCTGCGTGAACCTCTATCCATTCAAAAGCACCATTATGCAAGACGGAATCACTGAAGCAGAAGCAATTGAACAAATTGACATTGGCGGACCCAGCATGTTGCGTTCCGCGGCTAAAAATTTTGCGTCGGTTTGGGCGGTGGCGGATCCTGCAGATTATCAAGCAGTTTTAGAACAGCTGGCGCAACCGCACGATGCAATTGCTTTTCGGCGGGCGCTAGCTTTGAAAGTTTTCCAGCATACGGCAGCGTATGACACGTTAATTGCCCAATATCTGGGCCGTGCGGATGAAGAATTTCCTACCCAACTCACAATGACCTATACTAAAAAACAGGCAATGCGCTACGGTGAAAATAGTCACCAAAAAGCCGCTTTCTACGAGAATGCCTTACCAGTACCGTTCTCGATTGCCCGAGCTAAGCAATTACATGGAAAGGAACTTTCGTATAACAATATTAAAGATGCTGACGCGGCTTTGAAAATGAGTGCCGAGTTTGAGCAGCCTGCGGTGATTGCCGTTAAGCATATGAATCCTTGCGGAATTGGACTAGGCAAGTCGATTCAGGAAGCGTGGGACCGGGCGTACGCTGCTGACCCAATTTCTATTTTTGGCGGGATTATTGTATTAAATCGACCAGTTGATTTGGCGACTGCCCAAAAAATGCACCAGCTCTTTTTGGAAATTATAATTGCTCCTAGTTTTGAAAAGGAAGCTTTTGCAGTGTTGGCGCAGAAGAAAAATCTACGAATAATGACGGTTGATTTTAGTAAAAAACAAGCGTCTAAGGAACTCGAAACAGTCTCCGTAATGGGCGGGCTTTTAGTACAAGAGCCTGATGAAGTCGCTGAAAGCCAGGCTAATTTCAAGGTGGTTTCTAAGTGCCAACCGACAGAGACCGAACTAAGAGCCATGGTTTTTGGTCAAACGGTGGTTAAACACGTTAAGAGCAATGCAATCGTGGTTGCTACGGAAAATCAGACTTTAGGAATTGGCGCAGGGCAAATGAATCGGATTGGATCGGTTGAAATTGCCGTTGAACAGGCAGAAAAAGCTGCTGGATTTAAAAATGCAATTATGGCGTCCGACGCCTTTTTCCCAATGGACGATTGCGTCGAGTTTGCAGCTAAACACGGGATTAAGGCCATCGTCGAACCTGGTGGTAGCATTAAAGATCAAGCGTCGATTGATAAAGCAAACGAGTTAGGAATCACGCTAGTCTTTAGCGGTCGGCGTCATTTTAGACATTAGGGGGCTTAATTCGTGGCAAAAGTACTAGTTATTGGGCAAGGTGCCCGTGAACACGCAATTGGCCGCCAGTTATTATTAAGTGAGCAGGTTGAAGAAGTTTATTGCGCTCCCGGAAATCCCGGTATGTTGCGAAGCGGAATTAAGACCGTTCCCATCAAGGAATTAAACTTTGAAAAGTTGGTTGATTTTGCCCGCAAGCAAGCGATTAATCTAACGGTTGTCGGCCCGGAATTGCCGCTGCAACAGGGAATTGTTGATTATTTCAATGCGGCAGGGTTAACCATTTTTGGCCCGTCTCAAGCGGCAGCAAAATTAGAGAGCTCGAAGCAATTTGCCAAAAAGGTTATGCAGGAGGCGGGAGTACCAACCGCGCGCTACGCCAGCTTTCAAGACGAAAGCTCTGCAATCCAGGCGTTATCCAAGACAACTTATCCATTAGTAATTAAAGCTGACGGATTAGCCGCCGGAAAAGGGGTTGCGATTGCTAAAAATCAAAGTGATGCCGTAGCAATAATTCACCAATTGCTAGGTGAGCACCAATTTAATACCACGTCAATCGTTATCGAGGAATACTTGGAAGGACAAGAGTTCTCGCTAATGGCATTTGTCAACGACGACCAAATTATCCCAATGCCGCTTTCCCAGGATCATAAGGCAGCTTATGATGGCGACCGCGGACCTAATACGGGTGGAATGGGCGCATATAGTCCTTTGCCTCAATTTTCAACAGAGCTGGGCAAACGGTGTGTGGATGAGATTGTCCGTCCGGTCATTCACGCTTTACGTCAACGGGATATTAGTTTTTGCGGGGTTTTATATGCCGGTTTGATTATGACTAAAACGGGGCCCAAGGTAATTGAATTCAACGTCCGCTTTGGAGACCCCGAAACGGAAGTTGTATTACCACAGCTGCAAAGTGATTTTTACGAGCTTATTCTGGGGTTACTGGATCAGCAACTGCCCCAAGTAAAATGGCAAAATAACGATATTTATTTAGGAGTGGTTGTGAGTTCAGAAAATTACCCACAATCTTCGGCTGCAGGGATTAGATTATCCAGCTTTAATAGCGTTCCAGCAGACCTTACCATCAATTATGCTGGCGTGGCACAAGATTCGAAGGGCGAATTGGTTAGTAATGGTGGCCGGATCCTTTGTGCAACAACCAAAGCTAGTAATATTACGCAAGCGCGAACAATTTTATATTCGTGGTTAAATCAACAGAAGTTAGTGGGGATGCGTTATCGGAATGACATTGGAAAACGTGGAGAGTAGACAGTCGAGTTATTAGCGGGCAAACGGGAGAGCTATTCGAGTTTGAATAGCTCTTCTTTTTAAGTATTTCAACTGCAAGAATTTTAGACACACTGCGAGTCGCGTTCCATCTGGGTTTTAAAACCGATATATTAATTGATGGAGTTACAACCATTAACGGGGATGTGCTAAATGCTGAACAAATAAAGAAGCATCACGCAAACATATGGGATAATCGATTTGGCAAATTAATTACGGTGCCAACTCCGCTAAAATGATTGGTGTTAAACATTGCATTGTAGATTTCAACATGCAGTAATCGACAATCTGTCATTGGTTATTTGAGTTAGAGCAAAAGCTTGAAAGCAGAAAAGTTTCCTAGTATGCGTCACAAGGCTTTTTGCAGGCTAGTTCTCGGATTAGTTGATATAATAACGTGTAATAAATCTTGTTTTATATTAATTAAATGATTTAGTTGCTGGTTTATTAAATCAAAATTGTGAGGGCTGCTATGTTTGTTTACCTTCTTTTAATTCTTACTATTCTAGTTTCTAGTATTTACCTATATAAGGATCGGCGTAATTTTATTGCAGGAATCTTTTTTGCGGGAAGTTGTATTAATTTAACTTTATTAGCGACTTTAGGAATTGCCTCTTATCTAGCTGGAGATTCTAGGATTGGAATCATTAGTCTTGCGGTGTTTTTACTATTAGGGATTATCGTGGTTCCGTTACTGGTCGGTTTTAGTTTAATTATTAATTCCTACGTCATGCAAACGCGCGAAGGCAAAAGCTTGACTGCTAAATTATCGCTAATTTTCGGGATTAACCTGTTACTTGTATTGGGGGCAGGGGCGACTATTTTACTTGCTAGTCAGTACTTAGGTCGGTTAACGGGCGTGTTACTCGTTTTTATAGGAATCGACGTCACTTTTACGTTTATTTTTAGTTGTTATTTGTTCTATTCGTTTCTGTATCAAATAATTCCTATAAGAGAAAAAGTCGATTATATTATTACGTTAGGCGCTGGAATAAGGTCAGAAACTGTAACTCCGCTCTTGAAAGGGCGGCTAGACAAAGCGTTAGAATACTTTTGGAAACAGGATGGGAACCCCAAGTTTATAGTTAGTGGCGGGCAGGGGCCTGATGAACCTGTTTCGGAAGCCTATGCCATGGCGAAATACCTTAAAAGTCAGCATGTCCCCGAAGATAAAATCATTTTAGAAGACCAATCCACCACTACATTACAAAATATGAAATTTTCAAAGCAAAAGATTGAAAAGGATTGGAAAAAGTCAGGAGTGCCTAAGGTTATTTTTGCTACTAACAACTATCATGTATTGCGCAGTGCAATTTATGCTCGCAAGGCGGGGTTAAATGCGAACGGAGTGGGTTCACCAACTTCATTTTACTTTTTACCTAGCGCGCTAATTCGTGAATATATCGCTTTGTTAGTGATTTATAAGAAAACAACCATTGCGATTGTGTTAGGATGGATTTTACTTGGACTCTTGTTAGCCTTTTTTTAGAATGGGAGAGTAGTTTATGCGTAAACGAGTTATAGCTAGCGGTATCATTGTTGCAATATTTTTATTCATTTTCGGGGGTGCTTATTTCTGGTATAAACCCAACTACGGTACCGAAAATTATTACACTCAAATCATTAATCAGGGAACCAAAATTGTTGAAAAAGATGACTCGGGCAGCCAAGTCGTGGATTACATGTATCATCAACCGATCTATGATCAAAATGGCCAACAAGTAATGGCTAAGTTTAGAGGCGGGCTAGAACGGCCCTTAAAACTACATGCATATTTAAAGGTTGGATATAACACCAAGCGGCACCAAGTGATTTCTTGGGAAAAGGTTGCTAAAAAGGACGTCCCTAAAGCGGCTTTAAAACAGCTGCATGAGTAAGCTGTTAAAAAATATTCGATAAATAAAAGGAAATCATTTCGTCTAGTGACGAGTGGTTTCCTTTTTTATTTCCGAGCCAAATTTTTAATGGTTATCGATTGTAAAAGTTAGTGGCAGGTTGGAGATACTTCCAAATCTGCCAAGAAGCCCTGAATTGCTCCACGGAAGCGAAATTCAAGATCCTGAATGTTTAAATTTAGATGCTAAGGCGTAATATTTAATCCTTACGGAAAACTTTTAAAGCCGAGAAATCCCGCTAATATGGTATTTCACACTTATAAATATTATACAGGGTAATCTAGTTAGCACTTTGCTTAACAGAGTGCTAAAAAGGGAGTACAATACGGTTGTAGGTGAAAAGAGTGCTTCTGAATTAATGCTGAAGTACAATTTTTACTTCATTAATTAACGGAGGTGTTGTTACATGGCCAATTTTTACGGAAATGATCCTTTTTTCAACAATGATATGGATGATATTTTTAATCAAGTATTCAAACGGATGGGAAATCCTAACTCGGATTCCGCTCGTTACTTGGTCAATGGGCAGTCGTTAACTCCAGATGAATTCGCTCAATATCGAGCAACTGGTAAACTACCAGAAAATGCAAAAACAATTGAAGTATCCAAGGACGGACAACAGGCCCTTAAAAAGGGTGGTATTTTGGAGAAGTTAGGAACTAACTTGACTGAACAAGCCCGCGATGGTCTGCTAGATCCAGTTATTGGACGTGAAAATGAAATACAAGAAACAGCTGAAATTTTGAGCCGGAGAACGAAGAATAACCCCATTTTAGTTGGGGACGCCGGAGTCGGTAAAACTGCAATTGTTGAAGGTTTAGCACAAGCAATTGTAAATGGTAACGTTCCGGAAGCTATTCAAGGCAAAGAAATTTATTCAATCGATTTATCCTCTCTAGAAGCAGGAACCCAATACCGGGGGTCGTTTGAAGAAAACATCAAAGACTTAGTCAAAGAAGTTAAGGCAGCTGGAAACATTATTCTATTCTTTGACGAAATTCACCAAATTATTGGCGCAGGTTCAACCGGCGGCGAAGATGGTGGCAAAGGGATGGCAGATATTATTAAGCCAGCATTGTCCCGTGGTGAATTAACCGTCATTGGGGCAACTACCCAAGACGAATACCGTAATACAATTTTGAAAAACGCAGCGCTAGCTCGTCGGTTTAACGACGTGGTGGTCAATGAACCAAGCGCGGAAGATACGTTTAAAATTTTGCAAGGTGTTAAGGACTTATACGAAAAACATCATCATGTAAAACTCCCCGATGATGTTTTGAAGGCCGCGGTGGATTATTCGGTTCAATACATTCCACAAAGAACTCTACCAGATAAGGCGATTGACTTGATCGATATGACCGCCGCCCACTTAGCAGCTCGTCAGCCTGAAAGTGATGAAGCAACCTTAAAAGAAAAGCTCAATAAGCTTGAAAAAGAAAAGGAACAGGCAGTTAAAGAAGAAGATTTCAAACGTGCTGCTGACCTAAAGCAACGGATTGAAGAGACCAACAAGCAAATTAAGAATGCAGATAAGAAAGAAGAAGTTGTTGCAACGGTTGACGACGTTGCTCAATCGGTAGAACGTTTAACCGGAATTCCGGTTTCTGACATGGGCGCTAACGATATTGAACGGCTAAAAGATTTGGATAGTCGTTTGAAGAGCAAGGTAATCGGGCAGGACGAAGCGGTAGAAATGGTTGCTCGAGCAATTCGGCGGAACCGGGCAGGATTCTCCGAAGGCGAACAACCAATTGGCAGTTTCTTATTCGTCGGCCCAACCGGGGTTGGTAAAACTGAATTAGCTAAACAATTGGCTTTGGATATGTTTGGCAATAAGAATGCGATTATTCGGTTGGATATGAGTGAATATTCGGACCGGACGGCGGTTTCTAAATTAATTGGTACGTCAGCTGGTTATGTAGGATACGATGATAACTCAAATACCTTAACCGAACGTGTACGGCGGAACCCATATTCAATTGTTTTATTAGATGAAATTGAAAAAGCGGATCCACAAGTCCTAACACTTTTACTTCAAGTAATGGATGACGGACGTTTAACGGACGGTCAAGGAAACGTAATCAATTTCAAGAACACAATTATTATTGCAACGTCAAACGCTGGATTCGGTAACGAAAAATTAACCGGCGACGATGCTAAGGACCAATCTCTAATGGATCGACTTGCACCGTTCTTCCGGCCAGAATTTTTAAACCGGTTCAACGGCATTGTAGAATTCTCACACTTAACTAAGAAAGACTTAAGTCAAATCGTTGATTTAATGATTGCGGATGTTCAAAAGACATTGGCGAAGAAAGATTTGACTTTGGAAGTAACTAAACCAGCAAAGGATTGGTTGATGGAACAAGGTTACGATGAAGCAATGGGCGCTCGTCCATTAAGAAGAGTGATCGAACAACAAATTCGGGACAAGGTTACTGATTTCTATCTTGATCATTTAGATGTGAAGAACTTGAAAGCTGATTTGGTTGATGATCAAATTGTCATCGAAGCCAAATAGTCTAATTTTAGCGTTTTGCACATTCAAGAGTAACGTATAAGTAAGTATTGGCTATTAAGGAAATCATTTCGTTTAACGACGAGGTGGTTTCCTTTTTTTATTTTTAAAAAATCAGGGAGAGTCAATTTTAGATGCTGACCAATGAGATTAGGGTTGGATAATCATTCAGCTACGCGCATTAGTAGTTAAATGGTAAAGCTAAGAATAGATATCTAGTTATGTTGGCAAAAAAACCTTAAGGATTAAAATAAAATCCTCAAGGTCTTTTCACTTGAAAAAATAGATACCTTACTTGGAAAAATGGGCATATTTGACTATATTCGCAGAGCCAACAAGCAAACCATCACCTTAACTAATTACTGTTTCTCCTGAATAGCCACCCGCAAAATGGTTTTGCGCTTAGCTTCCTCAACCCGGCGGAAATCGCTCATATAGATTTCCGTATGTTCTTTTTCACTACGTTGATAACCAGTTTCATCAATAAATTGCTCTAATTTTTGAAAACTTTCGGGTTCAGTATCAAATGAGCCAACGTGTACGATTTGGGCGACCAGTTGTGCTGGACGATGCTCGAAACAAATTTGATCAAACAGGAAATCATCAACCTTAGGTTTAGCACGTTCTAGAGCTTCTTTAGCAATCTCGTCAGTTACAAAACTTGGTTGTTTAATGCTGATAATGTATTTAAAGTGTTCTTTTTTCATTACCGGAGCATTTAAATATTGGTCTTGGATTCCCCAGTAACCTTGAAGTGGGTATACTGTATATAGCTTAAAGTTAGGGATATTCCAGCCTTTCTTTTGACTCATCCGAATAGCATAAGAAACAGGATACAGGGATTGAACCCTTTTCTGAAAATCAGGTAAATTAGGATCACCTTCGCCGGCAATACTAAAATAATTTTGTTCGGGGATGGTTAATATTTGAGGCTTTTTCCTAAGGGAAAAGCCTTTTTCTTCCTTCCGCCATTCAATTTTTTCATTACTCATAAGAATTCTCCATTCACTTAAATGATATAGCATATTTTAGATAAATCCATTCGTTTCCAATAACCATCGTTGACGAACTTTCGAGTGATGTATGGGCATTTATACGCTACTTTTCTTACAAATTCCGATTCTAATGTGATTTTAGCACATTTTAGTTTATCGAATATGGAGGATTTTGGGGTAAAACGCTTTAGAGATTGGGCAAAGTAGAGAACACATTTTATAAAAAAACGTAATGATTTTGCCTGATGCATAAATAGTATATGTAAAGAAATATAACAAGTGATAACATTAGTGCTTAAGAATAAACGAGAGAACGAGTTTTGAAAGCACTCAGATACTCTTGACGAAGGGCGTCAATAAATTTTTTACATATTAACGAGCAGTTGTGCCGTTTCTTTTAAGTGAAATGGCATTTAGTAATATTCATGGGGTGAATAGGGATTGGATGAAATTTATGTAGTAGCAGCTAAACGGACGGCAATTGGCAAACAGGTGGAAGTCTAAAAGGATTTACAGCCGCTGAACTAGGCGGATTTGCAATAAAGGCGGCAATGGATCAGGCTAATTTAAAAGATGATTATATTGATCAAGTACTAATGGGAAACGTGATTCAAGCAGGTAATGGTCAAAACCCGGCAAGGCAAGCAGCGGTGTCCGCAGGCATTAATTATTCTGTGCCGGCCATTACTATTAATGATGTGTGTGGGTCTGGTCTATCTAGTATTAATTTAGCGGCAAGCCTGATTGCTTCGAAACAAGCAAAAATCGTAATTGCCGGAGGAATGGAAAGCATGTCATCAGCGCCTTTAATTTCGCGTAAATCGAGATTTGGGCAGCGGCTTGGTAATCAAATCCTAGAAGATGCAATTCTAAGTGACGCGCTAACTGACGCCTGTGGCCACTATCATATGGGAATTACTGCTGAAAATGTTGCCTCAAAATACCATGTTAGCAGACGTGAAATGGATGAATTTGCTTTAGCTAGCCACCAAAAAGCAGTTAATGCGCAAAATAACGGTCGCTTTGATAAAGAAATTACATCAATAACCGTAAATCAACCGGATGGCAAATATTTATTTAACAAAGATGAGGCTCCACGAAAGGACACAACCATTGAAAAATTGGGAAATTTAAAACCAGCGTTTAAGTTAGATGGGAAGGTTACTGCCGGCAATTCTTCTGGGATTAACGACGGGGCTGCAGCGCTAATCCTTGCTTCTAAGGAAGCGGTTATCGCACACGGATTAAAGCCATTAGCAAGGTGGGTGAACTGTTCGGTAGTGGGTTTAGAACCTGACCTAATGGGGATGGGTCCGTATTATGCTATTAATGAAGTATTAAAAAATGCAGGATTAGCAAAAGAAGACATTGATTTGTATGAGCTCAACGAAGCTTTTGCAGCGCAATCGCTTGCATGTATTAGAAAATTAAAGTTAAAAACAGAGAATGTGAATATTAATGGTGGTGCGATTGCTTTGGGACACCCAGTAGGCGCTTCGGGAGCAAGAATATTAGTGAGTTTGATATACGAGTTACACGATCAAAAATTAAAAAAAGGGCTCGCTAGCCTTTGTGTTGGTGGCGGTATGGGCGTAGGTACAATAATTGAAGCTGTTTGATTATTAAAAGTGTAAAAAAGATGTTTGAAGTTCTGATACAAACTATACTGAATAACAAATTCCGTTTTAGCTCTAACTTATCTAACGTTAAGTACTTAATAATTTTAATTAAACAAATACATTTAATGCAATAAAGTATAGTTTTTGTAAAATTATGGTCGTTTTATTTGTAAGCGATTTACAAAAAGAGTTAGACTATAGCTGTAATATTATGAATAGGGGGATATTATAGATGGATAAAGCAAAAGTTATTATTGTTGGGGCTTCACATGGCGGACATGAGTCAGCAATTGAGTTGTTGGATAAATACGATAACGTTGATGTCACGATTTATGAAATGGGCGATTTCGTATCGTTCATGTCCTGTGGAATGCAACTTTACTTAGAAGACCAAGTTACAGATGTTAATGACGTAAGGAATTTCCGACCAGAAGACATCACTTCCAAAGGCGGAAAGATTTATAACAATCACCAAGTTACAGCAATTGATGTTGACCAAAAACAGGTAACCGTTAAGGATTTAAAAGAAGGTACAGAAGAACAAGTTGCTTACGATAAATTGATTCTTAGTTCGGGAGTAACACCTAAAAATTTGCCAGTCCCAGGTACAGACCTTGAAAATGTATATTTAATGCGTGGTTACGACTGGGCTACAAAGATTAAGGCAGCGTTAACTGATGATAGTATTAAAAATGTCGCGGTGGTTGGTTCAGGATACATCGGGATTGAAGCGGCTGAGGTATTTGCTAAGAAAGGTAAACACGTCACTTTATTTGATTTCATCGATCGCCCCCTCGGCAATTATCTCAACCCTGAAATGACTGAAATTATTGATAAAACCTTGACTGACAACGGTGTTCAAGTAGAAATGAGCCAGAGCATTACCGCATTTAAGGGCGACGGAAAAGTTGCCAGTGTGGAAACCAAAAAGGGCAGTTACCCTGCAGATCTTGTAATTCAAGCTGCCGGTGTACAGCCTAATACAGAATGGCTCAAAGGCGTAGTGGATCTAACTGATCGCGGATTCATCAATGTGGATGGCTATTTGAGAACTAACGTGCCCGACGTATTTGCTGTCGGAGATGCTATCTTACCGCTATCTATCCCGGCTGGAAAGCCATCCCCAATTGCTTTAGCTACAACTGCCCGGCGTGAAGCCCAATACGTTGTAAATCATATTTTCGAGAAGAAACCAACCCAAATCTTTAAAGGCGTAGTTGGTTCATCAGCGCTACATGTATTTGACGAACACTTTGCTTCTACGGGTGTAAATGAATTTACTGCAGAACGTTCTAACGTTGAAATTGTTAATTCACACTATGTTGACCACATCCGTCCGGCATACGTTCCCGAGTCAGAGGGAAATGTTCGCGTGGATGTTGATATCACGTTTGACCCCCATACCCACATTGTTTTAGGTGGAGCAGTCCTTTCAACATGCGATTTGACTGCTCAAGGAAATGTTTTGGCATTAGCGGTAGAACATCGTTTGACGCTTGAAGATTTAGCCGAAGCTGACTTCTTCTTCCAACCTGGTTACGACCGGCAATGGAGTTTAATTAATTTGGCTGCGCAACATGCTTTAGGTTATGCACGCTTCTAAAGTAGGTTGTTTCTTCGATTATATTAACGCCTTTAAAAAGGATAAAATAGTAAGTCTAATTAGCAGGAAGCCCTTTATATAGGGCTTCTTTTTAGTGTGTTTTCGAATAGCAAATTAAATTTTAGAATGATTTCTAGCCATATTGAGCAAACAATAGATAGAGAGTAGTGATACGAGGATTTAGTTGCTGTCCAAAAAAGCGGTCTACGGAGGTTGTAACCAATAATTTTTTAAAAAAATTTAGTCCTTTAGACCACGGTAAATTCAAATATGTAATTTTTTATCAAAACAGCGCTTTCAAAAACTAATAATAGGTATATACCAATTTTGTTTTTTTATAAAATAAGGCTTATAAAGTGGATTATACCAATAATTTACGCTTGAAATAGCGTTTCCACTAACATAGAATTGGATTATCGCATTTATTCAATATTCTATTTGGAGGTATTTTCATGAAAGCATATTTGCAACGCATGGGTCGTTCTTTACAACTTCCCGTAGCCGTTTTACCTGCCGCCGCTTTGTTGGTTGGTATTGGTAACTGGTGGGCTTCTTACAGTAATGACGTAGTTGCTCATTTCTTACAAGCCGGTGGTAACGCCGTTTTAGGTCAACTACCACTATTATTTGCCGTTGGTTTAGCCCTCGGGATGTCTGTCGATCAATCTGGGGCTGCTGCCCTCGCTGGGTTAGTTGCCTTTGAGCTACCGGTCAATGTATTAAAACCTGAATCGGTTGCTACATTAATGAACATCAAACCGACAGCTGTTGATGCTTCGTTT
>SKEB01000349.1_pt1 | contig 45546 bp, 45 predicted proteins | sample 4826561 | NCBI WGS metagenome assembly SKEB01 (sample SAMN11008820, study PRJNA524170) | human gut metagenome | biome: Human fecal sample; material: Feces; isolation source: fecal sample from pouch patient p17 | host: Homo sapiens | place: Israel: Tel-Aviv | collected 2016-03-29
GTGGATGAAATGAACAAACGACCACGGAAATGCCTTGGATTTAGAACTCCCTATGAAGTCTATTATTCAACTATGTTGCACTTGGCTTGACAATTCAAGCAATAAGCACCCGTTATGAGTGCTTATTGAGATGACCCCCAAAAGTTAGTCTAAGGATCTAACTGAAGGATGCCAGTTTTGTTATGGATATATTTAATTCTAAAAATTAAACCCTACCGATAGCAATATAGCCAACACTGAAATCAATATTATTAGACATATACATTCCCAAAGGCTCCAGCAATCAAACTTCTTATCATTAATCCCAAAAATAAAAGAAACCAACATGTGGATAATAGAAACTAAAACTGAACCAACAACCGCGGTAATAACAATAAGCCTAGGCAACTCCACAGTAGCTATTGTCACCGCGTTTATCGCCTCTCTTGAATATGACAAACCACCAACAACAGCTAAAATAATTGCGGCAAAAATACCTAGTATGGTCACATATTCATTTTGTGATTTATCAAGCTTCTTATTTACAACACTATACTTCTTTTTTAGTTCTCTTGTTTGATCTACAGTTTCTTTCTTTATCTTTTCAATCTGGTAGAGAACCAAATGCATGTGATCAAAGATTTTTAAAAAGATTTCTGTCGCCTCTTTATTATTTTTATCATTTTGATATACAACAAATTTTCTTGTGGAGTACTGCGGATCACCTTTCTCTAAAATATAATCATGAAGTACATCGTCTTTCAGTTGGTCAATATTTTGAACAATTCTTGAAAGTGTTTGTTCATCCACAGAAAATATGTTTGAACTTATTTCAGAATATAAGATTCGTGGTAAACGTTTGTCAGAAACAATATATTGTAGAATGATTTCAAACGTTTTCGCCGATGAATAAGCATCAGCTGCCATGTCAAGTGAATTACAAACCATAGAAATAAATTCCCTATTATGGGCTAACATTCTTTAGAATCTACATCTTTATCATTAGAGCTTAAAAGACTTTTAGCCAATTTACTTACAAGCGGAGTATAATCTATCGAATCATTTTTACTGTCCATCAAAATATTCCTTTATCGCAGAATTTCCTATTTTTATATTCTTTTCATCCTCATGATATACATTTTTCCACGGATCCTGTCCATGAGTGACTCTTACCAAATCTGAGGCCGAATATTTCGCCAATGAATCAATGACTTCCGCAATTGCATTTTGACTTTTTAAAGAAATATGTCCATTATACGTACCTCCAAAAGCATATGGTATTTCTCCAGCTCCAAACCTTTTATATACATGATAAGCAACTGGTACTACCGGACCAAAATCCCAAGCTTCTATATCTTCGGCAAAACAAGGTTCATTAAACTTAATCAAAAAATAAGCTTGTACAAAATAAAGAAGTTTCTGTAATTTTAAATTAGAAAGACTGTAGTTTCTCTTATTACTGTAATAAATAATATACTCACAAACATCAATTACAGAATACATAATTGCACCTCCTTATCTCATAGAATTTTTATTATATAATTATTTTACCACAAAATGTAAAAACGATCCCAATATGAAATCAACAAAAGCATATGCCAACTTATAACACGTACTCTCCTCAGAAAAAATCTCTCAACTTTCACACCTACACTATATCACAGATCTTACAACATTCTTAACGAAAACATTAAACACATGGAAATTGACCCAGTCGATAAGCCTTGACGGACGAGTATTTTGAAATCCGCTGCGGCAGTCTGCCGCCGGTGTAAGATAAAAAACTCTCCCGTGGTGATGATTGGGAAATCATTTGTACTGGTATAAAAAAGATAATCTTTTATCATTTTCATTCCTTGTAAATACCGTTTCCATAAAAAATTTTAAAAAAATAATTGAAAGTAGTTTTCAAAATCATTTATTTGTGATATACTACTTACAGGCAGAAGCGGATTCATGAAACGATTCTGCCGTTGGGAAATTTTCGCACTCCCAAGCGAAAATCACTCCTTTCCAACTTCCTTTATTTTTTTATACTCCTGAAAAGGGACGGTGCGAGCCGTCCTTTTTTACTGTATAAGAATACCAATTGGCGGAAATGCCGCCCTCCCGTTATTTTCTGAAAAGGAAAACAAGGCTTACAGGACATTTCATGTCAATACATTGCGATAACGGATTCCGCCCTCTATACTGTTTTGCAGCAGCTTTCCATTCCCGCAATCCTAACCACGGAAATAAACATTTAATGCAAACCTGGTCCAAGACAGACACGTGAAAAGCCCGCGATGAGCTTATTTTCTCCCGCGGGCTTTTCATTTTTGATTTTATTTTTCGATGCTTACGAATTTGTAATCTTTGTCTTCGACAGCCTTCCGTACATCCGCATCAGCGACTTCTTTGGACAGAGTAAGTACGGCGATGCCCGTTTCATGGGACACTTCCGCGCGATCCACACCGTCAAGGGCTTCCAGCGATTTCTTTACTGCCGCCTCGCAGTGGCCGCACATCATGCCTTCAATTCTTACTGTTTCTTTCATTTTCATTTCCTCCTTTGGAACTATCATTCCTTTGTAAATGTAATCCGCTTCGGAAATTGCTTTCTTCACGGTTTCTTCATCAGGATCGGCCAAGCAGGTTATATTTACTTTTCCTGTGGTATGATCCGCTTTTGCTTCCACAATACCTCTTATTTCCTTCAACGCATTTTCCACATGACGCTCGCACATTTCGCAGGTCATGCCTTCTACGGAAATAATAGCCGCCCTTTCCTTTCCTGCCGCCTCTTTCTTCTCTATAGCAGTGCCGGTTTCTGCACCAGGCACTTCCGCCGGCAGAAGCGCTTTCTTCTTCAGAGGCTTGTCCTTCCCGCTGTCATGGACTTTAAACAGATTCAGCCGAAGGGCATTCAGACAGACGGTGACACTGGAAAGAGCCATCGCCGCCGCGCTCCACATGGGATTTATGGAAATCATGGGATATACGCCGGCCGCCACGGGAATGAGCAGAATATTATAAGCAAAGGCCCAGAATAAATTTTCACGGATATTTTTCAGCGTCTTCCTGCTTAATCGGATGGCAGCGGAAACATCGGTGAGCCTGGAATTCATAAGAACGATATCGGCGGAGTCGACAGCCACATCTGTCCCTGCGCCGATGGCGATTCCGATATCCGATCCGGTAAGCGCGGGCGCATCATTGATCCCGTCCCCTACCATAGCCGTCCTTCCCCGTTTCTGCAGGTTTTTGATAACAGCCGCTTTCCCGTCAGGAAGGACGCCTGCAATGACACGGTCAACGCCTGCTTCTTTCCCGATGGCGTCTGCCGTCCGCTGATTATCTCCTGTCAGCATGATGACTTCAATCCCCATATGCTGCAGTTCTTTAACAGCTTGGGCGGAGTCTTTCTTAATCACATCGGCGGCGGCTATAATCCCCAAGAAAATCCCGTTCCGTTCAAAGAAAATCGGCGTTTTTCCTTCTCCCCCCAATGCCCGGGAGAGTTCTGTCATATCCTGCGGTATATCCGCCAGCGTGGAAATATAGGTTTCCGACCCGCCGTGAATCGTGTCCCCGTCCATAATGGCGGCAAGGCCGTTTCCCGCAAGAACCCGGAATCCGGAGGTTTCTTTCGGACTCATGCCTCTTTCTTCCGCCTTTTCCACAACGGCCCGGGCAAGGGGATGCTCGGATTTCCATTCCAGCGAATACGCCAAAAGGAGAAGTTCATCGTCCGTCATATGTCCCGCAGGATAAATGCCGGTGACCTCCGGTTTTCCTTCCGTAACGGTACCGGTCTTGTCAAGCGCGACGATCTGTATTTTTCCCGCATTTTCAAGAGATTCGCTTGTTTTGAAAAGAATGCCGTTTTTCGCGCCTACGCCGCTGCCGACCATAATGGCAACGGGCGTTGCCAACCCCAGCGCACAGGGACAGGAAATGACGAGGACGCAGATGGCGTATTCCAATGCTTTCGCCACGGGCGCGCCGAGGAGTATCCACACGATCATGACGAGAACGGCTACACCGATAACGGCAGGTACGAAGACGGCGGACACGGCATCAGCAATTCTTGCAATCGGCGCTTTTGTAGCAGCCGCATCACTGACCATGCGGATGATCTGTGAGAAGGTCGTGTCTTCGCCTACACGGGTGGCACGGGCACGGATGAATCCGGAACGGTTTATGGTGGCGGCTTTCACGGGGTCGCCTTCCGCTTTGTCCACCGGAACGGATTCTCCCGTAAGAGCGGATTCATCCGCCGCTGTCGTACCTTCTATAATCACGCCGTCTACGGGAATGGTTTCTCCCGGTCTTACGACAAAGATATCTCCCGGCTGCACCTCGTCGATGGCAACGGATACTTCCTGCCCGTTTTTTTCGATGAACGCCGTCTTCGGCGCCATCCTCATCAGACTTTTCAAAGCATCGGTGGTCCGGCCTTTGGAGAGGGATTCCAGTGTTTTCCCTACGGTGATGAGAGCAGGAATCATGGCGGCGGACTCGAAGTAGAGCCGGTCATGGTAAAATCCCATGAGATCCGCATTCGATGTGCCTTGCGTAAGGAGGTAGGTCATCTCATAAAGGACATAGAGCGACCAGAGAAAGGAAACTCCCGAGCCGAGCGCCACGAGGGTATCCATATTCGGCACGCCATGGGCGAGGGATTTCCCGCCGGAAAGAAAGAAATCCTTATTGACATACATCACGATAAGGGCAAGGAACATTTCTGTCAGAGCAAGTCCCAGATGATTATGGTCAAAAAATGCGGGAACAGGCCAGCCGAGCATATTGTGCCCCATGGTGATATACATGAGGAGCGCAAGAAATACGGCAGACCATATGAGGCGCCTTTTGAGCTTCGGTGTTTCATGGTCGGCCAGGGCTTCCGCTTCCTGTGCCAGTTTTTCTGAAGCGGAGCTCTTTTTCTTTTCTTCACCTTTGAGCCGCGCTCCGTACCCCGCGTTTTCAACGGCGCGGATGATTTCTTCATTTGATGCGGTGCCGTCGACCGCCATGGAATTTGTCAGGAGCGCCACGGCCACCGAAGAGACCCCCGGCACTTCAGCGACTGCCTTTTCCACATGGGACTGGCACGCTGCGCAGGTCATGCCTGTAACCGTATATTGTCTCATTTTTTACCTCTTTCATTTCCTGTCAAAAAATTATTTCATCAGTTTTTGGAGCATGGTGCAGAGCTCATCCACTTTTCCGTCCCGTCCTTCGCGGATATCATCGGAAACGCAGCCTCGGATATGGGATGCCAGAAGCAGTTTGTTAAAAGAATTCAGCGCATTGGATACGGCTGATACCTGCATGAGGATATCTGGGCAGTATGCGTCAGCTTCCACCATTTTCTGTATGCCCCTGATCTGCCCTTCCACCGTCTTAAGGCGGATAAGCAATTTCTTCCGTTCTGCCGGTGTCCGTTCCGTACGGCAGCAGGCTTCCTCTGTTTCCATACCGGTTATCTGTTTTGTCTCCTTCGCTTCCATTTCATTTTCCTCTCTGCTTTTTCGTACTCTCTCTCATTCTTACTGCTGAATCGAAAATCTTCTTTTTGATTATACTATACCCCCCTTGGGTCTATCTGTCAATAAAAAAATTAAATATACGGAATAAATCCGAAAAACATGTCCGCTGCCATACGGAAAGGGCATAGAAGGATGCTGTCTATAAGCAAACAAAACATCGAACGGTAAAAACAAAGCGGCGGGATTGTTTCGTCACCCCGCCGCTTTGCATAAACCTATTTTTTTTGTAAACCAAGATTTACGAATCTTCATATTTTAGTTTAAAACTTTATGAAAATACTCCTTTAATAAATCCTTGTGCTTAAAATAACATTCCAAAACATAGCATAAAAACTGTTCATACCCCATTGGCAAATCGTTTCCATTTTCATCTTTTCTCAGCACTTTACATTTATAATTGAATGGGATCTCTGAATTATCAATTTTAAAAGACTTTATTCTAGTTTTTGCTGTACCTTTTTGTGCTACATTACTCATTCTGTCTTTATATTCATCAATTGTATAAAAAACATATTCGTGATCTAAATGTGTAATGTACACACTATCGCTTTCTTTTTCATACTGCAAATGAACTACCTGTGTCACTATCATATCATTATAAGTCTCAAAATTATCATACAATTCTTCGAAAGTTATATTTTGTGCATCAATTACCACCCACATACAATCTTCATATTTCTGCGAATATAGTTTGGTTACAGAATATTTTCCAAGATTGACAAAATCAAATACTCTTCCTCGTTCCAATTCTTCTGTTATACACACATAATTCGACTTTCCCTTATACCCTGGTTCGTTAAGCAGTCTCACTGAAAAATCTTTTACTAATCCCTTCAATATCATCTCAGAAATGTTTTTCAGTAAATCCATAGAAACATTCTTTGTAAAAAAGGTTTTGTTAAGTTCTTTATCATAAATACGCGGTGGATTAATAGGAATTAATTCCCTCACTTTATCAACTGGAACTAGACCATATTTATGATACTGACTATGTTTGCCTAAAATGCTTTTATATTCTTTATCTAACTCGCTTAAATCACTACAAAACGAATGTTGTCTTTCGGCTTTATAGTTATCAAAGGCATAATCTAGGTACAGCAAAACTCTTTTCTCTGGATAAGAAACTCCCTCTGCAGCGCTTACCATTAATCCACAGTTTTTACTAATCCACTCATCCATCGAAAACAAGGATAATTCATCTTGCTGCCTTTTATAAAGCTCATAGATACCTTTTTGTAAAATATCAGGATGCTTCAGTTTTTCAATATTCTTAATTTCGCGTTTTAACTTAATTTTGATTTCAGTAATTAAAGCCTCATCAGTTACTCCCTCCTTCAAAATCTTTCTAGTTAAAGCATCATTTTCTCTAAACTTTCCTAAAACAACTCCATTTATATAGTCAACTTGCTTCTTTACATCCCATTCTTCTTTCTCTAACATCCAAAATTGACAGTTACACTCATGCTGAGTAATCATGCTTTTTTTTAGAAACTCTGCTATAGCCTTTCTCGAAGTAATCATTTCACTTTACCTCCGCGATACACAGTTCTTATTATGCGATTTCCTTGTGTATAAATTCATTATACCATCTTTGTCTGCGATTCATATATCTCCTTATGCTTGCTGTTCAGCTGCCGGGAGAGGATTATTTTTACAGCTTTTTCTCCGTTTTACATCCTGTCTCCCCCATACTATAATGAAAGAAAATATATTTCTTTAAGGAGGTTATCATGGCAGATCTTACGGTGGGCAAAAAAGCGCCCCTATTCACACTTCCGTCTGACGGCGGACAGGATATTTCCCTTTCCGATTACAAGGGCGGGAAGGTGATTCTTTATTTCTATCCGAAAGATAATACTTCCGGGTGCACGCTGGAAGCGCAGGCATTCCGCGCCAATCTGGAAGAATTTAAGAAGCGGGGTTATTCCGTACTTGGCGTAAGCCGCGACAGCGTGAAAAAGCACTGCAATTTCCGCGACAAGTATGAACTTAATTTCCCTCTCCTTTCTGATGAAAAGGAAACGGTGTGCAATTTGTACGGCGTCATGAAAGAAAAGAGCATGTACGGAAAAAAATACATGGGCATCGAGCGCTCCACGTTCATCATTGACGAAAAAGGCATATTGGTGAAAGAATACAGGAACGTGAAAGCCGCTTCTCATGTAAACGATCTGCTGAGGGATCTACAATAGCCAATTATAAAGAGGCTGTGACAAAATATTTTTGTACCTCGTCACAACCCCTCCACTCATGCCTTTTCGGCAGACAAAAAAGAGCGTCGTTTCTTTTTACGGAAACTCCGCTCTTTTTTCATTTCAATCCGTCAGATCTTCAATGAGCCATGCCTTTTCAAAGGGGAAAGCGGCATATGCTTCGCCTTCCAGGATCGTCCTGCCGGGGTCGTAAATATCGATAATCCATTCCTTGCCAAGACTGTCATTGACAAAGTAGCGGATTTTTTCTCCAAGGAACATTTTATTTTGAATGGTGACTTTTACATTCACCTGCCCGTCAACGGCCTCTTTCACCAACTTCAGACATTCGGGACGGATGCTCAGGCAGTATTCCTGCCCTGCATTTACGCTCTTCGCAGTGGGAATTCTGTCGTTTCCGTAAGAAACAGTATTTTCTCCCAGCCCTTTTACGCTGAGGAGGTTTGTCGTGCCGATGAAGTCCGCCACGAACGGCGTCTTCGGTTCAAAGTAGATCTCCTGGGGCGATCCTGTCTGATGGACGACGCCGCCTTTAAGGACGACAATCATGTCCGACATGGAAAGAGCTTCCGACTGGTCATGGGTGACATAAATCGTGGAAAGCCCCATCTTCTTCTGAATATCACGGAGTTCCACGCGGACGCTTTCGCGCAGCTTCGCATCCAAATTGGACAGCGGTTCATCAAGAAGAAGAACTTCAGGATTCATGACAAGGGCACGGGCCACAGCAACACGCTGCTGCTGTCCGCCGGACATCTGGTTCGGGAAACGGTCCTCCATGCCTTTGAGCTGCATGAGGTCAAGCGCTTCTTTGACACGTCTTTCTATTTCCTCTTTCGGACGGTTCTTCACACGAAGTCCATAGGAAACATTATCAAAAACGTTCATATGCGGAAAGAGGGCATATTCCTGAAATACCATGGCCGTATTTCTGCTGTAAGGAGGAATCCTTTCGATTCGTTTGCCGTTAAGAAGTATTTCCCCATCATCCGGTTCATAAAAACCTGCCACCATGCGGAGAAGCGTGGTCTTCCCGCAGCCTGACGGCCCGAGGAATGTAACAAAATGCCCCTTTTCAAAATCAATGTTCACGTCTTTGATGACATGGCTCTGACCGAAATATTTATTGATCTGTTTCAGCTGCAATACTAAGTCTGACATATTTCCACCTCTGTTGTAAACTTTGAGTGATTATAAATCAAAGATATTGATCTTGTCACGGAGTATCAGTTTCACCACACCGAAAGTCAGGTAAATAACAAGCATGATGCCTACGGCAGTGGCGCTGGCAGTCGGGAGGAATCCCTGATTTGCCAGGCTCATGATATTGATGGACGCCAGGTTCCATTCCGGTGACACGAGGAAAATAACGGTGCTTAAGGTGTTCATGGAACGCATGAACGCGTATACAAAGCTGACAGAAAGTGAATTTTTCAGCATAGGCAGCACAATTTTCCGGAAAGTCGTGAAGCTGCCTGCCCCTAAGTTGGTAGACGCCTGCTCTAAAGAGCCTTCGATCTGTTTCAGCCCCGCCACGGCCTGCCGATATCCTACCGGCAGCTGGCGGAGGGCCATACCGAGAATGATAATAGCAAGCGTACCCGTCATTTCAAGCGGTCCGTCATTAAAGGCGAGAATCATGGCAAGACCGATAAACGTCCCCGGCAGAGAGACGGGAAGCATAGCAAGGAAATCCATAACTGTTCTTCCCGGGAATTTTTTACGGAGCACCAGAAACGCCAGAGCAATGCCGAAGACCGTGCTGATTGCCGCCGTGGACATGGATGCCACCCAGGAGTTCACCATGACATTGGAGTTGATGACGCCTTCTTTGAAATACTCAAGAGTAAAGGTGTAATCCACACCGAAAGAAACGGTAAAGGCAAAAAGCACGACCACGCCGATAATCATAAGGATGCCCAGGCTGAGAAGCATGCAGAAAGTAAAGAAACACCATGTTGCCGCCGGTCCCGCCGTCACACGGATGAGGCCTGCCACGGGCTTTCCCGTAACAGTAACGTAAGAGTTCTTTTCCAGATAATACCGCTGTACAAAGAAAACAATAAGTGTCGGAATGACAAGGAATACGGAAAGCGTGGCGCCCATGGGAAGATCCCAGGCACCGGTGACCTGTGTGTATGCTTCCGTGGCCAGAACATGGTAATTACCGCCGACCAGCATGGGGTTGCCGAAGTCCGCCAATGAGTTGATACCGACCAGGAGGAACGCGCTTGCCAGCCCCGGCGTCGCCAGTCTGAGGGTCACCGTACGGAAAAGGTACCACCCTTTTGCTCCCAGGTTCTGTGCCGCCAGTTCCAAATTCGGACTGATATTTTTCAAGACACCCGAAATAGTGATGTACGCCAGCGGGAAAAAAGCGATAGTCTGCGCTGCCCAAAGTCCGACAGATCCGTAAAGATCCAGCTTCAAATGAAGCATTTCCCATGTAATAAAGCCGCGGCGGCCGAAAAGCATGATGAATGCCAGACCGCTGACAACGGACGGCGCCATGGTAGGAAGCAAAGCCACCACCTGGAAGAAACGCTTGCACGGCATATTCGTGTAATTCACGCCGTAAGCGAAAATGAATCCGAAAACGATAGCCGTCGCCGTAGCAACAAAGGACGAGAAGATCGTGTGGCTGAATACCTCGATGAACTCCTTATCCGTGACGGCACGCATCCAGTCTGCCGATGTCGGGACGAGAAGAATTTTCACAAAAGGATAAATAATAAATACGGCAAACAGAAGGAATACGGCAAGAATACCGATGAGAAGCGGCGGCTCCCGAAGAAGCACTTTCATCTCCGCTGCGATTCCGGTGTGTTCGCGGCCGGACTCTTTTTCATTCATACAAAACTCCTTAGATATAAAAAGGATTTATTTCTTTAAAACAGCAGGTGCCTTCCGGCTTTTCCATCGGCGAGGGAAGGGCAGGTATAAAGCAGACTATTTCTTAAATAAGTAAAAGTAATAGATAAAAAGTTACCCCCACCGTCATTGGTGGAGGCAGCTTTTTGACAGACATATTATTCAGCAAAGAATGTATCGCAGTTCTTCTGTTTATCGGCGCCCGCCTTGACCAAATCATAAGTCTTGAACAGCGGCAGCTCTTTCAGCGGCTTCATGCCCTGGGGCGGAGCCACTTCCGGATTGCAGGCAATGCCGTTCGTCGTCTTTACAAGGATATCTCCCGCTTCTTTGGTAAGGACAAAATCAATAAACGCTTTCGCCACATCTTCATTGGCTTTGTTCTTAATCTTGCCTACGGGACATACTGTCCAGCCTGCCTGATCGTAAATGGTGCTCACCAGTTTCTGTCCCTTGGCGCTGACCAGATTCTGATCGGAAATAAAGTTGACAGTGATAAGATATTCGCCGGCGCCGGCTTTCTGTCCCGGTGTGAATCCGGAAGGAGTGAACTGCGCTATCTGCGGTTTCAGCGCTTTCAGATATTCCCAGCCTTTTTCTTCACCCATATTCTGAAGAACGGAACTGATAAAGGTGTTGCCTGTACCGGATTTACGGGGATCAGGCATAATAATTTCCCCTTTGAATTCAGGTTTCAGAAGATCCTGCAGTGTCGTCGGAGCGACAACGCCTTTCGGTTTAAACTCTTCATTGAAACGTTTTTCATTGTAGCCGATTGCCAAAACTTCCAGATACGTGCCATACCAGAAACCGTCTTTGTCCTGGTATTCAGGCATGATCATTTTGGCATTCTTGGATTTATAAGCTTCCAGAAGTCCGTCAGCCGCCGCTTTCGCATGGGCGTCCGCCGTGCCGCCGAGCCAGATATCCGCTTTCGGTGCGTCTTTTTCTGCCGTGATACGGGCAAGAGCTTCCCCGGTCGGCAGACGGATGAAGCTTACATCTGCACCGGTCTGCTTCTTAAACAGATCCGCCAGTTCTTTCGCCGTGTCTTCATGGAAAGACACATACATCACCAACTTCTTGCCTTTCAGATCCTGACCGCCCGCTTTCGCACCGCCTGCAGCCGCCTTGTCACCGCCGCCGCAGCCGGCAGCAATCAACGCCAGTCCGGCCAGGGTGCATGCAGCAAGAGCCTTCCATTTCATGAAAAACATCTCCTCTCAAATCTTAAATATGTTTACTTACCAAAGCAATTTTAGCATATATCCCAGACACTAACTATAAAAAGAAAGTCCGTTGTAATTTTAGCATAAATGTATGCTGTTTTCATTACTTTTTATCATTACATAACACATATTCCTTTTCCCGTTTTCATATTTTCTGCAAGAGAAAAGGACGCCTTTTACGAAACGTCCTGTCCTTTGTCAATTTATCTTCTTCCTGTTACTGTTTTTCCCCGGACTTTTCTGCCGATCGGCCCGAAATCCTGTCAAGAAGTTTATTCCCCGCAGATTTCACTTTATCCTCCAATGCTTTTTTCTTTTTCTCCGCTTCTTCTTTTTTCTTCTTTTCCGCCGCTTCCGCTTCCTGCTTCGCCCGCGCGGCTCTTGCTTTTTCCATACTGCTTCTTACGGATGCAGGAATTTCGAAATTCTTCACGGTGTAACCGCTTTCCGCTTCGTACATATAATCGCGCCAGATCGCCGCCGGAATGGTGCCGCCGGTATACCCCGCATTGGTGGATGTGTCATCGCCGACCCAGACAGCCGTGGAGAGATCCGGCGTATATCCGACAAACCATGCGTCATGTTCATCATCAGTAGTCCCCGTCTTTCCTGCCGACGGCCGTCCGATATATGCATTTCCGCCGGTTCCGCGGGAGATAACTTCTTCCAGCACGCTCGTCAATGTCCATGCCGAGGCTTCATCAACGGCCTGTGTACTTTCCCGCGCACCTGAATGATCTTCAATTACTTTTCCATTGCGGTCAACAACTTTCATAATGACTGTCGGTTCCACCAGTTTGCCGCCGTTTGCAAACACGCTGTATGCTTTTGCCATATCCCAGACGGACACGCCGTAGGTAAGGCCGCCGAGAGCTGTTGCCAAGTTCGTATCACTGTATTCACCCTCGGTAACTAAGGTGGAAATTCCCACATTTTTTGCCGTCTGAATAACTTTTCCCATGCCTACCTGATCCGCCAGATAGACCGTAGGTATATTCATGGACTTCACAAGCGCTTCCATGACGGTTACACTGCCGCCGGAAGTGCCACCGTAATTCTTCGGTGTCCAGCCGCCGCCGAAATCTTTCGTTTCATTACTAAGAATGTCGAAAGGCGTTACTTTGTTTGCAAATGCCGTCAGATAGACAAAAGGTTTGAAAGCCGAACCCGGCTGGCGGGTCATCTGCACAGCACGGTTAAAATGATCCTGTCCGCGGCCGCCTACCATGGCACGGACATATCCCGTTCCCACTTCTATGGAAACAAGGGCACCCTGGGGCTGAGTCAGATTATTATCATCGGTATAGGCATCAGGAAGATTTTTCTTCAGAGCCGCTTCCGCTTCCTTCTGCAAATCAAGATCCAGCGTAGTGTAAATCTGCAGGCCCTCTTTGTATATCGCATCGGAATCATACTTTTCGCTGATCAAGTGAATGACATAATTTACAAAATAAGACGCCACACTATCCGTTCCCCGCTGTTCCTGGGGCCGGGCCAGATGAATATCCGCTTCTTTTGCCGCAGCAGCCTCATTCTCGGTAATGTACCCGTACTTCACCATCTGATCAAGAACGATGGACTGCCGCTGTTTTGCCGCTTCCACACTGTGGAACGGAGAGTAATAATTTGGACTGTTCGGAAGACCCGCTATAAGCGCGCACTGGGCAAGAGACAAATCCTTCACGTCTTTTCCAAAATACACTTTAGATGCCGTCTGGATACCATAACAGCCCTGTCCGAAATAAATCTGGTTCATATACATTTCCAGAATTTCTTTTTTGGTATACTGCCGCTCTATCTTTAAAGCAAGAAAAGCCTCCAGCAGCTTGCGTTTCAGCGTCTGTTCCTGCGAAAGGAAAGCGTTTCGCGCCAGCTGCTGCGTAATGGTGCTCCCCCCCTGCGCCGTGGCATTGCCGCTGATGATATTTCTGAAAACGGCACGGATGATACCGATAGGATCCACGCCGTGATGTTCATAAAAACGGTTATCCTCTACCGCAATAAATGCGTTTTGTAAATTAGCCGGCACTTCATCAATGGACACGGGGAGACGGTTTTCCTCGGCGTGAACCGTAGTAATAAGCCGCCCCTTGGCATCATAAATGCGGGACGACGCATCCGGTGCAATATTTGCGGAAATATCCGGAAGCCCGCTGCTCACCGACAGAAAGAAACCTGCCGCCGCCCCGGCGCCTGCAATAAAAACGATAATGAAAAGAAAAAGAAAAATCTTTTTTACCGTGGAAGATTTTTCTTTATGCTGTCTGCGAATTTCAGAATTTCTCATGAAAGCCGGCGCTCCTCTGATTAATCAATGTATATCTCATATAAAAATTTTTACTCAAAAATATGAACGGTAATATGAACGGTTAAACCAAAAGATAATAATATTTGTTCCATTATAGCACAATCCCGCCGGCAAAGAAGAAAGAAGGCTTTCTCTTCCTTTTTAGAATCATCGTTTTTAAAATCATCGTTCCCCTTTTCTTTTCTGCCGCTGTTTCTTCCATCCCCGGTACAAGACTTTATCCCCTCATACCATTTATGGAAATTTCATTTCTTTTCCTACTATATATAGTATTTTCTTCTCTATAGGTGCCTATAGAAAAAATCTTGAATGAGTATCTCCATTGTGAAACGTTTCGTGAAACGCTAAAGCCTCCTGTCTCCTTTCCGCCCCATATCGACATGCCTGCATTTTCCATATTTTGGATTTTCCGCAGCTTTAAAAAATAATGGTATTTTTATAATTCGTTTTTCCTATTCCATTTCCTGTAAATATGTTGTACTATAAATCACGATACAATATGTTGTATTACAACAGAAGTAAAAACTATATTTTGTACGTGTTATTTTAATTTTATTATATCCAATCATTAATAGGGAGTGTAGTCATGCAACAGGGAAATGAAGAGAACGTCATCGTCCGCACGAATGTCATCAAAAGAAACGGGCAGGAAGTCACTTTCGATATCACGAAAATCATCAATGCTATCGGCAAAGCTAATCATGAAGTCGCCGGCATCCATCAGATGAACGATTTTCAGATCCACGCGATTGCGGATAATATAGCGAAGAAAATTTCCAATTATCCCCACGCGGCTAATGTCGAAGATATTCAGGATATGGTAGAAACGGGCATCATGGAAATGCGCGGCTATGAAGTAGCACAGAAATACGTCCGTTATCGTTATAAACGCGAAATTTCCCGCAAGAGCAATACCACCGATGACGGTATTCTTTCTCTGATCGAACTTAATAATGAAGAAGTAAAACAGGAAAACTCCAATAAAAATCCTGTCATCAATTCTACCCAGCGCGACTATATGGCCGGCGAGGTATCCAAAGACCTCACGCGCCGCCTTCTTCTTCCTGAAGAAATCGTCAAGGCCCACGATGAAGGCATCATTCACTTCCATGATGCCGACTATTTCGCGCAGAAAGAACATAACTGCGATCTCATTAACCTGGAAGACATGCTCCAGAACGGTACTGTCATCAGCCAGACGATGATTGAAAAACCCCATTCTTTCTTCACCGCCTGCAATGTAACGACCCAGATTGTTGCCCAGGTGGCGTCCAACCAGTACGGCGGCCAGTCCTTTACGCTTTCTCACCTTGCGCCTTTCGTCGATATCAGCCGTCAGAAAATCAAAAAGGAAGTCATCGAAGAACGGAAGCTGACCGGCGAATCCATGAATGATGAAATCATTTCCAAAATTGTTGAAGCCCGTCTCCATGAAGAGATCAAGAGCGGTATTCAGACAATCCAGTACCAGCTCATTACTCTGATGACCTGTAACGGCCAGGCTCCTTTCGTCACCATGTTCATGTATCTTGATGAAGTACCGGAAGGCCGCACCCGTGACGATCTCGCCATGATCATCAAAGAAGTCCTTCTCCAAAGAATGAAGGGAGTAAAGAATGAAAAAGGCGTATGGATCACACCGGCATTCCCGAAACTGATCTACGTCCTTGATGAAGATAATATCCATGATGACTCCCCCTACTATGAGCTGACGAAACTTGCTGCGGAATGCACAGCAAAACGTCTCGTCCCCGACTATATTTCCGCGAAAATCATGAAGGAATACAAAAACGGCGACGTATACCCCTGCATGGGCTGCCGCAGCTTCCTCACCCCCGACACGGAAGGTCTTGGTAAAAATGGCGAGCATAAATATTACGGCCGTTTCAACCAGGGCGTTGTCACACTGAATCTGGTAGACGTAGCCTGCTCGGCAGAAGGAAATATGGATGAATTCTGGAAAATCCTTGAAGACCGTCTCGAACTTTGCCACCGGGCTCTCCGCTGCCGTCACGAAAGACTTCTGGGCACCATTTCCGACGTAGCCCCTATCCTCTGGCAGCACGGCGCTCTCGCCCGTCTGAAAAAAGGCGAAGCCATCGATAAACTGCTCTTCAATAATTACAGCACCATTTCCCTCGGCTACGCAGGCCTTTATGAAATGTGCGTAAGAATGCTGGGCGTTTCCCACACCACGGAAGAAGGCAAAGCATTCGGCATGAAAGTCATGCAGAAGCTGAACGATAAGTGCGCCGAATGGAAAGCCGCCGAACATATCAGTTATTCCGTCTACGGCACTCCTATGGAATCCACCACTTATAAGTTTGCCAAATGCCTCCAGAAACGTTTCGGCATGATCCCCGGCGTCACGGATAAAAACTACATCACCAACAGCTACCATGTCCATGTGGCCGAACATATCGACGCTTTCCATAAGCTGAAATTTGAATCCGATTTCCAGCGGCTCTCCCCGGGCGGCGCGATTTCCTACATCGAAGTGCCGAATATGCAGAACAACATCCCCGCCGTCATTGCCGTCATGAAGTACATCTATGAAAACATCATGTATGCGGAGCTGAATACCAAGAGCGACTACTGCATGCAGTGCGGCTACGATGGAGAAATCAAGATTATTGATGATGAAAACGGCAAACTCATCTGGGAATGCCCGAACTGCGGCAACCACGACCAGCACACCATGTCCGTGGCAAGAAGGACATGCGGATACATCGGCACCCAGTTCTGGAACCAGGGCCGCACACAGGAAATCAAAGACAGAGTCCTCCACCTTTAATCATCATTATTAAGATAAGGCGGCGCCATCCTGTATGAGCGCCGTTTTTATTCCCTATCGCGAGGTATTTATGAACTACGCCGGAATCAAAGAATATGATATCGCCAACGGGCCGGGCATCCGCTTTTCCCTTTTCGTTTCCGGCTGCACCCACCACTGCAGAGGCTGCTTCAATCCGGATACATGGTCTTTTCACTACGGCAAGCCCTTCACGAAAGAAACGGAAGACTACATCATCAGACAATTGGGGCAGGACTGCTACCAGGGCATGACTCTCCTCGGCGGCGAGCCCATGGAGCCGGTCAACCAAAAGGGACTTCTGCCCTTGGTGAAACGATTCAAGGAAACCTATCCGGAAAAAGATCTCTGGTGCTTCTCCGGCTATCTTTTCGATAAGGAAATACTCGGTCATTTCGCAAAGATTATGCCTGAAACAATGGAGCTTCTAAAATATATAGACATCCTTGTGGACGGCGAATTTGTCCTCGCAAAAAAAGATATCACCCTTCTCTTCAAAGGCTCTTCCAACCAGCGGACAATCGACGTACAGAAATCTCTCCATGCAGGAGAACTGTGCTTTTGGAATCCGGGTGACACAAGTATGTCAAAAATGACAAAAATTTAAAAGCTGCAATGTAAAAAGGAACCTGCCGGCTATGCCGGCAGGTTCCTTTTTATGTTTTATCCATGATGACGGGTTTTACCGTAGTATGAAGTGCCTTTGTCAGAGTCATGCATAAGATCCATGAGTTCTTTGGCCCGTTCCAAAGTGAATCCGCATCGGTTGGCGTATTCCACAAGGGGATTTCCCCGCAGTTCACGTTTCTTTTTCATATATGCCCTGCGGTCTTCCTCGGAAAGCCCTTCCACATCCTGCAAATCCTGCATACGGCGGGCATTCCTGAAAATCATGTACACTTCCGTCCGCTCTGCTTCTTCTGCCGTCATCTTTCCTTCTTTCACAAGCTCCGTCAGATAGTACACCGCCGCTTCCGGCTTATGGGGACTCGTTCCTTTGATATCCTGCGGCATGGATGCCGGTTCAGGAAGCCGCGCCGATACGGTGCCAACAGCAAAAAGGATGGCAGCCAAAGCAAGTCTAAGTATTTTCTTCATATGTTCTCCTTAAAAAGAATGACGCAATGTAAGAGTGTACGTTCTTCCGCTTGCCGCTTCGCTGTCATAAATCACTTTGTCGAAAAGATTGTAAATATAGAATTGGGCGGTAGTGTTCTTCGTGAAACTGTAATTGGCCGATAAGCTGGCGATGAAGAATTTTCCCGCAGAGTAGTACACGCCTGTCGCCGCATCAGGTTCCTGGCGTGCGCTGACATACTGGGCATCAGCAAGAATATCCCATCTCTTATCGGTAAACTCCGCGCCGAAGTGGATAAGGTGTTTCGGAATATCCCAGTTATGTTCGCCATCAATGGATTCCGTTTCCCATGCATAATTCAAATAGCCGCTTACCTTATCGGAGAATTGATGGTTGGCACTGAGTTCGAAGCCTTTCTTCTTTGCCTTGCCGAAATTCCTGTACTGGGAATAGCCTTTTTTATAGAGTACCCCGTTGTAAACAGATGCTTTGCCCGTAGAGAAATAACGGATAGCATCTTTCGTATCCGCTTTGTAGACAGCAATATTCGCAGTGGTGTCTTTCCATTTTTTCTTCAATCCCAGTTCATACGTATCTGTCTGTTCCGGGTCAAGATCGGGATTGGGCAAAGATCCCCTTGTAGAAGCCGTAGGCACGCCATTGACAATCTTGATGGGTGATCTTTCAGAACGATACACCTGGTAGAGTATAGGCGGTGTGAAGGAATGTCCATAACTTGCATATACAGTGGTATCATTCCCCACAAGGTATTCTAAGGATAATTTCGGGCTCCATGCATTATAAATACCTTCTTCATCGTCCTTCACATAACCGGTCGTAAGGAATTCATGATGGCCGCCATATTTCTTGTAGCGGTCAAAACGAAGTCCTGCGTAAACGGCAAATTTTTCAGAAGCCTGCCATTTATCCTGGAAATAAACAGACAGGGATTCGTCTTTACCGCGATGTTTTTCATAAGCATTTATTTTACTGCCGTGATCTTTGTAATGGGCCAGATTGTATCTCGTTTGGTCAAAAGAATTTGCCCTGTATGCCAAGCCGCCGATCAGGGTATGGGTCCCCAATTCCCAGGTTTTATTCAAATCAAAGTCTTTTGTCTTGCTCGGATAAAAAGACTGTACCCCTTCGCCATTCCACGCATAAGTCTCCTCTTCCGTCATGGGCAGCCACGCATCATCTCCGCTGGCACTGCTGTAGCCATCTTTTTTGATATCTGTATATCCTGCATGGACATGGAACCGGTTTTTATTATCATCATAAAAAATATTGTGCATACCCCATTCTTTCGCGCCCACATATCCGAGAAAATCGCCCGGTGCAAAATCTATACCTTTTCCATTGGGATAAACAACGCTGCCATAGAAAATGCTCTTTCCGGAAGCATCCTTAATCAAAGTGAAGGGATGCTCATAACTGTATTTATGATCCGTATGAAGGTAGGAATAAGTCAAAGACTTGTCATCATTGAAATGATAGGTCAGCTTGGCATGGTAACTTTCAGAAGTCCACGCTTTTTCGCCGCGTCCCCCAAGGATGACCCTGCCGCGGCCGTCAATAGGTAAATTACCCGCATCGAATTGCGGTGTATTTGCCGTGCTGCTTGATACGCGGGAGTCCACATAATATCCCCGCCAACCATCAGTTTTACGTTTTTCATACCCTGCGCCGATATCCCATTTATCTTTACGGACAGATACATCATAAACCTGTTTTGTCGTACTGTTGCTTCCGTAAGAAAGAGTCATATTCCCATGAACCCCTTCCTCATGGGTATTTGTCGTAATCGAAATGACGCCGCCCGTCGCACGGCCGCCGTAAAGGGAAGAGGCAGCGCCGCGGAGTACTTCCACCTTTTTAATATTTTCCACAGGAATCATTGTCCAGTCTACAGAACCGTTCCAACCGGAATTGACAGGCTGTCCATCTACCAGGACAAGGATATCGCTGGATGCGAAACCACGAAGGGAAATCCCGCCATTTGCTACAGGCGACAGGTAAACCCCCGGTTCCTGCCCCAATGCCTGGGCTACACTCTGGTAACCGCGGTCTTTAATTTCCTTTGCCGTTACCACAGATATACTGGCCGGCACTTTTTCCGTGGACTCTTCAATTTTAGTCGCTGTAACGACAACTCCTTCCAACTCATAAACACCGGCTGCATGAGCCGTGCCGCCTGCCAGGGCAAGCAATACCGCCAGCCCTAAAACCCCTGATTTTTTCATACTATACTCCTCTCCTTGCATATAAAAAATACCTGTAAGAGACGGCGCCGAAGTCTCCAAATTTCCTTCTCTGCCATATTCCCTCAGGTTCATAAACAGACTGATTCGTGCGGAAAAGTATCATTCATCCCCGTCTGCTACTATTCCACATGAATTATTATACTTATATCCATATGTATAATCAATCTGTTTTGCATTTTATTATAATTTTTTCTGTCTATTCGTTTAGAAATATATGGTTTTATTCCAAAAATAAAGGAAATTCGCCGGCTTGCCATTGGTAGTATAATGAAAAGTATTCAAAAAGAAAGAAGGTCCACTATGATTATTACCATCGCCCGCGAAAGCGGCAGCGGCGGATATACCGTCGGAGCCATGCTTGCAAAACATTACGGCATCCCCATTTATGATCGGGACTCCCTTTCCGGACTCGCCAGGGAGCAGGGTATTTATGACACTATGCCCATGTTCTTCGACGAACTTCCCGCCCAGGGATTTCTCCTGGCCTTATCCATGGGTGCGTCGGTGAAACAGATTAACAAACCCACCGCGGAAGCAATGACGAAACTCATCGGCCATCAGGACTGCGTCATTATCGGACGCTGCGGAAATCATATTTTCAGGAACAGAAAAGACTGCGTCAGCATTTTCACCCATGGTGACAAAGAAGCCCGGATTGCTTACAAGATGAAGCACTGGAATTTCTCCCGGAAAGAAGCGGAAGATATCGTTTTCCATTCTGATCAGAACAGAAAAGATTACCATAAATTCCACACCGGTGAAAACTGGGGAGAAGCGAAATATTACGACCTCTGCATAGACGCAATCCGTCTGGGTCATGAAAACACAGCTAAAATGATTATACAATATATTTCCGCTGTGCTTGCCTGAGGTTGTCCATGAAATATCTTTTACAATTCGGCATCATCATGGCCGTCTCTTTTGCCGGAGAACTTTTCCATGATTTTCTGCCTTTGCCTGTGCCTGCCAGTATTTACGGCATTTTAATTTTATTTTCCCTCCTCCGGTTTAAAATTCTCCACGTAGCACAGATTAAGGAAACCGCCATGTTTCTCATCAGCATCATGGCATTCCTTTTCCTTCCCGCTGCTGTGGGGCTTGTGGTGGCGTGGCCTATCATGAAGGCGGCTATTCTCCAATATATAGCAGCCAATGTAATTTCTCTCATTGCCTGCATGGCGGGAACAGGATTTGCCGCGCAGCTCCTCCTGTCCCGTCCATCAAAAAAAGAAGTCCCGAAGGAGGCGTCCCATGATTTCTCTTCTTGAAAATTCCGTTTATATCGGCGTATTTCTCAGTATATCCACCTTCTGGCTGGGCATGTACCTCCAGCAGAAATTTAAATCGCCCGTTTTAAATCCGCTCCTGGTATCCGCCATCCTCATCATCGGGTTCATCAAACTCACGGGTTACGATTATGACACCATGGATAGAAGCCTTGAGTATATCAATTACCTGCTTACACCTGCGACAATCTGCCTTGCGGTGCCTCTTTACGAGCAGATGAAGACTCTGAAGAATAACATGCCCGCCATTTTTCTCGGCATCTTTTCCGGCGTCCTGTCCAGCCTTGTTTCCATTTTCCTCTTATGTATCCTTTTCGGCTTTGACCATGCGGCGTACGTGACACTTTTGCCGAAGTCCATTACCACGCCAATCGGAATGGGTATTTCTTCAGAATTGGGCGGTTATGTTCCCATCACGGTCGCCTCCATCATTTTTACGGGGATTATTGGAAACATAGCGGGCGAATATATCCTGAAAGCGCTCCGTATCACCAACCCGATTGCAAAAGGTCTTGCCATAGGTACGGCCGCCCACGGCATGGGTACGGCGCGGGCGATGGAAATGGGGCCGGTAGAAGGCGCCATGAGTTCTCTCTCCATCTGCGTCGCCGGTATCATGACCGTAGCAGGCGCGAGCCTTTTCTCCTACTTTTGGTAAAATTTCACAAAAAAAGCGTATCGCACTTTTATCCGCGGTACGCTTTTTGCTTTTCCCTGTTCTGAGAAATATCCCTGTCCGGCCTTTCTTAACAAGAACCGGATCTCAAATGGACGCAGTCTTCATAGAGGCTGATATATTCCGAATCGTCTTCGCCTGACGTAAAGAATTCATTCATCGGTCCTCCCGCGGCATAGTACGCGGCGTAACTGTCCCGGGAACTGTCCGCATTCAGCCCGGAACGATCGAACGTTTTCCTGCTGCCTTTTTTAATCCGTATGCCGTCTACGATCCCTCCATAGAAATATACACTGACCCCTTCCTTTACATAGCTCCAGCTCTGGTATGGAAATCTCCCGTCCTCGCAGTCCGGTTCTCCGTAGAGACGCCGCACCTCTCTCATCTCCATTCCCAGATATACACCATCCACAGACTCAAAATGCTTTCCGGTGAGACGACAGTATACCTGATTTCCATATACCAGTATTTTATAATTCGGACTCATCACATTCCAGCTGATCTGCTCCATGACCGGCTGCCCTTCATGCAGAAGCACCGCTTTCACTGCCCCCTGCACTCCTCCGCCGGCCACATCATACATGCCGTCCAAAAGATCTCCGTCCACGGCACGGGGGGTAATCTCCAAAGTCCTTCCTCCATGAATATCCGTCCACGTCCCGCAGATTTCATGGGGAAATTCAGCCTGTTCATAAACCCTTTCATCAGCAAAGGATACCACCGATATTCCGACGAGGAACAGCCCGATGCCTGCCGGCAGCCATTTCATACGCATCACGCATCTCCCCTTTCAGACATGACAAAGTTTACATCAGGCCTTACATAATCCGCCCATTCCTCATCCACTACGATTTTAAATCCGGGAAGGCTCCACTCCTTCGCCTCAAGCTTCATCTCATCCATGCTGCCGTGCATTCCGTCGGGCTTATTTTTCACAAGACTGCCGTATATGGTTCGTACACTTTCCACATACAAAGAAATATCCGTATTCCCGACCGACTTTTTATCTTCTGCCGAAGCGACAACTTTCCCCTGCCCGTCCAGTCCGTACCATTGGGAAAGAATGATTTTCAGATACACGCCGCCCTTCTGATTCGCCAGCACCTCTCCCACTTGCACATGCTTCATTTTCTGTATTCTTTCATCATTAAGAAAAGTCGTTTTGACCCCTCCATGATAATAAGTGACGATCGCCATATAAGAAGTATGCCCGCTGCACTGTCCGTCCATCAAAGCAAAACGGCCTTTAAACGCCCCCTTTTCAAAATCAGCAATCTTATGCATCTGGTCCTCATAGGCGGTACTCATCTGGCACATATCCTGATGAATCACTTTCGCCTCTGCCGGAGATCCCATACAGGTGAAGAATAAAAGCAGACCTATAATCCGTTTGAAAAATTTCATTTTCAGCGCCTCCCTTCCCACAACTCAAGATCAATGGATGGCTGGCCGTCTCAGAATTCCCCCAAAAAGAGAGAGCCGTCGTCCCCGCTCATGCCAATATAGAACCGTCTGGTTCTTCCGTTTCCGTCCGTATAGGAAATCCCGTACCCCGGCGTGTCTCCGTGAAATGCCATGCCGAGCACAAGCGGTCTTTCCGCCGTGAGCCGGCCGGTATAGTAGAGTTCTGTTTCAGAGAACGTCATATTTCCTTCTTCATCCAGATCAGGAACCAAACGCAGTACTCTGAAATCCCTGACCTCATCTTGCGCAGAAAACAGGACCCGCGCCTGGTATTCCGACGTCTCCGCCATAAATTCATCGTACTCCCCATAATCGGAAAGTGCGTCCTCCGCCCAGCGGGCCTGCACCGTTCCATCTGCCGCCGCTTCATGACCGCAGGCATATTCCGAAAAGGGAACCTTTCCTATCGCTCTTATCCCTGTCCGTAATGTTTCGTCCATTTCAAAAAAACGGCCGCGTGAAATAAATAATTCTTCTGCTTCCGCCTTCTTCCACACGCCCGTTGTATTATGGAAATACCCGATTGTTCCCGCACTGCTGTCTTTGATATCGGAGAAGTAAAAATCTTCCCACTCTATCCGGCTGCCGTCATAAGAAAGATGACAAATCCCGAATGCGCTGTACGCCGCGCCGCCGGAGCCGTGGTAATAAAACCGTCCGCCGCCGAGCGCATAATACCCGTTTCTTGCCCACCCGTCAAGAACGGCTGCCGGCGTGCCGTTCCGTATCGTATACACGGCATATACAGACTCTCCGGATCCGGGCATGCTGCCCACCAGCAGCTCTGGAACCCCGTCGCCGGTGATATCCTCTATGGAAAAACCTGTCCCCTGAAGCGCCGCTTCCCGTCCCAGGGCATTCACCGTCTCCATAATCCCTACCGAACCCGCCAGCTGATCATTTGAACCTTCTCCGGCAGCCAAATTCTCATAGAGTGCATCCAGCGTTTCTTTATAAGGCCCGCCTCCGCTCCTTTCAAAATCGGAACAGCTGAACGCCCCTGCCGATACGGCGGTGGCCGCTATACATCCTGACACGGCCAATATCCGCAGCCATTTGGAAAACTTCATAAAATACTCCTTTCCGCCCGACGGCACACTTCATGTCATAAACAATGAACCTTACCTGCATGAAAGAAAATGTATCACATGAATCGGTATTTTTTACCTGTCATATATCTTTTGCCGAATGTATCCCTTTCCTTTGATAATATCCCGGCAGATATCGTTACGGTATCCTTTCCGCCGATACCAGTATTTTTGTATGGGGGTAGTACGTTATCCGGTACATGACATCTTTCCCTCCACCGATCTGTCCGCCGTCGTACATCGCAAAACTCTTCCGTCCCTCTTCCACGGCAGGTATCAGATCCTCTATCCGTATCGTTTTCCCTCTGACCGTCAGCCCCTCCATCATGGACGCGAGAACCTCCCTGTCTCTTCGCGCAATATGGAAATGGATATATTCGTCTCCGCCGTCCATCATCACCTCGAACCGCCCTGCACTTTGCGAAGGCAAAAACCGGCTGTACATACCGGCGCCTCTTGCCCAGGTCTTCTCATACATCACATGGCTCAGCGCCATATCTTTCGTCACCGTTCCCGAAAAGACATCCTCCACGCCGCCAAAGCAGTCGGTAAACGACATTATACCAAACAGGACAAACATCCCTGCCGAAAGCGCATATTTCACATACTGCCGGATCCTCTGCGGACCGGCCAATACGACCCACATGAAAGACGTGACAGCCACAGTCAGTGACGGTCCCGCCAGCAGCCCTTTCCAGATCAGCCCCGGCACACCGACTGACGGCATATCAAAATACATATCTAAAGCCAGCACTACCGTGGAACTGATCATCACCACCCACGCATAAGGCCGGTTTTTAAGCCGCGGATTCCTCTTCCTCTCCCTGTCCGCCATCGCCTTATCACGCGCGGCAGATTCTGCCAGCGGTTTCCTGTATATCCAAAGCAGAACTATCAATATAAAGATGACAAGATGCAACAGAAGCATCCCCACAAACATTCCACCCATCATAATTCTCCTTTTCAAACGGCCGCCGGTTTACAGCAGTTTTTTCAAAACCGATCACAGCCGTACGCGGGGGCATGCACATAAAAAACCGCTCCCTTTACTTTGTATTATAAAGGAAGCGGTTTTATAAATTCCAGTTTTTCAGTCTTATGATTCCACTGCGCTTTTCAGTTCCTCTACGAAAGTATCAAGCGGGCGATAGCCGGACATGCGCTTTACAGGCTTGCCGTCTTTAAAAACTACCAGAGTCGGAATGGACATGATATCAAATTCAGTGGCCAGCTGCTGCTGCTCATCAACATCGACTTTTACGAAATTGATTTTGTCACCAAGCTGCTGTTCGGCGCTTTCCAGCACAGGCGCCATCATACGGCACGGCGGGCACCAGGTCGCCCAGAAGTCCACAAGGGCGTATCCTTTGTGATTGATTATTTCCTTTTCAAAGTCTGCTGCGGAATGAATTTCTTTGCTCATCATCATCTCTCCTTTTTAAATTCTATTACATCTATATCTTTCTATACACTCATTATAATATAGACACCTTTCGATGTAAAGGCTCCAATAAACATTTCTTTGAAATCTTTATTTTTATCGGCTGTTTTTTGCCATATAGTATAATGAAAACATTACAAGACAGATTAAGGAGAATCTATGAAATCAGGATATTGGACACGGGAATTTATTGTGGGGCTTTTCCACCTGATTACCCCCTACTGGAACAGCGAAGAAAAGAAATCGGCACGGCTCTATCTTGCAGCTATCATTACCCTCACAATTGCCGCCGTATATATGACACTGCTTTTAAACGAATGGTTCAATTCTTTTTACAGCGCTTTGCAGAATTATGACAGCGACGCGGTCTACCGCGGACTACTCCGTTTCACGGGACTGGCCTTCGCCCATATCGCCTTTGCGGTATACAGCTACTACCTGCAGCAGCGCCTGGCGCTCCGCTGGCGGAAATGGATGACGAAAAACTATCTTGCCAAATGGACCGGACAGCAGATGTACTACCGCCTTGAAATGTTTTCCCAAGGCACGGCAGACAATCCCGACCAGCGTATTTCCGAAGATATCAATCTTTTTACGGCACGCACGCTTTCCTTCATGAGCGGGCTGCTTCGCTCGGCAACGACCATCGTATGCTTTATCTTTGTTCTCTGGAATTTATCGGAAATCCTATCGTTTTCTGCCGCGGGACAGGAATTCCATATTTACGGCTACCTTGTCTGGACGGCGCTCGCCTACTCCGTTCTCGGCACATGGATCACCCATAAAGTCGGCCACCGCCTCGTTTCCCTCAATTACCTCCAGCAAAAACTGGAAGCCGACTTCCGTTTCTCCATGGTCCGTCTCCGTGAAACAGCGGAAAGCGTGGCATTTTATAACGGCGCGGCAAAAGAAGAATCCTTCCTGTCAAACCGTTTCATAACCCTCCTCAGAAATACCCTTTTCATCATCAAAAAGCAAAAACAGCTTTCCTGGCTGACAAACAGCTACGCCCAGATTGCCATTATATTTCCCTTTGTCGTCGCTGTGCCGAGATATTTATCCCAAAATATTTCCTTAGGCGGCCTGATGCAAATTGCCAACTGCTTCGGCAAAGTCCAGGACGCCATGTCCTACTTCGTCGATGTATATGCGTCTCTGGCGGAATGGCAGTCCTGCGCGGAACGTCTGCTGTCCTTTGACAGACACATAGCGGCCATCGAAAAAGAGACAGAAGAAAAATCAGGCAGCCTTGTCCGCGAAGAGACTCCTGACAGGCTCCGCCTCACGGATGTCACCATTTCCGTACCTGCCATGGATGAAAACAAAAGGACACGGGAAATCATTTCATCTGCGAGCTGTTCAATCAAGTCGGGAGAACATGTCATCCTGAAAGGTCCTTCGGGAAGCGGGAAATCCACCCTTCTCCGTACACTGGCAGGCTTCTGGCCCTACGTCAAAGGACATATCTCCATGCCCGCCCCCTCTGAAATGATGTTCATTCCCCAAAAACCTTACATTCCCATGGGTACCTCTGCCGAAGCCGCATCGTACCCGCTGGAAACGGCGGATAAGGAAATACTTTCCCCGCTCCTTGTGGAATGCGGCCTCTCCCATTTAATGGAAAAACCGGATACCGAAGCGGACTGGAGCCACATCCTCTCCTTGGGGGAACAGCAGAAATTGGCTTTTGTCCGCGTGTTCCTCAGAAAACCGAAATGGGTCTTCCTTGACGAAGCCACCAGTGCCATGGATGAAGAAACAGAAGAAAAGATGTACCGTCTTCTGACGGCGCTCCCCGGCACAACAGTCATCAGCATCGGCCACCGTTCCACCTTGGATAAATGGCACGACAGGGTTCTCCGCATTGAAAATGGAAAACTCATCGGATAACAACACCGCTTTTTTCCGTTCCACCGTACAGGCGCCGTCAATAAGACAAAAGAAAACAGTCCGTCTCTGTCAGTCCCGGTTTCCCGGACACAGATACAGACTGTTTTTTCATGATTTATAAGAAATCCCTGCAGGTACCGTCGCATCAAAACCACCTGATCTTTTCATCTCTGAATTTCGGCAGACTGCCTTCTTCATAAGGGTCATAATGTGTCATATTGCACCCGAACTCCTTTAACGATGCTATTTTATTTCCATTAGTCCATCCGATCAGTGATATGCCGTCAAATTCTTCTGATTTACCGTCAGTCATCCTGTTCTTAAAATGCCACACGACTATCGTCTGCTCTTTCTTATGGAAATATTCCCAAATATCCCACACAAGAACTTTCCCGCGGGTATTCCATTCATGAAACCAACGGATGATTTCTCCAAGTCCTCTGTATCTCGGCCCCCAGCTTTCGATATACTCGGCATCGCCTGCAAATATCTGATTGATTCCGAAATCTTTTTGCCGCAGCCACATGGCAAACCATAACTGAATGATTTTCTCTCTTTCCTCTGCCGCATTTTTCATGTATCAGTTCTCCTCCAACGTACCAAGCCGCAATAAATACCGCCTGTCCCTTGCCGGTAGCAGGGACAGTGGGAGCATATCTTCTATTATTTTATATCCATAACCTCACGGTCAGCTTCTATCACTTTTCTAAAATCATCCGTACTGTATACTTTCCCTTTATAAGTAAAAGTTCTTGCAAAAGGATCCACCGCCACATGGTAATATACATGTCCTTCCGGATATATGCGGAAATCTATTTCCAGGCGATTCCCCGCTTCTTCCATATGCTCCAGGTTATAAGAATGGCACAGGGGTATGATCTCCTCTCCCGTCACCGCATCAGACAGGCCGAACCCGTTGATCCAAAGTGCCATCCGGAACTCCATCGGATCTATAATCAGCTTGACCTGTCCCTCCAGCAGCAGTCTTTCCTTTCTGTATTCTCCCATCATATCCTTCTTAAGATTTCTTCGATTTCATGAACTCACTGATCTGCGCCCTGGCCACCTTTTGGTAGATAAAAGCCCCTTCCTGATCACATTGATTCAGGTCTGAATAGGATGTCGTTTTTTTCAGATCCAGCGGCTCCACTTCCACCACATCCGTCGCTTCCAACAGTCCCGCCCCATTCTCTGCCGCATCTCGGAGCGCTTTCAGAAGTACGGCCCCGTTCTCCATGAAATAATCATCGACCGCTTCCCGTACTTCCTTATTTCCTTCATAGTCGGAAAGAAGTTCTTTCACCTGTTCTGCGGACAGATACACCCCGGCAGAATAATTTTCTACAATCCCTTGCTGTGCAGGGGGTACGATGCCTTCAGGAAGAATATCCTTCCATGGCGTGATATACCTTTCCATCAGCGGGTACTCTTCCACCATGAAAGAAACGGCAGTCCCCCGCACATAATAATGCTTGCGGAAAAACCCCTGCACCACCGCCATATAAAACCCGTGGGTGGTTTCAAATCGTTCTGAAGGCGGCGTCCCGGCGGCATACTTCATCAGATCCCTGTATTTATTTATGTAAAACGGATCCATCCCCGCGTCTTCCGCCACCGCCTCCAGCCGGGACGTATCCCCTTTTGCCAGGCTGTCCAGCAGGGAAAAATACCATGCATCCATCTGCTCTTCGCTGATCGGATGGAAAGTGATGTCATACCCCATATCCATTCTCCTTTATGCTTTGAATCCTTTTATACCATGATGAATCGGTACAGTAAAGCATGAAATGCCATGTTATAACAAACCTTACCGGCTATACTTCATCTTCCCTTAGCTCTCTGAAATCCCAAAGATGATATCCAAAATAACATTTGCCCGATTGGCCTATAAAAATTCCATGTTCCGGCATATTAGCCAGTTCCCCCAGGTAAACTAAAGGAAGATCATCGGAAAACGGATAATCAACCGTTATTCCTTCTTTGAGCGTGACCAATGTTTTTTCTTTCAGCTTACTCATGAATTGCCTCTCCTCACATCACCCGTCCACGCTGAAATGACTTAACTGTCTAAACTCGTCATCCATGTATTCCAGCGTAAAGATATGCTCGTAATCAAACGTATGCTCCAGATAATTAATTTCTCCCATCGTAAGGTCAATGACCGGTTTCCCCAGTTTGCTCTTTATCTCCCCGGGATCCGTAATTCCATACATTTCTTTCAAATCGGGCGCAATATGCCGGACGATGTCATCAAGCCTTTCATAATAACCTGCTGCCAGTTTCTTCACCATATCAGGAAAATCTTCCCCCGGTTCCTCATCCCAGGCAAAGACGATCCCTTCGTATTCATAAACAAACTGACGCAGGTTTTCATCAAACCGCATACTCTCTCCCCCTTATCCGACATGGAATCAATCCGTTTTACTCCGCACATAAGTTTACAGCAAGCCGTCTGCCATCCATAAAATCATGGGCATTTCAACTCCACGGCGTAAGGCGATCCGCAAAGCGGCAAAAGGGTTGAAGACCGGCCGCAATAAATGAAACAGCAGATGGTTTGAAATGATAAGCAAACAACCATTACCCGGTATACTTATTAAAAGTCAAAGTGACCCTTCTTACGCCTTTGTAGTATTTGTTCATTGTAAATAAAATTTTAATATTTTTATATGGCACGCCTTCTGCATTTTCCCCCTCTGTTTCCGGCGGAGAAATCCCCAGCATTTCATAGGGATCTTTCCATTCCCTCCGTTCATCAAAAGCAAGATCAATCCATACCGGATCGACATATATTTCTTTCGCATCATCTATGACCGCCTTTACAATCGTTGCCTCAGGCAAAGAACAGGGCGAGTCCGATACGTTTTCAGCCTGTAATGTTATCGTTGTAAATTCATACCGGCTCTCACTTTTGAAAATATAGGGTCTGCTTATTTCTCCGGGCTGCAAGATGATATTGTCCAATTCTTCAGGCGTACCGTTCTCTAAAATAAGGTTTTTGTGAAAGCAGTCACCAAAAGTATCGCTGCCCAAAATAAATGACTTTCCTATATCTGCGTGAAATGTAAAACCGTCCGGATTATCCGCATGCGTTTTTAGCTTCGGCGCTAATTCCCGACAAATTTCTTCATATGACACAATGCTGAGACCGTCTTTTTTTGCTTTGGATATGTCTTGAAATATCAGGGTATCGTCATCATCTGCGCCTTTCAAACGGATACCGGTAATATCCATTCGTATATTCAGTAATCCTTCATCAATAAGAACCGGATATTTTTCGGAAACAAACGCAATAAATCCCATCGCCCTGTCATAAGGCACTTTCAATTCTTCAAGGGATTTAACTTTTGTGTGATATACAAAATCAATGGAATCATCAAAAACAAGAACATCATCACCAAGTGCATGCGTTTTTTTGTATTCTTCAACTGCATGCTCACTGAAAACTTCATCAAAATTTGTCGTTATAGAAGGTGATGTCATGGAAAGAGGATCCCGAGATACCGTATAGTAAACAGTAAGATCCGGATATTGGTTCAATGTCACAAACCAGCGATAATAACTCTCATCCTGCTTAATTGTATATGTATCCTTTCCAAATCTGTTATCCAAATACCGGATGATCCTTTCTTGATCTTCTTTTGTATGACCACAGCCGCCGGATAAAACGGTACTGAACAGCAGGAATAAAATGACTATCGGTTTTAAAAATTTCATCTGCCCCACCTTTTATGTTACATACACAGATATTCTCTACGCATAGAATCCCCTGATTCTTCTATAAAACAGCCGGGAGAATAGCTCCCGAAACCATTATAACGGCGCCGAATATAATCCCCAGTATACACAGGGATAAAACCATACCGGATGTATGACGGTACACCTGAACAGAAAACAAACTGTAATCTACGGGCCGCTTAGTTACGGCATTCACAAGAAATGCGCATGCTTTATCTCTGATACGCACTTCATCATTCAAGGAAACCGTATATGTGCCGGCTTCCGCCTGAAAGGAATACAATTTCAGCCTGGACTTGCTGAGCCCGGTCACAGCGGTACGCAAAAGAGGAGCACACAAGGGAACGGATTGTCCCGTATCCCGGTTGACAAGGGTCAGTCCAAATTCTCCGAGTGGCGCTTTTTTAAACTTTTCCCCGCTGAGCCATAAGCCATATTTCCCCCTTGCAGCAAGCGTAAATGTACCCGTTCCCCTGCTATAAGGCATTTCATAAATCATTTCAGACTTAGCAAAACGAATAACATATTTGATGCTTATAATCAACAGGAACAGTCCTGCCGGTATTAATAAACAAAATAAGTATTTCATGTTTCCCTTTCAAATCCCTATTCAGATGATTTCACTCATATAACAACCGGGTATTATAATCAATTTTCTAACCAACATTTCTATTTCGCGATTTTTATATTAAATTGATTTTGCGAAATAGATATACTTCTGGCGACGGAGGAGAATGCCATGAAACTGATTGAGCGAACTTTTTATCTTGATAAACTGAAAGACGTAATGAAAGCAGTGGATATCAAGGTCATTACCGGAGTGTGGCGCAGCGGAAAGTCAAAGCTGCTGGAAGCATTTATAGAGTATGTCCGGCAGGCGGATACGACTGCTAACATTATACACGTCAATTACAGCCTGAGTGAATACGAACCGCTGCTGGAGTATCACAAGCTGAATGCATATGTTGAAAAGGCATATCAGGCGGAAAAAACGAATTATATTTATTGACGAAGTGCAGATGTGCGAAGGTTTTGAAAAGGCCATCAACAATTTCCACTTGGGCTCCTCGTTTTTGAATAGGTTCTCCTTGTATCAGGATTATTATTTCTTGACCATTCATCAATTAATTGGAAGTGCTTTTCTTAACCCATATCAATTATTCTCCAGCGGACTTTTATCGTTCAATCATTCTTCTTTGTTGTCTTTGGAATTGTTCCATCTGCTGCATAAAAAATTCCGATTCTTTTCTATCCGCAATGAGATTTACACTCATTAACTTATTTAGTTTCTTCTCATGAAACCCATAAAAAACAGGATTCCGAACTTTGATGGTCAGCTTTAGGCAATTAAATGGGCGCTTTTTAAATTTTATTTGTTCTATATCTTCGAGTTTAAATTTAAAATGCAATACACTCCGCCCTCTGCTTCCATAAGTATAATATTTAACAATATTATTTTCGTAAATTTCTAATTTCACTCCATTTATGAAGAGATAATATCCCATAAACCATACAAGGAGCGGAGCGCCAACCAGTACTATTGCCATAATAATTTTATCTGAAAAATCAGTATTATAACTCATAAGATGATTCAGTATCCACAGAACAATAAAAGATAAAGATACCATGGATGAAAAGCCTATCCTATTAAATGTAGACTTATGAGGATATGCCAAGATAAGTTTTGGTTCATTTTGTAAATAATCTACTCCCATAATTTACCCTTTCTCACTTATCATTTCATTTTATTTATTATTTAAATCCTGATTTATCCATCACTAAAAACGGGATTTGTAAGGCTCTTTTTTCTTCCTCTTTGAAGCCATTTTCCATCAAAGAAAATTTTTTCTATTGCTGCTTTCGTATCGTGTAGCATAAAGAACGAGTCTAATGCCCTGAACACACAGATGATCATTACAACGTATAGTAATGCTGTCCCAACGCCAAGCTGCACGGACTGAATTTGATTTCATCATTTGCGTCAAAAATCTTACCATGGCGTTTCTTCACACGCTCAAAGATTTTTCCGGTTCTGTTATGGACAGTGAGCTGACCGTCAGGATTGGAACGCGCATCAGAAGCAGTATAAAACTTCAAGGGACTATGAATATTACATTCGTCCTCTTAATAATCCTTTAGAAAGAAATAACGGCAGGCAGTCCAAACCATTTCGCAATCACACCATACAGAACCCAGGGCAGGAAAAGAAACAAAGGTGTCACCAGGAAACACACGGCTTCAACTGCCGTTATGGCTGCATCCAGAAGCGCTCCGCCCAGATAGGCTGTATCCCAACTTTTTATGGCTTGATAGAGCACCAGGATATCTCCCCTGCTGTAAGACGAAGAGATGAGTTTTTCCCGGACTTTCCAACCGTAATGGTACACAATAATCTTCCACACGGAGAGTACTTCCAACGCAGGCAGGCAAAAGAGAAACAGTACCATCCAGAAAGAGCCTCCCCAAACGGCAATGCGGTTTATGATTATATATTGAAGTATATATATCTTAATTAACATAACCAGGAAGAACAGGGGAATCAGCAAAAAAATCAAGGGAATTTGAAAGAGTCGTTTAATGTCCATCATCTACACACCGCCCTTATGTCATCACAAGTTTTCAGAAGCATAGCTCACGGTTCTTTTATCAAATCCTATACCTCCATGCATCCGCACAAGTGCAGCTCAGGAACACCAATTCCGTTCCTTAAAGCATTGGACCCCATGCTGCCGAAGCTCCTTCATCAGTAAATCCGTGGATAAATCAATGATGTGTTCATTGGTAATCCAAACTATATGTCCATAGTACACACTGCCGTCAAAAGAAATCCACCGGCACCGATGACCATTCATTTTAATCACCCGTAATTCACCCACATAACCGCCCAGACTCCAACGGCCTCTTATAGGAAATTTTACAAATTGTACTTCTAAAATTTCATTCAGCTTATATGTATGAGCAAACAGTCCGTATCCTATGGTCAGGCTGTCTCCTTTGAAGCGGAGAACTTTATACCGTTCCCGCGCAGGAAGAGAGGAGATTTTCATTAAATTATACGTCGCGGCTCCTATACAGACAGCCGCTATCAGCATAAAAGCCAATAATACCGTTTCCATCATTTCATACCCCGCTGATAAACATCTTCTGCTGTCTCTTCAGCCCGTTTTACCACTTTTTTCTGCCTTCCGTTATTTCCTATAGACAGAAGAAATACCATGTCTTTTTAACTCCTCCCGTAAATACGCTATGGTCCGCTCGATATCTTCTCCGGAATCGAGGATCGGACAGAATTCTCCGGTGAGGGATCCGCTGTCAAACTGGAACGGTCCGCTTCTTGTCCCGTCTTTCATGATAATCAACATCTTTCCTGCATGAGCCCATGGAATGCGCCAGCTGTGCATGCAGGAAAAAATGATCGTTGCTATCTTATCCTTTTCATACCTGACAGAAAATAACGCACGGACAACCAGCTGATTTCCTTCTATGGTAAAGATTCCGGTGTGCAAATGAAATTTCTTCACTAAGAAATCCAGCATCCATTTAAAAATATACAGAAAACCAAAAATGAAAACTAAGCGTTCAAACAATTCATCCATATAATGCCTCAAATCACAAGATAATTTACTTCTGTAAACAAGGCCTCGGAAATATCCGGCCGTTCCCTGAATCAAAAACAGATGCCAAGGAAATCCTTTACGCAGAAGGCTAACCTTTCATACCTGTGCGGATTGTCTCCGCCAGCCTGGCATACCCCGGCGCGCCTTTGTATTTCCGGACAGATGCCAGCAGCCTGCCGTCCGCATTTTCCTGCAGCCATAATTCGATACCGTCATATACATCATAATTGAACGTATTTTCATATGTTTCATCAAAATACAAATCAATCATTTTTTCCAGAGCGGCAGGGAGATCGCTTTGCGCCAGCGCTTCATACTTTTTCATTAATCTTTCCATTTCATCATACGCATCCGCCATGCTTTTTCCTCCTTCGGCCGCCGTCGTCCGGACACAAAAAAAGAAACGAATCTTCATTTCTTAGGCCGATCCCGCAAAACGGCTCCAGGCAAAAAAGAGAGCCGCGCCTTGCAGACTCTCTTTATATGTCATCATCTTATTCATTCTTGGAGCAGCATTTTCAAATCGTACCCATAACCGGCAGTGCGGTCACAGGCAGTCTTCTGCCAATCCTCATGAGCCGTGCCGTCCTTATGGAGGAAGTACCCGGAATCCAGGTAACGGATGATGACAAATTCCGAAGTGCTCTGCCCGAAACCGTCACCCCGTGAGAAATCAATTCCATGCCCTGTATTTCTGGTCATGACGGCTTCCAGCAAAGGAACGGTCAAAGCGTTCAGGGTAACGGTCATCTTTGGCATGTCAAAGAAAAATCTTCCTTTATCCGTAGTATAGATGCACAGATTGCTGATCGTACCGTTTGTAATGCATTTGACCCGGCGGATATCATGGATGGGGATTTCCTTTTTCCCATTTGTAATCACCCCTCCGGACAGGCGGGTTTCCCTCTTTTTAAAGTAAGAATAATCCAGCGGCAAGTCCAGTGTGTCCAGATTGTCCGGAAAATCATCAGTCAGCTTATGACGGGCAAAAGCGGTAATAATGGCTTTGGTCTCCCGTATATTATGGCCGCCAGAGGTATTGTACCGATCCGTATCCAGCTCAGAAGCCATATTTTTCCAGTTCCGGCCGCGGAAAATAAGGTTATAACTGATGTTCGAATTCAGGTAACGTAAAGGCAGAATCCCATTTACGTCTTCAAAGTCCACATCTTTTAAAACTTCCCCATTGCTGTCTTTATACAGCAGGCCGTTTCTGCTGACCGTCAGTACATGTCCGTCTTTTTCTTCCAGAATGACGGGCTGCGTATCAAATACAGATATCATGCTTTTCCTCCTATGCACCTATGGCTGTTTTCAAAATGATTTCTATCACAAGGGATAACTTCCTTTTGATTATAGCATAAAGGAACCAGTATAAATCAGATCGGCCCGTTGTGACGATGTCAAGACTGTCCATATTTGATCATTTCCTATATTATATAATTATATTCTTTATAATTTTATCCCCAGAAAAAGTACTTTCTATCGCAGGCACCGGAACATAGCACCACCGCGAGTCCTCCTATTATGAATAAGTATAAAAATATTTAAGGATATTTATTATTCCACGCAGATGCTATCACGCAGATGCTATAATTGGGAAGAAACTAAGAGGATTATTCTATTCTGACAATAAGACAAAATGCTGCGTTATTGTATTCAAAAGTTATAACATCGATAAATGCACAAATTCACCTCATAACAAATTATTTTCATATCGATGGTTCATATATGGCTTTATAGATTTTCCAGATAGAGTCTGATGTGTGAACATTAGTTGCGATTAAATCATTAAAATATTGCAATGCCCCAATATGATTTGAATTGACAACAGGTATTTGATTATATGGATAGCTTTTTAAGAGTAACATTTGATTTTCGAGGCTGGCATCTCCTCCAACATAATCATATATTACAATTAAGGAATCCGGGTTTAACACAAGAAGATTCTCAATTGGCATAAGAAGTCCCAAATAACTAATATTTGTACATCCAATTTGCCTAATAATATCTCCAGAAAGACTATTTTCTCCCAATACTTCTACCTTGCCACGCCGAAATTGCATTGTTAAAACAGTACGAGGGCCCTTTTCCTTTGCCAATTTTTGAACTTCTTCCAGAGTATTATTTATTTTATCTATTTCTGCCTTAGCATTATCTTCCCTACTAAAAATTGTTCCCATATTTTTTATAAACTGTATTTCATTTGCTACAGAAAACGGTGGGTAATCAGAATGCTTAAAAGGTGGATAAGGATCTGGTAAAGCTCCAGAATTTTCTTCAATATAAGTCTTTACCTTTCGTTTATTCCAATATGCAGTATCCCCTAAAGTTTTCCCGCTAAAGCTTCCATTCCATCCAATTATTATATCTGGATTCATTAAAATCGCTTCCTCTTTAGACAAATCAGTTGTCAGAATTTCTGCATTTGGCATATTTTCCAAAAAGTAATCAATATCCCTTTCTCTTTCCGGTGAAATGTATGCTGCAATTACTGATTTTCCTGCTCCTAATTTAATTAATGTATCCGCAATTTCTGGTCTAAGGACAATAGCACGAGACGGGGTCTTATCTAAATTCCAGTCAATATCATGAGGAAAATATCCATTATAATGCAAATTACTTTTTATGCTTTTTGACGGCTGTTTATTACCACAAACAATAAATAAAAAAAGTGCAACTATCAGTATAATTAAACAAATAAATCTATGCTTAAAAAGAATAACCTAATTTTCATTCTTAACACTTCCTTGGTAAAGTTGAATCAGCAATATTTAGATAAAGATATAGTAAGGGGGCGATGGCTATTATATGCCATTGCCCCTTTACTATAATTCGTTATTTTATTCCTATCACAGATGAACTGTAGCAGTAAGCACGAATGTCCTTGGTTCTCCCACATTAGCTTGTGTACGTCCCTCAGTGGGTGTCCAATATCTCTTATTAAATACATTAAACAGCTGTGCATAAAATGTAACTGGTGTATTGTTAATCTTAGGGCTATATAACGCACCTAAATGCAGAAGAGTATGAGATGGCATAGTCACTTCTTTATTCAGCATAACTGGAGAGTTTCCTAGATACTGTAGACGAGCTGTAAATGCCACATCATCACCCGGTTTGTACACTAAGCCGAGAGAACCAGACCATCTTGCTACCTGACTAATTCGCTGATTAGTGCGGACATTTCTCGCATCAACACGAGCAATGCCACCAATAATATCCCACTTTCTCGCCAATTTACCTGAAATCATATATTCAAAACCTTTATTTTTCTTATCATCAATCTGCTTTAAGTAAAGATTTCCTGCGGAATCCTCCCAATCAGCATAATTGGCTTGCTTTATTGTGTAATATGAAAACGTATGAAGTAAATTTCCCACCTTAAATTTTAAGCCCATTTCATTTTGCTTTGTTTTATATGGATCCAATGCTTGTCCTTCATTTTCATACCCCTTGCCAACAACTTTACCAGAGGCAAAATCTTCACTATGGCTTGCATAGATAGACAAATTTGGACGTAATTTATAGCTAATAGCATAAGTTGGGCTACCAGCGGAGAACTTCTTCACTCCATCCTTTTCGTTCTCGGTCGTTACATAGTGATGATGATATCCAAGATACAGAATTAATCTGTCATTCAACAAGTTAATTGCATCAAGCACATGATAACCATTAGTATATGTGTTAGAGGACCACTTCAAAGTACCCATATAGTAATTCTGTACTGGCCAGTAATTATCCGTGTAAATATTACCTGTTAATCTATTTCCATTCCAACTGCCATTTACCCTGTAATTCTTTTGCCAGTTCCGATCAAAGTTAACTACATATTCATGGTGAGTTTTACCCAGATCAAAATTGCCTTTAAGACCTAATCCGGCATATGTATTTTCCATTTTGCTTATTCTGTTATTAAGGTCTAAGGTAAAATTACCATCTGCATCTAGATTTCTACCACCCCATGTATAAACAGATTCATATGGATGATTAATGTTTCTACCAAAATTGAAGTACGCAGTCATATGGTCACTTAACTTCTGTTCATGATTAAAAGTAATCATGACATCTTCCGCTTTTGCATATGCCCATTTGGGTGTATAAGAACGATTTCCCTTTGGTGCCTGAGGAATATGGTTAAGATTATTGGAAAATCTAAAGTGCTTAGCCGCACCGCTTGTATAAGCATGAGTATAACCAACCAGCAAATTACTCCAGCTGTTGCTAGTCTTTTGGTCAACATTCATAAAAACATCCTGTGATTCAACCTTTTCTGGTTTTACGGATCCTTCTCCATGAAGGTTAGAAACATTCACACGGACACCGTATCTGTTATTTTTAAACCTACTCCCATAATCAACAGCTTCCATGAAACTATTATTTCCTTTGTAAGAAACCTTCAAATCTATATTAGGATGAATTTCCGCTTTTTTTGACTCAAAATAAATGGCTCCGCCACCCGGATATTGTGCCATTGGAGTACCACCAATTCCAATGTTTGGCCCTGCGATAACAGTTGCCTTATTCACAAAATTATCCGTTGTGAACATCTGATCAGTTCTTGACATCATATTTGGAATGCCGTTGATATACATAGATCCTGCATTCATCATGACACCACGAATATCAATAAAGTTGTTAAAAGTACTACGTGAATCATCTCGTACAGCAGGATTCAACGTCAGCATATCTACAAAGCCTTTATCAGGGCTAGAAAAATACTCACTAGCTTTTTGGCTAACGGTAGTTGAATTGAATGGAACATCAAATGTATCCTTTGTCCCCATTAACGGTATATTTTGATGCTGATCGACAAATTCCCCTAATGGTCTAACCAAAGTTCCATTACCTTTATCAGCGTATACGGTAATACCGTTTAACTGGTAATTCGGAATCGCATCAACTGACGTATTCATCCCAAATAACGAGTATACCCCCATTGTTGAAACTGCCATCATCCTTAACAGCTTTCGCATTTTCAAGTATCTTTTCCTCATTGATAAAAGCCTTCTTTCCTCTTAAAAAGCTTATTTTAATACTTACGATACTTCGTGTATTTAACTTAATATTAGCGGTTTATATATATTAAGTCAATATTTAATTATAATTTCATTATTATCATTAAAAATCTGATAAAAATACCTCGTACTGTCCTTCCTCCTGTAAGTAAAAATAATTTAATGATTTTTATTAAATTCATAGATTATCTACTTAGCTGATAGATTTATGAGTTAGAAGAATTATAAAGTCTTAGGGTTATAGGACATTTTGTGTTGATACAAAGGGCGATGGAACCAGTATTTAACTGGCCTCATCGCCCTTTAAAGTTGTTTGAAAGAACTTTGAGGGTAGACAAAACGTGTTGATAAAAAAGCTGAAAGTCATTGCAGTAACTGGCTTAAATAGGGTTATATCTTCCTAAGAAATAATTTTCCGGGAGGAAGCTATTATGAACCAAGTGCGATGTTTTAATTGCGGTAACATTTGTGTTAAGAATGGAAAAACTAAAGCGGGTACGCAGCGATGGCTTTGTAAGGAATGTAGTGCTACTTTTACTAATCCCATAGATAACTCAACCAAGCAATTTGTACAGTTTCAACATTGGTTATTTAGTAAAGCTGTGCAGAAAGAAATGTCCGGTGCAGGGAAATCTTTTCGAAGGAAAATATCTAAATTTTGGGAAATATGGCCTATGCCGCCTAAAATTGAGAGTCCGATGAAGGTTGTATATGTGGACGGTATTTATTTAGGAAGAAAAGCATGTATCCTTATTTGTTGTAATAAAAGATATGTGCTTGGATGGTATTTGTGCCGCTATGAGAATTCCAGAGTCTGGGAAGCATTGATGCAGAGAATTGCGGCTCCCGCTATGGTCGTTTCTGATGGAGGCCCCGGCTTCCGGAAAGCACTAAAAAGAGTCTGGCCCAAGGCTAAGCTGCAGCGTTGTACTTTCCATGCCTTCCTCCAGGTAAAGAGATATACAACCGGTAGTCCTAAAACCATTGCCGGTATTGAAATGTACATGACAGCAAAAGATTTGCTGATGATAAAAGACTTAGGACAAGCAGCCAATTGGGTAACCCGACTGATAAACTGGAGAATAAAGCATAAGACCTTTCTTAGTGAAATGACACGAGATGAAAAAGGCAAACTTCGCCCTATGCATGAACGTTTACTAAAGGCCGAGCGGTCACTGGCCAGATTAGTACGGCAAAACACATTATTTACCTATTTGGATGAATCGTTGTCTTATGGAGAAGAACTACCATCGACAAATAACCGTATAGAAGGCGGAATAAATGCACAATTAAGAACGATGCTTAGAAACCATCGGGGGATGTCCATTGAAAGACGCATAAAAGCGGTTTTCTGGTGTTGTTACTTCCACACACCGAAACCGCTTTCTGCATCTGAAATCCTAAAGGTAATGCCCACTGACAGAAGCATTTCTAAACTGTATAAAGCGATGAATGAACGATCCCAATTAGAGGATTCAATTTCCACATGGGGAGATGCTATTGTGTGGCATGAACTTCATAAATCTAACTCATATCCAATTTATCTTTGGGATTGAAGACCAACTCATTTTGTCCTATAACCCTCTTTTTGCTTGTTGATAAAAGTGCCGCTAATGGTAGGGCATCATTCTGAGTACTGGCGAAGGATCTGCTGCTGTGGCGAGGAAGGCGGTAAGATGTTATCAGAGTCATAGATTCATCACTCCATATCATCATTTTGTTTCCCGCTTTTTTACAAGGCATTCTTGCGTCCGTTTAAAATAAGGAGCCGGTTGACTTTTTCAGAAACGGGTGTAAAAACCCAATGACGAGATGCTAGGCCAGCTGCTTCCCTTACCATAATAAAATAAGTGCAGCAGGGGAAATGTTGTATTTCTCTTTGCTACACTTATATGGTACTAATGACAGTTGAGGGACGGAAAGGGCTGCCGACTTTTGCCTGTCTGTAAGTTGACAGTTTTTTTACCTTTGATTTGGCAATGCAGCCATCAAAAAACCGCTGCCTTTACAGGGAACGGTCTTTTGCTTTCAGTCGGGACAGGTAATAGCGGCGATTTTATCAATTGCGTAGTGGAGTTCACTCACGATTTCCGTGTCGGCGGCTTTGTAATACATTTCTTTTCCGTTGCGGCGGGATGTAATCAGTCCGCAGGCTTTCAGCAGACGTAAGTGGTGGGAAATGGCAGGACTGCTCATGTCCATGATGGCGGCAATATTGATGACGCATTCTTCCATGTGGCAGAGGATCCAGAAAATTTTCAGCCGTGTGGGATCGCTGAGCTGTTTCAGTAGGATGGATACATCGTCGATTGTTTCTTGGGACGGCAGGCGGCTGATGATACGTTCTTCATCATTTCCATGGTGGTGCGGAAGTCCGCATTTATTTTTTGTCATATGGTATACCTCTTTAGAAATTATTTTTCTTAATTGTAACATACATGGGAAAATGGCAGGATAGATTTATCGGAAAAGAGTCTTGACAAAAGGTAAAAGAATAAATATAATATGATTAACGATTAAATGGTTATTTAAATGTAAAATAAAGGAGAAGAAAATGAAAAAAAGTTACAAGATTGGTGTGGACTGCGCTGCATGCGCGCTGAAAATGGAAGATGCTGCCAAAGCAACGGCCGGCGTTAAAGACTGCGTGGTCAATTACATGCTGCTTAAAATGAATGTGGAATTTGAAGACGGGCAGGATCCGAAAGCTGTTATGCAGGAAGTGTACAAGAACTGCAAAAAGGTGGAGGATGACTGCGAGATTTTCCTGAAATAAAAAGGGTTTGACAGGCTGTTAGAATATTGGCCGACAAGGGAAAAGAGGCTGACATGAACAAGAAACAGAAAAGAAATTTAATACGCATTATCGTGGCGGCAATCTTGATGATTGTCCTCCATTTTGCGCCGGTAAGCGGTATGGTACGGTTCGGGCTTTACCTGGTTCCTTACTTGATTATCGGGTACGATATTTTGTGGAAAGCCTTTAAAGGCGTGAAGAACCGGCAGCCTTTTGATGAAAGCCTTCTTATGGCGATTGCCACGCTGGGGGCGATTATCCTGGCTGTTTATGAAGACGGTGATTACACGGAAGCCATCGGCGTCATGCTTTTCTACCAGATCGGCGAATGGTTCCAGAGCTATGCTGTCGGCAAGAGCCGCAGAAATATCAGCGAACTGATGGATATCCGTCCTGATTACGCAAATGTGGAAAGAGAAAACGGGCAGCTGGAAGCGGTCGATCCTGACGAAGTGGAAGTGGGGACGATCATCGTCGTGAAGCCCGGTGAAAAGATTCCGATCGACGGCGAAGTAGTGGAAGGCAGTTCTACACTGAATACCAGCGCCCTGACAGGGGAAAGCCTGCCCCGTGAAGTGGAATCGGGTGATGAAGTCATCAGCGGCTGCATCAATATCAATGGTCTTCTGAAAATCCGGACGACGAAAGAGTTTGGGGAATCGACGGTTTCTAAAATTCTTGATCTTGTGGAAAACGCCAGTTCCCGTAAATCAAAAGCGGAAGATTTTATTTCTAAATTTGCCCGTGTATATACTCCGGCCGTGGTAGCGGCGGCGATCGCTCTTGCCCTCGTTCCTCCGTTTGTCCGTATGGGATTCATGGGGGTGCCGGCTGACTGGGATGTGTGGATTTACAGGGCGCTTACGTTCCTCGTTATTTCCTGTCCCTGCGCGCTGGTTATCAGTATTCCCCTGAGTTTCTTCGCCGGCATCGGCGGCGCGAGCAAGGCGGGCGTCCTTGTAAAGGGATCGAACTATCTGGAAACGCTCTCCAAGGTTAAGACGGTGGTTTTTGATAAGACCGGTACCCTGACCAAAGGGGTGTTCCAGGTGACTGCCGCCCATCCGCAGGAAATGAGTGAAAAAGAACTGCTCCATCTGGCGGCCCATGTAGAACGGTACTCCACGCATCCTATCGCGGCTTCTCTCCGCGCAGCGTATCCTAACGAATCGGACAGCTGCCGTGTGGAAGCAGTAGAGGAAATAGCCGGGGAGGGGATCCGTGCCAATGTAAACGGCAATGTAGTATGTGTGGGAAATTCCAAAATGATGGAAGCCGTAGGCGCCGAATGGTATGACTGCCATCGTCATGCTGCGGGTACGGTCATCCATGTGTCCATCAATGGAAGATATGCAGGTCATGTGATTATTTCCGATGTGGTGAAAGAAACATCAAAAGCGGCCATTGCCGCTCTGAAATCAGTGGGTGTCGCCAGGACGGTCATGCTCACAGGTGATGCGAAAGAAGTCGCTGATGCTGTAGCAAAGGAACTTGGCATCGACCAGGTACGCAGCGAGCTCCTGCCGGCTGATAAGGTGCAAAACGTGGAAGAGCTCCTTCTGGAGAATAAAGGAAATGGAAATCTTGCCTTTGTCGGTGACGGTATCAATGACGCTCCCGTGCTCACCCGCGCAGATATCGGAATTGCCATGGGTGCGATGGGATCTGACGCGGCAATCGAAGCGGCGGATGTAGTTCTCATGGATGATGATCCCATGAAGATTTCCCAGGCGATCCGGATTTCCCGTAAATGCCTGGCTATCGTCAACCAGAATACATGGTTCTCTATCGGTATCAAGCTGGTTGTGCTTCTCCTGGGAGCGGTCGGCATCGCTAATATGTGGTTTGCCATCTTTGCCGATGTAGGTGTCATGATTCTTGCCGTACTGAATGCTATGCGTGCTCTCTTTGCAGGACGGACTGCATAAAAAGAGAAAGTGAATCTTATAAATAACGAATAATAATAAACTACAGTAATGAGAACAATAATAACATCGACCGCGGAGGTTTCCCTGCTCCGCGGTTTTTGCATGGAAAGCAGAATGAAATCGTATGAGAAATGTCTGTTTACTAAATTGTAATATCAAATCGGACAGTCACTCAGAAAAATTATGTAGCGGATGAAAGTCGAGCAATCTGCTCCTTGAAAAGCTCTTCCGGTGTGTGATAGCCAAGCAAACGCCGCGGAAGTCTGTTGATCCAATCTTGTACTTTTTGTACCACGTATTCCGGTACAGCACTTATAT
>SKEB01000351.1_pt1 | contig 45012 bp, 35 predicted proteins | sample 4826561 | NCBI WGS metagenome assembly SKEB01 (sample SAMN11008820, study PRJNA524170) | human gut metagenome | biome: Human fecal sample; material: Feces; isolation source: fecal sample from pouch patient p17 | host: Homo sapiens | place: Israel: Tel-Aviv | collected 2016-03-29
GTTGAAAACTCTAGCCTTTTAGTAGGAGAATAGTTAAAAATTAATACAAAATTTGATAGTAATCATTAAATAAAACGGAGGAAGAGATGAGTGACAAAAAAGTCTATGCATTTCATTTTGCCGTGTCCGTAGAAAACCGAAATGCCTTTAAGGCAACTATGGAACCAGACGACAGTTATTTATTAACACCCCCCCCTCACACCAATAGAATCCGTCCTAAATTACTCACAATTCTCGTTGGACTAGCACTGATTCCTGCTCCTTCACTTGCAGCAGATGGATGGATTAATGCCACTTTTCCCAACTCCGATATTAAAGGCGAAGTTCAGTTTATCGAAAATGGAAGAATTGTTAATGATGTTTCGACCGATGATAAAAAGGGGTTACCGTGCCACCCATGGATTTGGTTTGCAAATCAAAATGGAGGCGAGATCTTAGTTAGATCTTCCCCTTCCTATCCGAAATTAGATAGTACGGGAAAACTTAAGCCGGCAGACTATCTTAGTTTTTATGGTGGCTTGCGGGGAGTCTTTCAAGTTGGGAAATTTGATCCAGAAATAGTTGGAGTTGCTTCAGTTCCTACCTGGGATATTACAGAAAAAAACGCAACATCTATAGAACCAGGGTTTATCGACTGGAATAGTGATAAGGAAGGAAGAACTGAACCTTTGTTTTCTACCTCCACTTCCCAGAGACTCCTTACTTTGACTTTAGAGAATGAACATCCCGGATCAGGTTATACAAAGGTATCAGCCTCTATTTTTGGAGGTGCTAGTTATTTAGGAGGGTCTCACGAAGTAGAGAAAGCCGATGGCAATATTGTTACTATCAATCTCGGAACTAGCACTCAGCTCTACTCCCCTCACATTTTAGGTGGCCGTTCAGCACAACAACTGGGAGAACATACACATCTCAACGGTGGCTCGACAGCTAATAAAAACCAAGTACTTATTAATGGTGGTGTCGAGGGAGTTTCTAATCACTGGGATGTTTCCTCATATGTTGCCAATACTACTCAGTCGCTTGTCGTACAGAGGATTTATGGAGGGAGTGGATCGGAAGCAAACAATAATCTTGTTGCATTAAGTAAGGTAGTGTTGTTCTCCAACATGGGTTCACAAAATTTGGGCATCCGCGGTGGAGATGGAAACTACGGAGGAAGAATTTTCAGCAAATTTAACAAAGAAGCCAACTTCAACACAGTCTTAATCACTAATTCTTATGTAGGGCTTGTTAAATCAGATGCTGTTGATTGGGGGAGGGGTTCCAACTTTAATGTTTACGGAGGGTGGTCAATCGGCGAAACCAAGGGAAATATAGTAGCCATTGAGAACTCAGTTATTAATGGGAATGTCTACGGAGGTTTTGAATTCCAAGATCAGCTAACAATTGATGGAACCAAATTTAGAGATCTTCACGCTAACTTAGTGTCAATTCATAACGTAGAACTGAAAGAGGAGAACGCTATATATGGTACCACCACAGCTGTCGGTTCCGAGACTTCTCCTGGTTCGGGGGTTTTGAAGGAAAGCGAGATAAAAGGCGTAGATAGGAGAAGAGGGGTTGTATATTTGGCAGGCGAGAACAAAGTAGGCTCTTTATATGTGCGCTTTGCACATTTTGGACAATATTTGGACACTCAAGGGTTACAAAACACTGCTTCAGAACGTAATACGGATATCCTCTCCGCATCTGACTATTATCCTATAGTCGGAAAGGTTGTGTCATATTCTGGAACAAGTGTTAGAAATCTTGAAAATACCATTAGACTTTTTAACAATCAAAATAATGAAACGATTGCCCTCGGCCAATTAGTGGGGAATAGTTATATTCAGAATAACTCTGGGTTCCATTCTTCTCTTGCTGCAAGAGATAAAAATCAATCAGATCTCACTAACCAATATCATAACTTTTGGGTGGGCTCCTACGCTAATATAACTTCAGCTGTCAGTGGAGACGGAACAAGTTTTAATACAACGAGGAAACTGTTTTCTGATGATGGGAACTCTGTTAATCATTATTATGTCGATGCTCAACCAGACTCTCCTGACACAAGCCTTTCCTTGCTAACGCATGATGATGGGATGATGTATAGAGTAGGAAACCTTGCGCCTGGTGTCGGTCATCCTGAAACTAATAATCCACATAACGCTTCTCTTCTTCACAACCTTCAATATCATTACAACGGCTTGATTCTTTACCTGGGTGTGAACAATGGAAAAGATGCAAAGGGAAAGCCAATCAACGCCGTACAAATATCCTTTAATGAAATAGAAGAATTTAGGACGCACACGTCAGGGCAGTCATTAGGAGCACTTGGAAATACTTTTGTAGGAATATTTAGAGATAACGGGAGAAAAGATTCTGCAAAGCTGTACTTTAAAGAGTCCACAAAAAATGACAAGACATCCGTAGACTGGAAGGATGTGACATTTGATGTTCCAGACTTTGAAATAATGCAATCTGGTAAGCATGTGGCTAATGCTACTTACGGCTTTTACAAGTATATGCATTTTGACGGTAGTGAGGGTGCTTTCAAACCTACGGCCTCGCAGGGAATTCCGCCGAGCGAGGTGTGGGGTACCGTCAGCACGGCAGGAGAACCTGGTGGGGTTGGAATTGCTTATTGGTTGAAATCAGTTGATGTATTGGCTAACAACGTCTTACGTTTAAATGGGAAAAAAGAGGATTCTGTCTTGTCCAAAGATGGAGCTTCTCCCTCAGAAAATCAGGATCTGTATACTCTGTCTGCACAAGTCACGGGAGATGGTTCCATTCTCATTTCGAAGAACTCTACAGTTGTCTTAGGTGCGCCCAACACTATTTATACAATCGATATAAATAAATCTAAAGGGGCCGAAGCCCAAGATCTTACAAATGCCATAGTCTTTGATCCCTCTTTGGTTAAACCTAACGAGTATAGAGGTTTTACAAAATTGGAGGAAAATTCGAAATTAGCTGCAGGAAAAGACGGAGCATTTGGAGAGACGTCTCTTTTGGATTTAAGCGCGGAAAATAGTGCGGTTTATCTTCAGAAGCATAAACAAACAGTTAAATCTTTAAAGGTTGGCCCCTCTTCTATTCTTTCCTTATCTAAAGTAGATCTCGGTGTTAGAGAAGGATTTGATGAGGCCTATCACGCTGATGCAGGAGGTCCAGAGAGCGCAAAAATTGGATTAACTGTCACAGAAGATGCCTTCATAGAAGGTCAATTAACTGGAGATAGCGAATCGGCTTTAAATATTAATCAACTTTTGAAACTGAGTGCTAACGAGAATGAGTTTCTAGGGACTCTAACTCTGCAAGACTTATCAGAAGCGTATTTTGAAAGCGAGAGTCCTTTAGCCCGCGCCACCTTAAGGGTTGGGAAGAATTCTAGGGCATATTTCGATGGCTTAACTCCAAGTGAAAATGTGACTACCGTTCAAAATCTCACTAACGCTGGAAAAGTATTTTTAACTTCTAAAATCTTTAGATCTGCTGGCTACGATGGTCAAAGATTGGTTCTGAATACATATCATGGTTCTCCGGGCTCTGAGATTGTTATGAAAGGTTTGCTCGGAACAGCAACTCCTGCCCAGTCAGTTGACAAAGTTCTTGTTAATGATACCGCCACAGGAAAATCATTCATTAATTTCTCAGCTCTACCAGGGAGTGTGGGTCAACTATCGGATCCTATAGTGATTTTCCAGGCCAAGCACAATACAGAGCAATCAGAATTCAATTTAGATTTAAGCAATCCGATATTTGTTGAAGAAGAAGGGAGTCCTGCTCATATTAACGAATATCTTTTGGGTCATTCACAAGATAAGAAGGATTGGTATCTGTATTTAAAGCCGAAGGATGATTCTGAGAAGCCGCCTTTAAAACTAGAAGATGTATTTTCTTTCTTAAGTCCTAAAGTTGGAGCATATATCTCTGCTAACTTAGCTCAACGAACAACTCATATGCGCCTTCATGACAGAATGGGGCAAGCGTCGTTCATTGATGAAAATGGTCAGATCCAACGAAGCGCTCTTTGGTTGAGACAAGTAGGTACACATGCTCACATGAGAACTGAAGGGGTAAAAATCCATCAGAAAGTATCAGTGACGCAATTAGGCGCAGATATTTGGAGAATGCAGCTTTCTGAGCAGCTAAGTATGGTGAGCGGTGTTTATGTTGGAGGGCTATACAGCACTTCTCTAACTCGAAATATTCTGGAGGCAAAAAGCAGGAACAAGGGATGTGCTGTGGGCATATACGGCACTATCTTTACCGGAGCTTCGCCTGATGACTCCTGGTATGTGGATTCTTGGCTGCAATTTGGCAACTACAGCAATAAACTTATTGCGGAAGATTCTTCAGTTAAGTATAAATCCCATGGATTTGCTTGGTCTTTGGAAACAGGATACAAAGTTCCTCTGGGAGTTTCAGGGAAGGGGTCCATCAGTGAGGTTTCCTGGACTATTCAGCCTCAAGCTCAGTTAATATGGGATGGAATTAGAACCAACAATTTAAGATATGAATCTGGCCTTCTATTTAAACAAATAGGCAAAGATAATGTGACCTTAAGATTAGGCTTACGTCTGGCTGGAAAGACTACGCAGGGCAGTTCTGCCTTTATCGAGGGCGGCTGGATTCATAACACCAAGAAGTTAGGTCTCAGAGCGTCCCTGAAGGATGAGCAAGAAGATGTTGTCCAAGATGCCGGCCGAAATCTAGGAGAGCTTCGACTAGGTTTAGAGGGAAGCATTTCCAAGAATCTTAAAGCCTGGGGAACCGCAAGTCTGCGGCAGGGGGCTAGGGCAACGCATGAAGAGGCCGTTCAGATTGGTGTTAAGTACACTTTCTAGGCCACATCTTAAAGACAGATTTATGGAGACGGACCCAGTTAAAACATATGAGGTTCAAAAAAATAACTATTATCCATTAACTTTCTCGAAGATAAATATTTGCCGGGCGGTGCACGATTCTTCCATATGTTCTCTTTTGGGGAATCTTACAAAGCCCGGTTTTCTTTTTTCTCTCTCCGAGTATGGTCTCATGGCTCGATAAGAGCCATGAGACCTTACCGAACAAACCAGTTTTATAGGAAGACTTAAGGTGCATTCTTTAAAAGTCAAGTTCTATTAGGAAGGAAGTTGATAATGGAGAGAAAGATTTGCCAAACCAAATTTTTTGTAGCTTTCTCTGGTTTTATGTAGTCTTCTAACCTAGTTAGGAGAAGAACTGTCCTATAAAGACATCATCTATTGGCGTAATAGCATCAATATATTATTGGCATTTTCCTTTTCGATCCCAAGTTCACGGTAGCAAAATTTCTGAGTTGGAGAAAGATGTAGAAGAAGAGCTTATTAGACTCAGAGGATATATCGCTACAAACAAAAATCTTAAGATAAACAATTAGATCCACACAAAATGTTCTAGGGAAAATACGGGGGGAGGTAGATATTAATCGACTCTATTTTTTGGTTGAAACAAAGAGGCTTTTAGTAGGAGAATAGTTAAAAATTAATACAATTTGATAATAACTATTAAATAGAAAAGCTGAGGTAGAAAATGTCTAACTTTAAGCCCGTTGTTTCGGGATCTATTCCCTTTCCTTATCATCTCCCGAGAAAGCACAAGATTCTTTCCTTAGTCATTGGGATGGCCCTACTTTGTGGTTGGGGGGGGGTAAATGCTTATGCTGAAAATTTGAGCGAGATTGTAATTGGTAACGAACAATTCGGAACCGCAAAAAGTCCCCAACCTATAGTCGTTATCCCTCAGACATATGATGATGCCGGAGATGGGGCACAAGGTATGATTTGGGTCTTCCCTTCGATGAATGTTGGAGGAAACCTTGGGGATCCATCAGAACTGACGGTAAACATAACCGGAACGCACAAGATACTTGGCTGGACAGAGAGTCGCAAAAACTTTTTGTATGTGGCGGGGGGGCTTAGAAGTTTGGTTTTAACTACTTCCTCTGGTGCTTCTTATCCTAGCCGAGAAAATATAAAAAAGCTATGGGGTTTGCCAGTTCACATTGAAGACGGACTGGAGTACGTTGAGCAGGGAGGAGAGAAGTATTATCTGACTGACAACTTACAGAAAAGTGGGAATCTTTTTTCTTCGAGTGCCTCTGGGAATTCTTTGACTTTCTCTATGACATCTGGGTCTAAGGTGAGTGCAAAGATTTTCGGTGGAAGAAATGACTTCTACGGAGCAGATCTAAATTCTGGAACTTCAAATAACAATACTGTCAAGATAGAGTTGAATTCAGATTCTTTATTGATGGCACAGATTGTATTTGGCGGACGTTCTGCACAAAAGGAAGGGGCAAAAGCCTACACGGGGTATTCAACCGATGGAAATACAATAGCAATTAAGGGAGGATTGCTTATCCCTGATAACGTTAAACTGACGGATTATTATCAATCAAATAAGCAGGAGCTCTTAAAGAAGTCTCCAGAATTGGTGTCTAGAGCTGGGATTTGGGGGGCAGAAGGATACCAGACGAATCACAATTATGTTGATATAGAAAATTCTATCATCACAGGAGCGGCAGACGATACTAGAAAGTTTGGAATTATCGGAGGGCGAGGCTTTTTTAGTTATCGAATAAACAAGGATGTAGAAAAAGACGGACAAAGCTCCATTTCCAACAATAATATAGTCGTTGTTTCTAACTCGTTAATTGGGCTCTCTAACCAATACAAAGAGAATAATCAAGAGAATAACAATACGACAGCTCGAACTGGAAAATCTTTTTCCATTATTGGAGGTTATTCTGCCGGTGAAGCAAAGAATAATGTGGTTAGCGTTGAAAACTCAGTTATAGATGGAAACGTTTACGGAGGATTTGAGTTTCAGAATCAGTTAACAGGAAATGGAGGAAGACGTGAATTAAACGCTAACCTCGTTTCTTTACATAATGTTCAAATTGAAAACGGCTCATTTTATGGGACTGCGACAGGAGATACTGTAAAAGCAAGCGAAGAATTTATAAAAAATCGCTATCTAAGTGCTGCTGAAAACCAAATCATATTTGATGAGAGGAAGGTTACAGCTGTTAATAGGCGCCGTGGAGTTGCTTACTTGGCAGGAGAAGTTATATCTGGATCTGCTTACACTCGTTACATCCATTTCGGCGAATATCTTACGAACCTTAATCCAGGCGATGATATTAATGTAACCCTCAATTATTACCCAACTACTGATCCGAAAGAAAATGCACCAGACATTCCTGTTTCAGATTCCAGCAAATTGGTGAGATTAACTGACCCTGACAATAAAGAGTCAATTAGTTTGGGGCAGTTGGTTGGCAGATCTTTCCTTTTGAATCGAAAGGGTTTCCATTCTTCTTTATCTCCGTCTTCCGCGAATGAAAGTGACAGCACTATGGGCCAACATAATTTCTGGGTTGGTGCTTATACAAATCTTACGAATAGAGTAGATGGAAACGGAACTATCCTGAATGCTAAAGGTAAGCTGTTTTCTGATCCAGATGCACTAACAGTTAATCACGGATACGGGTCAAACGGCGCAGAGACCTTGTCTCTATTAGCACATGACGATGGGATGGTCTACGACTATTCACCGAACGCTACGGGGACCGGAAGTGGGGACCTCAATGCTGAACATCGGCCGGCGTTACTTCATTTTTTCCGCTATCACTATGATGGAAGGGTGCTTTATTTAGGAGTAAACAACGGAAAGGATGATAAAGGGAATGCTATCAATGCAATTGAAGTCTCATTTAAAAAAATTGAAGATTTCAGGAAAGAGTCAAAACAAGGATTAAATGCCTTTGGTAATACCTTTGTTGGTATTTTAAAAGACGACAAAGTTTATCAAATGGATTCTCATCCAGACGGTTATGATACGTTGGATTGGAAGAAGATGACCTTTGAAGTTCCAGGATTTGAAGTAAAACAAAATAAAGAGACAGTCGCTAAGGCAACTTATGGGTTCTATAAATATCTTCATTTTGATGGAGACGACGACTCTTTCAAAGACAAGGATACTGCCGGAAACGAGATCGATTCTTCGGGCAAGGTAACATCTTTGGGACAAGAAGGAGGAGTTGGGCTTAAGTATTGGTTATCTTCTTTAGAAGTCTTACCTGGTAAAACTTTATTGTTGACAGGTTTCAAGAAGGATAGCAAGCTGGATAATGCCTCTGGTTCAGGTCTTCAAGAACTCTTTACGCTTTCAGCAAATCTTGAAGGATCAGGCGACGTAGCAATTGCCAAAGGTTCAACTGTTATCATTGGTTCGCCAAAGACTATCTACAACATTGATTTGGATAAGGTTGAGAATAAGCAGGATCCAGACAAGTCTTCTTCTCTTATTCCGGATGAAACTAAGGATGTGCCGTTTTCGGATCCTTTGCCAAATCAATTTATCGGCAAAATGATGGTTAATCCGGGCGCTACATTGGTTGCCGGAAAGGATGGAAGCTTAGGAAGCGTAGAGTACTATTCATCAAAACTCATTATCGGTGCTGATAGCGGAGATAGAGCAAGTTTTTATCTGCAAGGCCACAAACAAACCCTTGGAGGACTGACTGTTGACAAGGACTCTCTGCTTTCATTGACTAAGGCGGCTCCGATTGCCGACTTGGTATCCGCAAGTGATCCGGGAAAGGTTGAAAAATATGCTCCGTCGATGGGTAAGACAGCCGGTGAACTTACTGTTAAGGGAGATGCTTTCATAAACGGTTATCTTGAAGGCAGCGAACTATCTCTGATCACGGTTGAGAACGGAGTGGCTTACGTTACCTCTGATAATTCAGGAGAAATCGATAAAGACACTTCCGCTTTCTTCGGCACCTTAGTCTTGAAGAGTAGTGCTGTCGGGTACTTAGACAATCCAAAAGCATTGTCCTATGCCACAGCAGATGTACAAAAAGGGGCTGCTCTTTGGTTTGATACGGCATTTTCAAAACAACGGAATCAGACGAGTCCTTCTTTAAGTACAGCAGTTTCTCAAATCGGCTTTATTAAAAATGCGGGCCATATATATCTGTCATCAAAACCAAACACCACGAGTGTTGTTAGCATCAGAGGAGCAGATATTAATGGAACTAAAGTAGATGGGTCTTATACGGGAGTTGAGGGATCGGTTATCCATTATCGCGGACTTGTTCAGGGGCCAAACAACTCGCAAGTTGATGTAATACGGGCCCAAACTGCTACAGGTACTTCTCAAGTATCTTTCGGAAATCATGACAAACTTCCTCCGGCAGGAGTATTCGCTCAGTCTTTGGGTGAAAAGACTCCTAAAGAGAACGGTATCCCTGTATTCATTGTTGAAAATCGAACGGATAATGCAGATGATTTCTTGACAATGAACGACTTCGGGGTCAAGGCAAAAGAAAACGAAGCCTATAAATGGGTCTATAGTCTCGGCTACAACGACAAGGACGATGGCTCTAGAGAATGGGTACTGTATAACAAAGGTGATGCAGTGTTGAGACCGGAAGGCGGTGCCTATATTGCTAACTCGGAAGCTTGGGCTAAGATGCATATGCGTCTGCATGATCGTTTCGGTCAGGCTTATTACATTGATCCATTTGACGGTGAAGAAAAAAAGGCCGCCGGCTGGGTTCGTCAAGTTGGAACACATTCTCACTTCAAAGCTGGTTCAAGCAAAACTCACGCTAGAACCGCTATCACTCAGGTCGGTGCTGATCTGATCAGAAATGAAGCAAATGAGGATTGGAAGTACGTGGGCGGTGTGTTTGCCGGGGGCTTGTACAACCGTGCAAATACTCGTTCTTGGGATAACGCTAAGTCTCGGTCTGACGGCTACTCATTGGGCATCTATGGTACTATCTATACCGGTAACAGCCCGGATGACGGTTTCTATGTAGATTCTTGGCTGCTCTTCGGCCGTTACGACAACAAGGTTTGGGGAGATGAAAACCCAGGCTTTAAGTACAAGTCCCGCGGTTGGGTGTGGTCAATCGAAAGCGGATATACCATTCCGTTGTCAGAATCCGGTGAAAAAGACTACAACAAGCTGATTTGGACATTCCAGCCTGAAGTCCAGTTGGTTTGGGACGGTGTAAAAGCAAGCAGTGTCACGGACAGCACTGGAACCAAGTACAAACAATTGGGTAAAGATAATGTTTCTATTCGAGTGGGCGCAAGACTGCATGCTAACCATATGAATAAAGGCTTGGGTTTCATCGAAGGAAACTGGATCCACAATACCAAGAAAGCCGGCGTTCAAATGGGCAGCAACGGTACGATTTACCGCAGCGGCGGTCAAAATCTTGGTGAGTTCCGGATGGGTATCGAAGGGCACTTTAGCCGTAATATGCTTGGATGGGCAACTGTTGGTGTACAGGCTGGTAAATCCGGCTATCACAATGAAACGGCTCAAATCGGCTTGAGATACATGTTCTGATGAGCAAGAAGAACCGGAGAGCATCTTCTCTCCGGCTTGCAAAACCTGCATTTGACGGAATTTCTAATCATGAAAACACAAAAAAATATATTGAAATTAGCTGCGGTTGCTGCTCTTGCTCTGACTCTTGGAGCTTGCTCTTCTTACAACCACAAAGACTATCCTAGAGAAAGCTGGTTTAAAGCCGGCAGTCAGTTGATTGAGGCTGAACAGTTCCAGAAAGCCGAGAATCCTTTGAAAGTTGTCTTAGTCGTCAACTACACATGGGAAGGCAGACCAATCGTTCAAGAACCGTTTGAAGAGAGACCTGCCGACTGGAGAGAGCAGTATGGGCTTTGGGAAGCCACTAAACGCTATCTCCAGCAGACGGGCCAGTTCGTTATCGTCGATGAAGACAACGAAGAAAAACAAGGAGTATTGACTGTCGATCTTTCTCGCTGGATGGACGAAGAAACTAAGAAGGCCATTGCAGCAAAAGAAGCCGATCCGGGCCAACACCCGGAAAAGATCGTCTACGAATACGATATGACTATGAAGATGTCTTTGGCTTTGACAGAAGGAAAGTCTTGGACTGTCCAGTCGGTAACCGATCATATGTGGATTGGTCACGAAGACTCAGAAAAAAGAAAAGTCGGTTTTGAACCGAAGAGATTCACTTTCTCTTATTTCAATAACATGGACTTCCACACTGAGTTCGTTCGTAGATTCTATAAACAGATGGTGTTTGAGGGCGTAAAAGAGATGGACAATAACGGATTGTCCTCCATTCTCGTACCAAAGAAAGAGAAGTAGTATCGAATCGGCTTTTGTCGCGCCCAAATACAATTAAGGCAGAACATTTACCTGTTCTGCCTTCTTGAGTTTCAAAAGCTGGCCTCGGTCAGTGTTACAGAGCCGAAGGCGCTGGAACGGGGTTGACCGTACCGGCTGGAGCCGCGCCGGAGGATTGCATTTCTTTTTGAAGCTCTAACTGAGCTTTGCGCTGGGTAATGTCGTTCATGTCGATTTTAGTCTTGACATTGGAACGTTTAAGCTCAAGATCAAGCTTTTTCATTTCGAGGTCAATCTGCCTCATTTCATCATCGTAGGCTTTCTTTTCTGCGGCAGCGGCTGCACGCTCCTGATTTACCTTGGCTTGAGCAGCTCTTTTCTTGGCAGCAGCGGCTGCATTGGCTCTTGCTTGTTTCTGGGCCAGTCTCGCTTTCTCTAAAGCAATCGCCTGCTCATTGGCTTGAATCTGTCTTTCGGCTTGCTGCACAGCCATAATCTGCTGGTCTACTGGAGAGACGGGTACAAGTGGATAGGTTTGCTCAACAATTTGTTGGGCGAATACGCTGCCTGATAAGGCTGCAGCTAAGGTAATTACAGTAAATTTAAGTTTCATGGGCGCTTGCCTCCAAAACTATCTTTGGCATCCGTAGGGGTTGTTCGGCTGAATTCTCGTGCTTGTCGGGCTTGTGGAAGTCATAATGGCTGGGCCCAATTTGAATTCACATAATTTGCCGACTTGGGCGGAATTGAAAATTCTTCCGTTCATCTTAAAGGTAATTTGGACGCCGTTGACCATGGCATTTTGCGGAGATGCATAACTTGCGCCGGCTGCGCCTAACGCACCGCCTGCTATAGCTCCGACGGTTGTGCCTGTGCCGTTGTCGATGGAATGTCCAATAACACCGCCTAAAATACCTCCGATAACAGTGCCGAGCAGCTGATTAGTTGTCCTGTCGGAAGAGTTGTTGACTGCGACTCTTGCCGGTTGCAAAGCAATAATCTGAACGGTCTGTACTTGTTGAGCTTGGTTAACTTGACCTGCTGAATAAACGTCCGAACGATAAATATCGCCGTTTGCTTGGCAGCCGGCCAACAATGCGGCAACGGAAGCCGCAAGGGCTGCGTGTTTAACTGAAACCATATCCATTCTCCAATATTGTTCTTCGTACTGATCTTTAATAATAAATCACGCTTGGGGGAAGTTGCTTGTAATGTGCTTTATACCGTGTAAAGTGAGCCATGAACCCGTAACAGTTGTTTTCAGGGCGTGATCTTGAGTTTCCGTATTGAGCGCAAGGACCTATTTGCGTTTTCCTTCTTTCGTAGAATTAAAATCCAATTAATGTTAACTTAAAAGACAGAATCCTTTGGAGGATCACTCAAGATGCTTTTGGCCCAGTTATTCAGAAGTTTTGATCTGAGTCTAAAGACAGATTTGGCAATGCTTAAAAGTCATTGCTGCTCGTCCTGGAGCTACTTTTGTAATGCTTTCTTCTTTTTAATTGCATGGGCGGTTTTCCCGTTGGAAAACAAATTGTTTAAAAAGATCTTCCGTAATCGCGCTTTTTATTTCCCGCAGATTAACTTTCACTCTTTGCGGCCGCTTGATGCATTCCGAATCTTTATTCAGCTCTGCTTCCTTTGCTTCTTTGTTATTACCAAAGATACCTTCTCACAAAGAAGAGGGAAGGGCAAAGCAAATACACTGGTACTCTTTTTCAGATTCGTTCGAGTTAACCTCGGCCGAGAAATTCGTAATATCTCGGAGACTATCTCAAAACTGCTGCTGTCGGACTCTTCTGCAGCGGCAGAACGAGGAAAAAATGAAGCAGAAGAACGTCCCTCTCATAAGACGGGCTGGATTAAGAAAACCATTATTGGCGTCCTCTTGTCGGTGGGTCTGGTTCTCTACTTCTTATGCATTACTCAGCCTTTTAGTTTAGAAGAACAAATTATCTTCCTGTCCATTCTCTGGGTGAGTGCCCTGTTGCTCTTTCAAGCTCAAACTAGACTGACCCTTCTCATGCTGATTGTTATCAGCGTGATTGTCTCCAGCCGCTATATTTGGTGGCGTTATACCGAGACCATTAATCCGAACAGCTTTATGAGTGTGATCTTTTCCTGGATGCTTATCTTGGCCGAGACATATGCATTCATTGTGATGCTCTTGGGTTACTTTCAAGTTTGTTGGGCACTGGATAGAAAACCAACATCAATGCCGAAAGATCCTGCAGTTTGGCCTCACGTCGATATTTTTATTCCTACATACAACGAACCCTTGGACGTTGTGAAGCCGACGGTTTACGCTTGTTTGACGATGGATTGGCCGAAAGAAAAACTTCACGTGTATGTGCTTGATGACGGCAGCCGGCAAGAGTTTGAGGACTTCACAAATGCTGTCGGTGCCGGTTACATCAAACGAGAAAAACATAATCATGCTAAAGCCGGCAATATTAACCATGCTTTAACAAAGACTTCCGGAGAGTTCATCACAATCTTTGACTGCGACCACGTCCCCGTCAGAAGCTTTTTGAAAAAAACGATGGGATGGTTTTTTAAAGATAAGAACATTGCGTTGATTCAAACGCCTCACCATTTCTACTCTCAAGATCCATTTGAGAAAAATCTCCATTTGTCAGAGCACGTTCCGAATGAAAACTCACTTTTCCATGATTTCATTCAAAAAGGAAACGACACATGGAATGCCACGATGTTCTGCGGCTCTTGCGCTATTATGCGCAGAAAAGCGTTGGAAGAGGTGGGAGGTATTGCGGTTGAAACGGTCACAGAAGATGCGCACACTTCTCTGAAACTCAATCGTAAAGGATGGTCATCGGCCTTTTTAAGTACGCCTCTTTCCGCTGGTCTGAGCACGGAAACCTTGGCGGCTCATATTGGCCAGCGTATCCGCTGGGCCCGCGGAATGGTGCAGATCTTCAGGTTGGATAATCCCTTATTCGGCAAAGGCCTCACGATTCCTCAGCGTCTGTGCTTCTTAAACGCGATGATCCACTTCTTGCACGGCTTGCCAAGAATCATCTTCTTACTTGCGCCTCTGCCGTTCTTATTTGCCAATATCTATGTGATTTATGCAAGTGCCATCGCCATCTTTGTGTACTTAGTCCCTCATATGGTTCACTCCACGATGACCACCTATGTAATTCACAAGGGCTACCGCTTCCCGTTTGTTAGCGCGATTTACGAAACTATTCTTTCCTGGTACATCTTTGTGCCGACATTGGTTGCCCTTTTTGCACCGCATAAAGGAAAGTTCAACGTCACCGCTAAAGGCGGAGTAATCGATAAAGCCTTCGTAGATTGGTCGGTTGCAAAACCATACTTGTACTTGTTGATTTTGAATTTAGCCGGTTTGTTATTCGGTATCTACAAAATGTTCGGAGCTTCGCAGTACGAAGTGCTGATGCTTGCAATTAATATCGGGTGGATTCTCTATAACCTGATTATTCTCTTCGCTTCTATTGCGGTATGTGTTGAAAGCGTCCAGCAAAGAAAGTTCCCTCGCATATCGGCAACCCAAAAGGTGACAATTGAAGTCGGAGAAGGTCATAAAGTTAAAGCTGTTTTGGCGGCTTTCTCTCAGAAAGACTGCCAAGTCGTATTTAAGAATCCTTCAGCTATCCCCAACTTCAAACTTGGTGAAAAGGTAAAACTAATATTTGGAGAAGGCAAGACTCAGCATGAGTTCAATTCCACGGTCTCTGCTATCTTTTCAGCAGGCGTCATTGATCTCGATGTCCATCAAGAAACGCTAGAAAAAGAAAAAGAGTACACGGCGTGCACTTTTGGAGTTCCTGAGCTTTGGATACACAAACAGGCAAAAATTAAAGGATTTGGCATGCTTGACGGCTTCTTTGCTCTTCTTAGGATGGCCCGGCAAGGTGTTGAGGCTTTTGTTCACTATACCCCTCCATCCTCCAGTTGGCTCTTCTTCATTACGGTTGGTTCGTTAAAGTGGCTGATTAGCTTTATCCCTAGGGTGCCACAGCTCAAAAGCCAATCTAAACAGACCGTTTTTGCTCCATAATTAGCATGCGTCGTTTGTGCCTAATTTATGAAATTTAGTTCCAGCTGGATTTCCTTTAAATATAATGGTAATCGCTAATAAATTGTGAATTACATCGGCTCTTTGACTGAGAGAAAGAGCCTGGCTTTAACCCCTCAGAAGTAATATTTATGTCTACTAATAAAGAAATGATAGGAATTCCGGGCTCCGGACCTCTATGCTTTTTCAAGAAAATAGCGGTAGCTGCTATTATTTCCGCCCTTTCTTTGACTCCGGCTGTTTCTGCACCGGCTTCTCAAGAGGCTTCAACTTTCATCAAAGATGTAGTTCCTAACTACAGAACAGACGAAATTCCTGTTATTCGTTCCGATGCGGCCTTGTTCGACTTTATTCCTGAAGGAAAAACCGAGCAAATTAAGCTGACCGGAATCTATCCGGAAAGAAGTTTCAGGTTCTACAGCCCGAAAGACGAAATTATTTCTAAGGTCTCTGTGACGTTGAAATATACGCCGTCTCCTTCTCTGATTCCGCAGCAGAGCCAGTTGAATATCTTTTTAAATGGGCAGATTCAAAAAAGTCTTCCGATTACAAAAGAGCAGTTGGGCAATTTAGTAACTCAAACGGTTGAACTGAATACTAAAAATATTGAAGAAAGCAACCGTATGACGATTGAATTCGTCGGGGTCTATACAAATAACTGCGGCAATATTGCCAATCCTTCTCTGTGGCTGACAATCGATGATGCCAGCTACATGTCTTTTAATACGCAAAAGCTTAGACTTGCTAATGATTTAAGTCTGATGCCTGCACCGTTTGCCAATAACTTGAGCCCGAATCCGACGACGCTGCCTGTTGTATTTAACGGCAATCCCTCGCCGGTGCTTAAAAAGGCCTCAGGTATTTTTGCTTCTTGGATTGGCACGAAGACTGAATGGAGAGGCGCTGAATTTCCGGTATATATTAAGGAGCTCCCGCAGGCTCAAAATTTCGTCGTTTTCGCAACGAATGATAACCGGCCCGAATTCTTGAAGTCCTTGGCTCCTTTCACCGGACCGATGGTTACGGTTGTGGATGCACCTAATAGTCTCTTTGCGAAAGTCTTAGTTATCGGCGGCAAAGATGAAGCGGAAGTTCTGACCGCCGCAGAATGGCTCGCAGTAAATTCTCAGGTTTTGACGGGAAGCTCCGCAGAGGTTAAAGACTTCAAACCGCTTCCTAACCGTCCGGCTTATGACGCGCCGAACTGGATCCCGACCAATGATAAGGTCACTTTTGAAAAAATTGCTAAATACCGCGGACAGTTAAGAAGTTCAGGCCTTCATCCTGCTCCAATTTCTTTGGAAGTTAGATTGCCTCCGGACTTGTATATGGTCAACAAGAGCAATGTCGATTTAGATCTGCGCTATCGCTACACTAAACCGACAAGCGGTGAGCCGGCACAAATGCGCTTCTTGCTTAATGAGCAGCTGGTCGAGTCCTTTGAGTTGGACCCTAAAAAGAACAGCAGCTCTTTTAGCTCTAAATTCTCACTGCTCAACGGCCTGGCCAATATGTGGAACGATACTTCCGTTCCAACCGGACTGCTTGGTGCCGACAACTTAATGCAGTTTGATTTCCAGTACGGACTTGCTGTCCCGGGCGGTTCAGTCGAGAATTGCAAATCTGTGGCGCTTATTCCGAGTCAAGTGGAAATCGATCCGACTTCTACTATCGACTTCTCCGGTTTCTATCACTTTGCCAAGCTTCCTAATCTGAATTTGTTCACGGTTAGCGGCTTCCCGTTCACGAAATATGCTGATTTATCCGAAACCGGCGTGGTAGTACGTAAAGACGCTCCTGCAGCTGTTCTTACGACATATCTCAATACCATGGCACGCATGTCAGCTCAAACCGGCTACCCTGCTACAAAACTGACAGTGGTTGAAACCATCGATAAGAAAGCTTTGCAGGACAAGGATATTTTGGTATTCGGGGAAACAAGCCAAGCTTTAAGCGGTGTCGATAAGGAAGATGCCGCACTGGCCATCGATAAGATTAAACAAGGAATCGAAGATTCCATTAATAAAACGACAGCTCCTGACAAGAACGTTGAATCGGTTGTAGCAGAAGACGCCGGTATTGCCGCTATTGTGCAGTACCAGTCACCGTTCGATGATGACAGATCTGTAGTGGCTGTTCTCGGAGACGGTCAAGACGGCAGTTACCTCATTAACAAGAGATTGATGATTCCGGGCGATTTGAAATTGATTGACGGCAGTGTTGCTGTTTTCAAAACAAATGCTGCTCCGGCTAGCTACAACATTGGTCCGACTTACTACACAGGGTCGTTGCCGTGGCATCAGAGAGTCTGGTATTCCATGCTCGATCAGCCGCTGCTCTTAGTTCTCTTTACCCTGGTCTGCGCATTGCTGTTTGCAGGCGGTATCTACTACCTCATGCATTCTTTAATCAGATATCGCAGCCGCCGTCATAAATAAGGAGAATTAAGATGAAAAAGAAACTGATTGCAGCTTTGTTGATGAGTTTGTCCGTTCATCTTCCGGCTCATGCCTGGGATCTCTGGGATGAATTTAAGGCGGTTAACGTAACGCCTGAAGGACGTGTTGTGGATTACAGTGACCCTAAGCTCATTACTACTTCAGAGGGTCAGTCCTACGGTATGTTCTTTGCTTTGGTGGCAAACGACCGGGAATCTTTCGACAAGATTTTTGCCTGGTCTGAAAAGAATCTTGGGCCCGATCAGCCGGCATGGTGGTGGGGCATTCCCGACGGTAAGAAAGACGGTCAGGGAAAGATTCTCGATACCAACAATGCGACTGACTCGGATATGTGGATTGCTTATTGCCTTTTAGAGGCTGCCCGCATTTGGAATAATCCGGATTACGAAACAAAAGCCAAAGCTTACATGGCTAAGCTCAAAGAGCTAGTCAGAGATGTGCCGACGGTCGGTAAAGTGCTTCTTCCGGCGCGTGTCGGGTTTGAAGAAAAAGGCGTCGTAACGATTAACCCAAGCTACTACCCGCCGTTTATTCTCAGACGTTTTGCTGAATACGATCCTTCTTGGCTTCCAATTCTCGAGGGTCTGGTCAATGCCATGATTCGCTGCTCACCGGGCGGCGCTGCGCCTGACTGGGCAAAATTTGATGCCTCCGGCAAGCTGCTGGAACCTGAGAATATGGTCGGCAGCTACAATGCTATTCGTACTTATCTTTGGGCAGCAATGACCTCTCCGAAAGATCCGCTTTACGAAAAACTTGCTCGCCACTACGCGCCGATGATTAACGCAGTTAAGACATTAAACGTCCCTCCCGAACAAGTCCGCCTGGGCGACATGACTTTCGGTCCGAGAGAAGTAAATGCCTTCGGAGCTTGCTTTTTACCCTATGTTTCCAACTCTAAGAGCGGAGCTGTGATTAGAACTCTTCTGACAAATACTAAAATGCAGGGAGACAATTATTATCGGAATGTGTTGACCATATTCGGGTTGGGCTTCGATTACAAAAACTATGCTTTCGATGCAAAGGGCCGCTTGTTTATCCCCAAGGATAATATGACGGTACAAGTTAATCAGCCTGCAACTAAACCTTAAGAAAGGAAAAGCAGTACATGAGAGTAAGCGGCACTAGAACGGCAAGCTGGAGCGGGCTCGGTCTATGGAACGTTTTCTTTATTGGAGAGTTTTTGCTGGCAGGCTTCGGATATTTGCACTTGAATCTTGTGCAAAACTGCTTGCTTGCCGCCTTTGTAATTTTCCCAATCCAAAACCGCTTTTTGCGTGTTCTCAGAACTTTGCTGGCAATTGTGGCCGCGGCTGCAATGGTCTACGCAGAAAGCTGGCTGCCGGGTTTGGAAAGCATTAAAGGAAACTTCCACAACTTAGAAGCAATGGGAACCAGCTATTTGCTGGAATCTGCCTATAACTTCTTAAATTTTGAAATGATCGGCGTCGGTATATTGCTGATCATTGCTTACTACGGCTTGAAGGATTATGTCCGCATCTCCACCTTCACGCTTCTTTATCTTTTTATTCTCATTTGCGCCCCTATCTGGCAGCCGTGGTTCGAAAAACCCGCGGAACAAACAGTAGTGGCACAAAATGAAGTGAAGGCCGAAGGAGAAAAGAAAGATGAGGTGAAGTCGGATCTTCTGCCGCAGACAGAACGGCCGACCAGTGCCAATCTGGATAAGTGGCTTTATGAATTCCATAGCAAAGAGAAAGCCCGCAGAGCAGTATTTCCTGAACGTTTAGGCAAGGACGATACGCCTTTTGATATTCTTCTTATCAACATCTGTTCTTTGTCTAACGACGATCTGGCAACGGCTGGCTTGACCAATCATGAGGTTCTGAAAGAATTCAACGTTGTGTTTGATGACTTCAACTCGGCTACCTCCTATTCGGGTCCGGCAGCTTTGCGTCTATTGAAGTCCGTCTGCGGTCAGCCTTCACACGAAGATCTGTATGAAGGCCGAAATCCGGACTGCGAGTTAATGAACCGTCTTGGCCATTTAGGCTATAACCAGCACGTCTTTATGGATCACAGCGGTAAGTACGACAACTTTTATCAAAGCTTGAGACATTTAGCCGGGCTTAGTCCTCAGCTTGGAGCAATGAATTATCCGAAGCGTTATGACTCTTTTGATGAAGAGCCGATTGGAGACGCTCGTGCAGTCTTTAAAGATTGGGAAAAAATTCTGGCTTCCAATAAAGATAAACGCAGTGCAACTTTCTTTAACTTGATCGCACTTCATGACGGCAACAGATATGCTAATAAGCGCAGATTGGCTCCGTTCAAGCCAAGAGCTAAGGCTATGCTTGACGATCTTCAGACGTTAATTAAAGACATTGAAGCTTCGGGTAAAAAAGTCATGCTGGTAGTGGTTCCGGAGCATGGCGCTGCAGAAAGAGGCGACAAGGTTCAGGTTGCTCACTTGCGTGATATTCCAAGTCCTGCAATTACTAAAGTTCCGGCAATGGTTAAATTTATCGGTATCGGTGACGGCGATGAGCAGGTGCAAGTCAAAGGCCCTACCAGCTACTTAGCCATCAGCAGCTTGATAGGCCGTGTCCTGCAGAGCAATTACTTCAGTGTGGAACATGGTGCTGTTCCGCTCAAGGACCTTGTTAAGGATTTACCGCAGACTGAAGCCGTCTCTGAAAATGCCAATGCTAAGGTCATCCATTACCAGAATAAAGATTATGTGAAGATGGACAAGGGAGAGTGGCGTGAATACGCTAAATAATTCTTTCGCAAAAAATAATCTTTAAATCAATGCATTAATCTGAAACAAGATATTAAACTCGGAATGTTGGGGCCGACATGACCCCAACTCCTTCTTTTTGATTGGAGCATGTAGTGCAAAAGTTAGTTATTAAAGGCGGTGTGCCTTTGCATGGAGAAATTGCAGTATCCGGTGCTAAGAATGCAGCACTTCCTTTATTAGCGTCTGCCTTGCTGACAGACGAGCCGGTGGTATTTGAAAACGTTCCGGAGTTGGCCGATGTCAATACCATGATTCGTTTGCTCGAGGATTTGGGATGCAAAATCGAGAGAAACGGACATCGAGTCAAAATCAATGCTTCTCAGGTCCGCTCCACCGTGGCTAATTACGATTTAGTCAAGACAATGCGGGCTTCTATCCTTGTCCTCGGTCCTCTGCTTGCTCGATTCGGCAAAGCCACGGTCTCGCTGCCCGGAGGCTGTTCCATTGGGGCGCGCCCTGTTGATCAGCATATTAAGGGTATGAAGGCTTTAGGAGCCGAAATTAATTTGGAACATGGTTACGTCAATGCCTCGGCAGAAAAACTTGTCGGCAGTCGTGTATTAACTGACATGGTAACGGTGACTGGAACAGAAAATCTGTTGATGGCCGCTGTTCTGGCCGAAGGTGAAACCGTCTTAGAAAACGCCGCTCGGGAACCGGAAGTGGTTGACTTAGCCCGCTGCCTGAAATCAATGGGTGCTGATATCTCCGGCGAGGGTACGGTAAGAATTGTCGTAAAAGGGGTGAAAAAACTTCACGGGACCAACTACAAAGTTATGGCCGACCGTATTGAAGCAGGCAGTTTCTTGGTCGCCGGCGTAGCAACCGGCGGGGATGTAACCGTCACTGAATGCCAGCCGGAATATTTAGGCGCTGTAATCGAGAAACTGTTGGAAGCCGGTGCAGAGGTGATTGCCGGCGATACCTGGGTGCGGGCAAAATCTAACGGACGCACCAAAGCTGTTGATATTCGTACCGTGCCTTATCCGGGATTTCCAACCGATATGCAGGCTCAGTTTATGGCTTTGGATACCATTTCCGAAGGCGCTTCTCATATCACTGAAACTATTTTCGAGAATCGCTTTATGCATGTGCCTGAACTGCAAAGACTCGGAGCTGATATTTCTATTGACGGCCACACCGCGACCGTCAGAGGTGTCGAAAAGCTCTCGGGAGCTCCGTTAATGGCTACCGATCTCCGTGCCAGTGCAGCTTTGGTGATTGCAGCGCTGGTTGCTGAAGGAGAGTCAACCGTTGATCGTATCTACCATTTGGACCGCGGCTACGAAAAGATGGAAGAAAAATTAAAGACTTTAGGTGCTCAGATAGAAAGGGTAAAGGCATGATAACTATCGCACTTTCCAAAGGCCGTATTTTTACCGAAACACTGCCTTTTTTGGCAGCCGCCGGTGTTGTGCCGTTGGAAGATCCTGAGACTTCTAGAAAATTACTGATTGGAACTAACCACCCTGACATTAGAATTGTGGTGGTCCGCGCCAGCGATGTGCCGACATACGTGCAATATGGGGCAGCCGATATGGGCGTGGCTGGTAAAGACTCTCTCTACGAACATGGCGGCGCAGGCCTCTATATTCCTCTCGACTTGAATATCGCTAAATGCAGAATGTGCGTGGCATGTCCTCGAGATTTTGACTATCACGCCAAGGTCAGAAGAGGGGCTCGTCTCAGAATTGCCACCAAGTTTATGAAATATTCCCGAAATTATTTTGCCAAGATTGGTGTGCACGTCGATTTGATCAAGCTCTACGGCTCTATGGAATTGGCGCCGATTGCAGGATTGTCGGACGCCATCGTGGATCTGGTTAGCTCAGGGGCGACATTAAGAGCCAATAATTTGGTTGAGGTAGAAGAGATCGATACCATTTCTTCTCGCCTCATCGTCGGCCAAGCGGCCATGAAACTCAAAACCAATGAACTTCTTCCGATAATTGATACTTTTGAAAAGACTGTTAAATATGACGATTAGATTTTTAAATACGAAGGATGCAGACTTCGAAAAGAATTTCTCCGCATTAGTGGCTGTTGACAGTTCCGTTGATCCGGAAATTACAAAACGTGCTGAGGCAATCGTCGAAGACGTTCATAAACGCGGTGATGAAGCAGTGTTGGAGTACACCAACCGCTTCGACAGAATGAACGCTAAGAGCATGGAAGAGTTCCGCATCACTCAAGAACAGCTTCAGCAGGCTCTGGAAACTTTGCCGGAAGATCAAAAACATGCCTTGACAGTGGCTGCGCAAAGAATTCGCGATTTCCATGAACATGAGCTCGGACAGAGCTGGTCTATCACTGAAAAAGACGGAACAAAGCTCGGTGTTCGTTACACCGCATTAGATTCAGTTGGTTTGTATGTTCCGGGCGGTAAGGCTGCTTATCCCTCCTCAGTGCTTATGAATGCTATGCCAGCTCACGTAGCCGGTGTAAAAGATATTGTGATGGTCGTGCCTACTCCCGGCGGTAAACCTAATCAGCTGGTTCTGGCAGCCGCTTGTTTGGCAGGGGTCTCAACTTGCTTCACAATTGGCGGAGCCCAGGCCGTTGCTGCTTTAGCCTATGGTACCAAGACCATTCCGGCAGTCGACAAGATTGTGGGTCCGGGCAACGCTTATGTTGCTGCGGCTAAAAGGTATGTCTTCGGTACGGTCGGCATTGATATGATTGCCGGTCCTTCTGAAATTCTTGTCATTTGCGACGGCAAGACAAATCCTGATTGGATTGCTATGGATTTGTTCAGCCAGGCCGAACATGATGAATTGGCGCAAGCTATCTTGTTGACTCCTGATGCTGAATTTGCTGAGGCCGTTAGAGCTTCTATCGACAAGCAGCTTCCGGAAATGCCCCGTAAAGACATTATTGAAGCCAGTTTGAAGAACCGCGGTGCAATTATCGTCACGAAGTCTGTAGAAGAGGCTTGCCGTATTGCAGATAAGATTGCTCCCGAACACTTGGAGCTGTCTGTTGAGGATCCGGAAAAATATGTCGATCTGATTCATCACGCCGGCGCCATGTTCCTTGGAGCCTACACTTGCGAGGCTTTGGGCGATTACTGTGCCGGTCCGAACCATGTGCTTCCGACTTCTAGAACTGCCCGCTACTCTTCACCGCTAGGCGTTTGGGACTTCCAGAAGCGCACCAGCATCCTGAAGGTTTCTAAGCAGGGAGCCTATGAACTCGGCAAGATCGCAGATGTTTTGGCCCGCGGAGAATTCTTGTACGCCCACTCAGGCAGTGCAATGTACCGTGTTAAGGATTTGGACAACAAGGACAGCTAATGACTAGACAGGCTGAGATTCGCAGAGAAACCAAAGAGACAAAAATCCTGGTGAAAGTTAACTTGGACGGAACCGGAGAGGCGTCAATTTCTACAGGCATCGGATTTTTTGATCACATGCTCGATCAAATCGCTCGGCATGGATTAATTGATCTAACCGTGAGATGTGAAGGCGATTTGGAAGTTGACGGACATCACTCCGTCGAGGACGTCGGCATTGCACTGGGGCAGGCTATTGCCCAAGCTCTTGGTGATAAGAAGGGAATCGTGCGATACGGTTTCAGCTATGTTCCGTTGGATGAAGCTTTATCAAGAACCGTAGTTGATTTTTCAGGCCGTCCTTATTTTTCCTGGAACGTTGAGTTCACCGCTCCGATGATTGGTGCTTTGGATTCTCAGCTGCCTCGTGAATTCTTCTTGGCACTCAGTACCAATGCAAAGATGACTTTGCACATCGATAACCTCAAAGGGATAAATGCGCATCATCAATGCGAATCGGTATTTAAGTCTTTTGGAAGAGCGGTGCGGATGGCGGTGGCCATTGACGAACGCTCAAAAAATGTCATTCCTTCAACGAAAGGGATTCTATGAAAATTGCAGTAGTTGACTACGGCTCAGGGAATCTGCGTTCAGTCTACCAGGCAGTTAAGAAGGTAGCGCCTCTGAACGCTGACGTTTGGGTTACTGAAGATCCCCTCAAAGTAAAAGAAGCCGACAGAGTCATTTTCCCGGGACAAGGTGCAATGCCGGATTGCATGGCCAATCTCCGAAAGGCCGGACTGGAAGAGGCCGTCAGGGATTCTTTAAAAAAGAAGCCGTTCTTTGCCGTATGTATCGGTGAGCAGATGCTCTTTGACTTCAGTGAAGAAGGCGATGTGCACGGGCTCGGCGTGTTTCCGGGACGAGTAGTGCGCTTTCCGGCTAATCAATTCGGGACTGACGGCTCTCGTCTAAAAGTCCCGCAGATGGGTTGGAACCGCGTGCAAAAGACCATGGAACACTATATTTGGGATGGTATTCCTGATAACTCTTGGTTCTATTTCGTTCACAGCTATTATGTGGTTCCGGCCGATCTCAATTTAATTGCCGGCACTACTGAATACGGCAGAAAAGTGACGGTTGCGGTAGCAAAGGACTATATCTTCGCCACCCAATTTCATCCTGAAAAAAGTGCTGATATGGGTTTGAAGCTCTACAGCAATTTTCTAACTTGGAAACCATAATCTTAAGTTTTTCTAAAAAGAAGTACTACCATGCTTTTAATTCCTGCGATTGATATTAAAGACGGTAAGTGTGTCCGTCTTCGCCAAGGTGATTTGATATCCAATATCTCCGTTTTTAACGAAGATCCTGTACATCAGGCCAGACAATGGGTTGAGATGGGAGCAGAAAGAATTCATATTGTTGACTTAGACGGGGCTAGAACCGGTAAACCGGTGAATTTGCCGATTATCCGCAAAATTTCTGAAGAGTTTGGTGACGACGTTGAAATCGAAGTCGGCGGCGGCATGAGAACTCTGGACAGGGTAGAGAAAACTTTGGATGCCGGTGTTGATTTTGTCGTAATCGGCACGGCCGCTGTTAAAGCCCCAGGTTTCCTTCATGATGTGTGCAGTCAGTACGGCGGCAGCGTCATTGTCGGCTTAGATGCGAAGGACGGCATCGTGATGACTGACGGCTGGACAAAATCTTCCGGGCGCACCGCAATCGATTTGGCTAAAAAATTTCAGGATTATGGCGTAGACGCCATTCTCTATACTGATATTTCTCGTGATGGGATGCTGACGGGCTGTAATGTTGAAGCTACAGCGGAATTAGCCAGAGCAATCGATATCCCTGTCATCGCTTCCGGCGGTATTCGCGATCTCGATGACATCCGTAAGCTCTTGGATGTCGAATATGACGGCGTCACGATGGCTGTTCTCGGACGTTCTTTGTACGAGCACACCTTAGACTTCAAAGAAGCCTTGGAATTAGTGCAAAATCACAAACCGAATTGGAGTTTCTAATGCTCGCCAAAAGAATTATTCCTTGCTTAGACGTCACTGACGGGAAGGTCGTTAAGGGCGTTAACTTTGTTGAACTTCGAGAAGCCGGCGATCCGGTTGAAGTGGCAAGACGCTACGATGAGCAGGGAGCTGACGAGATTACTTTCTTAGACATTACGGCTACCTCTGACAATAGAGGTTTAATTCTTAAGGTCATCGAAGATGTGGCTGCTCAAGTCTTTATTCCACTGACTGTCGGCGGAGGCGTACGAGAAGTGGGAGACATCCGGCGTCTTCTGAATTCCGGAGCAGACAAGGTGTCGATCAACTCTGCCGGAGTAAAAAATCCCGATCTCATTGGTAATGCTGCCGCCGTGTATGGTTCTCAATGTATTGTTGTCGCAATCGATGCTAAGAAAACCGCCGAGAATAAATGGGAGGTCTACACCCATGGAGGCCGCATTAATACTGGGATAGATGCCGTTGAGTGGGCTAAAAAGGTTCAGGCACTTGGGGCCGGCGAAATTTTGCTGACAAGCATGGACGGCGATGGCACTAAGAAAGGTTTTGACTTGGACTTGACGCGCACGATTAGCCAAGCGGTCGATATTCCTATCATTGCTTCCGGCGGTGTCGGCAACCTTCAGCATTTAGTTGACGGCATCAAGATTGGTCAGGCTGATGCCGTGCTTGCCGCCTCTATTTTCCACTTCGGAGAATACACAATCGGAGAGGCTAAAGAGTACATGAGAGATCATGGGATTCCTGTTAGGTTGGACTAAGATGTTTACGGACGAAATTCATTTTGACTCAAAAGGTCTCGTTCCTGTTATTGCGCAGGATGATAAAGACGGGACGGTTCTGATGTTGGCTTGGGCCAATAAAGAGGCATTGGAAGAAACAGCTAAAACAGGCAGGGGCACTTACTTCTCACGCTCACGTTCCAAATTGTGGAGAAAAGGGGAGGAAAGCGGCAACATTCAGAAAGTATCTGAAATTCTGCTCGATTGCGATGGAGATGCCGTTATTTATAAAGTTGACCAAATCGGAGGCATTGCCTGTCACACTGGTCATAGAAGCTGCTTCTACAACTCATTGAAAAACAACGTTTGGTCGGAGAATTCCGAGGTGCTGAAGTCTCCGGACGAAATGTACTCGAATCACAAATAAGAGAAAGAAATGGAAAGAATTCCAATAATCAGCGAGATCGCAGATGTAATTGATAGCCGAAAAGGGGCCGATCCTCATACTTCTTATGTTGCAAAACTTTTTTCTAAAGCTCCGGATGCAGCTTTGAAAAAAGTCGGAGAGGAGGCAACTGAAGTTGTCATGGCAGCAAAAGATAACGACCCGGATCATCTCATTTATGAAATGGCCGACCTCTGGTTTCATAGCATGGTGGTATTATCCCAGGCTGGTTTAAGACCGGAGCAAGTGCTGCAGGAGCTGCAAAGACGAGAAGGAACTTCCGGCCTCGTAGAGAAAGCATCACGCAAGGAATAGAAATAAATAAAAACTTCAGAAATTGTAAAATCTAGGGTTATTCATATTGAGGACTGAAGTCTTTTATTGAAAAATATTAGTTGTTACGTTGGAGAAAATTATGCAAAAGGACGATTGTTTGTTCTGTAAGATTGCTAAAGGGGAAATCCCTTCACAGAAGGTCTATGAGGACGAAGACGTTATTGCTTTTAAAGATATTCATCCAGCTGCGCCTGTCCATTTGTTGATTATCCCAAAACAGCACTACGATTCTTTAGCCGTCATGGGAAAGACCGAAGAGCCGCTTTTAGGTAAAATGCTGTCTTTGGCACCTGTTCTTGCCAAAGAAGCAGGTGCAAATAACGGCTTCCGTGTAGTCATCAATACTGGTCATGACGGCGGTCAAGAAGTTAATCATATTCATATTCATGTCTTAGGCGGCCCACGTCCTTGGACAAAACTCTAGGAGCAAATAATGGGTTCATTTTCTATTTGGCATTGGCTAGTCGTACTAGTTATCGTTGTATTGATCTTCGGTACAAGCAAGCTCAAGAACATGGGTAAAGACCTTGGCGGAGCTGTTAAGGGCTTCAAAGAAGGCATGAAGGAAGCTGAAGCCGAAGCAAAGTCCGAAACAAAGAAAGAAACTCCGCAAGTTGCTGAAAAGAAAGCAGAAGACGTTGTTGACGTTAAAGCAACTGAAAAGAAAGAAGCTTAATTTAGAAGTATTGTCCTATGCTAGATTTCAGCATGGGAGAGATCGGCCTTATCGCTGCAGTTGCTCTTGTGGTGCTGGGGCCTGACAAACTCCCTCAGGTTGCTAAAACTGCGGGTTCCCTAATGGGGAAGGCGCAGCGTTTTGTTTCTCAAGTCAAGACTGATATTGATAAGGAAATAGAACTATCCGAATTGAAAAAAATTCAAGAAGACGCTAAGAAAATGGCTAGCGAGCTTCAGGATAACTTGCGCAACACACAAAATCAGATAGAAAAAGAAGTATCCGATCTGAATTCAGCCGTAAACACTATCGGCAAGAGTATGGAAGAACAGGCCAAAGGCGCTGCTTCCCAAATTAATGAAGTCAAAAACGAAGTAAAAAATCAATGGCTTTCGGATACAGCTCCTAAAGCGGCGGACGCCGCTGAAGCTTCTATCGAAAATATGGTAGAAGCTCCTGTTGCTGAGAAAGAAACTGTTTGGGATATTGCCCCGGATAAAATCGATACCTCCAACTTGGAGGGTGCGTTTGCTTGGTACGATGCTGATTCTTCTCAATCTTCGGTATCGGTACCGATCCCTGCACCTCTGACTGAAGAAGAGCCTTTAATCGGCACATCGAGCTCGGTAGACTTCAATTCTATTGCTGAATCAGAAAAGATAGCCGCATTGAGTAAAGAGGTAGAAGAGTTGAAGGCCTTGGTGATGGCCAACGCTTCTGGCTCTAAAAAACAGATTCGTTCTGTTAAGCGCAGCCGTGTAAATAAACGGGCTACCGCAGCTAAACTCAATAGAATTCACAAGACTAGAAGTAGATATTCATAATCTCATGAGCGATAAAAACTTAGAGTTAGAAGGGCCGGAAGACGACAAGGAACAGACCCTTGTTGCTCACTTAGTTGAGCTTCGCTCCCGAATCGTCCGCATGGCTGCGGCGATTTTGTTGGTATTTGCCTGTCTTTCACCGTTTATGAAGCAGATCTTCGATTTCCTCAGTCAGCCGCTGATGGTCGCTCTGCCTCAAGGTGCTAAGCTTCTGGCAACCGGTGTTATCGCGCCGTTTATGGTGCCGTTGAAGGTTACGCTTTTTGTCGCCTTCATTATTGCACTGCCGTATGTTCTTTGGCAGATGTGGGGATTTATTGCTCCCGGTTTGTACAGAAAAGAAAAGAGACTGGCACTTCCAATCATTATCTCGTCTCTTTTAATGTTTTTCCTTGGAATGGCTTACTGCTATTTCATCGTCTTTAGGATGGTCTTCCAGTTCATTGCCGGATTCTCCCCGGATTCCGTTAACTTTGCACCGGATATTGACTCCTACTTTGGTTTCGTTTTAGCGCTCTTTATTGCTTTTGGCGTGACTTTTGAGGTTCCTATCGTTGTAGTGGTTCTCAACCGACTTGGTATTACCACGGTAGAAAAACTTAAAAAAGCTCGTCCTTATATGATCGTCGGCGCTTTTGTGGTCGCGGCTATTTTCACCCCGCCGGACGTACTCTCTCAACTTCTCCTGGCTTTACCGTTGGTAATCCTCTATCAAGTCGGTATTTGGCTCTGTTCCATCTTTGGGACTGCTAAAAATTTGGATGAAGATGAGGAAGACTGAAGTTGGTCCTAGAAAAATTTTTCGATCGTAACTACCTTCTGACTCATAAGTGTGATTACGTTCGTATGAGAACGGCATCGTCTTGGCATCCGGAGGTAGGCGTTATTTCCTTTGACAACAAGAAATGGACTGTTAAGGACTATTCCGATTGCAGCTGGTTTGTCAAGAAGACTTATGCAAAACTGCTTCTAAAAAAAGAGATCAAAGCTATCTCGATGCTTGAAGGAGTAGAAGGCGTCCCCCAAAGACCTTTCTTTGTGGACTCTTCTTGTTTAGCCTTTGAATTTGTCGAAGGCACTCCCCTTCGGGACTATCCTTCCGACAAAATTACTACAGAGTATTTGCTTGAATGCGAACGCATTTTGCATGACATTCACAAAAAAGGATTGGTTCATCTCGACACCGGAGCTATGGGCAATTGGATTGTTAAACCAGACAATCGGCCTGCTTTAATCGATTTTCAGACGGCAATGCGGACGACCCTAGTTCCCCCTCATGTTAAGGGCTTTCTTAAAGCTATGGATCTTCGCGGCGTCTACAAAAAATGGCTCACATTTCGTCCTCAAGAAATGGGAGAACACAGGAGAAAAGCCGCGGAACGCTTTGAAAAAATACGTAAAATTTGGCTGTTTCATCCAAAGAGGAAATAACAAATTAGCTTACAATTCAATTACATTTCTCCCGCACTGATTTTGCGGGTATTTTTTTAGAGGATAGGGTATGGCTCAATTCGTTTATACGATGAACCGAGTTGGAAAAATTGTTCCACCAAAAAGACAAATTCTTAAAGACATCTCTTTATCTTTCTTCCCTGGAGCAAAGATCGGCGTATTAGGTCTAAATGGCGCCGGTAAGTCAACTTTGCTCAAAATTATGGCTGGCATCGATAAAGAAATTGAAGGTGAAGCCATCCCAATGCCGGGTCTTAACATTGGCTATTTGCCTCAGGAACCCGTTTTAGATCCTGATAAAACCGTAAAAGAGACGGTTGCAGAAGGTCTTGGTGAAGTGTTTTCTGCTCAAGATAAGCTGAACAAAATTTACGAGGCCTATGCAGATCCTGATGCTGATTTTGATGCATTGGCAGCTGAGCAGGCAAGATTAGAAGCCATTATTGCTTCCAGCGGTACAAATGCAGAAACTCAGATGGAAATCGCTGCCGATGCCCTTCGCCTTCCGCCTTGGGACGCCCGCATAGGAAATCTGTCCGGCGGCGAAAAGCGCCGTGTGGCCTTGTGCCGTTTACTTCTTTCCAAGCCGGATATGCTTTTGCTGGACGAACCCACCAACCATTTGGATGCAGAAAGTGTTGACTGGCTGGAACAATTCCTCCAGCGCTTCCCGGGAACTGTGGTTGTCGTAACCCACGACAGATACTTCCTAGATAATGCAGCGGAATGGATTCTTGAATTAGACCGCGGTCATGGAATTCCATGGAAAGGAAATTATTCTTCCTGGTTGGATCAGAAAGAACAGCGTCTATTGATGGAACAGAAAAAAGAAGACGCTCGAATTAAAGCGATGAAGCATGAACTTGAATGGGTTCGTCAAAATGCTAAAGGAAGACAAGCTAAGAGTAAGGCCCGCTTACAGCGTTTCGAAGAAATGAGTTCTTATGAATATCAGAAACGCAATGAAACTAATGAAATCTTTATCCCGGTTGCAGATCGCCTCGGCGATAAAGTTATTGAGTTTAAGAACGTTTCTAAAGCCTTTGGCGATAAGCTCTTAATTGACGACTTAAGCTTTACTATCCCGCCTGGGGCCATTGTTGGTGTTATTGGGCCGAATGGTGCTGGAAAATCGACGCTTTTCAAGATGATCACCGGGGATCAGAAGCCTGATTCCGGTGAAATCGATATCGGATCCACCGTTAAAATCAGTTCTGTAACTCAGACAAGAGAGTCTCTGCCAAACGATAAAACGGTTTGGGAAGCAGTCTCTAACGGGCTGGATATTCTGAAGGTAGGTAAGTTTGAAATGCCAAGCCGTGCTTATATCGGTCGATTCAATTTCAAGGGCGGCGACCAGCAGAAAATTGTCGGCAATTTGTCCGGCGGCGAAAGAGGACGTCTTCATATGGCCAAGACCCTGCTTAATGGCGGCAACGTTCTGCTCCTTGACGAACCTTCTAATGATTTGGACGTTGAAACATTGCGTGCCTTGGAAGAAGCCTTGCTTGAATTTGCAGGTTGTGCCATGGTGATTTCTCATGACCGCTGGTTCTTGGACAGAATTGCAACTCACATTCTTTCTTTCGAAGGAGATTCGAAAGTTGAATTCTTTGCCGGCAACTATACTGAATATGAGGCCGACAAAAAGCGCCGTCTTGGCGAAGCTGCCACTCCGCATCGTCTGAGATTTAAGCCTCTCAAAGATTAATGCATAAACCCGAGGAAATTCGTCCTGCACAGATTACCGCTGATCAGGACGGGCACCCCTACAGTGCTGAGTTTGGAGATATCTATGCTTCCCGTCAGGGGGCGGTCGGCCAAGCTCAGCATGTTTTCATTAAAGGGAATAATCTTCCTGAGAATTGGCGGAATCGTTCAAGTTTTGTCATTCTTGAAAATGGTTTTGGCCTCGGGACAAATTTCCTAACTACTTTAAAAGAATGGAGAGCAGATCCGCAAAGGTCTGAGACTCTCCATTTTGTTTCTATCGAAAAATTTCCGCCGTCCAAAGACGATCTGCTGCGCTATTCCGATCCGGCCGTGAGACAAGAAGCTCAAGAACTAGCCTCAAAGTGGCCTGAATGTACGCCGGGGATTCACCGACTCTATTTCGACGACAGTCATGTAGTTCTGACGTTGTACTTTATGGACGTTGCCTTGGCATCCAATCGTCTGGCTTTAAAGTACGATACTCTTTATCTTGATGGATTCTCTCCGGCTAAAAACGATGCTATGTGGAAACGCAGCGTCCTGACTTCTCTATCGAAGTTCGCAAAACCGGAAGCGACTCTGGCAACTTGGTGCGTTTCTTCGCATGTCCGCGAAGACTTGCATAATGCAGGATTCGAAGTAAGGAAGATTCCCGGATTTGGCAAAAAGTCCCAGATGACGGTAGGAGTCTATCGTCCGAGATTTACGCACCGGAGAGCGCCTCAAGTTCCTTATTCGGATGAGGTATCAGAATCTTCAGTGCTCATAATTGGGGCTGGTATGGCCGGAGCTGCGGCAGCTTGCGAATTTTCAAAAAGAGGCTGGCGAACAACTGTTATTGATGAAGGCAGAGTAGCCGCAACCGGTGCTTCGGCAATTCGTTATGCCATTGCGCATTTCCAGCCTGCTGGAGACGATAACCTTTTGTTTAGACTATCTCGGGCCGGCTTTGCTGTTTTGGAAGAAGTTAGCAAAGTCCATCCGGAATACTTTGCTCTGCGCGGATTGCCGCAGATAGCTAGAGACGAAGGCGAATTTAAAAAATGGCAGAATTGGTTCGTGCATCACAGGCCTTTTCCCTTTCCGAATAACTTTTTGAGGCTGCTGACGCAGAAAGAAGCCTCAGACTTGATAGGTTATAAGACGTCTTATGGTGCGTTATATCATCCGACGGCTGGAGTAGTGGAAGCTGCCAGACTTGTACGAGACAGACTTTTTACTTCAGGGGCGTGTTGTTTATTTAACACTCGAGTCGCTTCACTAAAAAGAAAAAACGGAAAGTGGGTTGCTTATAGCGAAGAGGGAAGAGAGCTTGCCCAAGCTTCGATTTGTATTTTGTGTCCTGGGAGTTCTTTCAAGTATATGGCTGGCGATGGGATACCCGTGACAAACTGGTATGGAAGAATAAGCCTGCTAAGCGGAAAAGAGCTTCCAAAGATGCATGGAGCCGTCACTGGTCCGGGTTATGTAATCAATGACGGAGATAATTGGATTGGCATTGGAGCGACCTATGAACAAGAAGATTTCCTGTTGGAAGAAAAAGACGCTCACCAAAAAAATGCAGAAAAGTTGTTCAAGATGATCCCGAGCACTGAAATTGGAACTGCAATCGGATTCTACGAAGGGACTAGGTTGGCAGCCTGGGACAGACTTCCCATGATTGGTTCCGTCCCACCTGGTTTGCTAAAAGAGAGCTTTATATCAAAAGCAGATTGTGCTGAAGGTAATTTATTCCTAAATACGGGTATGGGTTCCCGGGGGCTTATTTTTAGCGATTTGGGAGCACGTATAATTGCCGCCCATGTATTAGGTGAGCCATATCCAATTGAAAAAGATTTGTTGGATGCGGTCAGTCCTGCTCGTTTTTTTGGTTGAACTTAGATGCTTATTTTTTCCAGACACCGTGGACCTTGGGTAGCCGCCATATTTATTGTTGTGGTCGCCGTCGGGTCTTTGATCAAATTTCAGGCAGAAGCTGAGAAAGAGACTTCCGCGATTGAAAAAGATAGACAATCGTTTATAACTTTCAATGAAAGTGTCGGAAAAGAATTGGGAATGACTCATAAGCTCATCAATTCGGAATTGCTTTTCGAGTTTTATCGCTGCGGTATTCTTTCTAACCGCGAAAAATCTTATTGCAATGCTAAGACTGACGAGTTGCTCAAAGAATTGACTTCTGAACAACAGAAAGCTCTTGTGCCTGTATTTAAAAAATTCTTTATGCCGGAATAAAAAATAGAGATGGATTGGATTCTTTACTTAAAAGCCGTAATTTTGGGAATTGTCGAGGGACTGACAGAATTTCTTCCTGTTTCATCAACGGGACATTTAATTGTATTCGGCAGCTTATTGGACTATACGGGCCAAGAAGCAGATACTTTTTATATTGCTATCCAAGCAGGTGCGATTGTTGCAGTTTGCTGGTACTACCGCGAACGAATTTTCAGGATCTGCAAAGGCTTGTTTACTGAACCGGCTCAGCAGAAACTGGCCTGGAACACAATTATTGCTTTTTTGCCGGCAGCTGTAATCGGCGTGATGGTGGCTAAATACATTAAAGAATGGCTTTTTAACCCGGTGGCAGTAGCTGCAGCTTTAGTGGTTGGCGGCATCATTATTCTGATAGTTGAAAAGTATCAGGATAAGAAGAGCTACACACCGCGCGTCGCAACAATGGACGATATGTCATGGAAGGATGCACTTAAAGTCGGCTGCCTTCAATGCTTGGCTATGATCCCGGGGACGAGCCGTTCAGGAGCGACCATTATTGGCGGTTTGGTTATCGGCTTATCTAGGACAGCGGCCACTGAATTTTCTTTCTTCTTGGCGATTCCGACTATTTTTGGTGCGACAGTCTATGAATTGTGGCAGTCAAGAGACATTCTTTCCGCAGATAGTTTGCCAGTAATTAGCATTGGTTTTATTGTCTCATTCTTCTCAGCTTTAGCGGTTGTTCGCTGGCTTCTGCATTATGTAGCCAGACATGATTTTTCAGCTTTTGGCTGGTATCGAATCTTCTTTGGCGGCGTTATTCTTGTCACCTGGATGACAGGCCTTGTGAAATGGTAATAAGACCCGTCTTAGAATAAGTATTCAAACTTGACGAAATGGGCTCGATTCGCGAGCCCATTTTTCAAAAAATTATTTTTTCAAGAAGACTAGATCCCAGCAGCTATGACCTAAGCGGTTTCCTCGTTCATTGAATTTAGTAACCGGGCGCTTAGTGATCGGATTCTCTGCAACCGGAGAAAATCCTTCGTATTTATTTTTTAGAAGAGGAGCGGCAGAAAGCACTTCTATCATTTGTTCCGCATAATTTTCCCAGTCTGTTGCGCAGTGAAGATAGCCTCCTGTCTTAAGTTTAGGAGACAGAAGTTCAACAAAAAAAGGTGAAATGAGACGTCTCTTGTGATGTCTTGCTTTTCTCCACGGATCAGGAAAGTAAATATGTACTCCGTCTAAAGATGCGTCGGCTATCATGTCTCTAACTACTTCGACAGCATCATGTTTAAAAAGCCGCACATTCTTTAATTGTTTTTCTTCCAACAGGAGCGATAACGCTCCTACACCGGAAGGGAAGATTTCACAGCCAATAAAATTTACGTCAGGATGAGCTTCTGCGATAGCCGCAGTTGTTTCACCCATACCGCACCCAATTTCAAGCACAAGAGGGTTGTCATTGCCGAAGATCTCTTTGGCATTGACTCGATTGTTCTTCTCGTACTTAAGTTCATATTTAGGAAAAAGCTCAGTCAAGGCTCTTTCTTGAGCACGGCTGATTCTGCCTTTTCTTGTGCTGAAACTGCGAATGTGGCTGTGTTTAAGTTCTTCAAGTTTTTCCGGGGTCAGTTCTTGTGGCATTTTTGGATAAAAAATAAGCGAATTTGCAGAAATTCTAAAATATTTAGAAGGCTGGAAAGTAATGGAATTTGTATCCTTCTTCGAACACCGGAAAAGGAGAGGAAAAGAAAACTAAGATGAAAAAGCCGGAGGTGGAGCGGGTGAAGGGAATCGAACCCTCGTCGTAAGCTTGGGAAGCTTCTGCTCTACCATTGAGCTACACCCGCAGAAGAAGAGATTCTACCTCAAAATAGAATCCTTCGACTGTTTTTTATTTATGAGAAACCCTGCGTACTGCCCAGTCCCCAAAGCTCTGCAAGCTTTGAACAAAGATAATTAGGATAACGACGACTGCGGCCATTACGTCAGGCATGAAACGTTGATAGCCGTATCGGATACCCATATCGCCTAATCCGCCGCCGCCTACAGCACCAGCCATTGCGGAGCTTCCGACTAGGGCAACAAAAGCGATCGTAAGTCCGGCAAGAATTCCAGGCATTGCTTCGGGAAGAAGAACCTTCATGATGATTTGGCGGTTGGAGGCTCCCATAGCTTGAGCTGCCTCAATTAAACCCTTGTCTACTTCGCGCAGACTGGTTTCTACCAAACGAGCAATTAAAGGGGCCGCCGCAATCGTAAGAGGAACAATCGCAGCGACAGTTCCAATAGAGGAACCCACAATCAAGCGGGTAAACGGAATAATAGCAACCAACAAAATAATGAAAGGAGTGGAGCGTACCGCATTGACTAATGTGCCAATTATCCGGTTGGCTAAAGGCTTTGGCATGATGCCTTTCGGAGAGGTGATAAAAAGAAACACGCCTAAAGGAATGCCTATAGCGGCTCCAAGACCTCCGGAAATACCGACCATCAAAATGGTTTCTAAGAAGGAGTCCCAAAGAAGCTGAATAATATTAGATGACATCGGTTAACTCCTCGACTTTAACGTTATTTGCTTTTATGAAATCTACAGCGGCTTGAAAATCGGCCTTTTCTCCCATCATGACAAGCGTCAGAGTTCCATAGCTTTCACCTTGAACTTCATCGACTTGTCCGAGAAGGATATTGAAGTCGAGGTTGTATTTATGACATGCAGCGGAAAGGACCGGTTCAGTAGTATTGGATCCAACGAAAGTTAAACGAAGAAGGTGCATCGGTCTGCCCTTAGAATCTTTACCTTCCATAAGTTTGTGGATTTTTTCTTTCATGGAGGCTGGGATAGTACGTGCAGCTAATGCTGTGCCTAACATGGCTTGAGTCACTTCGTGCTGAGGATCGCGGAAAACGTCAAGAACACTGCCTTCTTCAACAACCTGGCCTTTATTCATGACCGCTACTCTATGGCAGATTTGTTTAACAACATCCATTTCATGGGTGATCATGACGATTGTGAGCCCAAGTTCTTTATTAATTTTTTTGAGAAGCTGTAAAGTTGCTTGAGTGGTTTCCGGGTCGAGAGCGGAAGTTGCCTCATCGCTCAGAAGAATTTTCGGATCAGACGAAAGAGCACGGGCGATACCTACTCTTTGTTTCTGCCCTCCGGACAATTGAGAAGGGTATTTGTTGGCGTGTTCATTTAGACCAACAAGATCGAGCAGAGGTTCTACTTTTTTGCGGATATCTGCTTTGCTGACCCCGGCAAGCTCTAAAGGCAATGCAACGTTATCAAAAACTGTACGGGAGGAGAGAAGGTTAAAGTGCTGGAAAATCATTCCTATCTGTCTTCTTTCTTTGCGCAGTTCTTCTTCAGAAAGCTTCGTCAGATCTTTCCCGTCAACCATGACAGTTCCGGAAGTAGGTCTGTTTAGAAGGTTAATGCATCTGACCAAAGTGCTTTTTCCGGCACCGCTGCGGCCGATGATCCCGAAGATTTCTCCGGGTTTGATACTGACATTGACGTCTTTACAGGCAAAGAATTTGTCTTTGCCGTCGGCAGTGTCATATTCCTGTGTTATGTGCTGTAGTTCAATCATTGTCAAAATTCCAAATTCAGAGGCGAGCCTCGAGGTCCGTATGTGGGACAAATAGTTTCGTAAGCGGACAATAGTTGCCTATCGGTTACATTACCTGTAAAAAATACAGGTTTAAAAGATTAGCCTCGAATTTTTAATTAAAACAAAAAGAAAGCTACTATTTTTGCTTTTTCTTCGAAATGGAAAGGTATTGGCTGAAGTTAGAAAAAAATGAATAAGGATAAATACCAAGGGCTCAGTTCAAAATTGTAAAGATGACCATTGATTCATCTCAGGTGTCGATTTATCACATTTATTTTTTTTGTTGACCGAAGAGATGAAAAAAGCTGTCTATCCCGCAGCTATGAGGAATGAAAAATGAGAAGGAGGCTTTTTGGCCACCTTCTCACTAGAAGTACTAAGGAGTTTTATAACCAAATTTGTGACATTGATCACATGTCAAAACCGAAGGTTCATGCTGCTTGTGACAGTCTCCGCAAGGTTGGGACTCGTTGTGGCCGTAATGAGGATTAGGCTTGAGTTTGGCAGTCTTTTGCTTGACGGCATCCCTGCTGACATGACATGTAAGACAAACGGATTCTTCGGGAACTTCTCGAGGCCTGGTTTGGCCGTGACAAGTGTCACATTGCATATTCATCTGTGCATGTTTGCCATGGAGCTGCACCTGTGCTGATGCATTCCAGGAAAAGATCAGCAAGCTGGATACACACAGAGCCTGAAAAATTCTGACTTTCATTCAATTGGCTCCTATTGCATTAAGGCTTTCATGTGGTCGGCAATTGCTCTGCCAATGACTGAAGCAGAAGTCAGCTGCGCTCCTCCGACATAATTATCGTAGAAGAGACCGCCGGCGGCATTACCAACCGCATACAATCCTTTGATTGGTTTGCCTTCTGTATCTAGGACCTGTCCTTTGGTATTGATGACCGGGCCGCCAAATGTGGCTGTCATGCCGCCTTGGAACGGTACGGCATAAAATGGAGCTTTGAGGATCGGCCGTGGGTTCTTGTGAGTGTTAGAAGGATTGAGCTGATCAAGCTTACCTTCTTTCAAAGCGGTGTTGTATTCATCGACAATCTTCTTCAATTCCTCCGGATTTAAACCAGCTTCTTTTGCAAGGCCTTCGATGGTGTCAGCCTTATAAACAGGAGCTTTCTTAGATGCATAAGAGAACCAATCATTTTTGAGCATCGGAAGATTATGAGTGTCCTCATCAACGATCATGAATCCCCAGTTGTCTTTTGTTTTGGCAGCTGTATCGCGGGACATTTCAACATAAGTATGACCCTCGTTTGTATATCTCTTGGTTTCCTTTGAAACGGCTATACCGGTATTGACGATGTTCAACGGATTGGCGCCTGTTGGGCCGTGGATAGGACCGCAGTGGTATTGATCAACGTTGACGACACGCGGGAAGTAAGGAGCGGTGAGGAGAATGCTTTCGCCGGTGACAGTATTAGAGCCGCGAACTGGCATGTTGGCAGCAGGAACGCCAGCCATCATTGTCAGCATCATTTTGTTGGCAGAATAGCCTCCGGTGGCCATAACAACTCCGAGTTTGCCGATGTACTCTTCAAAACCTTTTGCAGTCTTGACCTTAACGCCGATTACTGCTCCATTCTTTGGATTGTCCAGTAATTCAACAACTTTGGCGTTGTAGACAATGGGAATATTCAGCTCTTTTGCTTTTTTCAAAAGATAGCTCATCAACTGTTTTCCACCTGGCTTTTCTTCTCCAATCGTCAAATGAGCTCTCTGCAGCATCGGCCAAACTAATTTAGCACCGACGCCGTATTTAACTCCTACATAGTCGTGTAACCAGTTCAAGGTGTCATCGGCGTTTTCTGCGACAAGACGAGTAAGAGCTGGATCGCCTTTGCCTTGGGAGACCTTCATCATATCTTCGTAGAATTTTTCAGTGGTATCACCCGTCTTCAAGCCTTTTTCCTGCTGCATCTTTGTATTGACGCCCAGCATAAACCCGGCAGAATAGACCGTGTTGCCTGCGGCAGAACCCATTTTTTCTAAAACTACAGGCTTCAAGCCGTTTTGAGCTGCACGAATAGCAGTCACAATACCGCCAATACCAAGTCCAGCGATCACCAGATCGTAAGTATGTTGAGGAAAATTGGTTTCTTCTTTTGCAGATGCCAGAGCTGGTACAGCAGCAAAACCAGTAGCCATGGAAGCAATAATTCCGCCTTTCAGAATAGAACGTCTGGAAGTATTCATTTTTTCTCCTTGTTTCAAACAGCTAATTGAAAGCTTGGAGACATGTTAATTTTTGGTTCGGTCCGCGTCGTCAGTGAAAGAACTGTTGATTTTTCATTTCTAACGTGCTAAGGATTTTGCGGCCTTGGCTGCATTTTGTCCCGCTATTCGGCCGAATACAAACGCATCTGTTAATCCGCAGCCTCCGAGACGGTTTTCTCCGTGAACATTTCCAGTGATCTGGCCGGCGGCAAACAAATTAGGAACAACTTTCCCGTCTGATGAAATGCAGTTGGCGTCAGTATTAATGGAGAGTCCTCCAAGTGTGTAGTGAATCCACGGATACATACGCACTGCCCAGAAAGGTGCCTCCGTGGGAATGTTGCTTCTATCGCTTTTCCTGATGTATTTGGCAATCGGTGCAAAAGGAATATCAATCGTTTTGCACAGCTCCTCCATTGTGTTGGCCTTCCAAACTTGACCGGCAAAATAGGCTCTGTATAGGTTTTTTTGCAGGTCTTTTCCCATTTTTGAAATATTTTCAGATCCGACGATGGTATAGCACCGCTGATCTCCTTGTGCAATTAATGCCTTACTAATAACGTTTCGTTGGGCTGTCTCATCAACAAATCTTTCACCTTTCTGATTAACAAAGAGAGTGTTTTTAACGAAGACGTAGATCCTGGCCGAGAATTGATCAAGAAAAGATCCTTCCGGTACACACTCAACGATGTCCATGTTTTCAGCCTTGAGTCCGAGATCAATGGCTTTTTGTAAAACGCTGCCGTGCCCGCGCGAATCCGAAAAAACGAACTTAAGACTTGGAACATACCGTTTTACCATTTCCGGATTATTACCAAATCCTCCCGCGGCGAGGACCAAGGTTTTTGCAAATATGCTTTCGCCTAATCCTTTGTGACTTACTTTTGCACCTACGATAGTTGTTCCCTCAATCAGAAAATCTTCAAAGTCAGACTCTGTCTTTATCTCAACACCGTGTTTAATGCACGCTTCAGTTAACTTCTGAATATAAGATGTCCCGCTGATCAAACTCGGTTTGTGGCTTCTTGGGTGCTTGGCTCCATAGATCTGAAAGACTCTTTCTTCAAATACCACTCCTTGTTTTTTCAGCCATTCCAGAGTTTCCAGCGAGTTGTAAGCTAGTATCTTACGAAGGCTAGGATCTCCTTTGCCATTAGCCGACTCTTCAAGCTGTTGAAAGAAGAATTCCGGACTGTCTGCGACATGAACAAGTTCTTGAAGCCGTGGGTCAGGCGCATTGTAAAAGCCGCCTGAGCGAAGAGTATCTCCTCCTACATGAGATTCTTTTTCAATCAAGATGACTTTACATCCGGCCTGAGCGGCTTCCAGAGCGGCAGATAATCCGGCAGCTCCTGATCCCACAACCAGCACGTCATACTGAATAGCTGCGCAGCTGATGGCGGGGGCAAAGCCTAGTCCTAACATTGTTAGATAAGAGGTGAAGTCGCGTCGTTTCATATTTAGGAATAGCTAAAGGCTAGAAGAGTTATCCATGTCTGATAAAAATTGAAAAAGCTCAACTGCATTTTCCACATCAAGCTTGGAGAATATTTTGCCTCGGTGAGATTGGACTGTTCTTTCGGACATCCCTAGTACTTCTCCAATTAATTTGTTACTGAGGCCTTTTGCCACCTGACGTGCGACAAGCTGCTCAGTGGATGTTAACGAGCTGAACAATCTCTGAAGCTCCATTGCTTCTTTCTTGATTCTTCTTTGAGATTTATTGAGTTTGATGGCCTTTTCAACTAGATCCTTGAGCTTTTCCGGAAGAGGAGGCTTCACTAAAAAGTTAAACGCTCCTTGCTCCACACAATTCATTGCCATCTCGATATCTCCATGAGCCGAGAGAAAGATTACCGGAAGATCGACTCCTCTTTTGTTGAGTTCCTTCTGAACTTCTAGTCCTGATAAAGAAGGCATTCGTACATCCAGAATAATGCAGCCAGGCCGTGCCCAATCATCTCTTTCTAAGAATGTGTTCGGGTCTTGATACGTGACGGTTTGCCATCCTGCAAGCTGAAGGAAAAAAGATTGAGATTCACAAATGGTTGGATCGTCATCTACGATTCGAACTAGCGGTGTGAGATTAGCCATTGTGGTTCTCCTTATGGGGAGCCTTATCAACGGAGAAGCTGACGATTAGGCCGTTTGGTTTATTCCTAGTGAAGGTCAGATGGCCTCCATGGCTTTCAATAATGCTGAGAGCAATGGAGAGTCCGATTCCGAGGCCTTCTGTTTTTGTACTTTGTACGGGCTTTCCAAGTTTATTGAATTGTTCTTCCGGCAGAGCAGGACCATTGTCGGCTATGTGAACACGGATATTGTCTTCGTCCTCTGTAATAGAGACGCAAACTTTTGGTGTAGATACATCCTTCACTGCCTTTAGCGCATTCTTAAGAAGATTCAGAACAACAAGTTCAATCTCAAAAGGATCCGCCTTTGCAAAAAGACTTGCTTGAGGAAATACGAGCTCAATACTTACACCTTTTCTCTCTTGTTCTTTGATACTCTTTAAGGCTCTTTGCACAGTATCAATTAAGTCGAAATCGGTGTCTTTGGAAGGTCTATGTTTAGCGTAGGAGCGGACATGATCCACAATATCAGCCGTTCTGAGAGCTTGCTCTCGCAGTTTATTTAAGACCATTTCGATTTGACCGTGACCGTCCTTTATCTGAAGTTTGTCAAGGAGGAATTTCAGGCTGCTGGTGTAGTAAATAATGTTGGTGATCGGTTGTTTGACTTCATGTGCGAACATAGAACTGAGTTGCGAGATAACTCGGCTTTTTTCCAGCATTTCCAATCGTTCTCGGTTTTCTAAGGCTTTCGATTCGATTAAATGCTGTTCGGCAATAGACGCCTTTAGTTCATCGGTTCGAAGTCTAACCAGCATATTTACACGAACGATATGAATAAGAATAGCAACCAATAGAGCCAAAATTAGTCCGATTTCTAGCTGATGATCCGCTATAAACGCTTTTACCGTCGTGTCTCGCAGATGTAAGTAAGGGCCGAGTTTTAACGATTTCAATAACTCAAAAACCTGATAAAAACTGCTGGCAGGAATCCATTCGAAATTGTTAGGCTCTCCAGGCAAAGACAGTAAAGATAGAGTAATGGCTTTTACCGCAGCCGGCGGAGCTCCGTCCATCGAACAGAAAACGACATCGGGATACATCTTTGTTGATCTTGCACACAATTCTGTAGGATTTTTGAGTCCTATCACTCGGAAATCTTTTTTATCGATTTCTCCGCTTGCCGCGAGACGTTCCAATTGGCATGGTCCGAAGATTCCAACGTCAACGTTCCCGACTTTTAGATGTGTCAGAACATCGGGGAATTGGTGCTCGGTAAATTTAACCTCTTTGAAAAATTTGTCCGGATTAAACCCAGCCTCAGCAATCTCGCCTAGAGGAACTAACCAGCCCTCAAAGTCTGTTTCTGTTGTGGCAGCGGCGGTCTTTTTTTCTAAGTCTTTTAGGGATTGAAGATCTTTCCGATCGTTTTTAACCACAAAAGATGCAAAAACAGCTTTTTCTGAATTAAGAGCTTGAGGTCTTTTAACTGTAGCTATTTGCTGAGCACCTTTGAGGCTCATAAGCGTAGAGAAATCTCCGGCAGAGGCAATGACAAAGTGCGGCTTAAATTTTTCCGTTTCTGGAATGATTTGTTTCGGAGAGATTTCAATGATCTTCAACTTATAGCTAGGAAGATCTTTCTGAAGATGTTCAATAGTTGGTACAAAAGTTTGAAGATAGAAATCAGGATCAAAGGTGTCGATAAGACCAATAGTTATCTCTTCTTTTGCCTGGGCTAAAGAAACTAACAGCAAAAGAGCAAAAAAAATAATCTTTTGTCCGAAATAAGAGAGGTTCATTCGAAAAAGTTTTGCACACTTCTTTCCAAAAAGCTATTGGTGAAAGATTGCAATAACCTCTCTAAGCGCATGGGTCGTGTTGTTGATGAATAGATAGTTACGTGTCCTTAGCTTGTGAGTTGGGTTATAAAACTAATCCACCGCCTCTCATGGATGAAATTATGAAAAATCCTGAATATAAAGGCTGGATTTATTTTTGCAAGGAGTTATGGTTGTCCGATAATAAGAATATTTCGACGCTGACTAAGAGAAACGATATCTCCTGCAATTGCCGAGTGATAAATTTTGTTTGCGACAATATCAGCGACTTTGATTAATGGTTTTACTTTGGAGTCGCAAAATTTAACGAAAGGCCGCTTTATTGCGGCTTTCCCCCTTGTGGTCGGCTATCTTCCAAGATCGCTTAAACGTTAATTCGAAACCACAAGGTCTACGGCCCGAGCATATGCTTCGTCCGCAATCGAACTATAACATACCTGAACCTTTCTTACCTAGATATAAAACTATCTCAGACAAATGTCTCCTCGGGCAACGAACGGTACTCTTTCAAATTTGTAGTACTCCTGTTGCTTGGGAGTGATTTGAGCCTGTTCATCATCTATCTATCTCTGTGCTTGCGCCTTATTCTTCAAAGGCGATTAGAACAAGCAAAGAAAAATCCACTGGATACTCCCAGGATTATCGATGAACTGAACAGCATCGTTCTGTTCCGCCACGATGTTGAGAGGAAAGTGCGTCACTATTGGCAAGAATGGCCGAAACGATATAGAGAACTGCTAGAAGAGCTGGAAGTCGAAACTCCCACTTCCCTAGTTTTGTAATCTAGGCGCAGGAATTTAGGGAGGGGTAAAAATCGCGATAACTGCTTGATAGACAACAAAAAACCCGCCTGAAAAATTGCATTTCTAGAATACTTAACTTTTAAAAATCCTAAAAAAATCTTTATTTTCAGTTGCTTTCGCTGATTTTTTATGCTAAACTAGATAACCTAAATAGATAATTTATGAGATCATGAGCACACCGAAACTACCTCCGCTGATTATTAAGAAAAGCCCCTCTGCTTTCTACGTTTACACCTACAAGAACAAGTGGAACAGCGAAAAAGCCAGAAGCGAGCGTGTTGAATTTAAAAAAGTCGGAACGGTGGTCTCCGGTCAAAAAGA
>SKEB01000354.1_pt1 | contig 44790 bp, 35 predicted proteins | sample 4826561 | NCBI WGS metagenome assembly SKEB01 (sample SAMN11008820, study PRJNA524170) | human gut metagenome | biome: Human fecal sample; material: Feces; isolation source: fecal sample from pouch patient p17 | host: Homo sapiens | place: Israel: Tel-Aviv | collected 2016-03-29
TTAATCATCCCTTTTGGTTGTCTATGAAGCTTAATTCTTATTAATGATTTCAATTTAGGAACTTTTATGAATTTATTATCAATCAAAGCAACTGTACCATTTTGATTATTCGTTGTATAACTCTGAACAGGATTTTTCTTACTTTTGAAACGTGGAAATCCAACGGATTTATTCCGAAAAAAATTCTTGTATGCTTTATCTAAATGAAGTTGGGCATTGGCCAAAGCAAGGCTATCGACTTCTTTCAGAAATGGAAATTCTTCCTTATATTTAGCCGGTGTTGGAAAAGTCATTTTTTTAGAAGGATCATTTTTAATTTCTTCATACGCTTTTTTTCGGTCATTAAGCATTAGATTGTAGACCTTACGAACGCAGCCAAAAGTTTTGGCAAAGAAGATTTTTTGTTCCTCTGTTGGATAGATTCTGAATTTGTACGCTTTTAGTCGTTCCATAAAGTTCACCTGCTTTCTATTTATGATTGTTTCCTTGATTTTGGATGTATTTCTTTATCACATCAATTGGTGCTCCACCAGTCGTCAACAGACAAAAACTTTTAGACCAAAACATTTCTTTCCAAAGAAACTGTTTGACTCTTGGAAAATCACGTTTTATCAATCTTGAACTAGCGCTTTTATAGGTATTGATGAATTTTGTCAATTCTGTTTTAGGATGAGCTTTGAACATGACATGAATATGGTCTTTATCGTGATTCCACTCCACTAAAGTAATGTGATACGATTCTGAAATTCTTTCAAAAGTAGCTTTAGCATAATCAGATATGTCATCATCTATCACTTGTCTGCGATATTTAGTTACTAAAATAAGATGGTAATAAAGAAGGAACACTTCTAATATAGGCTGATTTTAACATAGAACGAAATAAAAAGACAATGTAATGTATTGTCGGTCTTCGAGTTACCAACAGTAACCCTCATACCGAATGGCATTCATCACCCACCTATAGAGGATGGGCGACTTCTGCCTGAATTACGTTAAATTATAGCGCAACAAAAAGAAATTGCAACGGTAGTAAAACTTATGGATATAGATTGAAAACGATTTAAATTACGCTATAATAAAGATAATGAAAGGGTGGTTGTATGATGGAATTGTGGCAAACCTTATTGAGTAAATGGCGTTTAGGCGAAAAAGTGCATCAAGGGATTACCTATCGCTTGGTGAGTAAGTCTTTTAATCAGTATGAGTTGAGTAAAATTATCATTGGTCCATGTGGGGAAAAGAATTATCATCCACGGATTATGATTGAAGAAATTGATGGTCGACCAGTGGCGCAGAGCTTAATTGATTATGAAGTTACTCCGATTTTGAATCTAAAACGCGAAAATGATGAAGAACAGATTAATCAAGCCTTTGTGCAGTTGATGGAAGAATTTATAGCCATTGCTTAAAGTTTGGCACGTAGCGGTTTTTATAGGCGTTACGTGCTTTTTAGGTTACAAAATTGTAAGGTTTGGTTAGATTGGGCGAAAGATTTCAATCATGGAAGATGTTAGAATAGGATTATAGAAAGAGAGAAAGTAAGGTGGGAAAATGAATACGCTATCTATTGCTTTGAGAAATGTTGTGAAAAGTATGCGCAGTTTCATTATTTATTTTATTTCTTTGTCTATTGGTATTTCTATGTTCTATGCTTTTAATGCTTTGCAAGACCAACCATTATTCCTACATTTCACCAGACAGTTTGCGCATAGTTTTGATTCGTTATTTGATTCTTTAAATCGTCTGAATTATTTTATCGCTTTTGTTTTTGCAATCTTGATTATTTATGCCAATGCCTATCTTTTTAAACAACGAAGACAAGAATTTGGCTTATATATGTTACTAGGGATGGGTAAGAAAAAAGTATTGAACATATTATTGATTGAAACTTTTTTGATAGGTATTCTTTCGCTTGGCTTTGGCTTGATTCTCGGGTTAGGTTGTTCGCAATTGATCAATATTTTGATTGGTAAGTTCTATGTAGAATCTGCTAAATGGATGGTTGCTCAATTTTCAGTTTCAGCTATGGTAAAGACTTTACAGACTTTTGTATTTCTATATGTACTGGCATTTATTTTGGGAATGTTTAGTTTACGCAAAACAAAATTAATTGATTTGTTTCAAGCAAAGTCAAAAAATGAAAAAAATTGGTGGCAAAACCCCTGGATTGGCGGAATGCTTGATTTCGTAGGTATAGGATGTCTGTATTTTGGTTTTTGGCGACTGATACAGATTGGCCGAAGTCTAGATGATTTCAATCGTTTGGATGATTTTTCTATTGCTTGTTTGGCTATTATTGTTGGCACATACAGTCTCTATTTAGGCATTGCTTCGATTATCCCTATTCTTTTGCCTCAGTTTAAAAATTATTATTATCGTGGGATTCATAGTTTTGGAATGCGCCAGTTTACGCAACAAATTAGTAGCAGTATTTTTTCGATAGCGACGATTTGTTTATTACAATTTATGGGGCTAGTTATTTTGCTAGGAAGTTACAACATTAAAACTAGTATTGAGTATAATAGTACACGATATCTAGCCTATGATCAACAAATCCAAATTTTACCATATGAGACGATTGGTCAAAAAATTCCCCAGTTTGATAATGAAAAGGTACAACAAATTAGCGAGGAGTTAGACAATTATTTTGCACCTTTTACCAAGCAGGAAAAGCATTTCGAACTATATGCATTGGATGATATTAGTGATTATTCTCAAAAAGCTCAACATTTTGGACTACCTCTGCAGTATATTTCTCGCCCAGTTTTTATAAAAAATTCTCAATATAATCAAATTACGGGAGTTTTTGATCTGCCGAAAATAAAGCTATCTCCCCAAGAATATACGTTCCTCTCTATGGACAAAAATTATGCATTATATTCTGAAACTGAAGCTATTTTAGCAAAAAAATTACCTGATATTCATTTATTTGCTAGAACCTTTCATGCAAACCCACCAAGAGTGATAGATGGAATGTTATTACAAGCTGAAGGTCTCTTTAGTTTTTATTCATATATTGTGTTAAATGATAAAGTTTTTGATGAGATTGCTTTTCGTCCGTATATGCAAGTGTGTAATTTTACATACAATCAAAAAGGGGAAAATCAAGCAAAATTATTAGATAAAAATTATAAGATGCTGGTAAAGAAATATAAGAAGGCGTTCAATCTGATTAATGTTTCAAAAAATCAAGTTATTTCAAGGGCAGATGCTGAAGCGATTGGCATTATGGTAATTGGGTTAAATTTAAGTATCTTTTTATTCATTGCAGCGATTAGTGTTTTGGCATTAAAGAGTTTATTGGATTTTGAGTCCTATCAACAGAATTTTCGCTTGTTACGAAGATTAGGGGCTAATGAGGCGATGATTCGGCGTTCTTTGTTCCACCAGTTAGCACTATATTTCTATTTGCCATTAATTGGTGCAATATTAGAAACTGGAATTGCCTTACTCTTTTTGAATGATTTTTTGAAATCCATGTACTTCACTTTACAATTAAATAGCGTAATTTCAATTAGTGCCTTTGTTATAGGGCTACATTTCATTTATTTGTTGCTAGCTTATAGTGTTAATCAAGTAGCTTTGAGAGATTGAAGGAAAAGAAAGAAGACGAATGTTCATTTTAGAATTTCGTCTTTTTTTTGACGCAAAAGACCAAAATTACGTATAGTAAAAAGTGGATAAAAGCTTGAATTTTAAGATAACGAAAAATATAATAGATATTTAGTTTTTTATTTATAAAAATACGGACTAATAGTCTTTGCTATATGGTATAATGATAACAAAAATGGAGGTGTTGATATTGGAAAATAAAATATTACAAGCAAGCTATTTAACAGCAGAGAACGTCGAACGCTACCGAGCGATGATGAGAATTTTTTATGTGCGCCAAAAAGAGTTACGTGGGATTCTTTTTCGTCCAGACGTCTTAGAACTGATGCAACAATACTATCAGCCAGATTATTCGATGAAGGAATTAGAACAAGATATTGAGCAATTAGTATCTTGGGGAAATTTAATGAAACAACAAATTATGGTTCAACCGAAAAGTATTGAAGAATATCTAAATAGCAATTTCCAATATCATATTTCTCCAGAGGGACAGTTATTTGAGGAATTAGCTGAAAAACTTATCAATATCCAAAATGAAGTTCGAGGTGAATTGAATCAAAATGACTTCATGGAATTATATCACAAAGTTCAAGAATTCAATGCACAAAATGATGATGGACAACTACTTCCATCATGGCAAAAAGTCATTGAGTCTTTCGAAAAAATAAGTAGCAATACAACAAATTACATTTCTTATATTAATAATAATGCGATAAATACTCATTTGCAGCTAGAAAGTTTTATCATCTACAAAGATCAATTTGTAAGATATTTACAGGATTTTATTATTATTGTTCAAAACCTATATTATAAATTACTTCATGAAATTGAGAGGATAGATCAAGAAAAATTTGTAGCCATTGCCAAAGCATCCTATGAAAAAAATCAGCTACGTTCCTTTGGTCAAAATGAAGAAACAGAAGAAGAAATGCTACAACGAATTAAAGGACAATATCAGGCATTGCTTTACTGGTTTAAAGATACGGAGGAAAAAGCGAGTACTTATCAAAATATGATGGAACAAACCCAGATCATGATTGGTAAGATTACTGATTTTGCACGATATTATGGTTCGGAGTTAAAGCAATATCGTTCACGTAAAAAAGATTATTTAAAAATCGCTCAATGGTTCATGCAAGAAAGTGATTTAAAGCAAGCGCATAAAATGTTTGCTGGAATTTTTGGATTGCAACATACCCGCCATTTTTACGTTCCTGAAAGTTTACAGTCAACGAGTAACCGCGATGATTTGCGCGATTTAGCACCTGCAGTTTTATCTTTAGGGACAAGAGGACGCGGTGCTCGCTCAGAAAGAAAATCTAAACCAGTCAAATTTGATTTAGAGTTACAAAAAAAACAACAGAAAGAATATCTTGAAAAACAAGAAGCACAAAAACAACAAGTACTACAATATTTTGATGGGAATAAATTAGACTTAGAGTCAGTAAAACTTATGGATAAAACGACACGAGGGATTATTTTAAAATGGATTAGTCGTGGTTATTACAGTTCAAAACATTTATTACAAACGGAGTATGGCTTTATGGTTCAACTGCATATACAAGATAATAGGCCAATTGTTTTAAAAAGTGAAGATGGAAATTTACAGATGCCGCATATTGTCATTGAAAGGGTGGAAAGAAATGAATCAGGAGATCTTTAGTACTTGCTTAAATTTACTCTTTGAAAATTTTTGGATTGTAAAAACTACTCAACCTGAGGAATATCGTCTCATTAAACGTTATCGTAAAGAGTTAGATATTGAATTAAGAAAAAGATTTGGGTTGAGCTTGCTAGTGCGGTCTCAGTTTATTCAATTGTTTAGACGTCCTTTTCATCTACAAGAATGGATGGGCATAGAAGATTTTAAAGATGTAATGGATTATGTTTTGCTGATGCATGCGATGGCTTATATTGAAGAGCAAGAAATGAATACCTATTTTTTACTTAATGAGTTGATTGAATCCATAGAAAGAGATTTGCCAGAAGATTATCATTTAGAATGGACTAATTATCTTCATAGAAAAAGTTTGGTTCGCGTGCTAAAAAAATTAATTGATTTAGCGATATTAGAAGTGATTCAAGGCGAAATAGAATTATTTGAACAAAACGAAGACCGTAACATTTTGTATACAATTACTACTCAGAGTCGCTATTTACTTGGAAAAACACCAGATGCATTTGTTAAGTATGAGGGCTTTGATGATTTTTGGCAAGAGATTCAAAATAATCAGTTAGAAGATTCAAATCAGGCACTATTTACTCAGCTAATGTGCGAACCTGTTTTGTATCGTAATGCAGAAAATGAGCAAGATTTTATCAGATTGCGTAATTATCAGTCGGTGTTTGCGCGTTTTGTAGAAGAAAAAACGGATTATCAATTCGAATTAACGAAAGATGTAGCGATGTTTACTTTGGATAAAAGAGATAGCAGTCGAGATATTTTTCCAAGCCGTAAAGTGCTAGATGAAATTTTAGTCCAGCTACAAACTGTATTATTTGATCAAGAACAGCAAGTGGATACTTATGGGGTAGGTTTATTTACAATGAGTCAATGGCAACTTGCTGTGGAAAAGTTAAAACAGGATTTCCAATCATTTTGGTCTAAGGAATATAAGGAATTAAAGATTTCGGAATTAGCTAATCGCTTGTTAGAAAGAGCGCAAGAGTTTCAAATGGTCAAAGTAATAGATGAGGTCATTTATTTACAGCCAGTTTTAACTAGAATGGTAGCAAAAATGGAGGATAAAAGAGATGAAAAATAAATGGCAGATTAATCGTGTCGGATTACAAAATTTTTGGTATTACCAAGATCAAGTTTTTGAGTTCGCTCAAGGAAAGCTTTTATTGAGAGGTTCAAATGGTTCTGGGAAATCAGTGACTACTCAAAGTTTGTTGCCACCATTATTAGACGGAATAACCAGAGCAAACCGCTTAGATTCATTTGGCAGTACCTCTAGAAAAATTGAAGACTATCTATTAGGGGAAGAAGAAGTTTCAGGAAAAGACGAAGCTATTGGATATTTGTTTGTTGAATACAAAAAAACAAATAGCGAAGAATATTTTACTAGTGGCATGGGCCTCAATTTTAAACGTGGAGGGCAATTGCGAAAATGGTTCTTCGCCATAGATGATCATAGCCGCATAGGTATGGATTTCAATTTATATCAATCTTCAGTTGATGGACGGATCTACTTATCACGACTGCAACTAAAGAATTTAATCGTGGATGGTAAACACGGTAAATTGTTTGATGATGCGAAAAGTTATCAACGTTATATCAATGACCGTATCTTTGGCTTTCAATCGATGGAACAGTATAATGATTTGATACAATTACTTATTCGACTAAGAGCACCCAAACTTTCTCGGGATTTTAAACCGTCTGTTATTTATGAGATTTTACAGTCATCCTTACCGGTTTTAGATAGTGATACCTTATTACCGTTGACCCAAACGATTCAAAACATCGATGATAATCACGATCAATTAGATACTTTGCTAGATGAAACAAAACAATTATCGCGTTTTTTACGTTATTATCAGCAGTATCAAGAAGAATTAACTGCTCAAATTGCTGAAAATTGGTTAGAAAAAGATGCTATTGTTCAAGACATATCTGCTAAATTAACACAATTAGAGCAAAGTATAGATAGTCTCAATCAAGAACTCAGCCAAAAAGAAAATCAGCTTAAAGAATTAAAAATAAGACAACCGGTTCTCGAAAATACAGTAAGTGAGCTAAAAAATCATGAAGGTTTCCAATTGATTCAACGCGCTAAAGATTTACAAGATAGCTTTAATAAGGTTCGTAAAAGATTAGAAGAAATAGAAAATCAATTACATCAAAAGCTTGAAAAGAAGCAAAAAACTAGCAAAAAAATTGATGAATTGCAGACAACTATGTATCAAACAGAAAAAGAGTTAAATGATTATCTAGAAAGCGCCAGTCAATATATTGAAGATCTATCATTAGAGTATATCCATCAAAATATTTGTGCTAAACTCTTTGAAAAATTAACTCGAGAAGATGAACAATACTTAATGAAAGAAGTTACTAAAAAAGAACAATTCATTCAAAAAATCATTCAACAAATGAGAAATTTAAGTAAGTTAGCGATTGAAGAAAAGGAAAAAAGTAACGAATTAGCTGAACTACAAAAAATATTGGATGAATTAAAACGTGATCAAAGTCAATGGCAGCAAGGATTTGTTGACGAAGTACAGAAGTGGAAAGAACAAATAAATGCGTGGCGTGCTAAAAGTCCAGTTATGATTGCAGATGAAGTTATCCAACAAGTGTATTATCAATTAGATCAAATTCAAGTAACGGATGAATTCGTTTCTGAAGTATTTCTCTTGCCTCTAAAAAGTGTATTTGAACAAGCTAATGAACAAATATTGCATCATATTCAATCAACCAATGTAATAATCGAGCAAAAGGAGAGTAAGTTACGAGGACTACAAGTAGAAATCGAAACTTGGAAAAATGAACGTGATCCAATTCCTGCTCGTTCATTGATCCGCCAAGAGAATAGAAATCATCTAAATGAAAGTCAAAAGCAATATGCCTTCTTTGAATTAATCGACTTTAAATCAGACATTACTGATGAGCAAAAAAATATCTTAGAGGGCACGTTATATAGTTCAGGGATGTTAGATGCACTGGTTGCAAAAGAAAAATTAGATTTAGCAGATGATATTCAGATTGTGGCAAATCCGCAGTTACTGTGTTCGACATTAGCGGATTATTGTGAAGTTGCCGCAGATACACCTGGAGAATTAGTTGAACTTGTAGCAGAATTTTTACAAACTATTTTAGTTGACGAGGGTAAAGAGGGATGTCCGTCGATATATTTAGATGGTCATTTTGAGTTAGCAGGTATTTATGGGAAGATGGTTCCTAATTATCAAGCGAGTTTTATTGGAAAATTGAGTCGCGAAAGATATCGACAACAAAAAATTGCAGAATTAACAGAAGAGGTTAATCAATTAGCAAAAGAAATATCGCTTCTTCAACAGCAATTAGAGACATATCGTCTTGAGCAATCACGTCAAAGAGAATATTTATCCCTGATTCCCGATACAGAACAAATTAGAGAAGCAATGAAACAATATCGATCAGTTAGCGAAAAAATCAACGTACGTATAGAAGAAATTCATCGGAAAAATCAGATTTATCTTGCATTAAAACAGAAAATAGCTGATGTCAATCGAGAAATCATGCTACAGACGCAAAAAGAAAGAATCACGCCAAAGCTAGAAAGTTACGAAGAAGCCTTGGTATTTTTGAAAAACTATCAGGCAGATATGCAAGCAAGCTTTAGACAATATGATCAACTATATGTCCAAAAGAAGCATGAAAAGGAACTATCTCAGCAATTAGCGGATATTCATCAAGATATCGCTATTATCGAGCAAAGTAATCAACAGTATCTACAGGAAGAAAATACCTTACAGCAACAGATAACTGAAAATACAGCCCAACAAGAATTACAAAACATTTCAGAAATAAAACAACGAATTAATGAAAAAGAAGAGGAATTAACTGAAGTAAAAGATAAAATTGAAGAAACACGAAATCAAAAAGAACAATTAAATATGCAATTGGCTTTAGAAAAATCTCAGTATTTATTACAGCAAGAAAATTATGAAAAAATGCACCAGTAAATATTCTATGGAAAAAGTTAATTCAAACACATTTACAAATTGAAGATACAGAAAGATTGCAACGTGAGGCGCAAAAAATAGCTCGTCCAAAAGATTTTGATTTACTTTTTAAGAATGAAAGAAAGTTAGAAGATGAATTTAGATACTTAGCTGATAATGTGCGCGAATATCAGCCAAAAATGAGTCGTGAAGTGGATGTTTCTACTGATTTAACACAAGAAGATGATTCGATACAAACTTTTAAAAACTATTCTCAGAGATTAATCGCCACTTTCAGATTGGACCAACAAAGTCTAGGACCAAACGAGCTTTTATCGTTTTTGGAAAATCAGATAGCTATTGTCAAAAATACTTTAAAGGCTGATGATGAAAAACTATTTAAACAAATTATATTTGACTCTGTTGGCAAAGTCCTCCGCGCATTAATTGAGCGGGCATTTATTTGGGTTGAAGAGATTGATCAATTGCTAAAGAGCCGTAAAAATTCTCAAGGACTAAAGCTTTCTTTACGTTTGAAAAATATAGGTGCTCAAAACGAACACGAATTGGGTACTAAAGATTTAATTGCTTTATTAAGAAAAGATCCAATTACATTAAATGAATCAGATAGTAGACTTTTAGTTGAACACTTTCAATCAAAAATTCAAGATGCTAAAGAATTGATTGCAGATGAGAGCACAGAGGGTAATTTATCGAGTGCTATCGCTGAAGTATTGGATTATCGAAAATGGTTTACTTTTGAATTGCAATTTAGACGTGCAAATGAAAATTATCCTTGGCGTCCATTATCCGATAACCAATTTAATATTTTTAGTGGTGGAGAGAAGGCTATTTCCATGTATTTACCACTGTTTGCGGCCGTATATGCTCGGTACGAAGAGGCTAGTGATTACGCTCCGTATATTATTACGTTGGATGAAGCATTTGCTGGTGTAGATGAGCTAAATATTGAAGATTTATTTGCTACTTGCGAGGAGTTAGGCTTCAATTATATCTTTAACTCTCAAGCATTATATGGAGAATATGCAAGTGTTAGTGCTTTAGCGACTTATGAATTAATTCGTCCGCAAAATGCGCCTGTCGTATCAACCATTAGATATTTATGGAATGGGCATCAAAAGCAGGTGAGTCCAATTGAGTAAATTGCAAGCTAAAAAATATTTTCAAGAACCTATCTTTGTGTGGCTTGCTCAACGATTACGAAAAAATTATTATCATAAAAAGGCATTTGGTTCGCGAGTTAAACTACCGAATGATGTGGATTTATTACCGCTATATCGTTTTTTAGGACTAGGCAGTGTTCAAAGTCGTAGTTATCAGCAACTTTCTATTATGCAATTTGAAGCTGCATTACAACAAAGTAAATTTGAGCTTTCCTTATCTGAATATGTGTATCTTTTTGATGACACTGAATTAATAGATAAGGAAACTGAAAAACAAAATTATGAAGCAAGCTTTCAGGAATTCTTACAAAAACTAAAACCATTTTCGTTGGATTTTGAACATCTTTTAAGTAAAAAGCAGTTACAAGAATGGTTTGAAAAAGAAAATTTATCAGCATTTCAACAAGTGGATATTGCTTTTAGTCAATTACCACAAGATTTTACGAGACTGCCTTTTTTTGCTTATCAAATTACTGGCAATCCACATGCTTTTGATAAATCACAACCAGTGGGAGAGTTATTCTTACAAATTTTAAGCACTAAATATTTAGAAAATATCCGTCAAGATTCTGATTTTTTAGCCCAAGCAGAGATTGAACAATTACTTTATCAACAAGTGTATTTGTTGAAAGATGATATTTTAAACTTTGTTGCGCTACATCGGATTTCAGGATATGTTAATCATCAAGAAGTGCCTGTTTGGCGGTCAATTGCGAACTCAGATATGTCTTGGAATGCATCAGTTAGAGAATTGTTGAAAGTTGATGAATTAAGACCAGTAAATTATCCTTTTGTGATTCTAGTTGAGAATTCAGGCGTGTATTCTCTATTACTTGAGCGGTTCCCTGATTTACCGCTTTTATGTACCAGCGGACAGATGAAATTTGCCGTTTGGGTTGCATTGCGAAAATTGACGCAACAGCAAAAGGTCCAGCTGTATTATGCAGGAGATATGGATCCAGAAGGTTTGTTAATGGCAGATAAGTTATCGAAAGTATTTTTAAAACGAATCTCTTTTTTGGCGATGGATAAGGAAGCCTTTGAACAGGGAAAAGAGAGAAAGATATACGAGATGAATCGTCTAAAAAAGATGAATCAAATTGAAAATGAAGGATTAAAGCAACTGATTCCATTGATTCAGCAAAATCAGGTTTGCTATCAAGAAGGATGCATCGATTATTTGATTCAGCAAATTGAACAAATACTATCTTAATGGAAACAAAAGAACCATCCTCTCCTTTTTGGGAGAGTGATGGTTCTTTTTAGTCATTATGGGCTCGTAACGCACTGACAATGGCGATGACATCTACCACTTCTTGAAACATGGCACCGATAAAGGCTGGAATCAATCCAAATGAAGCGATAAACATCAAGACCACACAGACAGCAATCCCGATGAGTACTGATTGTTGGGCAATTTTCACCGTATCTTTAGCAATAGTAATACTTTGGGCGACTTTACTAAAATCATCTTTTAAAATCACGACCTCTGCAGTTTCGCTAGCAGCCGTTGCCCCGTGAGCACCCATCGCAATCCCGACACTCGCAGTAGCAAGTGCAGGAGCATCATTAATTCCATCGCCAACCATTGCCGTTAATCCGTGATTTGCAATGGTTTCTTGGATATGGCTAATTTTTTCTTCGGGTAGACATTCAGCAAAGACATCTTCAGTATCAATGCCGACTGCTTTAGCCACTTTTTGGGCAGCTAATTTTTTATCGCCTGTTACCATAATTAAGTGTTTTATGCCTAGATTGCGCAGTTGTTGAATCGTCTGTTTAGCTTCTGGACGTAAAGTATCAGTAAAGGTAAAGTGACCGAGATATTGACCATTTTGTGCGACAAAGACACTGGTTTTATTGGTCAAATCTCGAGGAAGCCCCCTTTGAATCAGACTGCTCTTACCTATCATGTAAGTATGGTTCTTAACGCTACCTTTAATTCCTTGCCCTTTGATTTCACTAATGGCATCAATTGGTAAAAATTCGATTTGTTGATTTTTGGCTTCTTGGACGATACTTCTAGCCAAAATATGAGTAGAGTTTTGTTCTAGACTTGCGACAATTTGTAAGAAATCAATCGTTGAAATAGCATCGGTATGCGTAATATTTTCAACTTTCAATATTCCTGAAGTGATGGTCCCTGTTTTATCAAAGGCAATGTTTTTTAAAGAGGCAAGTTTTTCAATGGCGGTACCATTTTTCACGACGATGCCATAGCGACTTTCACGACTCATCCCAGCAACGAAAGCAATTGGAGCTGCTAAAATTAATGGACATGGAGAAGCAACGACCATGACTTGGGCAAAACGAATGGGGTCTTTACTTAAATACCACGCAATGCCACCTAGTAGATAAGCAAGTAAGGTAAATGGAATGGCATATCTATCCGCCATCCGGACAAAGCTTGCTGGTGTTTCGCTGGATTGTTGTACCAGTTGCACCAAGCGTTGGTAATGACTATCTACGGCTAAATGCGTTACTTTTAAATGTAAACTGACATCACCATTGATTGCCCCTGACATCAAGTTTTCTCCCTGTTTCTTTTCAACAGGAATGGATTCACCGGTTAGGGAAGCTTCATTAATGGTCGCTACTTCATCTAATAATTCACCATCGATTGGAATCATTTCATTTGGTTTGACGACAATTGTTTGCCCTATTTTGATTTTTTCTAGTGGATAATCGACTAATTCTTCCTCTTCAATCACGTGAGCGATTTCGGGGGTTTGGTCGAGTAAGCTTTGTAATTCTTGGTTTGCTTTTTTTCCAGCATAATTTTCCAATGATTCGCCACCAGTAAGCATAATAAGAACGACTAAGCTTGCCCAGTATTCGCCAACGATTAGTGTTGAGATAATAGCGGTGATGGCCAAGATATCAACACCGAAATTTCCTTGACGTAAGGTTTGAATCATTTCAATTAACATCGAAAATGCAATAATACTACTGATTACCGTTACGATGATTTGTGCTGCTAGCTCTTGATGAAAAACAAATTGTAAAATAAGTGCGATAACGCCAATTAGAATAGTTATATATAATTTTTTTTGATCAGACATTTTTGTTCCCCTCTTTCACCTTGAGTATAGCATCAATCAAACTTAATTGATAATGAAATAATCTAATTGAGAACGATAATCGTTGATATATGCAATTGATAATCTTTTTCAATTATAATTATTATAAATTATATTTAAACAAGCCAAACCATACAAAATTTGGTAAAATAAAACTAAGGATGTGAGGCAGCTTGCTCAGACATGAAGAAATTTGTGTGCTTACCTCACGCTGAGAAAATCGGATGAAAGGAGATTTTCATAAGCGAGAGGGCAAATTTCACAATGTCTAGCTGCCGAACACAGATAAAACTAAGGATGTGAGGCGACTCGATTAGCTACGAGCGGATAAGTTTGTCCAACACGTCGGGAAAGTCCGAGAAGTAAAGACTTTCCCAGACGGGGTGGCTTATACGCCGAAGTAGCTAGTCGCCGAACACAGATTAAACTAAGGATGTGAGTCGGATTGGTCAGCTCCAAGCAGCTAAGGTTGTCAGAATTAATAGAAAAATCTGATAGAAAAAAGTAAGATGTGCTTTTTTAGATAGTAATTATAATGAATAGATAAAGAATAAGTGAGGATGTGATGACGATGAAAACAATCAGAGCGATTAAAGAACTTTACCTTATGGATTGGCGTCGAATTTTTGCCGTTCCTACAGCAGTATTCTTGGTGATAGCGATGTTGATTTTACCTTCACTGTATGCTTGGTTTAATATCAAAGCTTTGTGGGACCCTTATGGTAATACCGGAGATTTGCCAATTGCGGTGTATAATGCCGATGCTGGAGTGAATTTAGAAGGAAAGAAAATTGATATTGGACAAATGGTCAGTGAACAGCTCCATCAAAATCATCAATTAGGCTGGACTTTTGTGAAATCCAAAGACGTTTTAGAAGATGGGGTTCGTTCAGGAAAATATTATGCTGGCATTTATTTACCAAAGAATTTTTCAAAAGATTTAGTCAGTTTTATAGGTGGAACGATTGAAAAGCCTGAAATAGAGTATTTTTACAATGCTAAAATCAATGCCATCGCCCCTAAAATAACTGATAAAGGCGCCTCAACATTACAAAGTGAGATTACAGATAATTTTATCGCAACTTCTAGTCAAATTTTAGCTGAAACGATGAACAAAGCCGGTGTTTCCTTAGAGACCAACTATGGCGAAATTGAACATTTAAGCCAATTATTGATGAAGACTAACGACAATTTAGCGCAAATGGATGCGTATGTGAATCAGTTAAAAGATTTACAACAAAAATTACCTGAAATTAAGGAAAAATATGCTTTAGCGCAAAAAGTTCCGGATTATTATCCAGAAATCAATCGTCTGGCAGATAAATTAATTGCGGTCAACCAACATACCAATCAGCTAGATCAGGTAGGAAAGACGCTTTTAAAGGTGCAAAAACAACTGCCGACGATTCAACAGGTACCTAACCGTTTAGATCAATTAAATCAAGACTTCTCAAAAGTGCAGCCAATTTTAACTAAGAGTATAGAAGAAGCAAAGGGTGCAATTAGTATAGTAAGCCAAGTGCAAGGGTTAGTACCAACGATTCAAGATTTTAATGACAAATCGAATCAATTACTAACAGACTCAGTTACAGGTGTCGAAAAATTCCAGGAAGCTTTGCCAAGTATTGAAAATAGTTTGAATTTGCAATTACAAACACTTTTACTCTTTTCACAAACCATGAGCGTCTTTTTAGACCAACTTAGTCAAGATTTACAAGTAATAGATCAGATGCAACTAACTCCTGAACAGCGTCAACAATTACAGCAAATAGTTACGCAGATAAATGATCGTGTCAATCAAACCAAACAAAATATTGAAAAACAGATCCAATATTTAGAAGTGTTGGGTAAAATTACAGGTAAAGATTTTAGCAAGTCTATTACTCAATTAAATCAATTGTTAGAAAAAATCACCCAGATGCAGGAAAAAGCTAGCCAAATAAATGGCATGCTTGCTAATTTACCAAATCAATTAACAACTGCACAGAAGTTAGTGAGTCAACTTCAAGGGATAAACAATGATTTTAACCGTTTCTTGCAAGGAATTGATCTAACTGGATTAAGTAGTCAAATCAATGACACTTTAAGTAATCAATTATTGCCAATTCTTAAAGACAGTCAAAAAGTATTAGGTGAGGTCAGTCAAATTGACTTAAATAATCTATTGAATCAAACGAATCGTATTTTGACGCAAGGAATTCAAATCTTAGAAACTATTTCAGCTGATTTACCTACTTATCAACAAAAATTGCAAGTTGCTAATCAATTAGCGAAAAGTCACATGGGCACTTTTGTCAATGGTGTGAATCAAGCTGTGCAATTCTACCAATCTGATTGGCCACAAACCAAACAAAAATTGGCCCAAGCCAGTCAATTTGCGCAACAAGATTTGCCAGTGATTGAAAGAGATTATCGACAAGCACTCACACAAATTGATGCGAAAATGCCTGAATTAGATCAAACTATTCAGCAGGTGAATACGTTTATCAATCAAGATTGGCCAGTGGTACGTACAGCCATCCAAAAATCAGCGCAAGCTTTGCAAGTGGGTGAAACCAAATTACCACTTGATGAATTGATTGAATTATTGAAAGTAAATGCCCAAAAAGAGGCCGACTTCTTTAAACAACCTGTAAAATTGAAAACTACAGCCTTTTATCCAATTAAGAATAATGGTTCAGCCAGTGCACCGTTTTATACGGCTCTTTGTCTATGGGTGGGTTCGTTATTACTATCAAGTTTAGCAAGTACGAGTGTGTATCTGAATGACCGTCAAAAAGGCAAATATACTTTACGTGAACAATTCTTTGCTCGTATGCTCTCGTTCTTAACGATAGGACTCGGCCAAAGCTTAATTGTTGTACTGGGTAATCTGTATTTATTGAATGTCAGTGTCACAAATCCAGGTTGGTATATTGCGTTTACTGTCTTTATCGGACTTACCTTTATGTCGATTATTTATGTGCTTGTTAGTCTTTTTGGCAATGTCGGGAAAGGGCTGGGAATTATCTTACTGGTGCTTTCGATATCCGGTGGTGGCGGAAACTATCCAATCCAAGTTTCGGGCGCATTCTTTAGATGGATTAATCCATGGTTGCCATTTACGTATGCGGTCAACTTACTGAGAGAAGCAACCGGTGGCATTTATGCAAGAAATATGTGGGTAGATATCATCTTCTTGATTTGCGCTGGATTATTATTTGTCATTTTTGGCACCATCTTCTTCCCAACAAACGACGCCATGGTGAAAAAATTCAACCACCGCACCAAAAACAGCCACTTCTTTCACTAAGGATGTGAGGCGACTTGCTTAGCCACGAGCGGATAAGTTTGTCCAACACGTCGGGAAAGTCCGAGAAGTAAAGACTTTCCCAGACGGGGTGGCTTATACGCCGAAGTAGCTAGTCGCCGAACACAGATTAAAACAAGGATGTGAGGCGGGTCGGTCAGCTCCAAGCATCTATGTTTTTAAGTAACGACGAAATGCATTTGAAAAGTGTGTTTCGTCGTTTTTTGGTATTCGTGATATTTTGTGGTACAATAATGGGGCGATTAAATGAATGAGAAAGTAGGAAAAATATGTTAACAACAGAAGATTTTGATTTTGATCTACCTGAAGAACTGATTGCACAAACCCCGTTGAAGGAGCGGACGAGTTCTAGATTGTTAGTGATGAATCGTCAAACAGGAGAACTAACTGATAAACATTTTTACGATATTATTGATTATCTGAATCCAGGCGATGCTTTGGTAATGAATAATAGCCGAGTATTACCAGCTCGCTTACATGGCGAAAAGGTCGAAACTGGCGCGCATTTAGAAATTTTGCTTTTGAACAATACAGTCAATGATGAGTGGGAAGTCTTAATTAAACCAGCAAAACGTGCCAAAGTCGGAACAGAAATTTCTTTTGGTGATGGTCGATTGAAGGCTGTGGTTAAAGAAGAATTAGATCATGGCGGTAGAATTATTGATTTCAAATATGATGGGATTTTTCTTGAAATATTGGAGTCATTAGGAGAAATGCCTTTACCTCCATATATCAAAGAACGCTTAGAAGATCCTGATCGTTATCAAACAGTTTATGCCAAGGAAAATGGCTCAGCAGCGGCACCAACCGCGGGGCTACACTTTACTAAAGATTTATTAGCCAAAATCGAAGCTAAAGGTGTGAAATTGGTTTATTTGACACTTCATGTTGGTTTAGGGACCTTTAGACCAGTGAGTGTGGATAATATTGCAGAACATGAAATGCATAGTGAGTTTTATTCGCTAAGTCCTGAAGCTGCACAGACGCTCAATGATGTTAAAGCAAATGGTGGTCGAATTGTTGCGGTAGGGACGACATCTATTCGTACTTTAGAAACGATTGGTAGCAAATTTGATGGAAAAATTCAAGCGGATAGTGGTTGGACTAATATCTTTATTACACCAGGTTATGAATTCAAAGTAGTGGATGCTTTTTCTACTAATTTCCATTTACCTAAGTCAACCTTAGTGATGTTAGTAAGTGCTTTTGCGGGTCGTGAACAAGTGCTTGCAGCTTATCAACACGCCATTGAAGAAAAGTATCGTTTCTTTTCATTTGGCGATGCAATGTTTATTTACTAAGACAATATAAAGCGGGGAAGCCATATTATTTGCCTCCCCGCTTTTTTAATGGAAATCAGCTGGCTCAATAAGAAGTTCTTTCTTTGCCAACTCATTATAAAAGACTGCTTTAGTCATATACATGTAAGGATTAAGCCATAAATAACCAAGCCCTAAAGTTAGAAAACATAAAATTTGCCAGCCGATGAAACTTAAATCTAAGACGAAAAATTCAAACTTATGGCCTTTCATCATTTGTTCGCTGCGTTTCAGACATTCAAGTAAATCAGGGCGTTCTCCGGTTTTTTCATAAAGATCATAATAGACAAATTCAGCCTGAGAGTATGCATAACCTTTGATAATGCCCGGAATGATTAGTAACAAACTCCATCCCAAAAGAAAAATTCCTCTTAAAATATACAGGCAAAATAAAGGAATGAGATGCTTTCTAGAAATTGTCTGAAAACCATCGTTGATAAGACTGATTTGTGTTTTCTTTCCCCGACTCAGATTGATAAAAGTCCAAAAAATAGCAGTTAAAAGATAAAAACTGACTAAATCAACAAAGCAACTTGAAGGTAAATCAGAAAAATCCAATGAATAAGATAATACAGAATCAAAAGAACGATTTTGCAATAAGCTAGAATGAATCATAGCGTAAACAGTACTAGCCAAAAAACCAGTATAGGTAATACCAATGGATAATAATGTAGGAATGAGACAGATTAAAATCGCTTGCGTATAGCGCCCTTTGAGTAAATATTTCGCTTGTAGTTTTAGTTCAGCACGAGACATGAAATCACTCCTTTAAGGACATTATAGCAAAAAAAGTTTTCAAAAAATACTGAAAGTTATTAATACTTTTTAGTTGCAAACGGTTACAAGTGGTGCTATACTATCATTGTAAGGGAGGAAAGAAGCTGAGAGAGAAAAGTAAATAATCAATAAAACACCCAAGATTTACTACTAATAATGGAAATGGCGTCGACTATATAGCGCGCATGAAACAAAAAAAATAAAAGAGAAAGTAGTAGCAAGAGCAACAAAATTTGTTAAATCTACAAGATTCACCTAAAGTGTATGCAAAGTCAACTTGCAATGTAGAGTAAGAGGTACGCAGTGAGAAAATTTATTAGTGCCTGAATAATTTTAGTGTAGAGATTGTAAATGAAACAACAGTTTGTAGAAAGCAAGGACTTTGCTACCGATCATCTCAGCTCGGCCTTCTAATTAGGACTCGGTTTATCCGGGTCCTTTTTTTACGATTGATTCGTTTAATAGTTTATTTTATGATAAAGAAAAAAGATTTCTTAAATAGAAAAGGTGATAGAATGGAACAAGCGAAACCTTATGGTACTGTTTTGATTAAGGCAGCAAAAATTATTGATTGTATTGCTGAAAATCCCCATATCGGCTTACAAGAAATAGCTCATCAATGCCAAATGACCATGCCTACAACTTTAAAAATTTTAGATACATTAAATTTAATAGGCTATGTCAAAAAAAGCGAAGAGAAAACCTATCAATTAGGAGCAAAATTAGTGCGTTATGCCAATCAGAATATTGAACAAATTGATTTGATTGAGCAAAGTTTGCCACACTTGGAAAAACTACAAGAAAAAATTGATGAGACGATTCATTTGGGGGTATTAAGTAATTCTGAAATTTATTATGTCAATAAATTAGAGCCAAAGTTTCAGTCGATCCGTATGTCGTCAAAAGTGGGGATTAGTCGTCCACTATATAGCTCAGCAATGGGTAAGGCAGTGTTGGCGATGATGAGCAAATCTGAAGTGGATAGTTATTTAGAAACAAACGAATTAAAAACATTTACGGTAAATACAATTACAAATCCACTAAAATTAAAGCAAGAATTATCAGAAATTAGAGCGAGTGGGATTGCTTTTGATAACGAGGAAATGGAAAAGGATATTTTTTGTATAGGTACTGCATTGATGAATAAGGGACAGATCGTTGGTGCGATGAGTATCAGTTTACCTAAATTCCGTGTAACAAATAGCTATCAAGAGAAGGTTATCCAAGCAATTTTAGAAGCAAAGGCCGATATTGAAAAAGAATTAAAATAATATACATAATTAGATATTGAAGATTTAGTTTTGATGCTAAGTCTTCTTTTTTTATGCAGAAAATTATTTAAAAAAACCCCTTTCAAATATTTTGATTTTGCGTTATACTCTACTTGTATTTCTAAAAGATAAATTATAATTTCTAAATAAGAAAGAGTGATAAAGATGAAACGTGTGGATATTCTAAAAAAACTGGCTAATTGTGGTGTCATTGCAGTGGTTCGCGGTGATTCAGCACAGCAAGCAATCAAAGCAAGTGAAGCAATTGTGGCTGGGGGGATGAAAGGGATTGAATTAACTTTTACAGTACCAAATGCGCAAGAAGCCATCCGTACTTTAGCTGAAAAGTATGTTGATGATGAAGAAGTAGTAATCGGTGCTGGCACGGTTCTTGATGCTACGACTGCTCGTTTAGCGATAATGGCAGGTGCAGCATTTATTGTTAGTCCTTGTTTTGACATAGAGACGGCGAAGATTTGCAACCTATATCAAATTCCTTACTTACCGGGATGCATGACTATCAATGAAATGAAAGAAGCCTTAAAAGCTGGAGCGGATATTGTTAAGTTGTTCCCAGGTTCAGCATTTGGTCCTAAAATTGTTGGTGCCTTCAAAGCGCCATTACCACATTTAAATATTATGCCAACTGGTGGAGTTAGCTTGGAAAATATGGCTGAATGGTTCAAAGCAGGCGTTGTTGCTGTTGGTGTTGGAGGGAATTTACTTGCACCTCTAAAAAATGAAGATTATCCAGCAATTACCAAAGTAGCTGGACAATATATGGCTAAATTACAAGAAATTCGCGAGGGATAAGTATGGCAAAAGTTCTTACTTTAGGAGAAATCATGTTGCGGCTTTCAACGGTTGAGATCCGCTTAGCCGAAACAAGCGAAATGCAAGCTCACTATGGTGGTGGTGAAGCAAATGTAGCAATTAGTTTAGCGAATTTTGGTCACCAAGCCTATTTTGCAAGTAAAGTACCTGATAATGCTTTGGGATTAGCGGTTAAGCGTCATCTGAATCGATTTGGCGTACACACGGATTATTTACTATTTGGCGGTCAACGCTTAGGTATTTACTTTTTAGAGCAAGGAGTGGGCATCAAAGCAGCCAATGTCATCTATAATCGTGCATTTTCAAGTTTTTCTCAGATGACAGCAAATGAATGGGAAAGAATGGATTTGTTTGCAGGAATTGATTTATTTCATTTATCAGGCATTACGCCAGCTTTAAGTCCTGCTTGGCTAGAATTGTTAATTAAATTGATGCAAGAAGCAAAATCAAGAGGTGTAAAAATTAGTTTTGATATTAATTTTCGTGGTAAGCTTTGGAGTCAAGCCCAAGCAGCAGAAGCATTAAAACAAATCTTGCCTTATGTTGATTATTTATCTGCTGGTCGTCTAGATGCTAAATATTTACTTGGTATTAAGCATGCAGAACTTCTACCACTAGAACAATGCTACCAAGAAATGCAAAGACTTTATCCAAATATTCAAGTGATTTATTCGACTAATCGCACCATACTTTCTGCCAAACACAATCAGTTACAGGGAACACTTTATTATCAAAATGCTTATTATGAATCTAAAGTGATAGATATTCCTGAGATTGTCGATCGTGTAGGTGGTGGGGATGCTTACTCAGCAGGCATTCTCCATGGTTTGCTTAGTGAGTATGAACCTCAAGCGATAGTAGACTTTGCAACTGCGGCTTCGGCATTAAAACATATGGTCTATGGCGACTGTAATCAATTTACTTTAGAAGAAGTGCAAGCCTACCTTAAAAATGATTCTAGTAAAATAAACCGATAATATTTATAAAAAAGCCTTTTCAAAACCGGTTTACTTATGTATAATGAATTTGTAAATTTCTTAAATGTAAAATATATTTTCTTTATAGGAAATAAAAACAAGGAGGAAAAGAGAAATGCAAAAGATGGAAACGCGTTACGCACACGCACCAGAAGATATCCGTCATTATTCAACAGAACAGTTACGTAAGGAGTTTTTAGTAGAAGAAGTCTTTGTACCTGGGGATATTCGTTTAACTTATACGCATAATGACCGTATGATTTTTGGAGGAGTGACCCCTACTACAGAGCCACTTGAAATTGTATTATCAACTGAGTTGGGCGTAGATTTCTTCCTTGAACGTCGTGAATTGGGTGTTATTAATATTGGTGGCCCTGGTTTCATCACGATTAATGGTCAAAAAGAAGAAATGAAGAAACAAGATGGTTACTATATCGGTATGGGAACTAAAGAAGTCAAATTTGAGTCTCAAGATGCAAGTAATCCTGCAAAATTTTATGTAAGTTCAGTGCCTGCGCATCACACCTACCCAAATGTGAAGATTAGCATTGATCAAATTAAACCACTAGAAACCGGTGAAAAATTAACCTTAAATGAACGAAAAATTTATCAATATGTTCATCCAAATGTTTGTCAAAGCTGTCAATTACAAATGGGGTATACCATTTTAGAACCAGGTAGCTCTTGGAATACGATGCCATGTCATACACATGAACGTCGAATGGAAGCTTATGTATACTTTGATATGGAAGCGGATACTAAAGTGTTCCATATGATGGGTAAACCGGATGAAACCAAACATTTAGTAATGGGGAATGAACAAGCGACCATCTCACCAAGTTGGTCTATTCATTCAGGTGTAGGAACAAGTAATTATTCATTCATTTGGGCAATGTGTGGCGAAAACATTACCTATACAGATATGGATATGGTCGCAATGGACGATTTGAGATAATTGAATGAATCAGAAAGGAAGAGATGAAATGAGTTTTGAAATGGATAAATTCCGTTTAGATGGAAAAGTAGCGTTAGTCACAGGTGCGGTATATGGTATTGGTTTTGAAATCGCCAAATCATTAGCAAAAGCTGGGGCAACTATTGTTTTCAATAATTTGAATCAAGAATCAGTGAATCAAGGATTAGCAAACTATGAAAAAGAAGGGATTAAAGCCCATGGTTATGTATGTGATGTCACTGATGAAGAAGCTGTGAAAAAAATGGTGGCACAAATCAAAGAAGAAGTTGGTGTCATTGATATCTTAGTCAACAACGCTGGCATCATCAAACGTATTCCAATGATTGAAATGGAAGCTAAAGATTTCCGTCAAGTCATCGATGTAGACTTGAACGCGCCATTTATAATGTCTAAAGCAGTCCTTCCAGATATGATTGAAAAAGGTGCAGGTAAAATCATCAACATTTGCTCTATGATGAGTGAATTAGGTCGTGAAACAGTCAGTGCTTATGCTGCGGCTAAAGGTGGCTTGAAGATGTTAACGAAAAACATTGCTTCTGAATACGGCCAATACAATATCCAATGTAATGGAATTGGCCCTGGCTATATTGCTACACCTCAAACAGCCCCATTACGTGAATTACAAGAAAATGGAGAACGTCATCCATTTGATCAATTTATTGTAGGTCGTACACCTGCTGCACGTTGGGGTACGCCGGATGATTTAGCTGGTCCTGCAGTATTCTTAGCGTCTGAAGCATCTGATTTTGTCAACGGTCATATTCTTTATGTTGATGGTGGCATTTTAGCTTATATTGGTAAACAACCATAGTCTTATCTACCCAAAAAGTAAACCGCTTTTCATATAGGTATCAGTGCTTGTATTTTTAAGCATGAAAATCCTTTGTATACAGGCACTTTACCTATTTTAAAATAACTGTTAATTTATATTATGTTTTCGAAAATTCGTTGGTATAACTTAAAATTAAGCAATTATTTATTTTCATAAAAAATCAAAATTATTTTAAAAAAGCCTTTACAATTGGTATATGAAATAGTATAGTTTAATCAAGGAAGAGATAAACCGGTAAACGTACCGAGGAAGGAAGAGATAAAGTGATTAAATTAGTCGTTGTTGCTCACGGTCATTTTGCTACAGGAGCAGCTAGTGCTTTGGAATTGATTGCAGGAAAACAAGAAGAAGTGGCAGTCATCGATTTTTCAGAAGGTATGTCTGCGCAAACTGTGAAAGAAAAGATTGCAGCTGAGTTAGTAGATCAATCGGAGGTATTGGTATTAAGTGATTTATTATGTGGTACTCCATTTAAAGTCAGCACCGAATTGATGGCTGAATTCAACGGGAAAATGAATGTGCTTTCAGGATTGAATTTAGCTATGTTGATCGAAGCAGCTTTTGCTCGTAATATGCTATCTTTTGATGAATTAGTCGATAAATTAGTTACTACAGCAAAAGACGGTGTGGTGGATGCTCGTTCATTATTTGATACAGATGATAACTCAGAAGAAGATTTTGAGGGAGGGATTTAAGTGACGAATAAAATTAAAACGGTTGCGATTGAAGAAATTAAGCATCCGGAGCGTTTTTTAAATGAGCCATTACTTACAAAAGAAGAAGTCAAGTCAGCTATTGATTTAGCGATGGAACAACTTCGTGTGAATATGGAATACTTTAAGGAAGAATTTCCAACACCAGCTACGCTTGATAATATTTATCCAAAAATGGACAACACTGAATGGACAAATGGCTTTTGGACTGGTGAATTATGGTTAGGCTATGAGTACACAAATGAAGAAACGATGAAGAAACTCGCGCAAGCAAATGACCGTTCATTTTTAGATCGTGTGAAAAAGCGTATTGAATTGGATCATCATGATTTGGGATTTTTGTATACGCCTTCATGTATGGCAGAGTATAAATTATTACACACACCAGAAGCGAAAGAAGCCTCTATTTTAGCAGCTGATAAACTCATCGAACGTTATCAAGAAGTCGGTGGATTTATTCAAGCTTGGGGCGAGTTAGGCAAACCAGAGCATTATCGTTTGATTATTGATTGCTTGTTAAATATTCAATTATTATTCTGGGCAAGTGAGCAAACGGGAGATCCTAAATATGCTCAGATGGCAACTCAGCACTTTTATACTTCGGCAAACAATGTCATTCGTGATGATGCCTCAGCTTTCCATACTTTTTACTTTGATCCAAAAACAGGTGAACCGCTAAAAGGTGTGACACGTCAAGGTTATAGCGATGATTCAGCTTGGGCCCGTGGTCAAGCTTGGGGGATTTATGGTATTCCATTGACTTATCGCTTTGTTAAAGATGAAGATTGTTTTGGATTATTCAAAGGGATGACCAATTATTTCTTAAATCGTTTACCAAAAGATCATGTTTCCTATTGGGATTTAATTTTTGGTGATGGTTCGGGTCACTCTCGAGATTCGTCAGCAACTGCAACAGCGGTATGTGGAATGCATGAAATGTTGAAACACTTACCGGAAGTTGATAGTGATAAATTAACATACAAATACGCGATGCATGCAATGTTACGTTCATTAATTGACAACTATGCAAATCGCGAAATCAAGCTAGGTAGACCGCTTCTTTTACATGGTGTTTACTCATGGCACTCAGGAAAAGGTGTGGATGAAGGAAATATCTGGGGCGACTATTATTATCTAGAAGCATTAATTAGATTTTACAAAGATTGGGAATTATACTGGTAAAAATTAGGAGGAATAGAAAATGGCAACACCAAATATTGTAATGACACGTGTGGATGAACGTTTAATCCATGGACAAGGACAATTATGGGTTAAATCATTAGGTTGTAATACAGTCATTGTAGCAAATGATGCAGTAAGTAACGATAAAATGCAACAAACTTTGATGAAAACTGTGATTCCAGGTTCTGTTGCGATGCGTTTTTTCCCATTGCAAAAAGTGATTGACATTATTCATAAAGCAAGTCCGGCGCAAACGATTTTTATTGTAATTAAAGATTTAGCCGATGCCTTAACATTAGTGAAAGGAGGCGTACCAATTAAAGAATTGAACATCGGCAATATTCATAATGCTCCTGGTAAAGAACAAGTGACTCGTTCCATTTATTTAGACGATAAAGACAAAGAAATTATTCGAGAACTTAGTGAAAGTTATCATGTAACATTTAATACCAAAACGACTCCTTCTGGAAACGACGGAGCACATGAAGTAAATCTTTTAGACTATATCTAAAGAATAGGAGAAAAAGAATATGGAAATTAATATCATTCAAGCATTATTAATTGGTTTGTGGACCGCATTCTGTTTTAGTGGTTTACTATTGGGAATTTACACAAACCGTTGTATTATCCTTTCATTTGGTGTAGGGATTATCTTAGGAGATCTTCCTACTGCCTTAGCGATGGGGGCAATCAGTGAATTAGCTTACATGGGATTTGGTGTTGGTGCTGGGGGAACTGTACCACCTAACCCAATTGGACCTGGTATTTTCGGTACTTTAATGGCTATTACAAGTGCCGGTAAAGTTACACCAGAAGCAGCTTTGGCGTTATCTACTCCAATCGCTGTAGGTGTACAATTCTTACAAACTTTTGCTTATACTGTTCGTGCAGGAGCTCCTGAATCTGCAATTAAAGGATTACAAAGTGGTAATATAGGCAAATTCAAAATGAATGCAAATGGTACTATTTGGGTATTTGCTGTGATGGGATTTGCGATTGGTTTCTTGGGTGCATACTCAATGGAAACTTTATTAAAATTAGTTGATTTAATTCCACCGGTATTATTAAGTGGTTTAAGTTTAGCTGGTAAAATGCTTCCTGCAATTGGTTTTGCGATGATTTTATCAGTAATGGCGAAGAAAGAATTGATTCCATTCGTATTACTTGGCTATATTTGTGCTGCATACTTACAAATTCCAATTATCGGAATCGCAATTATCGGTACAATCTTTGCGTTAATGGAATACTATCGTCAACCTAAAACAGTAGCTGCAACAGATAACCAAGGAGGCGAACAAGATGACTGGATCTAATAAATTAACGAAAAAAGACTATTTAGTAACTTCTTTACGTGCATTCTTCTTGCAAAATGGCTTTAACTATAGCAACTATCAAGGGATTGGGTATGCGAATGTCATTTATCCAGCCTTGAAAAAACATTATGGTAATGACCAAAAAGCCTTATGCAAAGCGTTAGAAGATAACTGTGAATTCTATAATACGAACCCACACTTCTTACCATTTATTACAAGTTTACATTTAGTAATGCTTGAAAATGATCGTCCAGAAGAAGAAATTCGTAGTATTAAAATGGCGTTAATGGGACCTTTGGCAGGTATTGGTGATTCATTATCTCAATTCGTCTTAGCACCATTACTTTCTACAATCGCTGCTTCTTTAGCACAACAAGGTTTAGCTTTAGGACCAATCTTATTCTTTGTTGCAATGAACTTGATTTTAACTTCTATCAAGTTAGGTACGGGGATGTATGGTTATAAATTCGGTACCAAAGTTATTGATAAATTAAGTGACCAAATGGCTACTATTTCTCATGTAGCAAACATCATTGGGGTTACCGTTATCTCTGGTTTAGCCGTAACCTTCGTCAAAATTACTGTACCGATTACGTATGCTGCTGGTAAAGTACAAGAAGGTGCTGACCAAAAAATCGTATCTATTCAAGGAATGTTAGATAAAATTGCTCCAGCGTTATTGCCAGCTTTATTCACAATCTTTGTATACTGGTTAATTAAGAAGAAAAAATGGACGACTTACAAAATTGTGCTCTTAACAATTGTTATCGGTATTATCGGTAGCTGGTTAGGAATTCTAGCTTAATGAATACACAAACTTTAACAATTATCGTATTAATTGTTATTGCAATCACTTCTGTAATCCCTAGTTTTTTGCAAATGATGGGGGCAAGACGCAACCAAAAAGAAATGCAAGAACAAATGAAAAAACGCGAAGAATACTTGGATAACCTTAAAAAAGGCGATGAAGTCATTCTTTTAGACGGTATTCATGGAAAAATTGTTTCTATTAAGGGTACATTAGTGGAATTGAAAATCTCACAAAATACAATTGTTTACGTTGAAAAAGAGAGCATAATGGGCAAATCCAGAGAACTACTATTCAAGTAGTTCTCTGTTTGTATACAAGCATGAAGTGGGTTGCTTAGCTCCAGTCAGATAAGGTTTTCGAATTGGCGAGAAAGTCCGAAAAGATAAGACTTTCACAGCCAAGACGACTTATCTGACAAGGAGCTACCCACTGAATGCAGACTATACAAGCATGAAGTGGGTCGAATAATTTTAGTACGCTAAGACAGGCAAGCGACAGAGAAAAGAGGCAAAAGGATGCGAACGTTTCAGACGCGTCAAGATTATATAGATGCATTAAAAGAATTATTATTACCTTTGGAAGAAAAGTATCAAAGACAACAAAATGGTCGTATTTGTTTAGGTATTACTGGAACTACTTATACGCAAAAAACAAGTGAAATAGAGGCTTTTTTACGACCGTTATGGGGATTGGCTCCATTGCTTTCCGGACAAGAAGATGAGCAGTTAACTGAAATCTATCGGGGATACTTACGCGGATTAATCAATGGAACAAATCCTAATCATCCGGCTTATTGGGGGCATCCTAAAGAAGACAGGCAATTGATAGTCGAAATGGCGGCTATTGCGACGGCTATTTTATTATCAAAGGAAAAATTTTGGGACGTATTGTCAAAGAGTGAACAAAAAAATCTTCATGACTGGCTTATTTTGGCAGATGAATGTGAAATTCCTAATAATAATTGGCATTTTTTTAGAATTTTAATTCATATTGCGATGCGAAAATGCCAGCAATCATTTTCACAAAAACAAATCGACCTTGATTTTTCAGCTATTGAATCTTTTTATGACGCGCAAGGGTGGTATTTTGATGGCCGTGAAGAAAAGCGTGATTACTATATCGCGTTTGCTTTTCAATTTTATAGTTTGCTGTATTATAAAGAGATGCAAACAGTTGACCATAAACGTTGTGAGAAAATTTATCAAAGAGCTTGCCAATTTGCACAGTCTTTCCGTCGATATTTTGATAATCAAGGACGAGCACTACCTTTTGGACGTAGCCTAACTTACCGGTTTGCACAAGTAGCTTTCTTTGCGGCTTTGGTTTATGCAAATATTGAAGCGATTCCTTGGGAGGATATGAAACGACTGGTGGATAGCCATTTTACTTATTGGTTCAATCAAGCTATTTTTACTGAAAATCAACAACTAACCATTGGCTATGGCTATGCAAATTTAGTGATGGCTGAAAGTTATAATGGACCAGGTTCTCCGTATTGGGCATTGAAGAGCTTCTTACTTTTAGCAGCCCCCATCGATCACCCGTTTTGGCAGGCGACAGTTAAACCGATTGCAGATAATCTGGGTGTAGATGTGAGAGAAACAATTGAGCCGGCTAGGATGATGCTCCAATCATCTGATAAAGGTGAACAAGTTTTTGGTTATCCAGTCGGGCAATGGAGTCTTTCTCAAAGTCATGGAATAAGTAAATACGCTAAATTGGTATATTCTACTCAGTTCGGTTTTTCTGTGTCTAAATCGTCCGTTGGTTATTCAGAAGGTGGGTATGATTCAACTTTAGCAGTGAGTCTAGATAATCGATACTTTATCACCAAAGAAGAAGTGAGTTCTTATCAATTATTAAAAGATAGGACTATTCAAATTTGGCATCCATTTTCAGGGGTGAGTATTCAGACGACGGTTATTCCGCTTGGTGAATATCATATACGTATTCATGAGGTTCAAAATACAATGCCGCTTTACGTCTATGATGGCGGTTTTTCAGTAAATCAAGAGGCAAATTTTAAGGAACGCCATCACCCAGCCATTATTAGTTATCAAAGTGCACAGGGGAAGATTACTTGTCAGAATATTCAAGGATATGAAGAAGCGTTACTAATCGCTAATATGCCGAATACCAATGTACTATATCCAAGAACGGCAATGGTCGCTTTACGTGGTTATCTAAATCCGGGGAATCATCGGTTAGTAAGTTTGTTTTCGGGACAGATTCATCCTCAGCCAGCACCGATGATTCAGCTCGACGAAAATGAACTGTCCGTTGATTTTTGTGGCAAAAAACAATTTTTTAAATTGAAAATATAGTTGAATTGACAACGTTTTCTTTGTAAAATGATGTTAGAAAGATTGCTGGGAGGCGATTATATGGTGAAAAAAGTAACAATAAATGATATTGCAAAACTTGCGAATACCTCCAAAACAACCGTCTCTTTTTACCTTAATCAAAAGTATGATCGAATGAGTTTGGATACGCGTCGTAGAATTGAAAAAGTAATTCGAGAGACAAATTATGTGCCGAGTATTTTAGCGAGAAGTTTAAATGACAAGCAAACGAAATTAGTGGGCATATTAATTGGTGATATTACAAATACATTTTCCAATTTGCTAGTTAAAGGTGCTGAGAGTATCGCTAAAAAACGAGGTTATCAGATGATTATGGGTAACAGCAATTATTCTCAGGAAGATGAATCGAAATACATAGATAGCATGCTTCGGCTAGATGTAGATGGTTTTATCATTCAGCCAACGAGTCATTTTAGAAAATATACAAGCATCATGGAGGAAAATGGTAAAAAGCTAGTATTTTTTGATAGTCAATTGTATGAATATCGAAATAGCTGGGTAAAAACAAATAATTACGATGCTGTTTATGATGCGATGCAAGTTTGCTACGAAGAAAAAGGATACCGGAAATTTTTGATGATTACGGCTGATCCGAATCGCTTAAGTACAAGAATTGAACGTGCCCAAGGTTTCGTTGACTCGGTGGAAGATCTGAAAATGCCTTATGAACAACTGATTATTGATGATCATAATCCGAGTATGGATGAGATGAAATCCTTTTTACAATCGCATACTAATGACTTAACTCCAACTTTAGTATTTGTACCGAATTGTTGGGCGCTACCGATAGTTTTTACGGCGATGAAAGAATTAAAATTGAAGATTCCACATGTGGGGCTCATGGGCTTTGATAATATCGAATGGAGTGATTTTTCATCGCCGACAGTTACCACGATTGTTCAACCGGCTTTTCGAGAAGGGCAAGAGGCGATGAATCTTCTCATTGATCAGATTGAAGGAACTGATTTAACGACAAACCAACGTATTTTAGATTGCCAAATTCATTGGAAGGAATCGACATATTAAGCATTCAAGTAGCTTTTAGCTGAGGGGCTGAAAGCTACTTTTTTTGAACCTTTTAAGATTATTTTTTATATTAATTAATTTTATCCTCAAAACAGATAATAGCTGAAATATTAACTTTTATACGATGTAGAGAAATTATTAAATAAGATTGGAAAGGGTTTCAGCCAAAATATAATACCAGTATTTTTCAAAAAAATATTTAAAAACTATTGCAAAAACATCTGAAAACTCTTATATTTGTATTGTGGTTACTACCAGTTAGGAGGGTTCGAAGTGACGGAGTTTACAGTTGGCGATCAATTTTATTTGGACAAACAACCATTTAAAATCTTATCAGGTGCGATTCATTATTTTAGGATTCACCCGAAAGATTGGTATCATTCCTTATATAATTTGAAAGCTTTAGGATTTAATACGGTGGAAACTTATATTCCATGGAATTTACATGAAGCACAGCCAGGCAAATTTTGTTGGGAAGGCCAGTTAGATATTGAACGCTTCCTAGATTTAGCACAAGAATTGGGCTTATATGCCATTGTTCGTCCTTCACCGTTCATTTGCGCAGAGTGGGAGTTTGGGGGCTTGCCTGCGTGGTTACTACAAGCAAACGTGCGTGTGAGAAGTTCAGATGTTGGTTATTTAAGACTGGTTCGTAATTACTATAAAGAATTAATTCCTAAATTAGCCCGACATCAACTGAATCATAGCGGAAATATCTTAATGTTTCAAATCGAAAATGAATATGGTTCTTATGGGGAAGATAAGGCCTATTTGAAAGCATTGAAGATGATGATGGATGAATTTGGGATTACGAGTCCTTATTTTACCTCCGATGGTCCCTGGCAAGCAACCTTAAGAGCAGGTAGTTTGATTGAAGAAGATGTATTCGTTACTGGAAATTTCGGCTCAAAAGGAACAGAAAATTTTCAGATGATGCAAACATTCTTTGACTTACATCATAAAAAGTGGCCGTTGATGTGTATGGAATTTTGGGATGGTTGGTTCAATCGTTGGGGAGATTCCATTATCAAGCGTGATCCACAAGAATTGGTTGATTCGGTGATGGAAGTTATCAAACAAGGTAGTATCAACTTGTATATGTTTCATGGCGGCACCAATTATGGTTTTATGAATGGTTGTTCAGCGCGTGGTCAAAGAGATTTGCCGCAAGTGACGTCTTATGATTATGATGCAATTTTAGATGAGGCAGGTAATCCAACAGCAAAATATCACTTGCTTCAAAAGGCGATGCAAGCTGAATTTCCAGATAACTTTTATGCGCAGCCGCTAGTCAAACAAATGGGTACTTATCCAGCAGCTCAGTTAAATGAATGTGTGAATTTGACGGCGACATTAGACACGCTGAGTCAAGTGCACCAAAGTTTTTATCCATATAATATGGAAAGCTTGGGACAAAATACAGGATATATCTATTATCAAACCGAACTTTTACGCGATAAACAGGATGAAGAAAAAATTCGCGTGATAGATGCGCGTGATCGTATGCAATTATTTATGAACCAAGAATTAGTGGCAACGCAATATCAAGAAGAAATTGGCGAAGAGATTATGGTCACCTATCCAAGTGAAAAAGTCACGCTTGGTTTATTGATTGAAAATATGGGACGCGTGAATTATGGATATAAACTCACTGCACCGACCCAAAGCAAAGGGATTGGTCGAGGCGTAATGGTGGATTTACATTTTGTCGGTCGTTGGCAAATGTATCCGCTTCCTTTAGAAGATGTTTCTAAAGTAGATTTCCAAGGTGCTTTTAAAGAAGGGCTACCTAGCTTTTACCGCTATACTTTCCACGTTGATCGTCTGCAAGATACATTCTTGGATTTGCGTGGTTTTGGTAAGGGAGTCGCTTTTGTCAACGGGCATAACCTTGGTAGATTTTGGGAAAAAGGACCACTTCGATCTTTGTATGTGACGCAAAAATGGTTAAAGGAGGGAGCAAACGAAATTGTCTTATTTGAGACAGAAGGGAAATACAAAGAGCAATTGGTTTTTTCTAATACAGCAATTATTGATTATTAATTAAGAGAGGCGATAGTAATGGCAATTATTGGTACACGAATTGATGGACGATTAATTCATGGTCAAGTAGCAAATTTATGGACAACAAAATTAAATATTACCCGAATTATGGTAATTGATGATGAAGTTGCTCAAAATGATATTGAAAAAAGTGGTTTGAAACTTGCATGTCCAGCGGGAGTTAAATTAAGTATCTTACCAGTGGAAAAGGCAGCAAATAATATTCTTGCGGGCAAATATGATTCTCAACGATTATTGATTGTTGCACGATATCCAGACCGCTTCTTAAGACTTGTGGAATATGGCGTGCCATTGAAAGAATTAAATGTCGGCAATATGTCACAAACGCCAGAAACCAAACAAGTTACTCGTAGTATTAATGTCGTGGACAAAGACATTGAGGCATTTGAAGCGCTTGATGCTAAGGGAGTTCATTTATATGCACAAATGGTTCCTGGAGATACAGCAAAAGACTTCATGCCATTGTTAGCCAAAGTGAAATAGTAAAAATGATAAAGGAGGAGTTTTCTTATGATTCATTGGTGGCAAATTCTATTATTAACGTTGTACTCAGCTTATCAAATCTGTGATGAGTTGACGATTGTGTCATCAGCAGGTTCTCCAGTATTCGCAGGACTTATTTCTGGTTTAATTATGGGCGATATGAAAACTGGTTTAATCATCGGCGGGGGCTTGCAACTCGTAGTTTTAGGTGTTGGTACATTTGGGGGTGCGTCAAGAATCGATGCGACTTCTGGGACAGTTTTAGCTACAGCCTTTTCAGTAGCACAAGGAATTGATCCTGAAATCGCAATCTCAACCATTGCCGTACCAGTTGCTGCTTTACTTGTTTATACAGATATCTTAGGACGTTTCTCAACTACTTTCTTCGCACACAGAATTGATGCTGCGGTTGAAAGATTTGACTATAAAGGGATTGAACGAAATTACTTGCTAGGTGCTATTCCATGGGCTTTATCACGTGCATTGCCAGTCTTCCTTGCTTTGGCATTTGGTAGTGGAGTAGTAGAAACATTAGTGAACTTTGTCAATGACGTGAAATGGTTAGCTGATGGCTTAACTTTAGCTGCTAGAATGTTACCTGGTCTAGGGTTTGCTATCTTACTTCACTACTTACCAATTAAACGTAACTTACATTACTTAGCCTTAGGTTTTGGTTTAACAGCCATGCTAACAGTCATCTTTAGTAATATCCAAACTTTAGGTGGTGCTGTAGCAGGTGTGGTGAAAGACTTTAATGGTGGAGCGTTCAAGTCTTTACCTATGATTGGTATAGCTATAATTGGTTTGTTCTTAGCAGTTTTACGTTATACAGCTACTCAACGTAGTGGCAATGCTGCAGCTACACCAACTTCTTCAAATAATGCAGAAAGTGGGGAAATTGAAGATGACGAAATCTAACTATAAATTAACCAAAGAAGATTTTACGCAAATTAACAAGCGTAGTTTATTCACTTTCCAATTAGGTTGGAACTATGAACGTATGCAAGGTTCAGGTTATCTATATATCATTTTGCCACAATTAAGAAAAATGTATGGCGATGGTACACCAGAATTAAAAGAAATGATGAAATTGCATACTCAATTCTTTAATACTTCTAACTTCTTCCATACAATCATTACTGGTATTGATTTAGCGTTAGAAGAAACAGATGGTGTACGCTGTCAACGGTATTAAGACAGGTTTGATGGGACCATTCGCACCAATCGGGGACTCTATTTTTGGATCATTAGTCCCAGCTATTATGGGTTCAATCGCTGCGACTTTAGCCATCCAAGGTCAACCATGGGGTGTCTTATTATGGGTAGCTGTGACTGTTGCAATTGACGTCTTCCGTTGGAAACAATTAGAATTCGCGTATAAAGAAGGGGTTAAATTAGTAACCACCATGCGTGATAAATTATCTGCTTTAGTGGATGCCGCTTCAGTGATGGGGGTATTCATGGTTGGAGCATTAATCGCAACAATGATTAACTTTGATATTTCATGGAAACCTGCTATCGGTGATAAAGTCATTGATATTCAAGATTTAATTAATATGATTTTCCCTCGCTTAGTGCCAGCAGTCTTCACAGGATTTATCTTCTGGATTTTGGGACGTAAAGGCATGACTTCAACTAAAGCAATCTTAATTATTATCTTGCTTGCATTAGGGTGCTCTGCTGCCGGTTACTTCTTATTTGGTATGAAATAATGAAGCAATTAGTATTAATTAGTCATGGCAAATTTGCTGAGGAATTGAAAAAATCAACAGAAATGATTATGGGGCCACAAGATTGTATCCATACGGTTTGTTTCTTACCAGAAGAAGGACAAGCTGAGTTTCGCGAAAAATTCGAAAATGCAGTGAAAGATCTTGATGACTATGTTGTTTTAGCTGATTTACTCGGGGGAACACCAGCAAATGTCATATCAAAAATGATTTTAGAAGGACAAGATATCCAATGTTATGCCGGAATGAATATGCCGATGGTGATTGGCTTTTTAAACGGTGTGCTACTTGATCAAGAAGTAGATTTAGTTGGATATGGTAAAGATAATATTCATCATATTAATGAAATCATCTTACAAGATTCAGACGATGAGGATGAATAAAGGATTTTAAAAGGTCGCAGTTTAGAAAGTTGTGCATTCAAGTCATCCTTTTTCTAAACTGCGACTCTTATTTTTAAAGAGTGGGAGGATTATTATGTTCCAATTATCAAAAGAAGAATTAGAAAAATTAGGAGCTGAAATTACGACTCGCGAAATTCATCAAGAGCCTGAATTATGGGAAGAATTATTAGCAAGTTTTACAGCTCAAGAAAAAGCAATCAAAGAATTTATTAGTCAAATCAATGGTCGTGTGCGCGTGATTTTCACTGGTGCGGGCACTTCACAATACGTAGGAGATACTTTGGTGCCTTATTTAAATCAAAAAGCGGATACGAATCGATTTATTTTCCATAGTTATGCGACAACTGATATTGTGGCTAGCCCGTTGGATTATCTATTTCCTGATGAACCTACCCTTTTAGTTTCTTTTGCTAGAAGTGGTAATAGTCCTGAAAGTATTGCAGCGGTTAAACTTGCGAATCAATTGGTCAAAGATTGCTATCATTTGGCGATTACTTGTGCGAAAGAAGGACAATTAGCGCAATTATGCCAAAAGGATGAACACAGCTATGTTTTCTTGATGCCAGAACGTTCTAATGATGCTGGTTTTGCGATGACAGGAAGCTTCAGTTGTATGTATTTAGCGACTTTACTATTATTTGACCAAACCGCTTTAGAAGAAAAGCAAGACTATGTTCATCAAGCAGAAGTGATGGCTAATCAAGTTTATGATAATGAAGCGACTTTACAAGCTATTGTCGATCAACCATTTGAAAGAATTATCTACTTGGGCTCTGGTTGTTTAGCTGGCTTAACAAGAGAAGCGCAATTAAAAGTGCTTGAATTAACTGCTGGAAAAATTGCGACCGTCTTTGATTCTTCCATGGGATTTCGTCATGGACCAAAATCGTTTATCAATGAAAAAGCGTTGGTATTCGGATTTGTAAACAATCAACCTTATACGCGCCAATACGATGTGGATATCTTAAATGAAATTTATCACGATGGTATTGCTAAACAAGTGACTGCGTTGACCCAAGAAAATGATTTGAATTATGAAGGTCAATCGTTTGTCTTTGATTCAAAAGTAGTCTTACCAAGTGGTTATTTAGTGTTACCATATATTGTTTTTGCACAAACTATTGCCTTACTTACTTCTGTCAAGATTGGCAACTCACCAGACACACCTTCGCCAACAGGTACCGTTAATCGGGTGGTAAAAGGTGTAACCATTCATGAATATCAAGCATAAGACATTAGTTTTGAAAAGAGGAATGAAAAGAAAATGACTTTAACAGCAGGAAAAACAAAAGCAATGAAAAATTTAATGAGCGAAGATGGAATTATCGCTGCTTTAGCTATTGACCAAAGAGGGGCTTTGAAGAAAATGATGAAAGCCCTAGATTTTGAACCTAAAGCAGGAGATATTGAACGCTTTAAAGAGTTAGTCAGTGAAGAATTGACACCTTATGCCTCCTCTATTTTGCTCGATCCAGAATATGGTTTACCAGCAAGTAAAGTACGTGCTGAAAATAGCGGATTACTTATTGCTTATGAAAAAACCGGGTATGATGCAACAGTTCCTGGACGTTTACCAGATTTATTATCTGTTTGGTCAGCGAAACGTATCAAAGAACAAGGAGCCGATGCCGTTAAATTCTTGCTTTACTATGATGTAGATGAAGATAAAGAAATTAATGAACAAAAACATGCCTTCGTGGAAAGAATTGGTAGTGAATGTGCCGCAGAAGAAATGCCATTTTATTTAGAATTGCTTTCTTATGATGCGAACAATGCGGATAATGGCTCTAAAGAATTTGCTAAAGTGAAACCACATAAAGTAATTGAAATGATGAAGGAATTTTCAAAACCACGTTATCAAGTGGATGTATTGAAAGTGGAAGTTCCAGTCAATATGAAATATGTGGAGGGCTTTGCTGAAGGTGAAGTCGTTTATACGAAAGAAGAAGCTGCGAAGTACTTTAAAGAACAAAGTGAAGCAACCAACTTACCATTTATCTTCTTAAGTGCCGGTGTGTCAGCTAGCTTATTCCAAGATACTTTACGTTTTGCTCATGATGCAGGTTCGACCTTTAATGGTGTGTTATGCGGACGTGCGACTTGGGCAGATGGTGTGAAACCTTTTGTTACAGGAGACGAGGCACAAGTAAGAGACTGGTTACAAACACAAGGACGCAATAATATTGAAGAATTAAATGAAGTATTAAAGGTAACTGCGACACCGGTGAAATTGTAATTTATTAGGATTGAAAGCTAGTTCTCGTTTACATTCTATTTTTCGAGTTTGTAAAGGAAAATTAGCTTTTTTGCTATATATAGTCTTATACTTTTTTCGTGCAATCTGTTATACTACTGTTGAATAGAGGAGAAAGGAGCAAATGAGATGGTGGCGATGTTTAATAGTAAGCAGCCATTATATGATCAATTGGTTGATTTATTAAAAGAAAAGATTGAAACGGAATTAGAACCAAATACAAAATTAGAATCTGAACGTGAACTATCCAATCGATATGGATTAAGTCGCACTACAGTACGTTTAGCATTGCAGGAATTAGAGAAAATGGGCTATATCTACAGACGGCATGGTAAAGGAACCTATGTATCTGATTTATCTAAGTCTGCTAAAAATATTACGAGTGCTTATAGTTTTACAGAACAGACTAAAGCATTAGGTAAGACGCCTAAAACGGTCATTTTAGAATTTGAAACGATAGAAGCCAATAAATATTTTGCCAATAAATTGCAAGTTTCATTAGGCGAGCCTTTATATAAGATGAAACGATTGCGCCTAGCTGATGATGAGCCGATGATGTTGGAACGGACTTATCTACCTGTCAAAAAATTTTGGAATCTAACGCAAGCTTTACTGGAAACTAAGCCGTTATATGACTTGTTTTCGCAGAATTATCAGCAGGTGGTTCATATCGCCGATGAAGAATTTTATGCAAGTATCGTGCGCAATAAAGATATGGCTTATCTCGATATAGAAGAAGGTTCGGCAGTATTGAATTTAGTGCGTACAACTTACAATATTGATAATGAAGTCATCGAATATACGCTAAGTGTTGCTAGGGCTGATCAATTTCACTATCAAGTCAGACATATCAGAAATTAAAGTGAAGTGTATCTTGGTAAAATGCCAAGATACATTTCTTATGAACATATCCAAATAAATAGAAAACTCGTGATAGAAATAATAACTTAGATTCTGAAATACTACAATAGAACCTATATGATGTAGATAGTTGAAGCTGTTGGAACCATTTTGTTTTTAGCTTATAAAGTATGTGCTTTTTAAGAGGGAAATTATTTTGAATCAAAGGTTGCAAAGGTGGTGCTAAAAGATTTGCTAAAGCACGAAGATGTATCCCCATTTCCAGCGTTAATTCAGTTAGAGTGTTTTGGTTGAGAAGTTTAAAGTTACTTAATATTACTTGCAAAACATTGTGAGAACCGATATCATTAACTTTGCAATCGGTCCTAAAGGTGTTGTGCAAGTTTTTTTACCTATTAAGACGATTTGGAATAGGGTAATACAGAATGATTAGTAGAAAGAAAGGAAAATGTTTGATGTCAGAACCAGCGATTAAATATCGTTTGATTAAAAAAGAAAAACATACAGGGGCTCGTTTAGGTGAATTGATTACGCCTCATGGTACTTTCCCGACCCCAATGTTTATGCCAGTGGGAACTTTAGCTACAGTGAAAACCATGTCACCAGAAGAATTGAAAGAAATGGGTGCCGGTGTCATTTTGAGTAATACGTATCATCTTTGGTTACGTCCCGGAGAAGATTTAGTCGAAAAAGCCGGTGGATTGCATAAGTTCATGAATTGGGACCAACCAATTTTAACGGATTCAGGCGGTTTCCAAGTATTCTCATTAGCTGATATGCGTAATATTGAAGAAGAGGGCGTCCATTTTAAAAATCATTTAAATGGTTCACCGCTTTTCTTATCCCCAGAAAAAGCGATCAATATCCAAAATAAATTAGGCTCAGATATCATGATGAGTTTTGATGAGTGTCCGCCTTTTAATGAAAGCTATGATTATGTGAAAAAATCCATCGAACGTACTTCAAGATGGGCAGAACGTGGCTTAAAAGCGCATAAGAATCCAGATCGTCAAGGTTTATTTGGAATTATTCAAGGTGCCGGATTTGAAGATTTACGCCGTCAAAGCGCCCGTGATTTGGTTAGTCTTGATTTCCCAGGTTATTCTATTGGTGGATTGTCTGTTGGTGAAAGTAAAGAAGAAATGAATCGCGTCTTAGAATTTACCACACCATTAGTACCTGAAAATAAACCACGCTATCTCATGGGAGTTGGTGCACCAGATTCATTAATTGATGGCGTGATTCGTGGGGTAGATATGTTTGATTGTGTTTTACCAACTAGAATTGCCCGTAATGGAACTTGCATGACTTCTAAGGGACGATTGGTGGTAAAAAATGCGCAATATGCTGAAGATTTCCGCCCAATCGATGAAAAATGCGATTGCTATACTTGTCGCAACTATACCCGTGCTTATGTCCGTCACTTGATTAAATGTGATGAAACGTTTGGGTTACGCTTAACTTCTTATCATAATCTATACTTTTTATTGAACTTAATGAAACAAGTTCGAGAAGCGATTATGAATGATAACTTATTGGAATTCAGAGAGTATTTCTTTGAAGAATATGGATTTAATAAAGCTAATGCAAAAAATTTCTAGATATGATAGAATAAGTTTGTATCAGTGAAAAGAAAGGAAATGTCAGAATTTGAATTTACTATCAATTTTACCTATGTTGATTCTTTTTGGTGGGATGATGTTTTTCATGTCTCGTTCACAAAAGAAACAACAACAACAAAGAGAAGAATTACTAAATAGTATGAAACCAGGTAGCAAAGTAGTAACTATCGGAGGTCTTCATGGGGTGATTGCTGCGATTAATGAATCAGCAAATACTGTGGACATCGATTGCGAAGGGGTCATCTTAGAATTTGATCGTAATGCGATTCGTACAGTGACGGCACCAGCTACTGTTCAAAATGAAGAAACAACTACTGAAACGGTAGAAGAAACAGAAGAAAAAGAATAATTTGCTTAATAGAGCTGTAGAAAAGGCTGAAAGATTCAAGGACGAATTTTTCAGCCTTTTTTTGGTGTGCCAAGTATGGTGCAATTTCTTTCTGGTGTAAGTCCAGACACGGGTATTTACCGCCAAGTGTAGCGAAGTGCCAGTCGACAGCAGTAATGCCTAGGGGGAAAAAGCGGTGTAGCAAAGTCGACAAGCCTACGAACAGAAACTGGATACGAGGCTAAATGGTGGATGAGATTGCAAAACAAATTGAAAATTACCTGAAAATGTGAAAAGATTTTCAATTGTTCGAAAGTTGTTTAAATACAGATGTAAAAAAGTAAAATAAAAGTGATAACAATTATCAATTAGATATTATGATATTTTATTTTGTCTAAAAGTATTTATATATAGGTGTTTTTGTTGATAGATATATCTGTAGTTTGATATATTTATAAAAACCGTGAAAAAAATCACAGAAATCTATTTACAAATATTCTCTGCTGTTGTATATTAAATGTGTGAAATGGTTAACAAAAAAATTATGCGAAGGCGCAGGAGGAACCATATGGCTAAGAAAAATGAAACAGTAGTAGAAGAAGTAAAAACAAATGATGTACAAGCAGTCATTGATGAACTAGCAGCTAAGGCAAATGTAGCGCTAGAAAAAATGAGTGACTTTGATCAAGAAAAAGTAGATTACATTGTACACCAAGGTGCCATTGCTGCATTAGATAAACACATGCTATTAGCAAAAATGGCAATTGAAGAAACAGGACGCGGGGTATATGAAGATAAAGCAATCAAAAATATGTATGCTTCTGAATATATCTGGAACAATATTAAACATGATAAAACAGTTGGTGTCATTAACGAAGATAAACAAAAAGGTTTAATTGAAGTTGCTGAACCAGTCGGCGTTATTTGTGGGGTAACACCAACAACTAACCCAACTTCAACAACAATCTTCAAATCATTAATTGCTTTGAAGACTAGAAATCCAATTATCTTTGCATTCCACCCAAGTGCTCAAAAATGTTCAGCTGAAGCAGCACGTATTGTTCGTGATGCAGCCATTAAAGCTGGGGCACCTGAAGATTGCATTCAATGGATTGAACATCCATCAATTGAAGCAACTCAAACATTGATGAATCACCCAGGTGTAGCAACAGTTTTAGCTACTGGTGGTGCTGGTATGGTTAAATCAGCTTACTCAACTGGTAAACCAGCATTAGGGGTAGGTCCTGGTAACGTACCATCTTATATTGAAAAAACAGCGAAAATTAAACGTGCAGTTAATGATTTAATCGTATCAAAAACATTTGATAACGGAATGATTTGTGCGTCTGAACAAGCTGTTATCGTAGACAAAGAAGTTTACGCTGAAGTAAAAGCTGAATTTGAAGCACATAATGTCTACTTTGTAAAACCAAATGAAATTGCTAAATTAGAAGCTGTTGTAATGAATGAAGCAAAAACAGCAGTTAATCCTAAAGTAGTAGGACACCATGCACGTGAGATTGCTGAATGGGCTGGTATTACAGTGCCTGCTGAAACAAAAATGTTGATCGTGGAATTAGAAGGTGTTGGCCCTGATTATCCACTATCACGTGAAAAATTATCACCAGTTTTAGCAATGGTGAAAGCAAACAGCACTGAACATGGTTTCGAATTATGTGAAGGTATGTTAAATCTGGGTGGTTTAGGACATACAGCAGTTATTCATACAGAAGATGAAGATTTACAAGTGAAATTTGGCTTACGCATGAAAGCTTGCCGTATCTTAGTGAACAGTCCATCTGCTGAAGGTGGTATTGGTGACATTTATAACGAAATGATTCCATCACTAACTTTAGGTTGTGGTTCATACGGTAAGAACTCTGTATCTCGAAATGTATCAGCAGTTAACTTGATTAACGTAAAAACTATAGCGAAACGGAGAAATAACATGCAATGGTTCAAATTACCACCAAAAATTTACTTTGAAAAGAATGCTTTATTATATCTAGAAAAAATGCCTAATGTTGAACGTGTAATGTTGATCTGTGATCCTGGTATGGTTCAATTTGGTTATGCTGACATTGTTCGTGGTGTATTAAACCGTCGTAAGAATGACGTGAAAATAGAAGTGTTCTCAGATGTAGAACCAAACCCTTCAACAAATACTGTTTACAAAGGATTAGAAATGATTGTAGACTTTCAACCTGATACAATTATCGCGCTTGGTGGTGGATCTGCAATGGATGCTGCTAAAGCAATGTGGTTATTCTTTGAACATCCAGATACTTCATTCTTTGGCGCTAAACAAAAATTCTTAGATATCCGTAAACGTACTTACAAGATTCCAGTGGCTGAAAAAGTACAATTTGTATGTATCCCAACAACATCAGGTACTGGTTCTGAAGTTACACCATTTGCGGTAATTACTGATAGCGATACACACGTGAAATATCCATTAGCTGACTATGCATTAACACCACATATTGCAATTGTAGACCCACAATTTGTCATGACTGTTCCTGCATCAGTTACAGCTGATACTGGTATGGACGTATTAACACACGCAATTGAATCATATGTTTCTGTAATGGCTTCTGACTATACTCGTGGTTTAAGCTTACAAGCAATCAAGATTGTCTTTGATTACTTAGAAAAATCAGTTAAATCACCTGATTTAGAATCACGCGAAAAAATGCACAATGCTTCAACTATGGCTGGTATGGCTTTTGCCAATGCATTCTTGGGAATTTGTCACTCAATCGCTCATAAGATTGGTGGAGAATACGGCATTCCACATGGACGTACAAATGCGATTCTATTGCCTGAAATCATCCGTTACAATGCCAAAGATCCACAAAAACATGCGATGTTCCCTAAATATGATTACTTCCGTGCAGATACTGACTATGCAGATATTGCGAAATTCTTAGGTTTACCTGGTGAAACAACAGAAGAATTAGTTGAAGCATTAGCAACTGCCGTATATGATTTAGGTTGCCGTGTAGGTATCAAGATGAACTTGAAAGCACAAGGGGTTACTCAAGAAGTATTAGATGCAACAGTTGATCGTATGGCTGAATTAGCTTACGAAGACCAATGTACAACTGCTAACCCTAAAGAACCATTGATTTCTGAATTGAAACAAATCATCTTAAATGTTTATGAAGAAAAATAAGTAAATGAATAGATGATAAATCTGAGCCTTCCTACTATACTAGTGGGAAGGTTTTTTGAATATATATGAAGGTTTTGGGTTTTGATTGAAGGTAAAATGTACCCTGAAAATGTGCGAAAAGAATTTTGAAAATTTTCGAGAAAAATACTTGACCTTGATTTTAATTCGTGATATTCTAACAAAGTCGCTGAAATCAAACGGCTAAATAAAATAAACTTTCGATGAGTTTTAAAGTTTTTGAAATTTAAGCTTGACAACGATTTGAACGTTTGTTATGATATGAAAGTCGCTGATTGAGCGAGTGACAACTTTGAAAAATATTTAAAAAAGTTCTTGACAATTTATTGAGACTTGAGTATGATATAAGAGTTGTTGCTAAACGACAAAGTAGACCTTTGAAAACTGAACAAATAAATGCAAACAACCAATGTGTAGGGTCTTTAGTTTATTGCAAACTAAAGAAAAATACATGCAAGCAATAGCTAGCAGAATCAATTTTGAGCTTAAAGTCAATTATGACTTATCAATACTTTTTTATGAGAGTTTGATCCTGGCTCAGGACGAACGCTGGCGGCGTGCCTAATACATGCAAGTCGAACGCATTTTCTTTCACCGTAGCTTGCTACACCGAAAGAAAATG